>Ga0154020_10009802_pt1 | contig 11008 bp, 13 predicted proteins | sample Klosneuvirus_201_FD_109709 | JGI IMG/M metagenome (GOLD analysis project Ga0154020, IMG submission 109709) | Active sludge microbial communities from wastewater, Klosterneuburg, Austria - Klosneuvirus_20160825_MG | ecosystem: Engineered > WWTP > Aerobic digester > Activated sludge | place...
CATCGCCATTGCACCCACAGGTGACACGGCCGACAGAGATGGTAATAAAAAGGGTAATGATCGGGACTCCTGGCTCTAGCCTCTTGTCCACTTCTGAATAAAGAATGCGTCCTGATCTGTAAGAGCGCATCCGAACGAGCTAGTCGACCCCATTTCATAAACAGAAAGCAACCCTTGGGGGAAACAGAATGCCGGTAACTGACGACGAGTTTCCGCTATCGGTTTTCATCACAAGGGCCGGGCTTGTCGGCGATCCGGAGGACGAGCGACCATGGGCGTCACTCTCCATAGTCTCCAAAATCTCGAAGAGACTTAATAGAAGAGGTGTGAGCTCTGCACCTTTTTCTGTCTGCTGGTGGGCTCAGAAAAATTATATATTCCCCGAATAAAAAGATGACTCCGCAGACCGCGGCATGACATCTCGAGACATCACATGAAATGTCATCAAGCTCTTCTGCCTTTTCTCAGTGCCTTGATGTGGTGAGAGAAACCTATATGGACATTTTACAGCAATAAAGTGAACGACAACTCTTCCTCCACCACCTTCACTCTCGTTCTCCTCCTTTCCTTTCTTTCTCCTTTCGGATTACTAACTCCCGGCTATTATAGGAGGTAAGAGGGTCGGAGAGTCTTCAAGCGCGTCTTTTCCTTGCACAGCGGACACTCGAGCTTAGTGGCGAGCCATCCCTTCCAGCAGAGATAGCAGCATACCTAGCGATGAGAAACGGAATGAAATCGAAGTTGAGAGGATTCCATCGCGATCATAGCGATAAAATGCGATATGGGAGGGGAATGTGGAGGGTACACTCAGCAACGGAAATAATAAGGATGAATACTGTAAGAGGGGGCGAGGAAAAGGGGAGTCTGGGGAAGAGGAGTGCAAAGAGCCAACGCCTTCGCCATTAAGAAGAGAAGCAAGTGAAAGTACATGACCGCATTTCGCAGCGTGGGGCGCTTTGAAGGAATTTTGCTGACAGATAGGGCACCTGGAGAACAGAGATAAGAAAAGCAAAAGAACAACAAAATGAGGAGAAGGGTGGGAGGGAGGGATGGAGGGAGGAAGAATTAAGGGAGTACTGTCCGTCCTGGTGGTTGTTGAGGATCTTCTCCTTCAGTTGCTCCTCGCTCTGAGGCGCCTCTTCTTCTCCACGCTCTCCTCCTTCTCCTTCCTCCCCCTCATTCGCCTTATCATCTTCAGCTCCACCTCTCTTCATTTCTCTCTCCTCCTCCAGCCGAGGCTTCTTGGTAATGAACTCTCCAGCAAACAGATCGAAGGTCATCTTCCTCTTCAGGGAGCCGGCTCCTTGGGAGGGCAGACTCGCATCAAGACTCATATCGAAGTTTCTTTCCTTTTTGGGAGACGTTACTGCATTGACTAAGGGCGGAGTGTCCAGTGATATCGGATTCAGCTTGGAAACGGTTTTTTCCATCGGAGGGGTATCGAGAGAGATGACGACAGACGAAGCCTGCGGAGCAATGGGAGCTTGCAAACCCTTTCCTCCTTTCTCCTCCTTCTCCTCTTTCTCCTCCACGCGTTTATCAAAGTCTCTTAAGAAGGCATCAACCTTCTTCCGGTAGCTCTCGACGTGCTGCTTCGGGACAAACTCTGAGAAACCGTCGAGCAGGGAGTGCTTGCGAGGCTCGGCACCGACGAGGGAGAACATTTCCTCAAAGAGTCGAGGGACATTCCGATCGACCTTATAAGCTTGTAGCAGCGCCTTGAACCGAGCAAACTCCGAAGCTACATTAGATTTCAGAAAGAGTTCAAGGATATCGTAACGTGAAAGAGAGGATGCGTACGGGCGAGAATCTCCTTGACGCGAGTGAGGTAGTTCTTGGAGAGCGCCGTCTTCTCTGCCTCGGACATCTTCTGCAGCTTGAGAGCGGTTGCAGCGCTCTGTAGGCCGAATTTACCACTCGCGGAAGTCGCGATCTTGGGATTCTGATCGGAGTTGAGAAGAGCAGAGGCTGGAGCGAACAGGGAAGAGGAGGTGGAGGCAACAGGCTTATTGGTAGCATGGGGAGGAAGAGGGCTCAGAGTGAGGTCGATGTTGGTCGCCTGCACACGCTTCGCGTTCATCATGGCCGCCGAGAGGAGACCGGAATAACCGCCTGCATACCCTCCGCCCCCAGGAGCTTCTTCCTTCTCCTCGGGAAGCACATACATCTCCTCATTCTTGTTCAGGAGGCGGGGATCGGGGAGAGCTGAGGGATCGAATGGCTTCTTCTTCGGGGGATTGAAAGCGGCTGGGATATTTCCAGGAGAAGTCTTCTTGGCATTCAGAACGACAGTCGGAATGGCGACGCCTACCCTCTTCTTCTCTTTCTCCTTCTCCATTTCTTCCCTTTCTCGCTCCTCCTTCTTCTTTCGCTCGTCCTCGTTGAGTTGGCGCAGACGCTCAGCCACATCGTATCCTCCATCGCCGTCACTGCGATTAGGGTTCTTCGATTCGTCGAGTTGTTGAACTATCTCAGCGGACTTTTGGCGCTTCTGGATCTTCTGCACCGATTGGATCTGAACGTCCTTGAAGAACTTGACCAAGGTTTGCACGGTCAGACCAAATTTATCGTGGACCTGGAATGAACGAGTGGTGAGTTAAAAGATATGGATAAGAAAACCGATAAAGGTCATACGACGGAGTGCTTTCGGAGCCAGTAAGAGAGCTGCTTCTGAGCTTGAGGATTCGCAAAGCGTCCATCGGCCAAGAGAATCATTCCATAGTCGTCTCGATGACGAATGACACTATAAGAAACAACAAACATCAAAATGAAAAGGGTTCATTAACAAGCGATTGAGTGAGATGACAGTTACCGTCCTACAGCTTGGTTGACGGCGCGGTGGGCGCTCTGTTGGTACCAGTCGTTGCCATTCAAGGTGCCGTCGCCAGGGAAGACGCTGTGAAGTTGGCCCCTATTCTTCAGGGCGACACGATCATCGAGATATTGTCTATGATAAAGAAGAACAATCTTATAAAGACGGCAAGGAAAGTATGAAGCGAGGGGAGAAAGGCCGGGAACCGTTTCAGAGAGACGTGGGGGTCCTTGACATTGGGGTAAGGCAGACCAGTGATGATCACTGCACGGCCGTACTTGTCAGCAAAATCTAATCCCTCACTGACCTAACCATCAAAGCAATCAGAAATGACAACATATCAGCATATAATAGCAATAGAAAAAGCATCACCTTTCCTCGACAGACGGCGAAGAAGATGGCACCAGTCCCATGTGGATCATCGACCTTAGCGTAGAAATCCTGCATCGCTAAGCCAAGTTGCTCCGTTTGCCGTGGCTCCTGTAACAAAATTATATAATAACTCATAAAATGGGAGAAGAGGAGATCAATCGACGCGGGTCCATACCAACACGGGCTGCTTGTATCGGCAGATGCTGTCCCAAACCGTGTTCTTTGCGGGATCGTTTCCAGGAATCTTCCAAGCTATCACCCCGAAAAATATCTTATATTATAGATGATAAATTTGCATTTCAAAAATCTGAGGAAGAATGCACCATTGAGGCAAGTGGTCATCACGCTGTAGGAGGGGAAGAAGACGAGGACGCCGTCAGGGACCTTTTGCACGACATTGACGATGGTGAGCCCGAGTGCGTTCAAATACAATCTATACAAACGATGTTCATCAACTTGAAACTCCGCCACCATAAGAAACCAAAGAGAGATGTCGCACTTATTATCGCGATTCTTGTATGAGGAATCGAGAGCAGTGCCGTCAGGGCCTGACTTGATGACGCACGCGCGAACTTGCCAGTCTTCAATAACATGAGGGTTCTCCAGTCGAATAGGGAACGCCAAAGAGAGCTCCGCCGCAAAGGAATCCAATGGAGACAGAGTACCTCAAATCATTCCAAGGTGAGGAATGGAAAAATGAATGAGAAAGAGAGGAATGAGAGAGAGAATGAAGTACCCGAGGTTAGGAGGACGGTCTTTACGCCGCACTTCATGAGGTCGTACATGGCTAGACCCGCATGGAAGCACCAGAAACTGAGCTTCCTCGTGTCATCGAATAGTGTATTTTGTTGAGGTAATGACGTCCTAGAAAGAAATAATTCGCAATATGAGCGAAACGAGGACAGCAAGCAAACGAGAAAGGAGAAAACGAAAACCTTTTTTTCATTGGAGGGTCGAGCTTTGATAAGTGCACTCGGTAGTATTGGCTCATCTGGTCCTTGGTGATTCCCTCCCGGAAAATGACCTATGAAAAGAAATGAGAAATTGAGAAAATAGTTAAAAATAAAATAGAAGTGCTCAGGACAAACCTTCAGAGCATGTTGGAAGATAGAGAGGGCACCCGTCTTGACCGCGCCCATTGCGCTTTCCTATTGTTAGGGGAAGATGAGATACAAAAGAAGGCGAAAGAAGAGCGAATGCATGGATTAGACCTGGATGGCGGCGGCGATGGTATCGATAAGCTCTAACATTTCGTCCTTGGAATTATAACTCACTCCACAAGCCTCAAACATATCATAGATGGAAGCGCTAAAGAGAGCGGTAAACTGCGAAGCAAGCGAGACTAGAAAAAGCAGAAAAAGATACCCAGGCATGGTGGCACCGTCGCGAGGGTCCATTGGTTTCTTAACAACATACTCGAGCAATCGTGAGATAAATCCTAAAGAAATAGGAAAATATATCAGAAATGAAGATGAAAAGCGGAGGAGTAGGGAAAGGATAGATGAACCTTGAAGCTCCCTCGCTTTATTGGGGTCTCCTTCTCCAGAAAACGTTCCCCGATCCAGAATCGCCAAGAACGCCTCTACCTCTTTGATGCAATCCTAATAAATGATTGAGCGCACGATTCTTCAAATAATAGCATGGAGCTCGGAGAGAACAAGTACAGCGAGCTGGATGGTAGTGATCTCGAAAGAGGAAGCGGAGGAGCACACCTCCTCCAAGTTGTGAGCCTCATCGAAGATGACCACGGAGCTATGAAACCACCATTCAGATCTGAAATGAATCTAGCAAAAACAGATTTCGTACTTTTGAAGGTTTAGAGTAAGAGTCTGGCGGATGGTGGAGTCCACAATATAATTGTAAGGCATGAAAACCAGCTCTGCTTCTGTTTGCGATTCTCGCGTAAGGTAATATGGGCAAACGCCAGCCTAAGGTCGGAAGGTTGAGCAGTGGAACCGCTGAAACAAGAAACCGGGTGTCACCTTCTCAGCCATGCCAACTACATCCTCAATATCGGCGACCGCTTCACCCATTCCAAACTCCTTGGCATAGTTCTAGAAGAAGCCAATGAAACACGTCGGAGTAGGAGATTCGCAACATTAAGAATCGAACCTTTGCTGGCTGGTAATATGCGCACTGGCCGACATTGACGGCATTACGACAAGCAACATTCTGTGCGTTTCCTTTCATGGTTTTGATGGTTTTGTGGATACACATCTGCTGTCGACTACCAAGGACGGTCGAACGAGGTCTGCAAAACCATTAGGAATTCATGCAACTCAACGAAAGGAGGCAAAGTGTACTTATATGCCGTGCTCTTCAACTCACGAATCACCTGAGAGAGCTGAGAATGGGTTCTTGTAGCATAGATAATTTTGGGAGCTCGCGCTCCATCTACAAACCGACTATCGTCAGAAAAAGAGGGCTGTGAGAAGAACGATCGAGGTAGCAGTATACCTTGGGTCTGAGAGGAGGTGGGATTCGCCGACGGCATTACGCTTTCGCGCCAAGCAAGTGTGGCACACAGCAGGCACAGAGTCTTACCTGTTCCAGTCGGACTTTCGAGAAGAGCGTTTTGACCCTTCCAAGAAAACGAAATGAGAGAGATGGCGGGAAGAGCCCAACGGATACTCAGTTCGTGGAAAGCGCTCCCCGCCGAACGAACGCATCGCCTCCCAATCCACTCCAAAAACAGAAGAGAATAGAAAGATTAAAGAGCATATCTATTTCAGATTTCGCTAATCTGGGAAGCTTCGGCAAGAGCATTGACAGAGACATCGAGGTCGACAAGATCGACGAAGGAAGAGAAGAGCTCCCGAGGCTCAAGAGCTCCTATTCGCTTATAAAAAACGTAAAATATAAATATAAAATATAAGAAAGATTTATTTGAATCCAAAGTGATGCGCGAACTGGGCGCGCGGTCAAAAAGATTTCAAGCAACGAGCGACAAGCGACAAAATCACTGACAAGTATCAGGCCCTCGGAGCCCTTGGCGTCAGAAGGTGATTCAATAATAAATTATTAATTTCATTATTATTAAAGATTAGTAGATGGTACAGTTTGGAGCGCTTGGATGACGCGGTCCATGTAGACAAGCTGACATTCGTAGGCGGCGAAGGGGAATTGCACCGTGACGCCGCGGATCTGGTACGTCCTCATCTCGTCCTCTGGAGGTGAGAATAGAAAAACAATAATACTAACCCTCTTCTTTCGCCATGACGATGAAAGAGCGCAAAGATTGACAAATGAAAGGAAGGAGGTGAAAGGAGGTCCGTGCTCAGATTTTAAGTGATCTCCCGCCAGAAAAAATGGAACCTAGAACGCCTCATCGTCAATTCGTCATTGCATTCTCTCTCCCTCATTAAAGGAGAGAATATATTCTTCTTATCGAAATTTAGAGCGTGTCTAGGCGGCGTGCGATGGCGGAGGCGAAGCTGGACGCGGACATTAGCGCATGGTTCGCTCAGTGCGAGGTCTCGACCCCTTCCTTTCCTTCCCTTTTCCTTCCTTCTCCGCGTCTTCCCTACCGTTTCTCCCATCTCTGTCGTTCATTATTTTTAAATATATTTGAATTCATTTGTTCCTTTTCCATTCCCTTTTCTCCCTTCTTTGTTTCCTCGAGGCCGTTCTTATCCTCGTCGACAGTAAAGCTTTTCGCCTCCCTCTTGTTTCACTTCTTCTCTCTGTCCCATCATCGTTTCCTTTTTGTGGATATTATTGCATTCGTTTGATGGTTTGTCCTAATTTGTAGGAAAGAGTGCAGAAGCTCGACGAGGCGGGCGACGAGGGCGAATACTGCGTCGTCTGTGATAAGGTTCTCTCCTTTCCCCTATCCTCTCCTTCTCCTCGAGTTGAATAAGAGAAGATTTTGATTCGAAGGTTCTAATGCCATATTGATTTCTAGGTTGCGAAGAAGAACAGCAAGTTTATTCGTTGTAAGAAATGCAACGAAGCCTCTTTCTGCTCCAAGGTTCGTCCGAAGATGCGCTCCATCGTCTTCTGTCGCTCCTCGTGATCATGTAGGAGTGCCTCGCGAAGGGTCAGTCGAGCAAAGCTCATGATGGCGATGTTTGCAAACAGCTGTCGCTCTATGCTGACGCTGCGCAGCTCATTCAAGATGAGAACCTGCAAGAAGGAGAGGTTCGTCACCCTTGCTTCGTGGGCTCGATTGTTCTCGGTAACTTAGCATACATCTTCGGGTAGCCCCATTGGCTCGCTTATAGCGACGTTCCCGCGGGGACGAAGTTAGTCAAGTCGTGGCAAGCCTATGGGACGACGCGCGGAGTTCCAGGAAGTGATATTGTTCCATATATGGCGGTCGTCACGCATGCGTTGACGTTCCCAATGACGCTTCTCCTCGCTCTCGATCGTGTCCTTCAACAGGTCCTCCTTGTTTCCCCATCTTCATGAGCGAGTTTTATGCTAATTTTGACTTCAGAATCTCGACAAGAAGAAGGAGCTAACTGTTCACATTCTTGGTGTCGAGGAAACTGCTGAAGGAAATTTCCCCGAAAAGTGGATGGAGGTTTTTTTCTCTTGCGATCCTTATTGTCATAAACCGGCCCTCATTGCTCTCCCTAGGTTCTCCACTGGCTCCCCAACTTAGAGCGGTTAGATTTGGTCATGGTGGGTCCCGAAATCCCAGATGCGAATGACAATGAGACCTTTGAATGCGACACCGTGATTGGCGAGGGAGACCAGAAGCTCGCCGATGAAGAGGATGAAGAAAAGGAAAAAGCGAAGGTGAAAGATCAAGGGAAGGACAAAAAGTCCAAGGATGAGAAGGCGAATAAGATGAAAGCTGACGATGAGGATAAGGAGACGGAGGCGATCGGAGTTCCTCGGCCATACACGGTCACTTACTCGAAGCAGCTCTACCATGATTTCATGCAGTCTAACCCCGACACTCCGAAGCCCGACCTTGCGATCGCGTTCAACGCTGGGTATGCTCACATCTACCACCCCACCGCATTCTGACGTTTCTGATTAATTTCATTTCTTCAGATTGGCCGATTTTGCTCAAGAGTGGAAGCCTACGATTGATTTGCTGTTGGAGCGCAACATTCCTTTCGCCGTGACGAGCTTCCATGAGCGCGAGGCCGACTTTGACCTCCGCATTCTTCAACACAAGTTTGGCGCCAAGTTCGTAGGGAACGCACCGCAGACCAAGAACCCCTTCCGCTCGCTCTTCCCCATCCCGGACCCCATCTACCCTAACAGACTCTTTTACCTCAACCAGTTCATTTCCGTCGTCAAGGGCAAGGCGGTCGAAGGAGGGGAAGAGAAGGAACAGGGCAAGAAGAAGCGTCCCCTGGAGGATGGCGACAACGAGAAAGCCGACAAGGAGGAACCAAACCCTAAGAGGCCCCGTAAAGAGTAATCTATTTACCATCCTTTTATTGAGATGTTAATTCTTGTATCCTCAACGTGAGGATTTGATTTTTGGTCGTTCTTCTTCCTGACAAATTGTGTCAGTCAGTCACTGTCAGAGGGGCAGATGAAACTGGGTTTATTAGAGGAGGTTTCTGCGATCGATTATTTTCCTTTCGATCGAGCACCTTGAAAGGCCTTTATTCACTTCTTATTGACTTCTACGGTCATTATATATTCTGTGCATCTAGACACGATCGTCTCGAGGAATCGTTCATCTATCGGGTCGAAGCCCTGCTCGTCATCGGTGGTACTTCATCCGCTGGTCCTTCCCAATCTCTGATCTCACCACTCTTCTCGCCCAAATCGACATATTTGAATTATTTATTCGTCTTTTCATGCGCAGCGTGGATCTTCAGCTCATTTTAAGACGGTATTTTTTTGGTCCTCGTTCACTCGCCGTTTTGTGACTTCGGTGTCCCACTCGCCCCATCACGAATCCTCGTCGAATTCGAGATCCATATAGTAAAGAATGTTCATATATCCTTTCTTGAAGAGCCGCCAGGCATGCCTCTGTGAAATGGGCCCCGCAGCAGATTTCCCTCCTTTCGTCGTCCCCCTTCGTCGTCCGTTGCTTTTACGCTGGGAATGAATGGCGTTCCTTGACCTCGCCACTACCGTCTTTCACTTGAAGTAAGAACGACCTATTTCACCGCGAATTCATCTTCTGGGAGCCTGATATCGTTTGCTAGTACTTTCCTTTCTCATCGAATCTCGGCAGGATCGTCGACGAGATGGCCGACCGAGAGAAACAAGCAGCGCCGTCGAGGTGCCTCTGCCTGCCTTCTTTTTTGTTCTTTTTGCTTCTGTGTATAATAGTAGTAATGCTCATTGAATATTTTTTACTGATGGAAGTCGATGTAGCTCAAACACGAGCAAGACAGGCAACGCTGTCGACATCACTCAAGAGCCAGTCCAAAGGTACTTTAGTTTGTCATTGTTTTTGCCCTGACCCTGTGAGTCGCGGCTGAGAATGCATTTGTTCGAATCAGAAATTCACAAGACATCACCACAGCGGCTCATGTTGGAACGCCATTCAAACCAGATAGCGGGTCAAGCGCTCCACTTAGCAGGTATGCCAATCTCGGCGGAAATGGTGTCTTGCTCTGTTCGATGTTCTTAATGTTTTGTTTTTCAGTTCCGGAAGGACAGGAGGTGCATTCAATACTCCTTTTCCTCGAAGTGGGTCGACTGGTAGTGGGCCATGGCAGAAGTATGCTGTTAAATACTTGCCTTCGTTCGATCTGAGCTTATCTGATGGTTTCAAATCGTAGCACTACGCCTCCAACTTTGAATCGCTCTTCCTCTTTCTACAATAAGTTCAACACATACAGCGAATATGAATTTCCTTCTCTTTCTGCGGCTCCTATGAAGTACCTGGAGTTCTATTTCGGTAAGCTTGATCCCATGTAACTTTTTTTCCTGAACAGGTCTTTGTCACCCGATTCTGAGCGGTATCGGGACTCAGGGCCGAAGACATCTTTTGCATCGTCTACGGCGGAGAAATCTGTCGATAAGACTGATAAACCGGAGCGATCGAAGCTGGCCTCATACGAAGCGGAATACCGCAAGAACTTCTCCCCAACCATCACTGTCGGCAAAACTGGTGCTTGGCAGTCGGTCAAGGGATTCTTCGGCTCTCGGGACTCTTACTCCTCTGAGATCGTCGAACGCCTTGCCAAATATTTAGATAAGAATGGAGACACACTCTTTTCCTTCTCCATGGTCACGACTGAGATATTGATCCTGCTTGACCACTACGACATCAAGTACAACATTGAGAAGAACTTCGAAATCGACGTGCCCTTGCTCAAGGACTGCATTCTGGCTTTTTTGGATACTCACACCAACCCCTTCGAAGATGGTCCTTTCATCATTTTCCTTGCTTTGAAGATGAAAGAGTACATCAACTATGGCAAGACCGGCCTTTCCGACGGATTCGAGTTTTTCGACAAGTTGGCCAATCATCTCGGGTTTCTTGAGGAGTCCGAAGCCGATGTCTTGGTAGCCATGCTGCGCCGTTGCCCTCCATCCTTGCCCGCCAAGCTCATCAAAATGATCGATGTTCACTTGATCGATATGATTCCTGATCGCGGCAGTGAGTTTCTCAAGCCCGCAACTGATGTCCCGTTGATCATACTTCGTGCTTGCTGCGAACGAGCCGACCCACGGTTGCTCCCATCGTATAACTCATTCCAAACATTCATCAAAAAGTGCTGGAAAAACGCCAAATTCGATAGTTTCTATAAGCTCTCCATTGCCAAATATCATCGCAAGTTCTCCGCGTTGGGCGGAATCGTTTTTGTGGATCTGGTCATCAAGTTTCTCAAAACTGAGTATATGCATTACAATTTTGGCGCTCATCTCTTTGACCATCTGCAGCACATCTTGGAC
>Ga0154020_10009803_pt1 | contig 11007 bp, 11 predicted proteins | sample Klosneuvirus_201_FD_109709 | JGI IMG/M metagenome (GOLD analysis project Ga0154020, IMG submission 109709) | Active sludge microbial communities from wastewater, Klosterneuburg, Austria - Klosneuvirus_20160825_MG | ecosystem: Engineered > WWTP > Aerobic digester > Activated sludge | place...
CAAAAAAAGAATTTAATGCGTTTTAAGTTAGTGTTAATATTAGCTTCATTAAGCTTAACATACCGGGCCCAAGAAAATGGTCTTGTTAATTGGATAACAATTAAAGAAGCCCAGGAAAAGAACAAAATTCAGCAAAAACCCATATTGATAGATTTTTATACTGACTGGTGCGGATGGTGCAAGCACATGATGAAAACCACGTATTCAAACCCGAACCTCGCTGCGTATATTAATCAGAACTTTTATGCGGTTAAGTTTAATGCAGAGACAAAAGACACTGTAGAATATCAAGGTAAAAAGTACCTGCCTACTTCAACCGCCCCAAAGACACCTCATGAACTGGCATTGAAATTTTTAGGGAATAATTTGAGTTATCCTTCCACCGTTTTTGTAACAAATAATTACGAATATAATTTGTTAACACAAGGGTTTTTGGAAGAAAAAAAGCTGGAACCTGTATTAATTTATATTCTTGAAAATGTTTACCGCCGATCTCAATTCGAGGATTTTTCAGATAAATTCAATAAAACGTTTTATGACACAGTATTTCCAAAAGGGGTTGTAAAAACATATTCGTTTAACGAAGCTCTTGCATTAAATAAAAAGAAACCAAAGAAAATGCTGGTGAATATTTACACCGGATTTTGTAATTCATGCAAGGTTCAAAATAAAACCACCTTTAGCGACACAACTATTGCTGCGTATATTAATAAGAATTTTTATTTGGTGAATTTTGATGCAGAAAGCAATGATACCATTTATTTCAACAACGAAAAATACTTTAAACAAGTGGTGAATGGTTATCCATTCAATACTTTGGCCTTCAAACTTACGAATGGTTTATTTTCCCTCCCGTCACTGGTAATTCTGGATGATAAACAAGTGCTGATAGATGTTTTGCCAATGTACCAGCACCCTAAAAATTTAAAACCCGTGCTAAATTATTTCGCAACAAATATCTATAAAACAAAAAAGTGGCCGGAGTATTTTGAAGAGTATCAAAAAGGTCCTCAGAAGAAGTAATTAATCTGGTTATTCAGTCGGGATGCCTTTTTGTTTACAGTAATCTAACACTTCAACGAATTTAGCAAAAGGATCTTCACTTTTCCAGATATAACTGTGAAGAGCAACGCCTTTAAAACCTAATTGATAGGCTTTTTCTAATGTGTTAAGGTTAATTCCTCCGCGCGCCACAAAATCTTTACCGGAATTTTTAACAGCAGCAATAATACCATGCTCGTAAAAGCCACTATAAAGCGTATTAGTTAGGTTATTAAAAACAGTACCGAGTAAATAGTGATTAAATTTTATTTCTTCTGTATTATATACTTCTGAAAGTTTGTGGTAAGAACGGGAAGAAACAATTTTCTTACCACTTAAACGCAACTTTCTAAGGAACCACCATTTTTTGAATTTTCTTTCTAAATGCACATTAGTAAAGTGAATACCTTTCAGGTGAAATTTAAAAATGAGATCGTGATGTGAGTGAATAATTATTCTGTTATGAAAGTGAGCCGGAATCTGTTCTATTAATTTTACAAGTTGTTTGGTAGAATATAGAGGCTTTCTTAAATGAAGCGTAGTTAAACCTGCCTCGAAGAGTTTATTGATAATTTCTGCTTCATTATCGTTTTTTTTAGAAGAGGTTATAACAGTTATTTCCATGCTTTAGAACGCTTTTGCAATTTCCGATAATAAAGATATGTTTTTTTCCAAAGCATTACCAATTACTACATAATTTGCGCCGGAATCTGCCACCTTTTTCGCTTTTGCTAATGAATCTATTCCTCCGCCTACAATCAGAGGAAGATTAGTGAGTTTTTTTACAGCTTTTATGTTTTTACTGTTTACAGTAATACGGGCCCCGCTGCCTGCTTCAAGATAAATAGCTTGTAAACCCAGTAGTTCCCCTGCAATAGCAGTATCAGTAATTAATTTGGTAGCTCTTGAATTAATGGCTTTGGTTTTAGTTATTTTTTGGGTGGTTGAAATTTTTTCACCGTTGATCAAGATATAGCCTGTTGACATTGTTGCAATTCCGGTCTGTTTAATTATTGAGGCAGCTTTTACATGTTTGCCAATAAGATATTCTGCATTGCGACCTGAAATTAAGCTAAGCAACAAAAGACCATCAGCGTCCTTCGAAATTTGTTTTTCGTCGCCAGGAAATATGATAACTGGTTTTTTAGATATTTTTTTAATGGATTTAATTACTTCTGTTAAATTATCTTTTTTTAATTCGCTGCCACCCACCAAAAAAAATGCCACAGGATATTTTACAGATAGTTTAATTAATTCCGGATTATATTTATCAGGATCTATCAGTAAAACCAATTTTGGTTTGGCATTGCGAGATATGAGTTTATTTAATTTCATTTAGTGTGTAAACTAACATATAATCTTCGATTTTTTCGTAATGCAACTTAATTTTTTTTCTAAAACTTGTGAGGTTTATTTCGCCCGTCAAGCTGCCGGAAGCATTCTTCTCGAAGGGATGAATGTATAAATGTGCTATGAAATCAACTTCTTTTTTACCATATAATTTATAAAGTGCCTCTTTGCAGGCCCAGTAAATAATCAGTTTTTCAACATCTTCACCTGCGTCAATTAATTCTTCAGCCGTTAGAAACTTGTGTTTTATTTTTAATACTTTATCACGAATTAATTCAATATCTACGCCGGTTTCGGTTTCTGAGTTTAAAACAATCACCAGCTTATTATGCGAATGCGAAATAGAGATATGACTACTTTCATTTTCTAAATATGGTTTACCCTCAGTAGTATAACATAAGTTAACGGGTTTTGCCATGAGCTTCTCTAATAAAAATAAAGTGCCGCCTTTTTCTATAGCACGTTTTTCAGACAAGCCCATAACCGTCGAATAATCAGGCAAATGCATTAAGGCTAATTTTATGTTATTATATGTTGAACTAATACTGTACACGCTTGTTTATTATTTGAGCTTTACAAACTTATGGCTTATCTTTGTTATCCTTAAAATTTAAATATAAATAAAAAAACCATGTCAACAGTAACTACAAAATACCATCCATACAAAGTTAAAGATATGTCTTTAGCAGAATGGGGTCGTAAAGAAATTAAATTAGCAGAAGAAGAAATGCCGGGCTTAATGGCTTTGCGTATAGAATACGGAGCTTCTAAACCATTAAAAGGTGCAAGAATTGCCGGTTGTTTACACATGACCATCCAAACAGCGGTTTTAATTGAAACTTTAAAAGAATTAGGTGCAGAAGTTACCTGGAGTTCTTGTAATATTTTCTCAACACAAGACCACGCTGCGGCTGCTATTGCTGCAGCAGGTATCCAGGTGTATGCCTGGAAAGGCATGAATGCTGAAGAGTTCGACTGGTGTATTGAGCAAACCTTATGGTTTGGCGAAAGTCGTCAGCCTTTAAATATGATCTTAGATGACGGTGGTGATTTAACTAACATGGTGTTTGATAAATTCCCTGAGTTAGCTGCAGGTATTAAAGGTTTATCTGAAGAAACGACTACAGGCGTTCACCGTTTATACGAACGTATGGCTAAAGGTACTTTATTGTTACCTGCTATTAACGTTAACGACTCAGTTACCAAATCTAAATTCGATAACAAATACGGTTGCCGCGAATCATTAGTAGATGCGATCCGTCGCGCTACAGATATCATGTTAGCCGGTAAAGTGGCTGTTGTTGCAGGTTATGGTGATGTTGGAAAAGGTTCTGCACAATCGTTATCATCTCAAGGTGTACGTGTTATCGTAACTGAAATTGATCCAATCTGTGCTTTACAAGCTGCAATGGATGGTTACGCTGTACAAAAAATGGATAACGCTGTGAAAGTAGCTGATATCATTGTTACAACTACAGGTAATAAAGACATCGTGGTTGGTCGTCATTTCGAATCAATGAAACATGGTGCTATCGTTTGTAACATCGGTCACTTCGATACAGAGATTGATATGGCTTGGTTAAATAAAACTTACGGTAAAACTAAAGACGTTATTAAACCACAAGTTGATAAATACACCATTAATGGTAAAGATATCATCGTATTAGCGGAAGGCCGTTTAGTGAATTTAGGTTGTGCTACCGGTCACCCAAGTTTTGTAATGAGTAATTCATTCACTAACCAAACTTTGGCGCAATTAGAATTATGGACCAACACTGCTGCTTACGAAAAGAAAGTATATGTGTTACCAAAAATTTTAGATGAGAAAGTAGCACGTTTACACTTAGGTAAAATTGGTGTTGAGTTAGATACTTTAAATAAAGAACAAGCTGATTATATCGGAGTTAAAATAGAGGGCCCTTTCAAATCCGATGCTTACCGTTACTAAGTAGTTTGTTAAAGTTTATTGAATCCCGACCCTGAGCTTGCCGAATGGGTTGGTGTGAAAGTAGAAGGTCCGTACAAATCGGATGCTTACAGATACTAAGAATCAGGTATTAATATAAATTAAGAAGCCGTTTCAGAAATGAAGCGGCTTTTTGTTTGCGGGTTTTTCCCTCTCCCAATGGGAGAGGGTGGCCTTTAGGCAGGGTGAGGGTATTGGTCGCGCTTTACGCTGCAAGTCCTCGGTTTCGTTCCTCAGCCTGTGGGCTTTCCGCTACAAATGCGAAGCATTCGCTTTCGCCTTTAAAAAATAAAAATGATGGAAGCAATCGCTCACGCGGCATCGATATATAGTGATTATTTTAGGTTTATTAAATCTGTTGTCGTAAATTAGATTGTGTAAAATAATCCAATGAAAAAATTCGTTTTAATTCTATTGATTCTTTCATCGTTCGCATTTTCACAAACACCTTCTGATAAATGGTATTTTGGGACCAATGCGGGATTAAATTTCACTGGTGGAGCACCAACTGCAATAATAAATAGTGGAATGAATGCTTTTGAAGGTACCGCTTCAATTGCCGACGCAAGCGGCAACTTGCTTTTTTATACAGATGGGATGACGGTTTGGAATAAAAATAATGTGACGATGACTAATGGAACTGGGTTAATGGGAAATCTTTCCAGTACTCAGGCCGCATTAATTGTTCCTACTCCTTCAAATACTAACCAATATTACATATTTACAACTGATGCACAAGCAGGTCCAGCTGGGTTGCGTTATTCTGTAGTGGATATGTCACTATCATCGGGACTTGGAAGTGTAACAATCAAGAATACATTGTTGCTAACGCCTGTTTGCGAAAAGCTTGCTGCCATTAAGGATAACATTTCAGGAAATCGATATTGGTTAATGTGCCATGGTGTCAATAATAAGAATTTTTATGCTTATGAAATTAACAGTTTGGGAATACAGCCTCCTGTGATAAGTAGTGTTGGAATGGTTCATAAATCAACTCCAAATACAAATATGATAGGCCAAATGAAATTTAATTCTTGCGGATATCAGATAGCACTAGCTGGAGGAATGCTCGATACTGTTCAGGTTTTTAATTTTAGTAAACTTACCGGTCAGGTAACAAACCCAATTACTATTCCAGTTAATAGTTTTCCATATGGAATTGAGTTTTCAACACCGGTAAACAATATGCTTTATGTAACAACGAGCAACAGCTTGCAAACTTTGGTTCAATATGATTTATATGCAGGGTCACAACCTTCAATTATAGCTTCAAAGTTAATTATCAGTACAAGCCCAAGTCTTACAGCTATGCAATCAGGCCCTGATGGAAATTTATACATTTCCAAAGCCGGAAGTAATTTTGTTGGCAGAATTAATAATTCAAGTTCTCCTGGTGCATTATGTAACTTTGTGATTAATAGTATTAATCTGGATCCGCTTTCAATAGGAATAAAATGTTCTTGGGGTCTGCCTTCTTTTGCTGTCGATAATTATTTTCCTTGCGGAATAGTTGGTGTTCCTGATGAAAAGAAGCAAAAAGAAAATAATTTAGTTTATCCGAATCCCACATCTAATGCCTTCAATTTAAAGGCAGAGGTTGGTTTATTTATTGAAGTTTATTCTCACACTGGAGATTTGATTGATAAATTCAGAACCCATAAAGATAATGTGGTCTTTGGTGAAAAATATCTACCAGGAATTTATTTTGTTAGGATAAATGGTGAAACTACAATTAAAGCGATTAAAAATTAATCACTTCTTCATCTCATCCGAAGACTTATTCACCTTCTCTTTAAGTTCTTCTTTAAATGCAGATATTTTTTTCAATAGGTTTTTATCATGACAAGCAATGATCTGTGCCGCTAATATACCTGCGTTTTGCGCGGCATTTACCGCAACTGTAGCTACTGGCACACCGTTAGGCATTTGTACAATGGATAATAATGAATCCCACCCATCAATACTGTTGCTGCTTTTTACAGGTACACCAATTACAGGTAGTGGTGTTAAAGATGCTACCATCCCGGGTAAATGCGCAGCGCCACCGGCTCCGGCAATGATTACCATTAAACCGCGGTCAACCGCACTTTTAGCGTAATCAAACATTTTATCGGGTGTGCGGTGAGCCGACACGATATCAATTTCGAAAGGGATATTGAATTTTTGCAAAACTTCGGCAGCTGCATTCATGATGTTTAGATCACTCTGACTGCCCATTATAATTCCTACTTGTACTGTACTCATGTAACAAAGGTAAAATTAAAAACTCTTTTTCTGTAATTTTTTATGAAGTTCAGCTGTTTCCAATAAGGAAGCAGAGCCATACCATTCGGTTAATTCAACAACAAATATACCTGCCTTAATAGCCGGGTCGGTGAGTGTTAATTTTTCAGCCTCTTCTATTGTGGCAACGTTAAAAATGTAGATGCCTCTGTAATTTCTGTCGTTTTTCATAAAAGGTCCAGCAATGGCTAACATTCCTTCTTCTGCCATTCGATTGATGTTTTTCATGTGTCCTGCAAACAGACTATCTTTTTTTGCTTTATCAGTAATGTTACTTGGTCCGGTTTTTAAAATGCAGAACACATATTTCTTCATACCATAATCATCAGCGCCTAATTTTTTGGCCAGAATAGAGTCGTAAATCGGTTTGTTCTGTGCCAGACATAAATGCCCTAGAAATAAAAAAGCAATAATTAAATGTTTCATAAGTTAAAGTGTTGAATATTTTTTTCTAATAGCGTTGTTGTTCCAATTTGTTTGTGCCAGTAATCTGCTAAGTATTCTTGTTCAGTTTGTCCGGTTGTTGGAATTAAAATTAATTCATTCTTGCCTAATACATGCATGTCCATCAACGTGCTGTAACCACTTCGGCAAATTATTGTTTGTGACGATAAGATCAATTTTTTCAATACTTCTTTCGAAGGGAAATCAAACACATCCAGCACTTCACTGCCAACTGCCAACTGCCTCTTCACTTCCAATTGTGTTCCTCTCACCACGGAAATTCTTTTGTTGGCGGCTTCCGCTTTTTTTAGCAAGGCTTCTTCTAAGGTTGTCCTTCCCGGCTCTGGGCCCGAGAGTAAGATCAAATAATCATATTTATTTTTTTCTACATCACAGATCACATCTTGCAATCTGCTTTTTGGTCCAATATACTTTACGTTCTTGTGAAAATGATTTCCGTGTGATAATTCACCGCTCAAGTTTGTTTCATTCGAAGCATGATCCGGCACCCAAACTTCATTATATTTTAAAATATATTTTTTATTCACACTTTGTGCCAATTTCTGAAAAGCCGGCGCTTTTAAAAATACCTGATGCGTTATAAAAACACAATGCGCTTTCGGTGAATACAATCCAAATCGGTTGTCACTGATTACCACGTCGATGTTGTTTTCACTGATTATTTTAGCAAGCAATTTCTTTTCTTTCTCAATAATTCCAGACAACCTCGGATAACTCAAACCCAATTTGATCCATAGTGGTAGTGTTCTGGAATATTCTATTTCGTAAGCCGGTAATTCTATTTTTTTAAGCTGGGGAAACTCAAGTTCAAGGATGGTTTTTGTAAGCGGAGTTACGCCTAAAATAAGCGTATTGTTATTTAGTAATTCCTTAATTATTGGCACACAGCGAGTCGCGTGTCCAAGGCCCCAATCAAGTGGAGCAACCAATATGGTTTTACCGGTAAACATGAGTACCTAAATTAGCAATTAAATTTATGCAATTGTGATAAATATACCTTATTGACCATAATTAATTTCTTACATTTACGCTCCTTAAATTTTTCGAAATATGGATAAGGTTTTAAAAGCATTAGGCATCAAAGAAATTAACGAAGGTTGTTCAACTGGTCAAAACTGGTTCTCAAGCGGAGAAGCTATTGAATCAAATAGCCCGGTTGACGGAAAATCAATTGCAAAAGTTAAAACGGCTACTAAAGCCGATTACGATAAAGTTATAAAAGCAGCATCAGATGCGTTTGTTACTTGGCGCACCATTCCCGCTCCAAAACGCGGTGAATATGTTCGTCAGTTTGGCGATAAATTGCGTGCGAAGAAAAGTGAATTAGGACAACTTGTTTCTTACGAAATGGGGAAGTCGCTACAAGAAGGATTAGGCGAAGTACAAGAAATGATTGACATCTGCGATTTCGCTGTTGGTTTATCACGTCAGTTATATGGTTTAACCATGCACAGCGAACGCGCACAACACCGCATGTACGAGCAGTATCATCCTTTAGGAATAGTAGGGATTATCTCTGCATTTAATTTCCCGGTTGCAGTTTGGAGCTGGAATACAGCATTGGCCTGGATTTGTGGTGATGTTTGTGTTTGGAAACCATCCGAAAAAACGCCATTGTGTTCAATTGCTTGTCAGAATATCTGGAATGAAGTAGCTAAAGAAAATAAATTGCCTGAAGGAATTTCTTGCATCATTAATGGTAATTATACTGTTGGTGAATTTATGACGGCCGATCACCGTATGCCATTAATCAGCGCAACAGGTTCTACACGTATGGGTAAAATGGTGGGCGCTAAAGTAGCAGAACGTTTTGGCAGATCTTTATTAGAGTTAGGTGGAAATAATTCTATCATTGTTTCAGAGCACGCTGACCAGGAAATTGCTATTACTGCTGCGGTTTTTGGAGCGGTAGGTACGGCAGGACAACGCTGCACTACAACGCGCCGATTAATCATTCACGAAAGTATTTACGATAAATTTAAAGAGCGTTTAATAAAAGCATACGGACAATTACGCATTGGAAATCCATTGGATGAGAACAACCATGTTGGTCCGTTAATTGATAAAGACGCGGTAAAAAATTACTTGAGTGCATTGGGGCGCGTTATTGCTGAAGGCGGCAAAATCATCGTGCCTGGTGGCGTATTAGAGGGTAAAGGTTATGAAAGTGCTTGTTATGTAAAACCAGCCATTGCTGAAGCAAAGAACGATTTTCAAATTGTTCAGCACGAAACATTCGCGCCTATTCTTTACATTATGAAATATAAAACAATGGATGAAGCCATTGCATTACAAAATGGTGTACCGCAAGGCTTGTCTTCTTCAATCATGACATTGAACATGCGTGAAGCGGAACAGTTTTTGTCGGCTGTCGGAAGTGATTGTGGTATAGCGAACGTGAACATTGGCACATCAGGCGCAGAAATTGGTGGTGCTTTTGGTGGTGAGAAAGAAACCGGTGGCGGCCGCGAAAGCGGATCTGACGCCTGGAAGGTTTATATGCGCAGACAAACCAACACCATTAACTGGGGAAGTAAATTGCCTTTAGCACAAGGGATAAAATTCGATATTAATTAATCAAATAAATAAACATCTTGCCGGCCTCCCCTCTCCAAAGGAGAGGGGCTGGGGGTGAGGCTAAAACAACAAAAGCATGAAAATAGCAGACAACAAAGCAGTATCAGTTAATTATCATTTAACTGCAAGCAAAAACAAAGGTCCTGAAGAATTGGTTGAACAAACAAGTACAGAACATCCTTTTGTTTTCTTATTTGGTTTCGGACAATTATTACCTGATTTTGAAGCGAATTTATCAGGTAAACAAGTGGGCGATAAATTTGATTTCAGAATAGAAGCAGCAAACGGTTACGGTGTTTCTGAACAAGATTACGTAGTTAAAGTAAATAAGGAAGCTTTTATTGTTGACGGAAAATTTGACGATGCACGTGTTAAAGTGGGTGAAGATATAGCTATGCATGATCAGGATGGTAACCAGTTAATGGGAAGAGTTATTGAAATTGCAGAAGCGCATGTAACAATGGACTTTAATCACCCTTTAGCTGACCACGATTTACATTTTGTTGGTGAAGTTTTAGAAGTTAGAGAAGCTACTACTGAAGAGTTGGAACACGGACATGTACATGGTCCACACGGCCATCATCACTAAACGTCTTTGCGAGCTTTAGCGAAGCAATCTCAATAAACTTAACGAATTCCGGTTCCTGAGCTTGTCGAAGGACCGGATTTTTTTATGCTTGTTTTTTCTTCTCCTTATAGGAGAAGATGTCCTGAAAGGACAGATGAGGTTGAGTAATTAGAAGAAAAAAGGCCACGGATTTCACTGATTAACACAGATTAGATATCCGTGTAAATCTGCGCCATCTGTGGCTACAAATGAAAAAGCCACCAATGTGTACATCCCCGCGAAACACATTGATGGCTTTAATTATTAAGGTTTAGTCATAAACTAAACAAAAACCCTAGCAAAGAACGTACAGTAAAGATATAACCACAATAAGCCCAAAAAAAGACTCGCCTAACAAGTGGCGGGTTTTTTCTAATATCTGGTTATTTTTGGGCTAAATCTTATTCAACCTTTCCATAAAAGCATCCTTTTTACGTCTCGAGATCTCAATTTGGGTGCCATCGCTCATTACCGCGTAACCGCCATCCTGTTTTAAAAAGCGGGTGACGTGGTTCATATTAATAAGGTGTTGGTGGTGCACGCGGATAAATTCGTTCTCGGGTAATAAATCTTCATAATGCTTTAAACTGAATGATACCATAATCTTTTTACCCCCCACCAAATGGAAATGTGTATAACTTGCATCGGCTTCACAGCGGATAATGTCTTTGATGTTAATGATTTCATAGGCGTTACCTGTTGGCAAAGTAATTTTTTG
>Ga0154020_10009804_pt1 | contig 11006 bp, 11 predicted proteins | sample Klosneuvirus_201_FD_109709 | JGI IMG/M metagenome (GOLD analysis project Ga0154020, IMG submission 109709) | Active sludge microbial communities from wastewater, Klosterneuburg, Austria - Klosneuvirus_20160825_MG | ecosystem: Engineered > WWTP > Aerobic digester > Activated sludge | place...
GGTTGCGTGCTAGTTTGAGTCCGTGGCGCTCGAGCATGTCGCGCAGGGACAGACCCGGTTCTTCACGCCTGGCGTAGCCCCCGATCCGCGCGGGATCCTGCTGGGCCGCTACATCGTGATGACGTTCGCGACGCTCGAGGGTGCCGTGAGCTGGTTCCGCCTGTACTCGAGCGAAGCATCGCTCGACGAGCTGCTCGCGAACCTCACGATCACGAAGGCCAAGACCGCGCTCGGCGGTCGCGAGATCGTCGTGCAGATTCCCGCGGTGTCGTCGTACGCGGCCGATCGTGCCGCGCGACTGTCGCGCCTCGTCGGTGGCGGCGTGTACACCGGCACGTCGAAGCACTTCGTGAAGTACCGCGATGATCGATCGCCGTACGGCTACGACGCGGTCGATATCGGCGCGATGCCCGGGTCCACGGACTTCATGGTGCACGGCGACGAGTTCGCGCAGGGCTACGTGCGCGAGGGCGAGCTGCCGTTCAGCAAGCTCTTGTTCCGGCTCTCGATCCGCAAGCTGCCCGGTGGCGACAGCTTGGACAACGACGATCGCGGCGAGCTCTATCTCGCGGTCGCGCGCGGCTTGTCCGAAGGCATCATTCGCTATCTGTGGCGCAACCGCGTCGAGGCGCAGGCGGGATTGTTCACGCCCGGCTCGACGAGCGCGTTCGATGATCGCGGCGGCGATCGCGGTTACATGCTGATCCACGTGCGCGGACTGCCCGAGCGCATCCTCGCGCTGTTCATGGGCACGCCCGGCATCGACGTGTTCCGTCCCGCGGGGACGAGCGCGGCGGTGGCCGTGGGCTACGCGCATCCGATCGATCTCGGATCGTGCGCGAGCGTGTTCCCGAACGACACGTTCCACCTGTTCTGGCCCGGTGATCGCGTCGACGTGCTGCCCGGTCCGATCGAGCTGTCCGACATCGCGGACCTGACGAGCGTGGACCTCGAGCTCGATCGCCCGCGCGATCCCACGCAGCACAGCGGCAAGGCGCCCGAGCCGATCGGCGTGGAGCTCAAGCTCGCCTCGTCGATGGGGCCGCCGCGCCGCGTGGTCGCCACGCTGATCCCCGTCGCGCATGGCTCGCGCCTCAAGCGGATCCTGTTCGCGCTGCCGCCGGTGTCGCTGCGCGGACATCGCGTCGCGGCCACGGATCGCGGCATCCTCGTCGTCGGATCCGAGAACCTCGACGTGATTCCGCTCGGGCAGTTGCTCTGCGAGTTGACGCCGGGATTGCTCGTCCCGCTCGGCATGGACGTCGTACCGCGCGTGACACCCGAGGTGCTCGCACGCGCGCTCGGTCACGCACCCGGCCTCGTCACGGTGTTCACCACCGACGGCAAGCCATTCCAGGTCAACGAGTCTGCGTTCCAGACCCTCGAGCGCCGATCGCTCGCGAAGATGGAAGTCGATCGCGCCGAGTCACTCGATTACTCCGCGCAAGCGCCGGCGGACGCGCAAGTCGTCAACGACTCGGTCGGCCGCTTCGCGCTGTGGGGGTATCCCGACGCACCGGATCGCAAGCAGCTGCCTCCAGGCAAGTAAGTGGCGAAGCTTCACGTCAAAGACTTCCTCGCGAACTTCGTGAAGCCGCTCGTCGCGGGCGGCGAGCTGCACGTCGGTGCACCGATTCCGCTGCCCGAGCTCGATCGCTGGGACCGCGAGCTCAACGACGCGAGCGTGGAGCAGGTCGAAGTCGATGACGAGCGCACGTCGATCCTGTCGACGCTGGTGTGCCGTCCGCCGGCATTCCTCCTCGAGGCCGACGAGCTCGCGCTCGCCGCGGGGCTGCACAACGCGCTGTTCTTGGTGCATCCGCGCGCCGATCAATGGAGCGTCAGCGATCGCCAGCGTCGCAAGATCATCGACACGGCGCTCGCGATGGTCAGCCAGCCGCTCACGCGCAATCGCACGCGCGTGATGGCGCGCCACGCGCTGTTGCACAACCTGTTTCACCTGCACCGCAAGGACGTGACCGTCTCGTGGTGGACGGGGCGCGCGCGGTTTCAAGGTCAGACCCCACCGTCGCGCCTCACCGCGTGGAAAGGCGTGCGCCGTGTTCGCGAGGAAGTCACCGAGGTCGACTTCGACGAGCTGCTCGCGGTTCCCGACACCGCGCCGATCATCGCGACGCTGCTCCGCCGCACGCCGCTGACGCAGCTCCTCGATTCGCACGCAGGTGCGCCGCCGCTACACTGGGAGGACGCGGTGTTCATCCTGCGCGATCCCGAGCTCGCGCGTGCGGTCTCGTATCGTCTCGTGCCGGACACCGGCGCGCGCGATCAAGTCGCGGGGCCGTCGCGGCTCGCGGCCGCATTCGAACAGATGCTCGAGCGCGCGCCCGACGAGTCCGACGTGCGCGCGGTGTCCGCATTCCTCACGCACATCAACGCGCTGTACTGCCTCGCCGAGATGAACCTGCGCGAGCCCGGTGCGAAGTCGCCGCTGATCTCGCAGATCCTCGCGGCCGAGGCAGCGGGGCAGCGCCCGCGTGGGCTCGCGACGCTGTTCGCGCTACCCGGCGCGCTCGCGCTCGTCGATCCGCGCCTCGCCACGCCGCCCGGCATCGCCGAACTGCCGCGCCTCGCGCAGCGCTGGAAGGTGCACCGCACGCAATCGGCCGAGCTCCTCGGCGACGCGACGATCGACGCGCTCGCGCAACGGCTGCGACGGCACTTCGGACGCGTTGCACGAGATCCATCCGACGTCGTGTCGTTGTCTCCGCCTGCACCGCCGCCCGCCGAGCAGTCCTGAACGATCAGAACCGCCCGCTGGCGAGCATCCCGCCCCCGGTGTTGTCCACATACGGAGCGATCCGTACGAGCCCGTACTGCTTCCGGAGATCGAGGTTGTACCCGTCGACCAGATCGTAGAGCTCCTCGTCGGACACCGGATTCGGGTTGACCGCGTAGTACGCCCCGATCGCGAACGCGGCGATACCACCTGCCGAAACCACGCCACCGCCGAACATGACCGCGCCGTTCTCGGAGCCGATGCCGTGGCGGAGGAGCGTCATTCCCACGATCAGGCCGGCGGTTCCACCGAGCAGCCCGGCGTAGGTGTACGAGCGTCGCCTCGCATACGCCTCGACGAGGTCGTCGCGCCCGAGGAGATCGAACAGCTCCTCTCCGTCGAGGCGCCGCCCGTGCTCCCCCTGATATGCCACCTTCGTCTTCATGGCGAAGAGGGTCTTGCCGTTCGTGATCAGCGTGACCTGATCGCCGAACGAGAGCGCCTCCTGGCGGTACTGGTAGTCGGCAGCAGCTCGCGCGTCGGGTACTTGCTCGCCGGAAACTGCCTCGGGCGGCGAGGCCTGCGCGCGGCCGGCGCTGAACAGCGCGCACAAGATCAATACGAGACGTGCGAATTGGAGCGAGAACGCGGGCATGACTAGTCCGTCCGTGGTGGCCACCGGTCGCAGTCGCAGTGGGACGACTCCGCGTCGGCGTTGGCGCGAGCCGCAACGCATCGGCTCACCCAAGAAACGATCACTGCGGCGCTCGCTTACACCGAGCGCCCCTCGCCATAGGGCTAGCCTGGATCGACACCGTCAGATCAGTGCGCTGCGCGTCACGCGCGATCAGAAGTGCCCGGCCGCGATCACCCCGGCGCCGTCCTCGCGCGCGTACGGAGTGATCGCGAGGCCGTGACGCGCGCGCAGCTTGCGGTTGTACTCGGCGCCGAGGTCGTACAGCGTTCGGTCGCTGAACATGGTCTCGGCGCGGACGCCGTTAGCACCGACGTATCCGAGAAACAGCCCGGTTCCGCCGGTGACGGCGCTGACGATGCCGATCGTGCTGCTCTCGCGGTCGACCGCCACGAAGACGAGCGGGATCGCCGCCACCACGAGGGCCACACCGGTGATCCCGATGATCTTCGCGCGTCGCTGCTTCGCCTCCATCGCTCGAATGATGTCGTTTCGCTCGGTGAGCCGGACGAGCTCCTCGGCGCTCAGGCGGCGGTTCATCTCGCCCTGGTAGATCCGGAGCTCGGTTGTCGTGCCCGCGGTCGTCGTCACGCCGGTCGCGCTCGTCGACGTGCGGACGTGTAGCGTCGTCATGCTGCCGAAGTGGATCGCTTCCTGGCGATACGCGAGCTCTCCATCGGGATCAGCGAATGCGATCGATGCGACGCAGATCCAACTCGTAACGAGGAGGTGCCGCATCAGAACTGTCCGCTCACGAGCATGCCGCCACTTGCATCGGTCGCGTACGGGCTCACACCCACGTTGACGACTGGCAGTCCGTACTTCTTGCGGAGCGCGTGGTTGTGTCGCGTGGCGAGGTCGTACATCTCGCGATCCTCGACGGGCCGCAGGTTCCGCGCGTAGTGCATGCCGACGAGCAGCCCGACCGCGCCCGCGACCGCGACGACGCCGCCGCCGATCACGAGGGCGCGACCCGTGCCCGCCTGTGGTGCCTCGCACGTGACACCGAATTCGCAACGCGGGTGGACCATGCCGTCCCCGACCATCGCCACGATCAGTCCGCCGACGCCGACGACGGTTCCTCCGGCGATGCCGATCGTCGCGTAGCGGCGGCGGGTGTTGTATGCCTCGACGAGATCTGGACGATTCACGAGGGCGAACAGCTCCTGATCGCCGAGCTTCCGGTGCATCTCACCCTGGTACACGACCGTTTCGCTCGAGACGCTCGCGTATCGACCGACCACAGTGACGGCGAGCTGCTCGCCGAAGTACAGCGCTTCTTGCCGGTACTGGTATTCGCCGGCCTCGCGCGTATCACCTGCCTCCTCCAAGCCGGGAGACTGCGCGAACGCCGTCGACGCTGTGCACGACACCAGGAACACCACTCTCACGATCAGAACCGTTCGCTCGTTCATGTGGCCCAGACCCGGTGCCCTCGCGATGTGACCGAAAAAGTCGCTGCCGGGGCGGTCCTGCCATAGGCGCCCGCTAGCCTGGATCCCTGGCGGTTTTCGGGTAATGTGGCCCCGCCTGCATGGTGGCACCGCCCACGACCCCGCGTAATTTTGCCGTCGATGTCGCGCGCGCGTCGGCCGCGTTCCAGGACCTGGCACGCCAAATGGGCGCGCAGTTCCTCGACAAGCAAGAGATCATTCGTCTCATGGTCGTCTCCGCGATCGCGGGCGAGCACATGGTCATCGTCGGACCGCCGGGTACGGCGAAGTCCGCGATGATCGACATGTTCTCGAAGCTGATCGACGCGAAGTACTTCGAGTACTTGCTCACTCGCTTCACGGAGCCGAACGAGCTGTTCGGCCCGGTCGACATTTCTGCGTTCCGCGAGGGTCGCTACACGCGTCGACTCGAGAACATGTTGCCGACCGCGGAGGTCGTGTTTCTCGACGAGATCTTCAAGTCGAACTCCGCGATCCTGAACTCGCTGTTGCACGTGATCAACGAGCGCAAGTTCCAGAACGGCCCCGAGGTCGTCCCGGTCCCGCTGATCTCGCTGTTCGCCGCGTCGAACGAGGTCCCCAACGACGAGAACCTCGCCGCGATGTTCGATCGCTTCCTGGTGCGCGTCCTGTCGGACAACCTCGACAGCTATCACTTCCACGAGCTCATGAAGAAGGGCGTCGCCCTCGAGCTCCGCAAGATGACGGGGCGCTACGTCGACACCGCCGGCCGCTCGCTCGGCGAGCTCAAGCCCGTGATCGCCGCCCGCGACCTTCGCGCCATCCAGCAGAACTTCGACAAGTTCATGGTTCTCCCGGAGGAGTTCCTTACCAAGTACAAGGGACTCGTCTTCCAGATCCGCTCGGAAGGCATCTCGATCTCCGATCGACGCGCCGTGAAGCTCCTCAAGCTGTTCGCTGCGAGCGCCGTGTTCGACGGTCGCACGCGCGTCCACGACGGGGACTTCTTCATCCTGCGCCACATCTGGAACAACCTCGACCAGGTCGAGCTCCTCGAGGAGATCGTCAACCCGGTCGTCGACGCGTACTACCGCGAGCATCCAGACGAGCGCCGCTTCATCGGCCCGTCGGCATCGCTGGATGACCTGCTCACCGAGCTGGGACTCATTCGCGAGCTGCTCACGTCGGGCGCCGAGCTCAGCGACATCCAGCTGTTCAGCCAGCTCAAGAACCTCAACGAGATCAAAGTGGCGCTCGCGTCGCTACCCGGCGACTCCGCCGCGCGCATGATCCGCGAGGTCGATCAGCTGCTCGAGACCGTGTTCGCGTCGTCGAAGTTCGGGCTCTAGTAGCTGTCTTCGTCGGCGGACGCACCGGGCGCGTCGTTCGCCCCGGGCGCATCGTTCGCCTCCGGCATCGGACGCCGATCGCGGCGGGGCTGCATCGTCATCTCGTTCGGGCGCACCCAGCCGTCGCCGTCGCGATCGAGGCGCTTCAGCTTCTGCATCGCCTTCGGCGGCACTTCGCCCGGGCCGAGGCTGCCGTCACGGTTGCGATCGAAGCGCTCGATCAGCCGGTGGAGACGCTCGGCTCGGCGCTGCATCCGCTGCGCGCGCATCGCGGTCTTCGCTTGTCGCTTCTCGCGATGATCGAGCTGGCCATCGCCGTTCGCGTCGAAGCGCTGCTTGATCTGTGCGCGGCGCTGCGCCTTCGCGGCCATCATCGCGCCGCGTTCTTGGTCGTCGAGCCGCCCGTCGTGGTTCGCGTCGAAGCGCTCGAGCGCACGTGGACGGGGACCTCGATCACGATCGGCGGCAGCGATACTCGGAACGAGCAGGGCGATGGCGAGCGCCCAGGTTGAAAGCTTCATGCCTCTACGACCCGCGGTGCGGGCGGAGGTTAAGTCAGTCGATGAACGTCACGGGACCGACGACATCGATCTTTCCGAGGGGAACGCCGTTGTGGCGGAGGATCGAGTACGCCGTCGTGTAGTGAAAGTGGAAGTTCACGAGCGCGTACTGGTCGAGATAGTCACCACCGCGCATGCCCTTGCCGCCCATCCACTGATGCGCCACGCGGCGCTCTTCCGCGCCGTTGAAGTCCTCGCGCGAGAACGTCGCCAGGTACGCGATCAACGTCTTCAGACGCGCGCGCGCCTCGGCGATCGTCGTCTCGGTATCCGGGTGCGACGGGCCCTCCTTGCCTGCCAGCTTCGCGCACGTCCACTTCGCCTGATCGCAGGCGGCCTGGATCTGCTTGATGAACGGATACTGATCGGGCGCGAGGCGCGCTTGCATCAGCGTCTCCGGATCGAACTTCTTCTGTCCCGCGTACTCGACGGCCTTGTCGATCCAGCGATCCATCTGGGTGAGGAGCTTGGTGAAGACCGGGACCGTCGCGTCGTAGAGGTTCATGCGCCCGACACTATCGCGACGCGCGCTCCAGCGTCACGACGACGGGCCGATGATCCGACGCTCCCGCATCGAGGACACGTGCGTTGCTCGCCGCGAACGTTCGATCGACGACGACATGATCGATGTCCATCGACAGCGCGCTGACCTTCTTACCGTTGACCTCGATCACGTGGTGCCACGTCGTGCGCCCCTTCGTCGCGACGCGCGCGAGGCCGTTGTCTCCGAGGAACTCGACAGCCTTCCCCGTCGGCAGCTCGTTGAAGTCGCCCGCGACGATCGTCGGTGTTCCGGTCTGCAGCTTCTTCCAGTACATCTCGATCTCGCGGCGTCGCACCGGCGGGGTGGTGTGCCAGCCGAGCAGCCAGTTTCCCCTGTCCACGTTGGGGCGCAGATGCACGTGCAGGATCTGGAGGTCTCCGAGGGGGCTGTCGACGACCACTCGCTCGGCCGGAAAGAAGCCACCCTTCGGCGGCGACCACAGGTCGTCGGCGCGGATCGCGTGCTTCGACAGGACCGCGAGTCCGCCCGCGCGAGCCGCATGGAACGCGCGGTGCGGATACTGCGTCGCGAAGCGCTTCTCGAGGCGTGCCTTCCACGCGTCGGTGATCTCCTGCAGCAACACGACGTCGGCGTCGGCGGTCGCGATCACATCCATCGAGCTGTCGGGATCCGGGTTCGCGTAGTTGACGTTGTAGGTCATCAGCGCGAACAGCATCGGGAGCATCACGACCATGATGGTCCGATCCCCCGACTCGGTAGCCGGTGGACAGGGGAGGGAGGATTCCCTAGAGGTTCGGCGCGGCGAGGTATCCCGTGGCCTTCGGGCCCACGGGAATTCCGTCGCACTCGCAATACGCACGGACGTTCTCTCCGCTGCTCAGGTCGACGATGGCATCGCGGTCGAGCTGGAGGGCGCCGACTTGTTCTTGATGATTGTTCTCGTTGTCGTCGGGGCCATCGTTGGGCTCGTTGGTGCCGCCGCTCGTCGCCCACAGTTCGGCGTTCGCGTCGCGATCCTGGAGGTCGATCCACGAATCGTCCGGGTTCGCCTGCATCGGACCCTGGAGCAGGCCGATGTAGAACCGCGAGTTCGTGTTGACGCCGACAACCGTCTTACCGAACGCGATGAGGTCCACCACTTCTTGGGCGTTGTCGATCACGGCGAGGTGGGTACCGTGGCTCGCGCACGCGGCTACGTGAGCTCGGAAGTTGGTCGGTTCGAGGACGGTGTACGTGCCCGTGCCGATCACGCGGTACGACGTCGGACACACGATCTTGGGCGCGTCTGGGTCGCTGTCCGGCGCCATCGACATGTCGACGCGTGCATCGCCGGCGGCCGTGTTGTCCCCGACGTCGATCGAGAATCCGCAGCCACCGAGCAACGCCACGAGAGCGAACCCACGCACCACCTCGAGTCTACGCCCGCGACGCGGCGCGCGAAATCGATTCGCTGCGCGAGCATGGCATCGCGCCCGGTGCGTTCCGCCGAGACGCGCGCGCGTGCTAGGTTCCGACCGTGCCTATCCCCCCGGAACGACGACGGAGCTTCCTCGCGCGCCAGGTCGCGACGATGGCGCTGTCCCATGTCCAGGTGGAGACGCCGATGGCCCTCGTCCGCGCCGCGGCCTGGAGCAACTCGCTGGCGCGCATGGGCGTCCATCTCCCGCTGTTCGTGATCCACGACGTCGGCGTGATGCTGTCGATGACGCGCGGTGCGGGTGGCTACACCATTCGGGCGCGCGAGGCGCAGCTCGCTCGCATCCAGTTGCCGCCGCAGATCAAGATCGATCTCGGCAAGTACCGCCAGCTGCTCGACAACATCGCAGCGTCCGAGGTTACCGAGCGCCTCGCGGGACTTCGCCTGCGCGACGAGATGGTCGCGGTGCTGCTGTCGCGCATCCTCGGTGATACGTACAACCGCTGGCGCGATCGGTCCAAGAGTGCCGGCGCGGAGCCGCTGCCGCTCGACCTCGGAATTCTCGGAGAAATCGACTATGCGGAGCACTTCCGCGACTTCGATCCGCGCGGGCTGTGGGGCTTCGTCGAGCACGCGGTCGCGCAGTCGATGCACATCTACACGCAGGTCGAGCTGATCGATCTCGATACCGTTCGCCTCCTCGGTCTGTTCAAGGAGGACTCGGCGTCGGGATCCGAAGCACTCGGCGGTGCGATCGATCTCGTCGATCTGTTCGCCGCGCTCGGCTCGCCCGAAGCGAACGACGTCGCGAACTTCTCGCTGGACCTGTTGCCGAGCGTCCTCGAGACGCGCAGGTCGACGGGCGCGCAGACGTTCGCCGTCGATGGCTACGCGTCGATCGAGCGCAAGGGAAACATCGATTCGCTCGTGCTGTCCGAGCTCGCGTACGACCGCGAGATCTTCGAGCAGAAGGTCGTCGACTCGGAGCTGCTCTACTACGGCCGCGAGAAGCAGCGCGAGGACGAGCGCCGCTTGCAGTACTTGCTGATCGATTGCTCCGCGTCGATGCGCGGCCAGCGCCAGGTGTTCGCGCGCGGCCTCGCGCTCGCGCTGATCAAGAAGCTCACGCTCGAGGGCGACGAGATCTGGGTGCGCTTCTTCGATTCGCGTCTCCACGAGACGATCAAGATCGGTCGCTCCGGTCAGGTCCCCGTCCCGTATCTGCTGTCGTTCCGGAGCGAGCGCGGCCGCAACTACGGCAAAGTGTTCCGGCAGCTGCTGGTCGAGGTCACGCGTCTGCGCCGCGAGCAGAAGCGCCGGGTCGTGCTGTACACGATCACGCACGGCCAGTGTCACATCGAGCCGGAGCTCATGTCGGCGCTCAAGCAGCAGGCGTTCCTGTATGGCGTCGTCGTGTTGCCGTCGAGCGATCAGCTGCCCGAGTTCGTCGGCATGCTCGATCGCCAGCAGATCGTGACGGGCGAGGCGCTGACCAATCGCGCCGAGCGCCAGCGCCGCGCGCTCGACATCATCGGCGACGCGGGTCGCACGCGCAAAGCACAGGGCGAGCAGCCCGCGATGGATCCGGCGACGAGCCGCAAGATGAACGTCGTGAGAGGCTAGTGGCTCGTCGTACGTTCAACTCGATCGAGTCGACGGCGGATCAAGCCGAAGCGCTTGTCCAACAGGGTCGCTGGGTCGAAGCCGAGCGTCACTACCGCGAGCTGATCGGCCAGACGCACGTCATCAACTACGAGTACGACGATTGGTTGCGCCGCCTCGGCGAGATCTATCGCCATCTCAATCGGCCGCGCGAAGCCGCGTTCGTTTACCTCTATCTGCACTACTTCGATCAGGCGCGAGCGCAGCTCTCGGGTGACGAGCACATCGGCCTGCGCGCTCGCCTCGCCGAGCTCGACAAGAAGTGGACCGACGCCGCTCACCTGTATCAGCAGGCCAAGCTACCGGTGCACGCAGCCGTCGCGTTCGAGCGCGCGAAGCAGTTCGTCGAGGCGACCGCGGCGTGGAAGCAGCTCGTCCACGCACCCGGCCTCGGCCAGCGGCCGTACGAAGCGGCGCTCGTCCACTTCAACTACGGCCTCGCCGCCGTGCGACTCGAAGCCACGTCGGGCGAAGCGCGCCGCGCGCTGATCGAGAGCCAGCGCAAGCTCGAGCAAGTCGCGGATGACTTCGAGCAAGTCGGAGAGCTCGAGCGCGCGTTCGATTGCTTCCAGATCTTGCTCAAGCTCGGCAAGGAGAGCGCGCAGTTCGAGAATCTCGCCGAGGGATACGTCAACTGCATCCGCGTGCTGCGCGAGGACAACCTCAA
>Ga0154020_10009805_pt1 | contig 11005 bp, 16 predicted proteins | sample Klosneuvirus_201_FD_109709 | JGI IMG/M metagenome (GOLD analysis project Ga0154020, IMG submission 109709) | Active sludge microbial communities from wastewater, Klosterneuburg, Austria - Klosneuvirus_20160825_MG | ecosystem: Engineered > WWTP > Aerobic digester > Activated sludge | place...
CACCGGTCGAGTCGTCAATGCAATGTGTGAAATAGCCCGATCCCATCGACGACCCTTGCCGTCGACGAACGTACCGAACTGCGGCGAAACAAACCCGCCGATCTGCTGCAAGCTGGCGGCGGCATCATCTTTCAGGTCCGCCTCAACGGTCAGCGTATCCCCGTCAAGAAACAGGTCCTTGACCCACCCGGCATTCAGTCGGGACCGTTCCCGACGAGCAACTTCCTCGTCGTAAACCGCCGGATACGCCTCGCCGTCGTCTCCTTTGGGGTGCTCCCACGGCACAGCGACACGGATATTCGCGTCGCGCATGGATCGGAAATTCTCGACGAAAGCGGACAAGTCCTCGCGAGTGACCGTGTGCTCACGCCCACCTTTGAAATACTTTCCCGGCTTCAAAACGTCTTTCCGAACCAGAACCATACCGACCCCCTTGCTGAAGATTCTGGACGTTGCGCGGAAACTTGTCAAGACTTTCCGCACAGTTCGGTTTAGGATTTGCGTTTGCATCCCGTCAAAGGGGTGCAAACGAATCCCTGTCAAAGTTAAACCCCGGAGACAAATATGCTCGACATTTCCACGTTGTTTACAGACCTCGGCAAGCTCGTCAAATCCGCGAATCTGTACCGCTCCGACGCGGTCGACGCCGCGACCCGCCGCGACGAGATCGTCGCTCAATTCGAGGATTCCGACCAACAAGTCGCCGTCAGCCCGATTTACTCGCTGACCACGTCCGCGCAACAGGCCGTCAGTTCGACGCAGCAGAATCTCGTCGCGATTGCGACCCGCAGGCTTCAGGACCAGACGACCGTCATCGACGAACTCAGACTCCCGAACAACAACCTGTCGGGGGTTTTGACCGCTCTCATCAACGAGATCGTCAGTCAAGCGGATTCGGTCGATGCGTCCACCGTCACCGTCGGATCCGTCACTGCCGGATCGGGGAATGTCGGCAACGGGACCGCCATTGTCTCGAAAGTGCTCGACGGTGCGACGTCTCCCGGCTCCGGATTAACTGCACAAAAAGCCTACTCGGGGTGGGATAGCCAGTTGTCCCTTTCCGAAACCGTTGTCCTGACCTGCACTCTCGACACCTACACTAACCGCGTCACCTCGGGGCAGGAATCATTCTCCGTCACCGGTGCTCCCGCCGTCACCGACAAATGGGGGACTGACGACGGCGGCAGCGGCACCGGATCGACAATCCGGACAGTCAACTCCGCATCGCTTATCACCAACGGGGATTTCGAGACCTTCACGTCGAATGTCCCGAGCAGTTGGACGATCGACTCCGGAACCGCCGGAACCCATGTTTTCCGCGAAGCGACGCAGGTGTACCGGGGGACCTACGGACTCAAGCTCCTCGGAACCGGCGCTCTGGCCACGATTCAGCTCTCGCAGGCCGCTCCAGTCTCGCAGCTCACTCCCCTGAAACGCTACCTCGTCAGTTTCCGCTACAAGGCTTCCGCAGTCGATACGATCGCACAGGCGTTGAAGGTGTATTTCACCGGGACCGGGTACACGGCGGCGGTGAGCGAAAAGGTGCAGGTTACCGGGGATTTGTTCGCGACGAGCTGGGAACATGCGTACTTCTGGATCAACATTCCGGCGAACCTGCCGAGCGACTTTACGTTGAATATCATCGCCGACGGGCAGTTGTCGAACGGCAAGATTATCTACATCGACTCGATGCAGATGCAGGAAGCCCAGTACGTCAACGGCGTCGCGATTGCCGTCATTGCCGGATCGACCCCGTTCGTCCGTGGAGACACGTTTACGTTCACTTTGGCGAACGATGACGCGGGGACATTTCAGCGGTATTTCCGCCGAGCGTACGGGATTCAGCTTCCGTCGAATGCGGCGGGGGCAGAGACGATTGCTGACTCGCTGGCAGAGTGATACTCGCGACGAACACTGGCACCACAAACCGAAGGATATTGATTCATGGGCCTCGAAAAACTGAAACCGATCGACAATATCGACGACCGCCGCGAAGCGTTGTACCTGTTGCAAAAACTCAAGCCCGCCGAGCGGGTCGCGTTCCTGTACTGGTGCTGCGACAACTGCGAGACGAACCGGCAAGTCGTCCGCGAGGGGCACGGCGTCTCAGTGACGATCACCAACGAGACCGGCGACCCGATGGAGTCGTATCTCGACTTCTGCACGCTGGTCGCTCGCCACGGTCTGCACGGAAGCCGATCACTGGCAGAGCTGGAACGGCGAGTCGCGAAGGAACAGCCGAAAATGTGGGTACCGGATTGACTGTTCGGTAGGAACCGCTCGTCCTATCACGCGAATTCTTTCGTTTCATGGACGAGCGAATGCTCGCCCATGAAAAACAAGAAACCACGTGGTAGGAACCGCCAAGCTCGTAACCACATGGTTCTCGTGTTGCTGCAACACATGCATCATGTCACGGGGGTTGCCGTGCGGTCAAGGGATCTCGCCTTGACTTCGGCCAGTCGCCGCGATTGCGTCAGGCAGACGCGACCGGGACCCGCCAGCTTCGGGTTTGCCGCCGCAATCAGGTCGTGCGCCACGGTGAGGCTATCGGCCCCCAGCTCTTCGGCAAGGTCGCGGTAGATCCTGCGGACCGCCGTTCCGGGGATGTGTGCCGCGAGCGCGGTGACGATCAGGTCTTTTTGAGCGTGAGTGAGACGGGTTATTTCGTTCGCCATGATTCCCTCCGATGGGTGAACATTACCGCGCCGGTGTGCGGGAAGTCAAGACGATCGGCGGAAGCCGACAATGCCCGATTCCTATCCTGTGCAGTTTCTCACAGCCGATATATTCCCCCGACTCTCACAGACGAGTGTGCGCAAACGCCATTTGGTGTGCGCAGCGTAACCGCCAGTGCTGTAAGGGGTTCCTGAACGGCGCGCACACGCGCACACTCGTTAAAATGGGCTGTGTGCGCCACTTAAGTCTATATATAGCAACATAAAAACAGCAGCAGCGCACACTCCTAGTAAACTCAAAAATTATTGATGTTTTTTAAATCGTATATATGTGCGCGCTACGGAAATGACGTAACCCGTTGGCAGACAAAAAGAAAACCCGCGCACACTCGGCGCACACTCCTGAATATCGAGTGTGCGCCAGTGTGCGCGGGCTGTGTCGCGCGAGAGGTGAGTTGAGGCAGGCTACATGGCAGGATCCCTGTGAACGGGGGTGAGTTGCGACGGTATTCCGTCACAGATCACACCATAAACCGAGGAAGCGAGCGCGTCAATAGATCATCCCGCCAGAAACGAACGGCATCCCGGACGGCTCCGTCAAACCCGCCCGGACCCGCTCCGGCGGCTTCCCGCCAGACTCTCCACGGTGTTGCGTCGAGACCCACCACGCCGCCATCGACAAGTTATCCACAAAATCGTCGTTGGACCCCACAGGGAACGCCAGAAGCTCCGTAAGACACTCAGAGAGCCACGGAGCCTCATTCGCGGGAAAATACACCTGACCCGCTTCCATGCGAATCTGAGCGATCGTGGAGCGTGCCACCTTGTCCCGACCGTGCGGCGAGTAATTCTTGACCGCCAGCCCGTTCCCAGCCGGTCCCCGAAGTGTCTGGATGACGCCGATCCCGGAGGCCGCGTCCTCAATCAAAACGAACTCAACCCCCCATCTTGCCGATTCTGACAGGATCAGCGGGGCGATCCGTGGAACTTCCATCCGCTCCCGGATGGCGTGTACCAGACACAAGTCGTACGCCTGTGTCATGTCCCAGACGCAAATCACCGTCGGGTCAGACGTCGTTTTCTCCTTCGACGCCGTGTCCGCCGTGATGAACCGGACCCGCGTCCCGTGCTCGGCCAGCCGGTTCGATCCATCCCCGACGACCATTCGCAAATGACTCCCGACGTTCGTGTAGTACCGGAACCAAGCCTGCTTGAACAGGTCGCCAGTTTCCATGACGTCCCACCGTCCGCTCTGGAGCCGCATCCGCTCCAGCGGCGGCAGCAAAGCGAGACTCTTGGCGTACTGTCGTTGATCGAGGCTCGGGTTGTCCGCAATCCGGCTCGGGACGAAAATCCGCTCAACGTGCCCTTGCCCGTCGCAATAAAAACATGGCTCACCGTTCAGCGTCCCGGTCGCCTCGCAATCCTCGCAATCCTCACGCTTTCCCCAGACATGAGAGAATTGCGACTCCGTCTCCGCCGTCAGGAAGTCGTCAGGAATAAACCGATCCTTGACCCACTCGCCGCCGGGTCCGCCGGGGTTCGTCGCCGAACGCATCCGGATCGGAATGTCGACGCCTTTCAATCTCCGCAATCGACTGAAGAGATACCGATACTGCATCTCGCGATGCTGCGTCACCTCGTCGATCCCAATGAACTGCCACTCCCACCCCTGATACCGCAGGTGGTCGTCCGGATCCTGCAAATACCCGAACGACAGACGGGATCCCTCCGGGAAGAAAAACGACTTTTGCTCGGCACTCCACCGCACGTCGGGGAATTTCTGCATCCACTGTTGAGCGCGATTCATAATCGAGCCTTCCCCGGACAGGTCCGTGAAGGTCCGACGAAATAGACCGGCGGAATAGCCGGGGATGTCGACGTACTGCAACGCCGCGAGGAGCAGGCTTTGACTTTTTCCACCGCCCGCCGCACCGCCAAACATGGCTTCCAGACAGTCCAGCGAGAGAAACTGAATCTGCTTGTCGTGCAACTCGGGGCAGATCGCGTCGATGTACCGATTTGTCCGGCATCCCCGGTTCAGCGTCGTCAACGCCGCTTCCAGCTCGGCTCGCTCCGCAGGCGTCAACAGAGCGATATTCTGCTGGAGCAGTTCAATATCGGAGAGGTTCATACCACTGTTTTTCGTCGCAGCAACCACCCGAAAAACAGCTTCCACCGCAGCCGACGCACCGCCCGGATGCACCGCTTCAGCTCGCGTTTCTCCAGACGCATCTGCACTGCAACGTCCCGCGCCGCCGTCCGCCAGTTAATCCCCGCTCCCTCCGTCACTGAGTCGTCGGAGTGATAGACGCGAACCATGCACAGCTCGTCCCGCTCCCGCAGGAGGTAATTCGCGTCGGTCCCCCTGATCGGATACGTTTGTCCCAGAAAAATCATCAGTTCGTCTCCCCGCTGCTGCGTGCCTTCAATTGTTCCAACAACCCCGTCACTCGGTTCGTCGCTTCCTGCACCGTGGCAGGCTGAATCGCGACCGCGACATCTTTCCCCTTCGAGTCCGTGTTCGCGACCTTCACCGGAGCGAAGTTCCCCAGTAGCCGGTCGATCCGGTCCTGACATTCCATGATCGTTCGCTCCGCAGAAAAGATCGTTCGTCGAGCGTCGTCAAGCTGCTGGACGGACCGCTTCTGCTGGATCAGGGCGATCTCGATCTTCTCCCTTTTATCCTCGCCTTTGAGGACCGGGTCATCAATAATCGCTTCGCATTCCCGGATCCGCTGCGTGTGGTACTCGATGCTCTGCCGGGCCTTGCCGACGGCCTGCTGTGCGTCGCGTTGTTTCGAGGACCACAGACCGATCGAGTCTGCAAGTGCTTCGTCCTCGGTTCGCTGAATTGCTTGCTTGTTTCTTTCGCGCGCGAGACGTATGTATCGCCCGACCTGCCGTGCCGACTCGATTCCGAAGTTCTTGTTTGACACGACCATACGAACAATGTCGCCCTTGGTTTGGTTGATCCGCAGGAGACCGCGAATTGCTTCGATGATCTGGTCTTGTTGCGGGTTAGGTTGTACCATTTTTTTCTTTCAGGAGGAATCGGCATCGGATCCACTCGATGAGAACCCCGGTGCTGTAACACGCTCCGATCGGATGGGGGAGGATGCAGCAGGCGGCGACGACTCCGACGGTGAGGCAGAGGGCGTCATTGAGGAGGAGTTGTGTTCTAGTCAAGGTACTTCTCCGCGTTTCTGAGGATTTCGAGGGCGGCGATGTCTTGCCCGCAGCAGAGTCGTCCGTGGTGTGCTTGTGGCACGGCTTCGTTGAGCAGGTGGATCCAGCGTACGATTTCGGGTGTGGGTGGAGTTTGTTTGAGTCGTATGAGTACGACGGGTCCACGTTCTGCGACGGCGTGTTCGGCGTCAGAGCGTTGCCAAGAGGTTGATTGCGTCATCTTCACGTTTTGTGCCCAGTATTCCGGGGTGTTCTGCCCGGCATGTTGCGAGGATCAGTTGAGTGCGTACGGGTGACGTCGGCAGTTCGGCGATGAGTTGCCGAGCGTCGTAGATGATTTGTTCGTTGGTGTTGCGGCTCATTTGTATTCCTTCAGTTTCTCTGCCGCTTTGGTTCCGACGTATGCGAGGATGGTTTTGTCCCCGCGAGCAACGGCAGCGGCGTGCCGGTGTTTCCCGTCGATGATGACGATTTCGGGAGCGTATCCGTGCAGTGGCCTACCGTACCCTCCGGGGTTTGTGTCAACGATGAGCGGGCCTTCTGAGTGTGATTTTCCGACGGTTGCGGCGAGCGGCTTGACGTGTTCGATGGGGATTTCCATCAGTTTGAATTCGGTCGAGTTGGTCCACTTGTGCTTGAGTCGGGTGGCGGTCTCGTCGTGTTCTGTCACCGTATTTTGTCGGTGTGCGTGCTGCCCGGCGAGGATCTCGCCGACGTCATCGTCGGTGAGTGTTTCCGGTGTTTTTTGCAGGTCTGGGATTGCTGACGCGGGGACATAGGCGGGGATATGCGTATCTCCCCTCAAGAGAGCGGCGGTCGTGCGGTGTCCTCCGTCCGCAATTGAGACGGACTTCTTTTTTCGTCCTCCGTAATCGGCGAACACCGGGTGTCTATTCCCGGCGTCGGCGTACCGCTGGACCCTTTCGTGGTCGGTCGATTCCCGCAGAAGAGCCAGATGTCGCGGTGAGATCTTATTCAGCGGGAGATTGACGAGGACAGCGTCTTTGAAGGGGAGTTCAGTGTGCTTGACGCCTTTCATCCGTGACAGTTCGGACCCGGCTCTTGTTTCAGTGAAGAGTCTTGTCGCTTCACTGGCGGGGATCGGCTTGTACTTGTGAGCATCCGCGAGGTTGACGGGGATAAACTTTCCGTCTTCGTCTCGCGGATGCTCTGTCTCATCGAACGCGAACGACGTGAGACTGTCGTAAAAGACTTTCCCGGTCGTGACGGCGACGATCTGGTAGCGTCCTTGCCCGAGATTTCGTACAACGGTTGTGCTCATGTGTTATTGATCCACAGTGTCGGTTCGCCTCGCCCCTCGCTGTTCACTTTGATCGTCCCGTCCTGCATCATCTGGATGACCGCGGCGTTGAACGTGTTTTTGAGGGGGTCTTCTCCGCCGTAGACGTTGGCCATTTTCGCGCCGATCTCGTACGCCAGATCCCCCATACGGATCGGTGTTTCCAGTGACGACAAGTGGCTGATGATTGCCCGGCGGATGTTCGTTCCGTGATACGCCTTGTGGTACTGATCCGACTTTTTGAACGGTTTTGTCCGGTCGTTGTGGTCTTCACCCATCCGCCTTGCGGTGCGGTGCATGTTGTCAACCAGAGTCCGGCCATCGGGCGGTTTCCGGGCGACGATCGTAGTGAGTCCGCGAGCCTTGATCTCATCGAACGCGGTTTTTTTGTCTTCGTCCGACAGCTCGTTGTAGGCCATCGTGAAACCTTCGGGGTCGGTGGAGTATCCGTTGTTTGCGACGCTTTTAATGATGTACTGCGATGCTTTCGTCGCGACGCGGTGCCCTTCGGTGAATTTTCCGTCTTTGTCGCGTGGATGTTTCGTCTCTTCAAACGCGAACGACGTCAGGTTGTCATGCAGCACCCGTCCGGCTGCGTTGACGATCTGGTAGCGTCCCTCTCCGAGATTTCGTACGGCGGTTGCGGTCATGCGTCGCTCTCCTGTTTGACGTCGAGGTCCACCCCGCACAACTCTGCGAGGCGGAGACCGTCGATATAGGGTTCAAATTTCCCGAAGCCGGATCGCTCCATGAAGGTCTGTTTCTCGTCGTTCGACGAGAAACAGACGGTGACGTAGAAGTCGTTCTCGTTCTCTCGGGCGGCTTTTTCGCTGAACGCTTTGCGGCGTTCTTTGATTAACGCTTTGTCGTCAACTGCGGGGGGTTGCGGGTCATCGCGACCGTTACCCTCGTCCTCACCGTCATTCGACGGCGAGGAGCGACCGTCGATCCCGTCCTGCAACTTATCGACGACGTTTGAGACGTCGTTGATGACTTTCGCCCCGGCGTCGTTGAACATCTGGTCGAGGACCGACGTTTCGAGACCGGCGTTGAGATACATCATTTCGAGGTCGACCTGCGTGAATCCCGCGAGGGTGATGTCGAACTCGTTGTTGCGGAGCATGTCGTCGATCATGGCGACGTCGTACTCACCCTGAACTGAGGGGTTGTTTAGCGCGAGATTTAACGCTTTTTCCTTCTCGATCGGGAGTTTGACGACCGTCACGTTGACGTGGTAATCCTCGGTTTTTTCGATGTCGTCAAGGGCTTTCAGCCGTTGATGACCTCCGACGAGATTGCCGGTTGTTTCGTTCCAGATGAACGGTTCGAGCAGGCCGAAGGTCTTGATTGACTCTTTCAGCTTTTTGAACGCGGCGGGTGTGATGACGCGCGGGTTGTAGTCTGCGAGCTTGATCTCGCTGCGGTGTTTCTCGACTCCGGCGGCCCGTTGGTGTTTTGTGATTGGCATTATTTTCGGCTCAGGGTTTGGCGGACGTGTTTCTGGTCGACGTCGAGGCCGCGTGCGGCCCGGATCTCGGCCCGTTTCAGTTTGACGTCGGCGAACGGGAAGACGTTCAGGACTTTTTGATAGTCGTCGGGGTAATGATCCCGGAGGATGCGGAGCGTGTCGGTCCCGAGACTGACGCCGGACGTGTCGAACCGTCCCAGATTTTCGGGGATCGGGATTTTTCGACCGCGCAGGTACGAGTACACGCCTTTGGAATTCCAGCGTGCCAGCGGGTAGAGTTTCTGGAGCCGTTCGCTGTACTCCGGGTACGGTTCCATTTCGGAGAGCATCCCGCGCCGCTGGAGCGATTCGTCCATGCGGTGCCCGAACGCCAGCAGGGATGCGCCGGTCTGGGTTCGGACCGTCTTGATGACGTCCTGAAACGTCCAGCGACGGCGGAACTCGATCGGTTTGGGGAGGTAATACCCGGCGCGGAGCATGTTAATCAGGGCGGGTGACGGCAATCTGAGGATCTCGATACCGTACCGTCGTTCGGCGAAGCGGAGGTTTACTTCCTCGACTTCCAGCCCTTCGACGATGTACTGAAACCACGCGGAGACCTTGGGGAAGATCTGGCAGCACAGGTCGAGCACGGCGATGCTGTCCTTACCCCCGGAGTAAGAGACGGCAACGTGCTCGGCCCCCGTCTCGCGGAGGATCTGTAATGTGCGTGCGACGACGGACACAAGGGGGGTCTCCTTATGCTACGAACCTCTCGGTTGGCGAGAGGTTCGTAGCGGATTGCGGCGGGTCGATCAGACAACACGATCGCCGCGACGACGCTGCGCGGTTGCGACTCGATTGTTGATCTGTCGCTGAGTCAGCGGGGTCCTGTTGGTAAGAAGCGACTGACCGGTGCGGGCGACGCGGTCGCGAGCTGCTTGGACGTTTCCGCCGGACCGTCGCACGTCGCGACCGGTGACACGTTGAACGAGGTTACGCCCGCGAAGGCCGCGAGCACGGGCGAACCGCCGCTCGGTCGCGACGGCACTGCTGGGATCATCTGCCATTTTCTTGCCCCCTGATTGAATTCAGATCTGAAAACTCACAAGAACCTCACCACCGCCGCCCAGCGGCGGCGGTGAGGTGTCAGACGGCATTATCAGGGGAAACTGTGCGTCAAGTCAATCCGACTTGGCGCACAGTGGGGTGTATAAACAGCCGTCAGCATCCCGGTTTTGAGGGTCTCCCGATCGGCGGCGGAGATCCGGGAGCCGGTCCGGTCGTCCCGTTCGGCGTGCCAGAGCTGCCGGCGTCGCTCGAACCAGTAGTGCCAGCCGGGGACGTCGCCGTAGTATTTCGCGACGTCTCTGTTGAGTTGAGTCATACCGCGACAACCTCGGATTCAACGTCCGCCGTCCAGATCCCGAGTTTTCCTTTGCACGGGATCGGCTCGATCGGCTGGGGGTCGGAGAGGATCCAGCACCATTCACCGGCGACGTATTGCCAAGAATGTTTATCTGCTCGCTTCAACAGCTTGAACAGCTCGCGCAGCCGGTCCGGAACGTCGGTCAGCTTGGTTTTCTTGTCAATCATCGTCTCGACGTCTTCGACGTCTTCGACGGGAGCGCATTCCTCAAGAACGACGGATCCGATAATCGCGCCGGTCCGACACTTGCCGGGAGACTCTGCGACGGGATCGACGCCGGTCGATCGCATGGCCTGCAACGCCGATCGGTCCATTCGCGACGCATGGATGAACAATTCGCCTCGGTAATTGGTTTTCCAGCTTCGATTCTCGCACCACTTGCCGCCGAAGAGGATTAAATCCGCGTGCGGTTGTTGAACGCTCAAGACTTTCATTTTGTACGATCTTTCTGTTGTTTGTGTCGACGCGCGGATTCTTTGAGACTCATGCGCATCCAGCTTGCCAGATTGATGCCGACGTCGTCGGCAATTGTCTGGTATTCCGCTCGTTCTTCTTCCGAAAGCCGGAAGCTGAACGCGATAAGATGCGACTCGACCGGAGGACGGCCGCGCGTGGTTTTCTGTTTAGTTGCCATAATTCAAGCCTCGCAAATCGACCGGGAAATCGTCCAGAGATGTTTTAAGGGAATTTTACGAAATACGCAAGTCCGTATTCCATAAGGACTTATGTGTATTTCAAAAAATATCCGGAAAATCTCTGATTTATGTATTGCGTTAAACACCTAACGCCGATAATCTCTGTGTATCAATGGTTGATTGATCGAAACGAAAAACAGGAGTCGCACGATGAAAACGAAACTTTCCGCTCTTTGGCCTGACGATATCTCTGATGCAATCGACCTCGGCTACATTGCCGCCGTTTGCTTTTACAACAATCCCGCCGGGAACGTCAGGAAATACGTC
>Ga0154020_10009806_pt1 | contig 11005 bp, 9 predicted proteins | sample Klosneuvirus_201_FD_109709 | JGI IMG/M metagenome (GOLD analysis project Ga0154020, IMG submission 109709) | Active sludge microbial communities from wastewater, Klosterneuburg, Austria - Klosneuvirus_20160825_MG | ecosystem: Engineered > WWTP > Aerobic digester > Activated sludge | place...
CTACGTCGAGGTGGTCGAAGTGGTGGCGCCCACCGAGGTGCCGCGCGTGGTGCCCGGCGATGCCGATGACGATCACGTCATCGCCGCAGCGGTGGCCGGCAGCGCCGATCTCATCGTGTCGGGGGACAGCGACTTGCTCGGCATCGGCAGCCATCAGGGCATCGCGATCGTCTCGGCGGCCGAGGCCATCGGCCGCATCGAGGCAACCGGCAGGACTTGACCCCGCGTCCTGCGTTGAAGGAGCCGGATTCAGGGCTTTTTCGAACCGGGGGGAAGCCCACACCGCCTGGCCACCCTTCGCAGCGAAAATGCGCGAACGAGCAACGGGGCAGGCATGGCGGGCAAGATCTTCATCAGCTATCGGCGCAGCGAAACGGCCTGGGCGGCAATGGCGCTGTTCGAGCGGCTCTGGCGGGAGTTTCCGCATCAGGTCTTCATCGATCTGGAGGGCATCGCCCTGGGCGTCGAATTCAATGTCGCGATCGAGCAGCATCTGGAGGGCTGCCACGCGATGCTGGCGGTGATCGGGCCGACCTGGCTGGACGAGATCCAGCGGAGGCGCAACGACAAACGCGACTACGTGCGCATCGAACTGGCCCGGGCGCTGGAGCGGCGCATTCCGGTGGTGCCTGTGCTGATCGACGGTGCAGACATGCCCGACGAGGATCACCTTCCAGATGCGTTGAAGGCCATCACCCTGCGCAACGGGCTGAAGGTAGTGCCGGATACCTTCGATGCGCACCTGCCGCGGGTTGCGGCTGTGATTCGCAGCATCTTGAAGGATGCGGGTGTCGAGCCCACCCACACGACGGCCAAGGCACCTGCGGCCGCGCCCGGCCCGAGTGACAAAACCTTGTCCGAACCCTGGATGTCCGCCGAAGGCCGTGACGAGTTCGGCCACTGGGCGGAGCTCAGTGTCAACGGCGTGGTGCAGCGGCTGCGCTGGATCGAGCCGGGGGAGTTCTGGATGGGATCGACGGAGGCGGAGCGCAAGCGCTTCGGCGAGCAGGGGGATGACGACTGGAAGAAGTGGATCCAGAACGAAGCACCGCGCCACCGTGTAAAGCTCACACGAGGCTTTTGGCTTGCCGATACCGCCTGCACACAAGCGCTGTGGCAGACCGTGGCGGGAGACAACCCGAGTTCTTTCACCGGCGACCCCAACCTGCCGGTGGAAATGGTGAGCTGGAACGATGTGACCCAGAAGTTCCTGCCCGCACTGAACCGGCAATTGAGCGGAGTCGCTGCGGTGCTGCCCACCGAAGCGCAGTGGGAATACGCCTGCCGGGCGGGCACGGAGACGGCATACCATTTTGGCGAGCAGATCCACACGGACCAGGTGAACTACGACGGCAACCACCCACCACCGGGAGGACGCAAGGGCGAGTACCGCGAGCGCACCTTGCCCGTGAAGGCCCTGCCGGCCAATGCTTGGGGCCTACACCAGATGCACGGCAACGTGTGGGAGATCTGTGCCGATCTTGCTGATGGCGGCGTATTGACGGTCGTTGGGCAGCGTGCTTGGCGTGGCGGATGCTGGGGTGCAGGAGCTGCATACGCACGATCTGCGCATCGTCGAATTGCTCATTTGAGCGATCGAAACAACTACGGAGGCTTCCGATTCTCCGTGAGTCCCATCGAAAGGCCACAGGGGCTGGAGGTCAGTAGCGGCGGAATGCGTCTTTAGGGCGCTGCTCGCATAAGGTGCTCGATGCGAGCTATCAATTCAGGCAGGCGCGCCGTCGCCACGTCCCAGACGAGCCGGTTGTCCACCGAACCATAGGCGTGGATCAGGATGTTGCGCAGGCCGACCGCCGCTGGCAGCTCGGGGATCTGCGCTGCCGTGACGGCGTCCAACTTGCGCAGCTGATTGAGGGCCTCGCCGACGATCTCCAGCTTGCGCTCGACGGCGGCAGACAGCATGGGGTCGGTCAGGTAGTCACTGAAGTTGCGGCCCTGCACGAAGCCGCATGCTTCCAGAGCCGCGGCGTGTGCGTCCCACAGCAGAGCGGCCGCCTCAGGCGCCATACACCATCAGCCGCTCGGCATCCACACGCTGACGCAGGTACGGGTTGACGATCTGCTGGCTGCTCAGCAGGTCGACCGGGCGCTCAAACAGCGCTTCCAGATCGCGCTTCAGGCCGAAGAAGGCGTCGGCATATCCACCGGGCGGCAGGTCGCTGGGCAGGTCGACCAGAAAGTCGAGGTCGCTGCGCTCGGGGGCGAAGTCCGCCCGTGTGGCCGAGCCGAACAGTTCCAGCCGCCGGGCGTGATGGCGGCGGCACAGGGCCGCGACGGCTTCGCGGCGGTCCAGGATGAAGGCGGGCAGGGCCATGGTTGCGATTGAACGGGTTGGCCGGCTTCGCGTCAAGACTGCACGAGTCGTCAATCCCGACCGCCACAGGTTTTGCCGAAGCCGCGGCACTGCAAGGGGTCGCCGTGGGTGAAAGCCGGCGCGTTCAGCTCCTGGCCATCAAGGCACACAGGGCCGGGTTCGGCGGTGCCGGGGCTTCGCACTCGGCGACAAAGGCTTCCAACGCAGATGGCGACAGTGTCAGCGTGTCGTGATCGGCCACGTCCCGTTCGATCAGGGCGATGGCTTGCGCGTTGGTGTGCGGCTTCACGTCGGTCGTTTCGGGGTGTGCGTCGGTGGGGCTGGAAAGGGGCATGCGAAGGCTCCGGTGCGCAGGAGATCGTAGGGCAGATCGCCACATCGCGGGGTGAAGCTCCTGTCGATCCGCAACACCCCCGCAGATCGACCATCCACCCTGGGTTGCCGCCCGCGATGCAGCAGGACAGCGCGGACCGTGTGGTGCTGGACAAGCGGGATGCAGGGACTCGCCCCTGCTCATCGTATGCTCGCCCTCGACCATGACCCCAGCCAACGAACCGCCGACTTCCTCCCTGCCGCCGGACTCCGGGTCGGGTGGGGCTGTGCGCCCGGCTGGGGGGCGACGGCGGCCCCTGCGGGCGCGGGATGCGGCTCAGGACCCCAATGCGCCCACCCGACCGACGGTGGAGCGCGCCGCGCCCGGCCGGCAGCCCCGCCTGCTGCTGACGCTGCTGCTGGCGCAGTGGCGGCACCATCCGGGGCAGACGGTGCTGGCGGTGCTGGCGATTGCGCTGGGGGTGGCGCTGGCGTTTGCGGTGCACCTGATCAATGCCTCCGCGCTGGCGGAGTTCGGGCAGGCGGTGCGCTCGGTCAACGGCCAGCCGGATGCGGTGCTGCGGCCGGCACAGGGCCAGTGGCTGGGGGAGGCCGCCTACCCGCGGGTGGCGCTGCAGCCGGCGGTGCAGCTGGCCAGTCCGGTGCTGGAGTTGGAGACGCAGGCGCATTTGCCGGTGTCGGCGCCGGTGCCTCTGCAGGCGACTGCATCGGGCTCTGCATCGGCCGCTTCCGCCGGGTCGGCGTCCGCATTGCCGCCCTCGGGGACAGCGCCGGTGGACCGGGCCACCCGCCGCAGCCGCTCGCTGCGGGTGCTGGGCATCGATGCCTTGAAGGTGGCCGGCGTGGCGCCCGAGCTGCTGCCGCGGCTGTCGGGTGCGGCGGGGCCATCCGACGGCGGTGGTGACCGCCTGCCGCTGCTGGACCCGGATCGGGTGTACCTCAACCCCGCCGCGCAGCGCCTGTGGGGCGGGCTGCCGCAGCGGGTGCAGCTGCAGGCCGGTGACCGGTTGATCACCCTGCCGGTGGGCGGCAGCATCGCCGCGGGCGGGGCGCCGCTGCTGGTGATGGACCTGGCCGGGGCGCAGCAGCATTTCGACCGCCTGGGGCGGCTCAGCCGCATCGACCTGCGCCTGCAGCCGGGCAGCGAGGTGGGGCGCCTGCTGGAGGTGCTCAACCGCGCCCAGCCAGCGGCGGCCCAGCTGCGGGCGGCCGGGGCCCAGGAGGCGGCGCAGCGGGTGTCCAACCTGTCGCGGGCCTATCGGGTCAACCTGGGGGTGCTGTCGCTGGTGGCGCTGTTCACCGGGGCCTTCCTGGTGTTTTCGGTGCAGTCGCTGAGTGTGGCCAAGCGGGTGCCGCAGCTGGCCCTGCTGGGGGTGCTGGGTATGGCCGCGCGCGAGCGGCTGCTGCTGGTGCAGGTGGAGGCGCTGCTGCTGGGGCTGATCGGTGCGCTGCTGGGGTTGGCGCTGGGCACCGGCCTGGCCGTTTTTGCGCTGCAGGCGCTGGGAGGGGACTTGGGCAGCGGCCTGCTGGGCGGGGAGGCGCCGTCGCTGCAGTGGTCGCCGCTGGCCGCCGGTGTGTATGGCCTGCTCGGCCTGGCGGCGGCCTGGGTGGGCGGCTGGCAGCCGGCGCGGGCGGCGGCGGGGCTGTCCCCGGCGCAGAGCCTGAAGGGGCTGGGGCTGGACGAGGCGGCCCAGCGGCCCGGCCGCCGCCTGCTGGGACCGCTGCTGCTGGGCCTGGGGGTGCTGCTGGCCTTCCTGCCGGCCTGGGGGGATCTGCCGCTGGCCGCGTATGCCGGCGTGGCGCTGCTGCTGCTGGGCGGCATCCTTTGTGTGCCGGCGCTGGTGGGGGCGCTGCTGGCGCTGTGGCCGCGGCCGCTGCAGCCGGTGGCGCTGCTGGCGCTGGAGCGGGCCCGGGACCAGCGCCACACCGCCACCGTGGCCGTCGCCGGGGTGGTGGCCAGCCTGGCGCTGTCGGTGGCGCTGACGGTGATGGTGGCGAGCTTTCGCGACTCGGTGATGCACTGGCTGGACCAGGTGCTGCCGGCCGAGCTGTATGCCCGCACCGCCGTCAATGCCAGCCAGTCCGACGCTGCCTGGCTGGGGCCGGACTTCCTGCGCCAGGCGGCGGCCCTGCCGGGGGTGGCGCGGCTGCAGCCGCAGCGGGTGCAGCCGATTTTGCTGGACCCGGCCCTGCCGCCGGTGACGCTGCTGGCCCGTGAGCTGGACGATGCCGCCACGGCCCTGCCCCTGGTGGGCCGCCTGCTGGACGACAGCGAACGGCCCGCAGCAGAACGCAGCCCGCGGCTGCGGCGCGGCCAGCGCCCCCAGCCACCCGCGGTGTACGCCAGCGAAACCGCCATGGCCGCCCACGGCCTGAGCCTGGGCCAGACCCTGCAGCTGCCGCTGCCGGACGGCGGCCGCGCCGAGGTCTGGCTGCGCGGCGTCTGGCGCGACTACGCCCGGCAGCAGGGCAGCCTGGCCATCGACCGGCGCGACTGGTATGCACTCACCGGCGACGAACGGGTCAACGACCTGGCGGTGTGGCTGGACCCCGGGGCCGATGTGGCGGCGGTGCGCGAGGGCCTGCGCCGGCTGGCCAGCCACCCGGAGACGCTGGAGCTGGCCACACCGGGGGAGATCCGCGCTGCGTCGCTGCAGATCTTCGACCGCAGCTTTGCCGTCACCTACTGGCTGCAACTGGTGGCGGTGGCGATCGGGCTGTTCGGCATCGCGGCCAGCTTCTCCGGCCAGGTGCTGGCCCGGCGCCGGGAGTTTGGCGCGCTGCAGCACCTGGGCGCCAGCCGCAGTCAGGTGCTGGCGCTGGTGACCGCCGAAGGCGCGGTCTGGACGGCGGTGGGTACCCTGCTGGGCCTGGGGCTGGGGCTGGCGGTGGCGGTGGTGCTGGTGCATGTGGTCAACCCGCAGAGCTTCCACTGGACCATGGAGATGTCCCTGCCGCTGCTGCGCCTGAGCGCGCTGTGCCTGGCGGTGATGGCCGCCGGCACGCTCACGGCCTGGATCTCCGGCCGGGCGGCAGCGAGCCGGCAGATGGCGCTGGCGGTGAAGGAGGACTGGTGATGCCCGGCGAGTGGATGGATGTCGAGGGCGGTCGGGCCGCGGATTCCGTTGGCGAGGCGGCTGGACCGGCCGGGCGCCTGCCAACCCGGCGCGACAGCCTGGCCCGTGCGCTGGCCGGTTTCAGCGCCGCCGCGGCCGCCTGGGTGCTGCCGGCCCGCCTGCTCGCCCAGCCGGTGGCCGAGCGCCCCAGCGCAGCGGGCCCGCCCGCGCTGCAGCGGCGGCCACTGCAGTTTCCGCGCGACTTCGGCGCCCACCCGCAGGCCCGCACCGAATGGTGGTACGTCACCGGCTGGCTGGCGCCGGCCGGGTCCACGGCCCCCAGCCACGGCTTCCAGCTCACCTTTTTCCGCCGCCGTACCGACCTGGCCGAGGGCAACTCCAGCGCCTTTGCAGCCCGTCAATTGCTGCTGGCGCATGCCGCGCTGACCGATCTGGCCGGCCGTCGCCTGCGGCACGACCAGCGGGTGGCGCGCAGCGGCTTCGGCCTGGCGGAGGCCTCCGCGCAGGACACCCAGGTGCACGTACACGCCGGCAGCCGCTGGGAGCTGGGGCGCAGCCCGGACGCGGAGGCCGGCAGCGACCGCAGCCGCTACCGCCTGCAGCTCGCCAGCCCGGCGGCCGGGATGCGCCTGGACCTGCAGCTGCAGTCCACCCAGCCCCTGCTGCTGCAGGGCGAGGCCGGCTGGTCGCGCAAGGGGCCACGGCCGGAGCAGGCCAGCTTCTACTACAGCCAGCCGCAGCTGGCGGTGAGCGGACAGATGCAGCTCGACAGCGGCGAGTCCCGTGCGGTGCAGGGTCGCGCCTGGCTGGACCATGAGTGGAGCGAGGCGCTGCTGGATGCCGAGGCGGTGGGCTGGGACTGGCTGGGCATCAACCTCTTCGACGACAGCGTGCTCACCGCCTTCCGCCTGCGCCGCCGCGAGGGCCACCCGGCCGGTGTGGCGCTGTGGGCCGGCGGCTCCTGGCGCAGCGCCGGCGGCAGCAGCCGCAGCTTTGCGCCGGGTGCGGTCAACTTCATCGCACTCAAGTCCTGGACCAGCCCGCGCCAGGGCCGCTCCGGCCCTGTGCGTTACCCGGTGCACTGGCGCATCGAAACCCCGGCAGGCAACTTCCTGCTCCAGGCCCTGCTGGACGACCAGGAAATCGACGGCCGCGCCAGCACCGGCACGCTGTATTGGGAGGGCCTGAGCGAACTGCTCGACGCCGGCAGCGGCCGGCGCATCGGCCTGGGTTACCTGGAGATGACCGGCTACGCGGACCGGCCGGGGGTTTGATTCAGATGGGTTTCCTTCCAGGTCAGGCCTGATCTGGGCCTGTGGAGGGTGTGATCAGAAAGGCTTCGGACATGCCCACACATTTCGCTCTTACAACGGCAACGGAGGCTGGCGGGGTCGAGTCGCTGGACCGCAATGAGCCGGATCGCTGCGATCCGAGGGAGCCGGTGCGGCAAAGACTTGAACTCTTGTTGACACAGCTCGACCAACTGCCCGAGCTGGATCGAGGCCAGGCTGCCGATTCCCTTGAATGGGATGAGTGCGGCCTGCCGAAGTGAGTGCAACCGAAAGTGCCCTCAACTCGTCCCGAGCCGCCCCTCATCCAGCGTGACACTCACCGGGCAGTGGTCGCTGCCCATCACGTCGGCGTGGATGGCGGCGTCCACCACCGCGGAGCGCAGGGCGGGTGAGACCAGCAGGTAGTCGATCCTCCAGCCCACGTTCTTCTCGCGTGCGTTGCTGCGCTGGCTCCACCAGCTGTAGTGGCCGTTGCCCTGCTTGAACAGGCGCAGGGTGTCGATGAAGCCGGCGTCGACGAAGTTCTGGAAGCCCTCGCGCTCCTCGTCCGTGAAGCCCTTCTTGCCGCGGTTGGGTTTGGGGTTGGCCAGGTCCAGTTCGGTGTGCGCCACGTTCAGGTCGCCGCAGAACAGCACCGGCTTGGTCTTCTGCAGCCCCAGGCACCAGGCCAGGAAGGCCGGATCCCAGTGCCGGTGGCGCAGCGCCAGCCGGCTCAGGTCGTCCTTGGCGTTGGGGGTGTAGACGGTGACGACGAAGAAGTGCTCGAACTCGGCGGTGATGACGCGGCCTTCCTCGTTGGCGTTGCCGTACAGCTCATCGCCGAACTCCCAGCGGCCTGCGAACTCCGGCGGGAAACCCAGCACCACCGACAGCGGCTTCTCGCGGCTGAAGAGGGCGGTGCCGGAGTAGCCCTTCTTGACCGCCGAGTTCCACACCTCGTGGTAGCCGGGCACCTCGACGGCCACCTGCTCGCGTTCCGCCTTGGTTTCCTGCAGGCAGAGAATGTCGGGTTGGTGCGTGTCCAGGAAGGGCTGGAACAGGCCCTTCTTGATGACCGCGCGGATGCCGTTGACGTTCCAGGAGTAGATCTTCATGAGCGGGATTGTCGTCAACCGGCCCTGCATGCGGTGAACCCGGGCCGACCTGCCTACACTGCTGCCCCATGGCCTCCTCCAGCAAGACCCTTGGCGCCACGCTCACTGCGGCGTCACCTGCCACCGCTGCCGATGCGGCTGGCCGCGCGCCGGTGCGCTCCCTTTCCGGGCTGCTGCCCTTTCTGCGGCCCTACCGCGGCCGCATTGCCCTGGCGGGACTGTTCCTGCTGATGGCGGCCTTGAGCACGCTGGTGGTGCCGCTGGCGCTGCGTTCGCTGATCGACCAGGGTTTTGTCGCCGCCGACCCGGGCGAGCGGGTGATGGCGCTGCGCGAGCACTTCCTGGCGCTGTTCGGCGTGGGGGCGGCGCTGGGGCTGTTCTCGGCGCTGCGCTTCTACATGGTGTCGTGGCTCGGCGAGCGCGTCACCGCCGACCTGCGCAACGCGGTCTACGCCCATGTGCTGAGGCAGAGCCCGGCCTTTTTCGAAACCACCCAGACCGGCGAGGTGCTGTCGCGCCTGACCACCGACACCACGCTGGTGCAGGCGGTGGTGGGATCCAGCCTCAGCCTGGGGCTGCGCAACACGGTGATGGGGCTGGGGGCGATGGTGATGCTGGTGATCACCAATCCGACGGTGATGACGCAGGTGCTGGGCATCCTGGTGCTGGTGGTGCTGCCCAGCGTGTATGTGGGCCGGCGGGTGCGGCGCCTCAGCCGGGCCAGCCAGGACCGGGTGGCCGACTCCAGCGCCATCGCCGCCGAGGTGCTCAACGCCATCCCGGTGGTGCAGAGCTACACCCAGGAGCAGCGCGAGGCCGATCGTTTTGCCCGCTCCACCGAAAACGCCTTCGACACCGCGCGGCGGCGCACCCGGGTGCGGGCGCACCTGGTGGGGTTCATCATCACCGCCACCTTCGGCGCGCTGCTGTGGGGCCTGTACCAGGGCACCGAGGCGGTGGTGCGCGGCGACATCTCCGCCGGCCACCTGGGCCAGACGGTGGTCTACGTCATCCTGCTGGTGGGCAGCGTGGCGGTGCTGTCGGAGGTCTATGGCGACCTGCTGCGCGCCGCGGGCGCCACCGAGCGGCTGATGGAGCTGCTGGCCAGCCGCTCTCCGGTGGCCGAGCCGGCCGCTCCCCTGGCCCTGCCTGCGGCGGCCGGCGGCTCAGCGCTGCAGCTGGAGCGGGTGCACTTTCACTACCCCAGCCGGCCGGAGCGGGCAGCGCTGGAGCAGGTGTCCTTCACCGTCCGCCCGGGTGAAACGGTGGCGCTGGTCGGCCCCAGCGGCGCCGGCAAGAGCACGGTGTTCCAGCTGCTGCTGCGCTTCTACGACACCCAGCAGGGCAGCGTGACGCTGGACGGTGTGCCGGTGCAGCAACTGGGGCTGGCCGAGTTGCGCGAGCGCATCGGCATCGTGCCGCAGGACAGCACCATCTTCTCGACCGATGCGATGGAGAACATCCGCTACGGCCGTCCGCAGGCCAGCGACGCCGAGGTGATCGCCGCAGCAAAGGCCGCCTTTGCACACGACTTCATCACCGCCTTGCCGCAGGGCTACGCCACCTTCCTGGGTGAACGCGGCGTGCGCCTGTCCGGCGGGCAGCGCCAGCGCATCGCCATCGCCCGGGCGATCCTGAAGAACCCGCCGCTGCTGCTGCTGGACGAGGCCACCAGTGCGCTGGATGCGCAGAGCGAGCGCATGGTGCAGGCCGCCCTGGAGGCCGCCATGACCGGGCGCACCACCCTGGTGATCGCCCACCGGCTGGCCACGGTGCAGCGTGCCGACCGGATCCTGGTGCTGGACCAGGGGCGCATCGTCGAAGAGGGCAACCATGCCGACCTGGTGGCCCGGGGTGGCCTGTACGCCCGCCTGGCGCAGATGCAGTTTGAAGTCGAGGCGCCGCAGCGGTGATGCAGCAGGCCCTCAGGTGGCCGCAACTGCCTGCCGATAACCCTGTCGAGAACCCACCACGCAGTACCCCCCATGTCACAGGTCGGAGCGCCTCCCTCGATCGACGAACGCCGCGAGCCCCGCTACAACGTGGCCTGGCGGGCCTTTGTCGATCTGCCGGGCGGCACGCGGGTTGAGGCCAAGGTGCGCGACATCTCCGAAAGCGGCATCGGCCTGTTGACCGACTTTGCCCTGCCCACGATGAGCACGGTGCAGCTCACCCTCGGGGTGCCGGACCTGCACGATCCCACCCGGGTGCTGGCGGTGCCCGGCACCCTCAAGGTGATGTTCGTGGTGATGCAGGGCCACGACTTCCGGCTCGGAGGGGTCTGGGCCAACCTGGGCCCGCCGGCGCAGCAATTCCTGCACCAGTGGGTGCGCAAGCTGCGCACCGGGGTTTGACGGCGGCCGGTCGGCTGGCCGCCGGGCCGCGGCGGATTGGGCCGCCGGCTCCTAGAATCGTGGACTTTTGACCGCCATCGGCCCCTTTTCGTGGGCCCGCCGCCACGATGTCCGCCGCTGCTGCTTGCCCTGTCCCTCCTGCCGTGCCTGCCCTGGGACGCCCCGTACGCTCCCAGTACGAGGACTTCCTGCGCCATGTCTGGACGCAGGGCGTGGCCAAGAGTGATCGCACCGGCACCGGCACGAGGAGCGTGTTCGGCCACCAGATGCGCTTCGACCTCCATGAAGGCTTCCCGCTGGTGACCACCAAGAAGGTCTTCCTCAAGGCCATCATCGTCGAGCTGCTGTGGTTCCTGCAGGGCGGGCGCAACGTCAAGTGGCTGCAGGAGCGTGGCTGCACGATCTGGGACGAATGGGCCCGCGAGGACGGCGACCTCGGCCCGGTCTACGGCGTGCAATGGCGCAACTGGCCCACGCCCAACGGCGGCCACATCGACCAGATTGCCGAGGTGGTCAAGCA
>Ga0154020_10009807_pt1 | contig 11005 bp, 11 predicted proteins | sample Klosneuvirus_201_FD_109709 | JGI IMG/M metagenome (GOLD analysis project Ga0154020, IMG submission 109709) | Active sludge microbial communities from wastewater, Klosterneuburg, Austria - Klosneuvirus_20160825_MG | ecosystem: Engineered > WWTP > Aerobic digester > Activated sludge | place...
AGGAAATTCCTGTAAACAGAGCCGTAACACTTATTCTAAAAAGCATAGCCTTTACAGTTTGTATCTCATAGATTCCTCCTGAGTTTATATGATACAGTAAGCCCAAAAATCCAAGGATCAGCATCACGGTAGTTGTCGCCAGCAAGTATACTGTCCATGTCCTTGATTTTAATAATCCATACACAGAGAAAAGATAAAGGAACCCTGCAACAAAATTGATGATAACAATAAATAAAACATAGTTTCCTTCCTTCTCTCTTATGCCAAATAGGTTAAATATTACTGAGCTACTCATGAATAGTGTTAGCAACGCAAATAGCGTGAGTACCAGGGCCGCGCTTTTTATAACTGGATTTTTCATAAACTATTTTTGGTCAGTTAGCAGCGTAAGTAGGTTTATGATGTGTTTATTTCCCTTTGCTTTCACGTCAAACGCATAGCCGGATAAGCGCCACTGTAGCATGTGCAGGCGAAAACTACCCATGATAACATGAACTAACGCCTCCGCAGAAAGTGCATGGGTAAAAAGATTTTCCTTTTGGCCTTGTTGCACACATTGCAACAGGTGTTTCCTTTTAGTCGCCATAATTTCATGGATAACCTCATTGATGGCTTTACTTTTCCCCAGTAATCCCTCAGAAAATATAGCTATAAGAAAATGAGGGTTCTTTTTAAAGTAGTCAAATTGATTATTGGAAATTGCTTTGAGTTTCTCCATTGGGTCTTTAAGACCACTAACCGATTGAGTAAGGCGACTATCCATATCTGTGCACAGGTACTTCAGCATAGTAAGTAAAATATCCTCTTTGCTGGCGTAGTGTCTGTAGAGTGCCGCTTCGCTAAAGCCCATTTTAGCGGCAAGATTTTTAGTAGTCAGTGCTCCTAAGCCCGACTCCGTGAGAATTTCTCCTGCCACTTTGATTATTTCTAATTGACGTTTCTTTATCTCCATCCTTATTTGTTAAGAAAAGCTGAATACATCCAGACCAGTTTTTCCTGGGCACGTATATAGTCACTCATCAAGGCATTTGTACCCTCATCACCCGCCTCGGCCGAAACAGCATGCAACTCTCTTTGAAGAGCTATGATTACTTTAAACGAATTTAGGGTATTGCTCATTGCCGCCATACCATCCGACACCTGCTCACTTTCTTTAATAGTCGAATGCCTTTCATAGTCGGTGTAGTTGTGATCTGGTGAATAACCGAGTGTTAGTATTCTTTCTGCCACTTCATCAATCTTTAGTAGCAGATCGTTATAGAGCTCCTCGAATTTCAGGTGGAGTTCAAAGAACTTTTCACCCTTAATATTCCAATGGTAGCCACGCGTGTTTTGATAAAACAGAGAATAGTTGGCTAACAATTCATTTAGTTTATCAGCTAATTTTTTAGACTTGTTAATATCAAGTCCTATTGCTGTAGTTGTAGTTGCTTTCATTTGCGTTATGGTTTTATTAAAATTAGATTTAGACAATAGCCTTTTTCATTTTAAAAAAGGAGATACCGAGCCAAACTACAGACGCTGTCATAGCTATGGCTCCAATCAGCACGAAGACTGGCGGAGCTCCAAAATATACCTCAGTAAGAATTCCAATAGGCATCAACAAACCTACCAATGCCAGCCATGAAACTGTTTTTGTGTTTTTTAGCTGCGATCCAAAGTGGAGCAATAAATATCCAATGAGGATGTTGAGGAAAGCGAAAAGGTTGCCATGCACATGGGCAAGGCGTGACTCGAAATGCTTGCCTGAAGAATAAGAAGCTATCCATTCTTCTTTTCCGGGTGCAAAATCTCTCAAATAGATAAGAATGAATCCGTAGATCATAAATGCACCCATTATTAGGAAGCCGAAAGCCATGTTATTTTTACCAGCCTGCATACTCTTTTAGTTAACTAGTGAATATTCACTAACTAAACTACGCTAATACGGAGAGAAAGGTTCCGAATTAGCAAGATAATTCGTAAACTCGGTTTTCGAGACACCTGTTTTAATCAATTTATTCCTTGTTTATCAAAGGTTCGAGGACTTTTAAGTCATTTAGACTCACTGTGGCGCGATGCCCCTTTGATGTGGAATGTATTGATCAACTGGAATCATTTGTAATAAATTTGGATTTAGGAACCTTCCTCTTGGACAGCATGTTATCACGCAACACGATGGGCTGGGATAACAAAGTCCATTTGGAAGTGGGTAAGACCTAAAACATATATTAATAAATAATTAAATGAAAAAACTAACTATTCTATCTACAGTAGCTTTACTATTCTTCATCACCAGTTGCTCAACCGATAAACACAAAGACGAACAAAATCAAAGTGAAGAAACCCATGAAAACCATGATCCCACCACTGCGGTACAATTAGACAACGGAGGCAAATGGATGGCCAATGTTGAAACTACGCAGGGGATTCAAAGCATGACACAAATGGTTGAAGGCGCACAGGCCGATCCCACTTCATTGGCAAAACCGTTAAAAGAAAGTTTGCTTTTGGAGTTTACGGACATCCTTAATAAATGCACGATGAAAGGCGAGTCGCACGAGCAACTACACAATTACTTGTTACCCTTAAAGGCCGATATTGAAAAGTTGTCAGCGTCTCCATCAGCCGAAGAGTTGGAATCAATCAAATCATACCTGACAACTTATTACAATTACTTTGAATAAGTCTTGACAATAATTGCACGCTAATCTTAATCAAGATAATAAGTTAGCGTGCCAGAAATAAAACTCAATCCAAGATCAACATCAAGCGAAAGTTGAGGCCTGAACTCTTTCCACTCGTGTCAAAACGATCGAGTGTGATAAAGCGTTGGTTTACTCCGAATTGTACTTTTTGAGTTAACCACCAATTAGCACCTATGGAAAACGTACGCATATCTCCACCCGCAATGTTTGCTTGGTTCATTTGAATCATCGAATACCGAACTCCTACTTCGAGTGCACCCCAGGCTTTGTAACCAATGGGTTTTGAAACAGGAACAGGATCAAAAATGCCACTGCGTTTTCTATATGGTCTCATCTCGCCCGTCACCACCCACGACCCACTAATATTATAACCAAATGGATTTGAATCTCCGTCAGTAGCAGAGGAGATCTTGTTACCAATAAACTCAAAGCCTAACAGATAAGGGCCCTTTCTCCAATAGGCTTCTAGGTCGTACGTTATAAAATTATCTGCACTGATCTTAGCCGTTTCAATAAAAACAGGTGAAAGAAAAAATTCTGCCTCAGTCTTTCCTTTCACGGGTAGTTTTGCATTAGAGTATCGAAGTCCTGCACCCAGGTGAAGCAAATTACTTTCGTCTTTTGATAGATAAGGAACTCCCGTAATACGGCCCGTTACCTGGGTAGGCGTTGCGGCAAACGTAGTGTCTGATTCTATCCAGTTTCTGAATACACCAGCTGCCCAGGTGGCACGTTGGTTGGCGACTGTACCATTGAGCAAGGCTCCCACATTCCGAGCCGGGAGGAAAGCATCGGCCGCTGCTTGTCGCTCTTGCCAGGGCAAAAAAAGTAACGTGGTGAGTCGCTCCATAGAAATAGGTTCCTTCTGCTTGCCCACACTTAGTGTAATGTTTGAAGGTAATGGAATATCAACACGCAAATCATATAGCATAAGGGAATTGTCTGTTTTGGAATCGTAACCCCTGTCAAATGTATTGTTGGTAAAGAAGACTGTGTATACCCACGGTTTTTTGAATTTGAATGTCCCAATAAGCCCGAAGCGAAGAACTCGTAACTCGCCCAAGGAAGTCAGTTCGAGATCCCCCACCTGTGATTCACTGGTTGCATCTTGTGATGTCCACCGCAGTCTATCGAGGGCAAGACAACCGTTAAACAGACCAGACATAAACTTATTCTCAAACTTGTTCCATTTTTTTGCATTGTAATAGTTGATGGGTACCGCCATAGGAGGTGGTGCATAAGCACTCCATGTTAATTTTGCTTTTTTAGTAAGGCTTTCCTGCTTGAGAGACTCTAGCTTGTTGACTACGATTTCTCCGTCATTCATAGCAAAGACTACATGCGAGCCTGTATTTAGAAAGATGTCAAAGTTTGTCCGTGGGTTTTCATCCAGAATTACAAGGCTAGGTACTTCACCGATTGCAATACTTCCCATTAGGAAACCACCCTTGCCGTCAAACTGGGTAACCGATGATCCCAAATGTATGTCATCCTTGGTTACCAACTGAAGTTTTTTGTCAATGACAAGAAGGCTAACGACTACATCTCCAAGAGAATCCTCCCGGCTAATGAGGCGAACATTTTTGATTAACACGCTGTCGCTTGGAGAAAATAGATCCGAAAAATTTACTGAATGAGCTGAGACAATCAGGCTTGACAGGAACAAAGAGATAGAGCATAGGACGGCAACAAGATTTTTCATTTCTGCCTATGAGCACATAGTAAGGTCGCTCTAAAGCAATAAAGTATTATTTGTCTTTTTTTCCAAATCTCTCCCGAACACTGTATTTTTTAAATTTGAGCATCAACACATGTATATCTTTTGATAATTCTTATCTTGATAGAGAAAATAACCAATCGTAGCGATAAAGCCGAGTTCGTCCAATAAACCAAAAAAAGAAACATTCTATTTTCTTGATTGTTGATGCTAGCTGTTTTAATTCTTTATCGCTAATGAACTGGTAAAAGTAGAGACTCTAGTAAAAAGTAAATTAAAATTAAATCTATGTGTCGCTGGATGGCTTACTCGGGCGGATCAATCAGACTGAATGATTTGCTTTTTGAACCCAAGGATAATCTAATTGATCAAAGTTTAACTTCACGTTCAGCCGAAACGCCAACGAATGGCGATGGGTTTGGCGTAGGCTGGTATGGAAGTTGGAAATTCCCCGGGCTCTTTCGGAGTATCCGACCAGCTTGGAACGATTTCAACCTGCGCGACCTGGCGTTAAATATTGAGTCAAAGATTTTTATGGCACATGTACGCGCTACCTCCTTGGCAACGGTACAAGAGACTAACTGCCATCCCTTCCGGTATAACAACTGGTTATTTGTACATAACGGTGAAATCTTTGAAGTGGAAAAATTCAGGAGAGAACTCCTGATGGCCGTTGATTCAAAATATTTTGAAAATATTCTGGGCTCAACAGATTCTGAATTAATGTTTCATTTGGCGCTGACCTTTGGACTAGAACAAAATCCGATAGAAGCCATGGCAAAGATGGTTGGGTTTGTGGAGCAAACGGGTAAGACCAAGAATGTGCCTGAGTCGATGTGGATGACTATCGGGTTATCGGATGGAAAAACGCTTTGGGGTTTTCGGTATGCAAGTGATGGCAATGCGCCAACCTTATTTCACAGTCGCGATAAGAAAGAATTAGTCCAGATTAATCCGGCATTACAAAATCGTTTTTCTGATGGAGACAGAATTTTGGTTTCAGAACCGATTGGAAAATTTAAGGAGATGTGGGCGGAAGTTCCACAAGGTTCCTCTTTGATAATTCATGAAGGCAACATCGATATCAAACCCTTTAAACCAGTAAGTCTTTAAATTTTATCGCCCAAGAAAAATCATATGCTAAAATGGGCAACCGCAGCACTTATATTTTTGAGTACCTGTGCACTCGTAGCGCAAGACCTTGATCCAAGGGCATACGTAAAGGCTCCTGTAAAGGGTATGTTGCTGGTTGGTAACATAACGCATTCAGAAGGTGGCGTACTTACAGATCCAACATTGCCCTTGGAAAACCTGGAAGCAAAAGTTCAAACAGTGGCGCTTGGTGGCGTGCGAACCTTCAGCTTTTTCGGCCAAAGTGCACAGGCTCTTGTTGTTTTGCCTCTTGCATTTTTAGATGCATCGGCATCGGTGAATGGACAAGCGCAAAGTGCCAGTCGTTCTGGCATAGCTGACACGCGATTCCGTTTCTCCGTGTTGCTCCTTGGCGGAAAAGCAGTAACCTTAGAAGAGTTTCCCCAAGCAAAAAAAAGTACCATTATCGGCACCAGCCTAACCGTGATAGCGCCTACCGGACAATATTTTTCGGATAAGTTGATTAACCTCGGTACGTGGCGCTGGTCGTTCAAACCGGAAGTTGCATTGACACAACCGATCGGAAAAAGATGGATGATTGATGCCTATGCCGGGGTATGGCTTTTTACAACCAATCATTCATTTTATCCAGGTGCGTCTGTTCGCACACAAGATCCCTTGCTCACCTTTCAATACCATCTCAGCTACAACATTCGTCCGAGAATGTGGGTAGCCCTAAATGCAACATTTTATACGGGAGGACAATCTTCCGTAAATGATGTGTACAAAGACGATCGTCAATCCAACACCCGAATTGGAGGTACGCTGGCGTTGCCTGTAGGAAAACGACATGTGTTAAAGATTGCCTACAACAAAGGTGCTGTTATTCGTATCGGTGCCAATTTCAGTACCGTTTCTCTTGGGTGGACAACTTCCTGGTTTGCAAAACCAAAAGCGAGTGAAGAATTATAATTTAACAATGCTTCGAATTGTTATACAGATGAACTCTCTCTAGGTAATATTGCGCGAAGGAACGTTGGCGGATTCAAGAATGATGACAACCATTTATCTTATACCTTTAATCCTTTAAAGAAATCGGCAGCGTATTAAAACATAAAACTCAGAAATGAACAAAGTAAGATTAGAAGCATTTAGCGATGGCGTATTGGCCATTATCATTACCATTATGGTATTAGAAATTAAAGTGCCCCATGGCGAGGAGTTTGCCGATCTCACACCATTGATTCCGGTTGTGCTTAGTTACATTTTAAGTTTCATTTATATCGGTATCTATTGGAACAACCACCATCACATGATGCACACAGTGAAGAGTGTAACCGGCAGTATTCTCTGGGCTAATCTTCATTTGCTTTTTTGGCTTTCGCTAATTCCTTTCGTTACCGGATGGATGGGAGAAAATCATTTCAGTTCCAAACCCATGGCGTTGTATGGATTTATTCTACTGATGTCAGGAATGGCTTATGTCATTCTGCAAAGTAGGATTATAAAAAATCAGGGTAAAGATTCAGTCTTATTCAAGGCCATTGGCAATGACTTTAAAGGAAAGATATCTCCGGTATTGTATATAATTGCCATAGCTTCGAGTTGGATCAGTCAGTGGATTTCAGGAGGCTTGAATGTATTAGTTGCCCTGCTATGGCTAATACCCGATACGCGAATTGAACGCGCAATCAGTGATAACTTAAATGTAAAAGACTAAACCCAAAAAAGGCACTAGACTTTTTTGCTTATCGATGCTGCGAGCAGAAATACAGGCGGATTCACCAATCCAACAAGTGTAGCTCGCTCAGTGTGTGTTTGTTGGCGTGCTGTTGCACAGGCTAAGAATAGAATGGCGCCCTTAATTCCATGATCGCTGCCCGGATTAATTCATTTCAAAATCGAATCTGAACTGTCAGAAATTCAGAATCTCTACAAAATTGTATTGTTAGTTTGATCATAAAACTAACGAATATGAAAAACCTACTGCTTATTGCACTGTTAGGCTTAATGGTAAGCCAGGTGAGCGCTCAGAAAATTAAAGAAAGTGAAGTCCCGAAAGTGGCTAGGGACGCTTTTATGAAAACCTACCCTGCGGCAAAAGAGGTGAAATGGGAGAAAGAAGAGGGTGGATATGAAGCCAGTTTTGATCTCGGCAAAAAAGACATGTCGGTTGTGCTGGATGAAATGGGCGTGATCAAAGAAGTAGAAACAGAGATTTCAAAAAGCGAGCTTCCAAAGGCTGCACTAGAGGCATTGAAAAAAGAGTATGCAGGCTATAAAATAGAAGAGACAGCAAAAATTGTATCGAATGGAATTACTACCTATGAAGCTGAAGTTGAAAAGGGAGAAAAAACGTTTGAGCTTATTTTTGATGACAAGGGTACACTACTGAAGAAAACAGAAGTGAAGGAAAAGGACGAAAAAGATTAAAATATATAGTCGATTTATTGTTCAGAATTTTTATGAGCACAAGGAAGGAAATCGTACTAGCTGCTATTTCACTTGGCATTTTGTTGAATAGTGAGTTTACATTTGCTCAGTTGGCATCAAAAAAGGACAGCCTTACGGTAAACTCTACGGTAGCACCAATGCATCGGTTGAGAAAAGCCCTTGCTGCTCCTATTATTTTATTTGCTGCCGCAGGAGTAGCAGAAATCAACAATAAAGTTTTTAGCAATGTTGAAGTCCAAGAAGAACGCAATGAACATTTCTCACAATTCAGAACTCACGTAGATGATTATCTGCAATATATTCCCATTGCTGCTGTATATGGCTTAAATGCTTCGGGTGTAAAAGGGAAAAACAATTTTAGAAATCGAACAGCGATCCTTGTTAAGGCTGAACTGATGATGGCCGTGCTTACCTATTCGCTCAAGAGAATTACAGCTGTACCACGCCCAGATACTGGCGGGCCAACATCATTTCCCTCCGGCCATACCGCTCAGGCATTTGCAGCCGCTACGTTTATGGCAAAAGAGTATGGGCACAAAAGTGTTTGGTATAGTATTGGTGCATATTCTGTTGCAACGAGTGTTGGCGTATTGCGTGTGATGAACAATCGTCACTGGGTGTCCGATGTGTTGGCTGGCGCTGGAATTGGAATTTTATCTACCAACATAGCCTATCTCACTCATCGATATAAATGGGGTGGCAAGAAGAACAACACAATGGTGATGCCATCATACTCCAATAAAACAGGTGGAATTTATTTCAGTTATACCTTCAGTTGAAAGAACAAAATAAGAATCTAAATTTTCTAATGGTAAATAATATCAACTCACAAAAAATAATAATATGAAAACAACACTTCGCATTCAACTCGCCTTTGTATTCATCGCTGTTCTCTCAGCAAGTAATGTATTGGCTCAAACCGCTCAATTTCAGCTGATCAAGAAAACTGTGATTGGAGGTGAAGGTGGCTGGGATTATTTATCGGTCGATCATGAAAATCGGAGACTCTATATATCACATGGTACGCAAGTAGAAGTATTGAATGCAGATACGCACGAAAAAGTTGGTGTGATACCAAACCTTCAGGGCGTACATGGTGTAATTGCCGTGCCTAAATCCGGTCGTGGCATCACTACCAATGGAAGAAGCAACACGGCTACTATTTTTGATTTAAAGACATTAAAGCCTATTGTGGAATTACCAACGGGAAAAAATCCTGATGCGCTGATATATGATGAATTTTCAAAGCGTGTTTTTATTTTCAATCACAGTGATGTAACTGCAACGGCTATTGACATTGCCGCTGGTAAAGTAGTGGGCACCGTTGATCTTGGGGGTACCGCGTTGGAAGCTGGAGCCAGTGATGGTCACGGAACCATCTTTGTAAACCTCGAAGACGATAGCAAGATTGTTTCGTTCGATGCAAAGACATTAACTGTTAAGAATATATGGAATTTATCTCCTGGCGAAGAACCTACAGGCTTAGCGATTGATGTAAAAACAAAAAAATTGTTCACGGTGTGTCACAATGAAATGATGATCATTTTGGATTCTGAAAAAGGAAATGTTGTGGCACAAGTACCGATTGGTAAGGGAGTGGATGGTGTAGTGTTTGATCCAAAATCAAAAATGGCATTCAGTTCAAATGGGGAAGGAACTGTTACCGTGGTTCAAGAAGTTTCTGCCAATGAATTTAAAGCGGTTGAAACGATCAAGACCGAGCCGGGTGCAAGAACAATAGCGATTGATCAAAAGACACATCATATTTTTGTTTCTACTGCGCAGTATGGAGCAAGGCCTGAAGCCACTACTGAAAATCCTCATCCAAGACCCAGTGTCGTTCCGGGAACCTTTATGGTGCTCGAGTTTGGAATGAAATAAAAAGATAACCATTTGAGGATTTAAAAGATGAAGCCATTCCTATCATCAGCCGTAGCCATTACATTACTTTTGTTATCAACGCATCTCTTTGCGCAGGAGGATCTTGCATTTTATATTGATAACGCAAAGACGAATAGTCCGTTAATTCAGGATAACAAAAATCAAAGTGAGGCAGCACGACTGGAGATTGATCGGCTAAAAGCATTTTATACAAAAGCGCAGATCAGCGTTTCAGGCAACTATCAATTCTCTCCGATCATTTCGCGAGATAACGGTCAGTCTGATTTTGTTTTAAATCCTGAAACAGCAGAAAAATACTCAGGATACGATCTTGCTGCGAGTAACGGTGGGGTCTATCAGGGATTCTTGAATTATACTCAGCCAATATTTAATGAGACCAGGTTTAGGGCAAGCGCAGAGCAAGCTTTGGTTGGGGCGCAGATCAATGAGAATACTATCCAACTTACAGCGCATGATTTAGAAAGATTTATTACCGATCAGTATATTCTTTGTCTTCAGGATTACAAGCAGGCCCAATATCTCAATGATCTTATCCGGATTATTAACGATCAAAAAAGCATGGTGTCAAAGTTGGTTGAAGGTGGAATTGCCAAACAATCTGATCTCTCCTTATTAACCATCGAGCAGAAAATACAACAAGCTGCGTTAAATTCATTTCAATCCATCTATCGAAGAGACTTGATGGACCTTCGTGTTCTGTGTGGAATTTCTGACACCACCTATCAGGTGCTCGGAAACATTGATCTTCAACTAGTTGAAGATGTAACGATTTCAAAATTTACCGAACGTTACCGACTCGACAGTCTGAATCTGGTCGCGACTCAAAAAGTTTTTGAACAGAAATACAAGCCACTCGTAGGTCTTTATGCCAATACCGGATTGAATGCGGTGTATGCCCCAACGATTCTCAATCGGTTTGGTTTCAGTGCGGGGATCAACTTCTCCATGACCTTAACAGATGGTAAACAGCGTAACATCACGCAACAACGAACATCCGTTCTGATGAAGTCGACACAGGCATATAAAAATTTCTTTTACACTCAGAATGGCGTACGTAAGAATAGAGTATTGACCGAACTGAAAGCCGTTACAGAACGACTTGTTCTCCTGGAAGACCAGCTGAAAGAATATCAAAAACTGTTGGAATTTTATA
>Ga0154020_10009809_pt1 | contig 11001 bp, 17 predicted proteins | sample Klosneuvirus_201_FD_109709 | JGI IMG/M metagenome (GOLD analysis project Ga0154020, IMG submission 109709) | Active sludge microbial communities from wastewater, Klosterneuburg, Austria - Klosneuvirus_20160825_MG | ecosystem: Engineered > WWTP > Aerobic digester > Activated sludge | place...
AGATTCGTGGCTCCATTCTTGTTATCCTTCATTTTCTGCAGGTAGAGAAAAGTGAGATTTTGCCCCTCGGAAAGGAGGTCGCGACAGAGGCGAACCTTGAGAACATCCTGGAGAGCTTGGTCGTCACCGATAAAATCCCTCAAGGAGTAAGAAACACCCTTGACCTGCTCGATCGTGCCCATATCCTCGTCCACAAATCCGTAGTGAACTACACGAGCATCGACTGGACATATCTAATCAATAAGAGCAATGAGTACTGTGAAACAGCCATTCGAAGAACACTCGGGAGCGCACTAGTTGGGCAGACGGGTCAATAGGACGCGTGCCGGGCTTGAGACGTCGCTGGAACCACTGTTGTAATGTCTTGTACTCGCTCACCTCCTTCTCCGCCTCCTAAACACAGTCAATGTGTTAGAGAGAGAAGAGACTGAGCCGATAGCAAATACAAGTACCTCGAGGTTGCAGCCGGTAAACTTGGCGTACGAGGAGTTAATGAAGGTCTGGATGGAGGCGGGATAGGCCTGGCTGGTCATGGCGCCCCACAATCGTGACAAATACCTAAAATATGAGAGAGAAGTGAACGATGACGCAACAAGATCGACTTGAAGCCAATCAATACCTTGTAGGAATATACTTGAGGCGATCAACGGTCTCCTTGGTCCACATCTGATCCTTGGGAGGGACCTTGGCCTCTGCCTCCTTGTCCTCTAAGAAGTGTTGAGCAGCAATGTACATCATTAGCGCGATGCCAATCCACACGGGAATGCTAGCGACAAGCAACATGAGGTTTACAATTAGTAGAGATGACTAAAGGGATCGTGTGCTTGGACGACGACTTGGACTCCTCATCGAGCTTCTTATCGAGTTCCATCTCTTTTTGATTAACATAATCTAAAAGAATAGATGCATTTCATGAGTGATGGAGAGGCGGAGGAGAGACGAGGCCCGCATACGAAGGTTCTCGAGGAAGTTCTCGGCGGTCGAGCGCGACTGGGCCTTCTTCTGGGCGGCCTCGAACTCCTCGACGGCCTCCTTGAGCACCTCCTCGCCAAATTGCTCCTTGAGCTCATTCGGAAGCTAAGTCAACAAGATGAATCATCTCGGGCCATGTGAACTCACAAGGAATCCCAGCAGTGTAATTGGCGAGCGCTCGGCGAGCTCGTGAATCGCCCCGACGAGCGATGCGATTCGCCATGGATTCACCCAGTAATATCATTTGAAATTAATATAAGAAATTATTTCAAGGATATAATGGAAGCATGACCAGAGGCACGAAATCAATTGAATTCAGGTCTCGTGGGGCGGGTCAGGGGAGGGGAACTGAAGCAGATCACGAAAGCCACTCCGAGGCCGCAGCTCAGCGACCAGCGTGACTGCGCGCGGAAGGAGCGTGCAAGAGTGGACTAGAGTACATTGGAAAGGTTCTTGAGCTCGCCTTTCTCGATGAGGCGGCGCAGGAGCTCGAGCATCTCGGGGCTGTACTTACCGTCTTTGTCCTTGAGTGGCGAGCCTTCCTGCTTCTCCTTGCCGTGTGTAAAGGCGCGCAGCGGCACCGAGACTGCGGTGAGACGCTCCAAACGATGCATTGGCGTCACAAACGCGCGCCGCGCGCGTCCGAGAAATGGGCGGCGCAGCATTGTCCAAATGGTGTCAAGAGAATGAGGAGGTAATGAGGTATCAAGCATGACTGCGCCGAGTGTTCGCTCGAGTGATCTCATTGGAGTGTATTATTGACATTCACAAATTGTAAAGGTTTTACCATATGAGCTCTCGGAGTCTCAACGCTGCGGGTGCTGTTGTTGCTGCTGTGGTGTGACATGTGGCTGCTGTTGTGGTTGCTGTTGTTGTTGGAGCTGCTGCAGCTGTTGCTGCAGTTGCTGGTACTGTGCCTTCTGGAACTGCAAGGCGAGTGCTTGAGCTGAGTCAGTCGACATTGTCGGAGTAGCGGTAACCGACAACGGCGCGGGTCGCAACGGTTGCCCAGCAGCCGCTAGGAGGGATGGAGGAGGGGCGCCTGTCGTAGGGGCGATCGGCTTGGAAGTCGAGTTGGCCGTCATCATGACTTTCTTCCAGTCAACAGCAGGCAACGTCGTCGTCGGCGCATTGTAGAAGGTGGGGAAGCTTGGCGTGCTCACTCCACGAGCGAGCGCAGCTGGCGCAGGCGCCAAGTTGGGCAGAGTCGTAGGAGCGATAGTCGGTGATGCGCCTGATCGCGGGGGAGGCGGAGTCTGGGCATTGATAAGTTTGTTGTGCGCATATAGTTGCATCGTCTGCTTCAGCTGCGCCGCCTTTGCCGCGTTCTGGCTCTTAAGAGCGTTCATCATGCTTGCAAACTGCGAAGACGGCTGCGAGAGAGCTACAAGAGATGCGTGAGAGCGAGCCAAGGGGCGCAAGGATGTCCGACTTACCAGAGGCGCTTTGAATCGGAAGCATGGGGGGAGCAAGCGGTCGCATCGGTGGCGGCGGCACTGTCGGGCGCACTTGCTGAGCTTGAGTAGACAACATGGGAGGCGGCGGCAAGACAGGCTTTGGTGCGACTAGAGAGGAGGCATGAAGGAAGAGCAGGCGACCAAGCGGACATAAATAGGACGGACCTCGATCGGGGAATGGAGGAAGAGGGGCAGGTCGAGCATCGAACTGGCCCATCATGGAGCTCCCAGGCAATGACAGTGGTCGAGCATGTTGCGCCATCTAGATGATAAGAGCACCATCAGCATGTTATGAAGCACTCAATACCATCGAGAAGCGAAGCGATATTTACCGACGGAATCAGATCCTTGGCGGGCGCTCCTTGCGTAGAGGACGGTTGGACTGGCCGCTTGTTTTCCGGCACTGAAAAATGATAAGAAATCAGAATTTGATCCTAGAAATAGCGAAGAGAAGTGATTGATAGTGAGGACAAGTGATTGACCTTTAGTAAGGTCCGCATGGTTCGCGCAGAGGGTGGTGCCGCTGCCTTTGAGCAAAGGGTAACCGCAAACGCGGTGCTCTCCGTACGGCAGCCGAATCTCATATGTGCATGGAATGCAAAGCACTTGATGTGGATCGCTTGTGATATCTGGATAATACAAAGCCATGATTGAATGCATCCATTCGACAGACCAAGGAGAGAAACGAGCGGACGAGCAAAGCAGAACTGAGTGAGGGGAAGAGCGAGCTCATCGCAGCCTTGCGATGCGCACTGCTTTGGCGTGAGGTCGAATTCCTCCATGGGATCCTTTGCCTTTGGTGTCTCGACATTCTAAATGCACCAATGAATAATGGAAATCATCAGCATTCAAAATTCATCAATAATGTAAATAGTCAACATAAGATAATCAATTGTAGGGTGTGGTACAGCAGCAGACTCAGAGGGAGTCGCGAGGGCACTATCCGCGCGTTTCCGTTTCCTTGAGGGCTTGGCCTCCGCCTTTAAATCGTCCTTGGTCTGGATCTATAAAATCATAATATTAATATATTGGGATTCAACAAGATGGAATGATGGGAAGAGGTCGACACGAGCGAACGTACAATCGACGAATCCGACGCGCCGCCAGGAGAACCAACCGACAGGTCGAGAGGCTCGTCCTCCTTCCCTTTGGTGCTCTCCTCTTTGATAATATATTTATCTTTATCTTTTTCTTTTTCTTTCTCTTTATCTTTCTCTTTGATTTTGACTTTGCTTCGGTCTCGCAAGGGATCTTCGATGACCTTGGGGGCAGTAGGCTTTCGATGGCGCTTCTCCGTCAGAATCACCGTATCGAATCTAGCGCAATGAAAGCTTCACCACAAACCAATACAATGAAAGAAAATCGATCTAATTATCTTATTATTTAATATAATAATGTATATATTAATATAATATCTAACATAAAAATAATCGCATGGAGAAAAGAAAAGAATATCATAAAATAAGAACGTACATCGAAAAAGGATGTCCAGGAGGAGCGGAGGGCGGCCGCTCCCTGTCCGACTCGCTCTGGTTCTCGGACTTGACGACCACTTCGCCTTCGTTCTCTTTCTCTTTCTCTCTTTCTTTTTTCAGTCGCCTCTTTTCCCTCCTCTCCTGCTTTTCCTTTTCCTTTCTCTCCTTCTTTTCTTGGCGTTTCCTTTCCTTCCGCTCCTTCCGCTCCTTCCGGTCTCTTTCTTTGCGCTCCTTTTTCTCTTCTTTGTCCCTCTTCTTGTCGATGTTGACGACATCCTCAGCAGGAGCGACCGACTCCTTCTCGTGTTCATCCACCTCCATGTCATCTTGGTGATCGGTGACATTCACTCCTCCTAGTACTCCTGCCTTTTCCCTCTCCTTTTTCTGAAGCTTCCACTTCCGGTGGTACTCGCGGCGCTGCTCCCGCTTCTTCTCGGCAATCTCGTCGAGAATGCGCTGCTCGCGAAGCTTCTCCTCGTTCTGAATGTCCATGAATTTCTGGTAATCGGGAGCCTTAAAACAAACAAAGCAACATTAGCATTACTCATTCCGCCCTAGAAATGACAGAATAATGGAAGGAGGGGGATACATGTCGCGATATGTAAGCGTGGTGGGCGTCGAGCAGCTCGTCGCGCACGCTCTGCTCTCGGGAAGCAAAGAGAGCTGTCACCGCTTTCAATCCTCGTGCTCTCAGTTCATCAAACTCAGCCTCTACGCGAAGAGAAGAAAGCAGGTGAGCAGTAAGAGCAAACAAGCTGGTCGTCGAAGCTGCCTCGACGAGAGCTTGACGAGGACGTTGCGAATCCACATGGAAATTGAAATGAATAATTAGAGGAAATGTGATGAAAATAGTATTACGACAAGGAGCAGCCGCGCCTGGAGATGGGAAAGAAGCGAGGCGCATCGAGAGGGACCAACGTCTGGAGGGAAAGTGACTGGGAACGCGCCATACGAACGCGACACCGAAAGATGAGGAAGGATGCTACATACCATCATAATTCTGGTGATCAGAAGCGTCCATGGCCTCGTAGAAGGCGTGCAGAGAGAACGGCACGTCCGCGGAGCGGCGCTCAGGTGCGAAGCGCGGCTTTTTTTGCGGCGGCTCGAGCGCCATCACACCGTCTAGCTGCGACGATTTCTTCTTGAAATACTACACTGAGGATAATCAATTCGCGATCCGTGTCTTCCTGGCAAAGACTGCAAAGCGAGTCGTGGAGAGGTCTCGAGAAGAGCGGGAAGCCGGTTCGTCGAGTTCGACTCACTGTCCGAGCAGTCATTGACACTTCCTGCCGGTCCTTCGGCGCTTCTTTCAGAGAAGATGACTAAACTATCAGCTTTCTCGGTGCTTTGGGTACACAATTTTGTGATGCGTTGCTTAGCCTTCCACCTTCCGTCGATCCGTCCTCTCGTCATTCAGCCGGCCCTGCCCTCAACCGTGCCAGAATCTGTCATCATAACTTCCCGCTTTTTTATTTATTCTTATATCTTGGTTTCAAGGTGTGTGCGGTGGTCCTGGCAGCGGACTTGAAAGACGTCGACGCCGGCCCCTTCGCATCGTCGAGCCTGGAGGTTGGCTCGGCGGGCAAGATCGACTCCTCGTTTGCCTTCATTGCCAAGGAATATGACGCTCTCAAGAACTTTCGCAGGGATCCGTCGGTGAGAGCAGATATTCTTCCGAACCAGGAGCGCACGCTTGTGGCGCAGTCAGCGCTTGCCACCGACACGGTGGTGCTTGAAATCCCGAAGTCTCTCGTCATAACACGCGAACGGGTCGTGAAGCTCCACCCAGAATTTCGTGGGATTGTCGATGAGAATGGCCTCGGATTGGACAACTTGATGGCAATTTTCATCGCTCGTGTTCGCTCGGCGCAGGATAACGACTACGAGGACCGCAAGGGAGTCTTCAAAGCGGCCGAGTACACTTTCCTTCACCAGCTTCCAGGTGGTTGCCGGAACGCCTTCTACTTCTCTGGCGACGTCTTTGATGTCCTTCCGCCGTGGCTTACTGTTAGAGCAAAGAACACAAATCTTTCTCTCTCGACTTATTGGACCGTGAACGCCGGTCATCCTCCGAATGATCGCCCATTCGGCATTTCCTTTGACCAGTTCAAGGAGGCGCTGTGCTTGTTCCTTGCGCGTGGCGTCGAGATTGAGCGCGGTGAGCGCGCGATGGTCCCCTTTGTGAACTACATCCGCTATGTTAGCGACAATACCAAGGCGAACATTGCTTGGAAGTTCGATGCTGCGACTAAGGCGTGGAGAGTCGTCACTCTCCGACCCGTTGGAGCTGGCGAGGAATTGCTTCTTCTATCCAGCAGCTACCCCGCAGCTCATCAGATTACCTCCTTTGGTACCTATGAGCGACCAGTGATCAATTCCAACTCTGTGCCACCATTTGTCCCCGAGTTGGTCGTGGACGCGCCCAAGGTGGAAGAAACTGATCCTCTGAAGGAAGAGAAGAAAGAAGCGCTCAAATTGCTGAACTCGCGATACTTCGCTCTCGGCTGGAAGCTGAATCAGTCGGCAGGTTTCCCCCCAGAGGTGATTCGCTTGTTTCGAGTACTATTGATGAACGAAACCGACTATGCTCAATTTGTGTCTGGCACTGACGCTGCGGACACGACGACTATCCGCGGCCGCATAGCTCGTTATGTTCGTGAGGGTGTCAACCGCCCCGATCCGTCGCTCAGCCTCCATAACGAAGAAAAGCTCTTTGCACACCTCTTCAATTTTTGCAACTCGTCGATGTTGCAAATTCCGGACGGTAATCAGGTTCTCTTGACTCGCACTTGCGACCTCTTATACTCATTGTTCATCCAACAGATGCCGTGTTTTGGCCAGCCGCTGTCGCCGACAAGGCTCTTCTCGCGAATGTCATTCGCGTGGTCGAAGATCATCGCATCTTACTCAAGAGTTGCAAGGCCCAGCTCGGCGGACCCAGAGGACGTGCCGAGGCCATGATACCCACCAAGAAGCGCTCATGGCTTGGCACTCGGCCTTCAAAAGAGGACCTCGCCAACTATAAGGTCTCTGATATATATCAAGTGGACTGGTCGGAATTCCTTGAGATAGAAAAAGGTGTATTCTGTGAATCTGGAAGCCATGACAGATGAATTTTGGAGAGTTTGAAATCGAGGTTTGTTACAATGTGCACATAGTGAGGAGATGAAATGTCACTCTCATCACGACGCCTTCTCCGTCTTGATGTGCGACCCATCGATCGTCGGAACAGCGTCAGCGGATGATAGTTGAGACGTGAGGCGCGATTGAATGTCCAGCAGAATCTTCTGACGCTCGGCATCTCCGAGATAGAGCCATGGGTGGAATGGGGAGATACGCCACTTGAGGAAGTTGCTCGGATCACGCTTGAACAAAAAAAATATTAACACAAAAATCAAATCACGTGCAATATTCAATTCAGCAAGAATTCGAAATACCATGAAGATGAAGGTCCACTCGCCTGAGTTGGCCAGGGCGTTGATTACGGCCTGGCGCGTGTCCACATCTTGGAGTTTGTCTTCCTTAGAAATAAGATTCCAGAACTAGGAGAGGGCCCATGACGAAGCGACATGAGAAGCATGCTCCATCAAGAAGCGCATACCGTTGCAAGCTTGGTCAGAAAGCTGTTCAAAGTTGTCGGCAAGTTGCTCGAAAGGAGCACAAGCGACAGGGTGCTCTGCAAGAAGCTCATTTGCTCGACAGGCATGAGCCGCACGTCTTCATCATCACGGTTCTAAGTAGGCGACAAAGGTGAGCACAGTGAACTCCCAGCACCACAATGACATAGAGCGGCGATGAAACATCAGATACCTTCGACTTGGTCCGCAGGGGTCGCGAGAGAGTGCCTCCAGCAGGGCGATCTTTGTTATTGTTGTTCGCCGAAGCTGTGGCTGATAGGACCGCTGTAGCGTTGGCCATGGCAAATGGAAGTGCAGACGAGGCAGAAGAAGACGATGTCGATGAAGATGATGACGATGAAGAAGATGCAACTGGGGCCGCAGGATCTAATGGCGTCTTTTTCTGCGCCTCAGCGACGGGAACGGGAACGGCTTTCTCTTTGAACTTCCGAGACGCCGCGCGCGCTTCCTCAACAGTACGACAAAATCGCCAAGCTTTCGGAATGTTGGCTTCTTTCTATGCAATAAACGAAAATTATGATAAAAAAATCGAATGAATACCGCATGCTAAAAGTCGGGAAAGCGGAACCTGGAAGAAGCAGATATTGTTCACCGAGTAGCGGAGGTTCGTGGTGACCACCCTTCGGACATCAGTGGCATAGGGCAATCCGTCCTTTCTCTTGATCTTCGCCGTCTTCCATTTCTGCATGATCCATATGAGAATCCATTCAACAACCAATAGAGAGAAATTATGCAAGGCGCACCGCGTTCACGTAGTCGTAGATCTTTTCAAAGTCGCACGGCTCTCCGAGGACCAAAATCGCCTCCGTGATCAACTCTAAAAAAGGAGAAAAACGAGTGAGGCTGGCTCGAGTACCAGAACACCCACCACTCCACAAGATGACCGCACGCTGAATATCATTGGGTACAGGAACCTCCTTGTCCTTGAGGAGCGTCAGCGGGTGGGGATATTGAAGGTCACGCTCGAGTTCACGCTCGCGATCGGCCTCACGACGCGCTTGGGCGGCGGCGAGGGCAGCGGCCGTAGACGCCTGAAGGACGAACCAGGGTAATGAACGGCAAAATTACAGGACCAATCAAGTATACATTGATATGAAATGATTGCGACTGGCAATCGACTCAGAATTGTCGAGGCGAGCGAGGAACGGAAGGGAGGCAGGATAGAAAGACGCGCTGCACCTTTGGTTTTCGCCCTCCACGGCCCTTCTTCTTCTTCAATAACGTTCTTGGGTGAAAAAATATTACAGAAATAGTAGCAAAGTAGACTGGGGTGAAGCTGGCGCTCTTCTTGGGCTCGCCCTTCTGCCTCATCTCGAAACGACCGCGCTCGACTCGTTCCTTCCGATGGAGGACCTTCACAACACCGGCCAATTCGCCAGGCTTGATGCAACAATGACTGGGTATACTAGCCGGCGCATACGTGGCGGCCTCTTCTTACAGCGGCGAGTCCGCAGCATCGCAAGCGATCGGCAAGCGATGGTTACGACAGTTGTGACCGAGCAATGGTGCCATGCTGTTAGCGACTCGTTGAGGGCCCAGACCCCCGAGACCCGTTGTCATTCGTTTTTCTATGCGGCTATAAATTCTAGTTCGTCATGGGTAAAAAGGAAAAGTGCCAAAACTGTGGCAAAAAGAATGAGGCCGGCTTTAAGTTCTGTATCTACTGCGCGGCGAAGAATGAACAGAAAACGTTCACCACGGCCTCGTGCTCCTACCAATTCGTCATGCTCGGGCCAGGTGGTGTCGGGAAGAGTGCCATCACGATTCGGGTGCGGAATTCTCTGTTTTCTCGTTCAGCTGGAGCAACCTGCTCTAGCCTTCCTCGCTCGTTCGCCTTTTTCCTCTCTTATCTCTTGATTCTCGCCATTCGGCGCCCCTCCCTCGCCTGCACCCATTTCCTTATTAATATATTATTTAACATTATTTTTTGTAGTTCGCGCTCAAGCATTTCGAGGCAAAGGTGCGCTCAACGATCTCTGCTTTCCACCGCTTCGAAGGCGAGTTCGCCAACGGCTCTCTTCATCAGCAATCGTTTCAACGTGCCCGCCTTGTTCGGAGTGGCCATTTATATTTGTTTGTTATTAGTATGATCCTACGATAGAAGATCGATATCAAAAAGTCATCGAACATAATGAGGTAACCACCTTTTCTCCCTTGTCATTTGCGCATTTGCTTACGTGGGTTGTCCCCTTAAGGTTCCATGCTTCTTGGAAATATTAGATACCGCTGGTCAAGAAACCTTCACCGCACTCAGGGAGCTGTACATGCAGAACGGACAGGCACGGCCTGCCTCTTCTTCGCCGTGGAGTTAATCTCACTCATTTGTCTTACAGGGCTTCGCTCTCGTCTACGCCATCACAAATAAAGCGACATTCGACTACATGGAAAAAATGCGCGTGAAAACTCTTGAATTCCAGCCAATCGTGCGATGCCTTTTCATGATGAAGCACCTCGTTGCCCCGTGATGATGTCTTTGCCTCTTGTTAGGACGTGCCGATGGTTCTCGTCGGCAATAAATCCGATCTCGAGGATAAACGGAAGGTTCCGAAGGACCTTGCCCAGAAGAAAGCCGAGGAGTGGAACATTCCCTTCCTGGAGTGTTCGGCGAAGACAGACCAGAACATCAGCGACATATTTCACACGCTCGTGCAACTCTGCTGGGATAGAGGCGGTGGCCCCCCTAAACCGAAGAGCGACAAATCGAAGTGCAATCTTCTTTGAGTAATGTAGCGCGATCTTTGCTGGCGCTCGTTTTGTGGAAAGTGGATTCCGCGTCGTCGCCAAGTGCAGACGAAGCTCCCCGAGCTCTCGGAAGAGCCGTTGACTTTTTGTTTGATTGTGTTTTTTTGTGTCTCGATGAATCCGATAGGGATCCTCTCCTTGCATGCCTGTCCGCTGATCGACGTCCGTTGTGGGTTTTATGAGAGATCATGAGATTATGAAGAGTATTAAGCGTTGAGAGGCAGGACAGGTCGATTAAAACTGTTTGGGTCTTGGAAAAAATACAATTTACAATGATTGTGAGCGAGGGGGCGCGGAGGGACAAGACAACCATTGACTCGGCTATTCTTCGGTCTTGGTACCGATAATGACGGGGCCTGAGGGCTTCGATTTGAGATTCAGCGCGGGATCCTCATCGGAATTGCGCTCTGGAAGAGAGCAATGAGCACGAGCGCATTCAAAGAGGCGACAAATGCCAAGAGGGAGGGACCTTCGAATTGTAAGATTCGGCTAATGTCGACTTTTGTCAGCGTTTTGATCTTCGCTTCTGAGTAGCCAAGGTTCTTCAGCTGCTCCAGCATTGGCTTAGTGACCTGAAAAAACGATATAGAAAACGTGGCACGGATGTGATCAAAGGAGATGCTGAAGTACGACAAGGGAGAACTTGAGAACATCTTGTGGATTGAATTTGGGGATCTCTTGGAGTTTCATGGCTTCGGGTGTGAGAGGCTCTTTGGG
>Ga0154020_10009811_pt1 | contig 11001 bp, 10 predicted proteins | sample Klosneuvirus_201_FD_109709 | JGI IMG/M metagenome (GOLD analysis project Ga0154020, IMG submission 109709) | Active sludge microbial communities from wastewater, Klosterneuburg, Austria - Klosneuvirus_20160825_MG | ecosystem: Engineered > WWTP > Aerobic digester > Activated sludge | place...
TACTATTATAAAACAAATAACAAAATTATTCTTTGCATAGGGGATGCGACAGGTCATGGTGCTCCTGCCGCCCTGATTACTAGCGCCGCTCGATCCGCAGCGAGTGTCACAGAAAATTTAAATTTAGAGGCTCATCAAATCATGCATTATCTGAATAAGGCTATTTATGATGTTTCTCGCGGAAGAGTCATGATGACTTTTTTTCTGGGAGTTCTCGATCTGAATGATTCCACCTTAACCTATTGCAATGCAAGCCATGAACCACCCCTGCTTGTGAATGCCAGTGCGGGAGAAACTCCATCAAAGCGAGATTTAATTCCTCTCGTTGATGTCAATAATGCTCGTTTAGGTCAAGACCCTGATACGCAATTTCAACAAGCCCAGTTAAAACTCAATGAAAATGATTTTATTTTATTCTACACTGACGGAATTGCCGATATTAAAAATAAAAAAGGAGACTCACTCGGCGAGAGAGAGTTTATCAAAGTTTTCTTAAAATCCCTGACTCACAAAAATAATCCCGATTTGTTTGTTCAAACTTTCCACGACAAATTAAATGCGTTCAGAATGAATACAGATTTGGTTGATGATGTGACCTTCTTCTGCGTGAAATATGGGAAGGTCTCATAAATGACTCGGTTTAAAACACTTCTTCAAGAATTTAAAAGCATCCGTCTTCTTCAACGCAAGGATTTAAAGATTGTTTCCTCAACAAACAATCTTCCACATCCTGAAAATCCACCTTCTGAACTCCAGACTTGCGACCCCAAAAACATGTCCCAGCAGGACAAAACAACTTTTATTTATTCAGACGCATGGAAAGAAAATGAAGTATTGGGTTTGGCTAGTACAGGACAATACCCTTGCCTCTTAAACAGCAACAGTCCATTCTTTGAGTCTCATTTGCGCTCAAGCCTTTTAATTCAAACGAATCCCTCTGAGTTCCTGACAAATCCCTTACCCTTCTTATTTCAAAACGAGCCCCTATCACTCACCCTCTCCTTCCAGAAAAAAAGTGATAAACTTGAAATGATGAAGCAATTTGAAGCTTTTGTAAGCCTCACAAAATCACAGTTAGCATTAGATAATGTAAGAATATTGTTTCAAGAGCTTTTTATGAACGCCCTCTACGATGCTCCCAACGAAGCCAAAAAGCTCGGCTTCGCTGCAGATAAAAAAAGTCGACAAATGTTATTTGCCTTTGATTCCGATAAATTAATTATCTCCTGCTTTGACCCTTATGGTTCCCTCGATCCTTTATCCTTAATCAAACGCATTGAAAAAATCATTCATTCGAATACGACCCAAATGATCAATTTTGACCCCAATAAGGGAGGAGCGGGCATCGGCTGCTCATTGCTCTATCGCTACTCCAGCCACCTTAGCCTGGTTGTTGAGGAAGGTAAACGCACGCGAGTGACTTGCACCATTCCGCTAAAAATGAGCCAACGAAAATTTGAATTATTAGAAAAAAATATACAATACATTAAAATGACTAAGTCAGGAGGAGTCTATGAAAAGCAGCGTAATGCTTAAAATTGAAAATAACAAAATCAACATCAAAGTTTATGGGGTGATTGACGAAGAAATTAAGTTTTCGAACTACCCTCTTTGTGAAACTTCATCCATGGTTTTTGATTTTATTGATGCCAAGGGAATAAACTCTTGTGGCATCAGAGAGTGGATTCGATGGATCACACCCTTTGCTCACATTCCAATGACCTACAAAAACTGTCCCAAAATTATTGTGGATCAGATTAACATGGTGGATGGTTTTTTACCTGCAAAAGGCATGGTCGAATCTTTTTATGTCCCCTACTACTCTGAAGAATCCGATGAAGAAAAACACATATTGTATACTTTCGGAAAAGAGTTCACCGCTGATGAGATTTTCCATCCCACTCAAGTATTGGACTCTCATAAGAAACCCATGGAATTGGACGTGATTGAAAGTAAATACTTTCGCTTTTTACAAAAAATACCTAAGAGCGCTTAATTTACCTTGATTTTTGAGGCATTTCATCCTCCAATCGTAAGCCTTAACGGTCTTTGATAGGAGGAGCTATTTATGATTAAAATTTACGGATCACCACGATCAAGTGCTGGCAGAGTTTATTGGTTGATGGAGGAGCTTGGTTTAACATACGAGCGTATGCCTCTTAATATGTCTCAGCGAGAACATAAAAACCCTGAATACTTAAAACTCAATCCCAATGGAAAAGTCCCATGCCTTGTTGATGGTGATTATATCATTTGGGAAAGCATGGCCATCACTCAGTACCTAACAGCAAAGTACAACAATAATAGTCCGCTGCTACCCAAAACTCCAGAGGAAGTGGGTCATATAGCACAGTGGAGTTTTTGGTCGATCCTTGAAATGCAAAAGCATGCTGTCGAATGGCTCATTCAAGTTATGTTTATGCCCGCTGAAAAAAAAGATCCCACCATTATCGAAAAGGCTCAAAAATCTTTGATTCCTCTTTTTGATATTCTCAATCGGTCCCTTGAAAATAAAAACTATTTAGTTGGAAATCGTTTTACACTGGCCGACTTACACGTGGCCTCTGTCGTCAACATCGCTGTGAGCTTAGGCTTTGACACAAAGCCCTACCCTCAGGTTCAGGCTTGGGCTAAAGCCTGCCAAGACCGACCGGCTTGGCATAAGGTATGCTCGCTTCCCATGTAAGTAAGGGTTTAATGCGCCGGTGGTGCTTGAGATGAGAAGTCGTATTGTTGAACTCCATCACCCACAGGAGGTATTGGACTGGTTGGGGTTTTAGCTTTAAGATTATTAGGCTGCGCCACATCCATGCCATCAAGACCTGTCGTCGACGCGGCTCCGTTACTCATCTCAGTCCCAAAAATGGGCACTGACGGTACTGATGGATTGGGGTTCAAAGTTTGTGGCACAAGAGACTGATGGGCCATATCATTCACCACCGAGCCTTGCTCCATATTGTTTTCTGTTCCCTGAGCCATAGCTTCCGTCTCCGCTGAATTGACAACCTCTGCTGTAGTATGAGGTTGAGCCACAGGCGCTGCTACTAAATTCTTATTGTTTGGAACTGGAGTCACAGGAGTTAGCGGTGGTTTTATTGACATTGACATCGCCTTTTCTCTCTCTTGGTCACTCTTCTTACAATCGTCGTCCTCTTCCTGCGTGCCCTCTTTATCTAGAATTTGAACTATTTCATCAGAAGTTTTTGCGAGTCGCTCTATAGTGCTATGATAGCAAGTTTCATTGTTGCCATTAAAGTCTAAAAGGCGTGCTTTCGTCGTGAAGAGATTTTCATCCGTTTTACTGTACTTAAATTCTTGAATCACAATGGTTTGCTTTTTTGAGCTACCAGAAGTAGTAAACTGCTGTCCCCAATACTGACATCGTGCACTTTCAATTTTAACTCTATCAGTATCGCTATCGTTGTCTGATATCTGAATCACACATCGAGGATTAAAGGGTGTCGCATTGTCCTTTGAATCCACGGCAATCGTTGGTATTAAACCCAATCTTCCATCTGGCAAGACCTGCTCCAAACCAGGGATCGTGGATTGAATCAACCACTTGGTGCCATTTTTTCTAAAAGACAAGATAGGGTCATCCTTAACTCTCGCTGCGGCACAATCATAAATATACAATTTTTGAACGGCTTCTCCTCTGTCTTGCTCTAATTCCAAGCCAAACCCATTACAATGGTGGTCTTGAGAGTCATCCGTATAGACACCGTTTTTCTTGATGTAAATAGCTGCCGACTTTTTATTGATAAACCGGGCAACTCTATCAAAAAAGTTTTCAGGATTATTATAGCGATCTTTTGTGATTGTCCAAATCGCGTTCTTATAGAAATTACCTAACTCGGCCAAAATCAAACCTAAAGTTTTAATTTGCTGAGGTTTACTATCACCTCTCGAGTCGTCTCTTATATCTTTATCTTCCTCATCCTCATGGCGAGTCGAATCACCTCGACGAGCTAAACCACGATCATCCAATCGCGACAAGTCACCACTATTTTCAGTAAGTGAACCGTTTAAACCATTATTTCCGTCGCTGGTATGATTTTGATTCAAAGAACCTCTTTGATCAAAGGAGTTTGGATTACTCCCTGGAGTCGTACCCCTCTCCGCTGTTCCATTCGATGGCACCAATACGCCATTCACTGGATTCCCATTGGGTCCAGCTACAGGAACTCCATTGGGTGTCACGCCTTGAGGATCTACGGTATTCCCATTAGGAACTGGTGGCATTGATCCGGTGGATTGATTATTATTCTGACCTGGAACACAGGGCTGTGCAGCTTGGGCGCCAGCACCAGGAGCAACGACGGCATTACCGTTATTATTGCCTGTGCCGTTGGCCTGTACTACATTGGTTCCTTGTGTTGTGCTCGGAACTATATTTTGATTTCCATCATCACCAATCTGACCATTATTCAAATTGTTGTTTTGATTCACCTGATTTTGATTGGCGTTAATGGATCCATTATTAGCATTAGGATTGTTTGCATTTACTTGAGCTTGTGCTTGGGGAGGTAGACATGGCTGATCACCATTGCCTTGTCCGGGTAAACCCTTTGTCACACTATGATGTGCACCTTCCTTTGCATTTCTACCTGGTCTTTTGCGGTCCGACTTCTTATCACAACCCACAATGATAAAGCTGAGAACCAGCAAAGAAGCAAAAAAGTTCTTCTTTGTTAACAAAGATTGTTTAGACTTAGGTAGAAACATAGATACCTCCAAATTTTACTGCTGCAGGAACTATGCCATTTTCACTTAAAGATAAATGCAACACACTTTTCAATGCTTAGACAAGCAAAACCAAAAGTATCTATGACTCCATAAATACGAAAAACTTTTAATCATATAAAATATTGTTCACAACTGACTAAATTATTTATAGTTGGCAATCTCTTTCTGAGTCTTCATTTTCTGAGTCTCTTTCTGAGATTTGTGTGTGAGTCTCACTCAAAAAAGCACTAACGATCTTGCGTCCAAGCTGTCCGTCTTTTACAATCAGATGTAGACCTACGTCTGTTTCTTAATGAAGGTTTTCAAAAATAATCCTCAATATTTCCTTGTCATTACTGCAAAAGGTCCAGCCCTATTAAAAAATTAAATAAAACCATTTTAGAGTCGAGTTAAATTAAATCATTTAAAACTCGATATACAGATATGAGGATTAATTCCAGTCGAAAGTGTTTTAAATTAGTCTTTAGAATAAATAAATGGTGGCGTTTTAAGTTTTACTTAATTCCTATCCTTTTTTCAATCATACTTCCTCAATCGACTATTGCGACACCTTCAAGTTGCTTTACCTCAAAAGATTTTGAAGACTTCTTGCACCAAACAAAATGGGTGACACCTGCCTCTGGAAAAATGTTAGTTTCAGAAATTAGAAATGCCCTTAATAGAACTCCAAATAGTAAAAAGGTTTCTCCCGGTGATAATATTGCTTTTGCTGAATTTAAAACACCAAAGGGAGAATCAGATTTTTTTGTTGGTATTAGTGGCCAGGTTGATCGACCAGGAACCGTGACCAGTCCAACAACTCGAAAATTTAATACCTCAACTGTTGGCCATTCTCGATCAAATGATTCTGAGGTGAAAATTCTGGAAACACTCGCAACAAAATTAAAACCAAATGATCAAGGCACACTGAATCTTTATTCTGAAAGACCAATATGTGCTTCTTGTCAAAATGTAGTTCGCCAATTTAAAGAACAATACCCTAATGTTAAAATTCAAATCCATGAGGGATCTGTTGGAAAATAAACAATGTAATATCTTTCTAAATTTAGTTAATTTTCATTACATTTGGAAAGCCATTCCTTATTTAACTTATTTTTATTTAAAAGCAACAATTAAATTTTTATTTATAGGATTTTATATATTTATTTTCAATGCCAGCTATTCAATTGCCAAAATTTCACTGAAAGATCAAAATATTTTAGATAAATTAAAATCATTTAATGAAAGTATTAACTTTGATCCAATTACGTGGACTAAAGAAGGACAACTTGAAAAGGAATTAGAAACTATCCTTACTAATAATAGTATTTCAAATAAAGAAACAAAAGACTACTTAGGTAAATTAAAGAGACGAATTCTTGTTTTAAAAAAATTATATAAATGCTTAAATGATAAAGGAATAGACTCAGATAAAGTGTTTAGGGACATCTCAGCAGGCACGGATATTAATCTTAGCAACGTTTCTATTGAAAATTGTACTCGTCATGATCAAGAAAATGTGATGGAATTAAATGAAGCTATTAGGGCACCACTAAGTGCTGCTATGGTCGAGCAAATTTTAAATAAAATAAATGTACTTTCACTAGCTAAATCTATGGAAACTCTAAATAAATATGGGCCAAAAGGAAAATCAACTGATGCAAATAAATTATTAAATGTCCTCTGTATATACTCTGGAACAACTGATAATTGCTTAAATAAAAAACGTCAAAAATTTAATACTCAACTTGCATCTGAAACACCTAAAAACAGCATACGCCCAGATACCGTAGAAACCATTGAAAACTTAAACACTATTACTCAAAAACTCAACAATCTTTATAAACAAGGTGATTATGAAAATTATGCTTACGAATACTTTAATATGACCAAAGATTTACCTGGAGCCTTACTTCTCTATAAACCACTTTCAAATACTGTTGGCGAAATGGCCTCACTACAAAATAACAATCCCAATTTTGAACCACATAAAACTATTAAAGTAATGTCTTTACTTGATTATGAAAATTTAATATCCCAAACGGCAATAGAGGCAAGTAATCGCATTATATCTGTTGCAGGAATATCTAATCGCGAGTTCTCATTATCTCAAATGGAGAAAGTTTTTCCTAAATTAGCAGGAGACAAACTCTCTGAATTAATAACTCTATACCCTCATATTGCAGGTCAAATCTTAATGGAAAACCCAGAATTGCTATCACAACCTGTGAGGCTACCGCGAATTTATTTAACAATAAGGAAGATCAAAAAAGACTCACAGAGAAGTTAAAAAAAATATCGGAGGCAGCAGGCTTTCCCTCTCAAGTGGCATCCTCAGTTGCCTGTATTGGGTCAATAATGTCAGTAGGTCTGTCCCTTTTTATTCCACCAGCAGCAGCAGCACTACCTTACTTAGGAACAGCATGCGTAGCTACGGGAGCCATTGCTGCTAGTGTTTCAGCTACTTCCATAATTTCAAATTTTAGAGAGATCTCAGATGCTCAAAAACAAGTGGACCAAATTACTAATGCCCTTCAATTGGGTCATCCTTCAAGTAGCACTTCTGAATTAGCTTCAAATCGAAATGAAATTCGAACTAAATTAAGTGCCTTAGCAAAATCAGGTGTCATCACTTTAGCAACTTCGGCAGGGATTGGAGCTGCTATTCGCGCTTCAGGGCAAGTAGGGGTTAATGTTTTAAATAATAACTTTAGCTTGTTTCTTCAAGAAGCTAATGCCAGGATCCTTAAAAAATTAAAAGATAACTATGGAAATGATTATCATACTTTTTTTTCTTCACTTTCAACTCAATCAGAAAGTTTGACGAAAGATGTGATGAATAAAATCAAAGAGATTGGAAATGAAAGTGATATGCGAATACAGCTACTCATGTCTAAAATTAAAAATCGTGCAAAGACTTGCGCCATTAATTAATCTTCACTTATTTAAATTTCTAGATACCAATTATTGATAAACGCATAAATATAAATGTATTTCAGCTAAAAAATTCACTGATTGTGATAGGGTAAGCCTTTGATAATTGTAAAGGCTCGGTATAATTGTTCCATCAATACCGTTTGCGCAACCAAATGGTTGAGTGTCCATGGTCCCATTTGTAATATCAATTGGGCTCGGTCTTTGACATTGCTGTCTACACCAAAGGCTCCACCAACAATAAATAAAATACGTTTATATGATTTATTCAAGCCATCCATCTCAAGCCAACGAGCAAACTTCTCCGAATCCAATGACTTCCCTTTTTCATCTAAAAGGACCACAAGGTCATCAGGTTTCATAAATTTCATCAACTGCTCAGACTCCCAACGCTTCTTTTGCTCTCTCTGGGATCGATCCATCTTCGAAGTTTTTAAAGCTTCTACCTCAAAGGCAACAAAGTGACGTAGCTTATTAATATAAACCTCTTTTGCCTCTTGAAACCACTCTTCTTTACTGGATGAAAAAGTTAAAAGAATCAGCTTCACAGAAGCCTCCCTTCGTAGAGGGGATTATGGAGTGACTCGCACTTGATAATTAGAGCGCACGCGAAAGTACTTTTCATCGGTTGTGCCTTCGTTGTTCACTTCAGTGGCCTTAACCACCAGTTCACCGGTCGCGGCAATTTCCGGAACATTGGGATTAGCCAAAGGCATACTGCATGTAATCCGACATTTTGGGTTGGTGGTAATTGTTCCCGCAGAAAAGAAAGTTCCATTAGAATAGAGCGCCGGAGAGTTAACCGTTGAATCAGCCTCAAACAAATAATATAGATCCTTCGTCAAATCGCAGCTCGTCTCACCACCTCGAATCCCCGAACCTTTGAATTTTATTTTTGCCTGACTGATGTATAACTTGCTCGTTTTCTTCCACTTAAAACTCATATTATTAAAGGTCACAACAGGTCCCTTAATTTCTGGTGTCACATAAGTGCCATCCGTACCACGTATTCCTGTGAGTAACTGCAAACAACTGTAAGCATCATATTCGAGCACGATAGCCTGATTGGCAGATATTTTTATTTCTAAATCACTCTCTTTTTTTTGTCCACAGGAACCAATCCCTAAAATCAAACAAAAAAGGATAAGTTGTTCAAAAAACATTTTCATACTTAATACATCCTTTGTATCAATTCCAAACTGTAGTTCGATGCTGTGCTTGATAAAAGTATCAATCTAGTACCGCCACCATGTTTCATCACTAGCCGTCCTCACACTATAATCCAACGAACAGGCAAAATATCTGTCTTATGATAAATCTGATAAATCTGATAAATCAATCATGGACAGTTATTTATAATCTAACTTCATTCTAACTTTGCCCAATCCTAGACTCAACCCAAGTCTCTGTGAAATTAAAAAACTCGACAATAGCCCAAAGCAGCTCAAAGTCCGTCTCAAAAAGACACAATAAAACTGGCCATGACTGAGAAATTGTATTATTGATGTAGAAAAAAAGAAGGATTGTTTTCTATGGCTGAACCTCGACGAATCATAGTAACTGCAGCACTCCCCTACGCCAATGGCCAAATTCATATAGGCCATTTAGTGGAGTACCTCCAAGTGGATTTCTGGACCCGCTTTCAAAAAATGCGCGGCCATGAATGCGTGTATATTTGTGCCGATGATACCCACGGCACTCCCATCATGGTTAGGGCTCGCCAGGAAGGTCGCAAACCTGAAGAGCTCATTGCCCAATCCTCTCTAGAACACCAAAAAGATTTTGGCGATTTCCTCATTGAGTTTGATCATTATGGTTCTACTCATAGCGATGAAAACCAAGAGTTGATTGGAGAGATCTATCATCTCATTAAGGAAAAAGGTCACATTCATACTAAACAAATAGAACAACTTTACTGTGAACATGATAAGATGTTTTTACCTGATCGATTTGTTAGGGGCACCTGCCCCAAGTGTGCCACTCCCGATCAATACGGAGACTCTTGTGAGAAATGCAGTGCCACCTACTCGCCCTCCGAGCTCAAAGAAGCGCGCTGCTCTATTTGTAGCAACAAACCTATTATCAAAAGCTCCGAGCATTTGCTCTTTCAACTGCAGCACTTCCAAAGTTTTTTAAAAGAGTGGGTCCCTCAGCACACCCAAACCGAGGTAGCCAAAAAAATGTCTGAATGGCTCGATCAAGACTTACGCGAGTGGGATATTTCTCGCGATGAGCCTTATTTTGGTTTTAAAATACCAGGCTATACGGATAAGTATTTTTACGTTTGGGTAGACGCCCCCATGGGTTATATTTCTTCCACCTGGCAGTGGTGTAAAAAGACTGGAAAAAAACTAGAGGACTATTGGCAAAACAACAAAAAAAGCGAAATTTTTCATTGTATTGGCAAGGACATTGTTTACTTTCATACGCTTTTTTGGCCAGCCTTACTGAGTGAATCGCGCTTTAAAACACCCACGGGCGTTTGGGTTCATGGCATGCTCACCGTTAACGGTGAGAAGATGAGCAAATCTAAGGGAACTTTTATCAGTGCTAGAACTTATTTGAATCACCTCTCTCCAGAGCATCTTCGCTACTACTACGCCTGTAAAATTTCAAGCACCGTGGACGACCTCGATCTTAATTTTGAAGATTTCACTCAACGTGTGAATAGCGATCTCATCGGAAAAATCACCAATCTTGGCTCTCGTGGGGCACAGTTGCTCTCCAAAAAAATGGACGGCACCCTTTGCCCCCCCTCCGCCGAAGGATTGGCCTTGATCCGCCAGGCCCAAACTCAATCGGAAACCATTGCAGCTCACTATGAAGCTCGAGATTTTTCAAAAGCCATCAATGAGATTCGGGCCCTGGCCGATGCCGCCAATAAATACTTTGATGAGAAAGCGCCCTGGAAAACACTAGAAGCGCACCCCAAAGAGACAAAAGAGGTCATTAGTACTATTTTAAATATTTTCCGTATTCTCACCATTTACCTCAAGCCCTTGCTGCCAGCCTATGCTAGCAAAGTGGAAAAGCTTTTTGGAGAATCTCCTTACTCTTGGTACCATGTCGCCCAAGTTCTGACAGACAAGCGCTTGAATGAATATGAACATCTGACTTCGCGTATTGATCCCATCAAAGTGAAGGCTGTCCTTGAGGATACCAAAACTGCTTACAACACAAGCAATGCTCATTAAGTTTTGACATTGCTTCTGTTTTTTTTTATGGTCCCAGTTCCGCATTGGGGCCTGTGATAATTTTAATTTCAAACTTCTTATCCCATTTGAAGTGGTAACTTTAAAATTTCACCAAGCTCTAAAAATAAAATTAAAATTAAAATTTTAA
>Ga0154020_10009812_pt1 | contig 11001 bp, 8 predicted proteins | sample Klosneuvirus_201_FD_109709 | JGI IMG/M metagenome (GOLD analysis project Ga0154020, IMG submission 109709) | Active sludge microbial communities from wastewater, Klosterneuburg, Austria - Klosneuvirus_20160825_MG | ecosystem: Engineered > WWTP > Aerobic digester > Activated sludge | place...
ACTCAAACCTGTAATATTAACACTGCTACAGCTAACCGCTACAGCAGTAATCAAGACGATAATAATTTTCTTCATACGTATTTTTTTGATTAAAGCTAGGAAGGTGCGCCTAACGTTATTGTCATTCTTATTGACGATATGGGTTTTGGTGTTAGCGAAAGCTTTGGCGGCCCTATTGCCATGCCTGCTTTTGACCGATTGGCAAAAGATGGATTACGTTATAACAGATTTCATACAACAGCACTCTGTGCACCTACCCGAATGGCATTGCTCACCGGCTATAATCATCACTCCAATAACATGGGTGTAATTACAGAGGCGGCTTCAACCTTTCCCGGTTATACGGGTGTACGGCCACAAACCATTACGCCAATGGCTGAAGTGCTAAGGCAGAATGGATATAACACCGCACAATTTGGAAAGTCGCATGAAGTACCACCCTGGGAGATTTCAAATAACGGTCCGATGGATCGTTGGCCTGCCAATTCGGGTTTTGAAAAATTCTATGGGTTTCTGGGCGGAGAAACCAATCAATGGTCGCCCCTGATTTATGATGGGGTTACACTTATTGAAACCCCTAAAAATCCGGGATATCATTTTACCACAGACATGACCACGCAGGCTATCTCCTGGGTTCAAACACAGCAAGCCTTACAACCCGATAAACCATTCTTCATTTATTACGCACCGGGCGCAACCCATGCCCCGCATCATGCACCCAAAGAATGGATTGAAAAATACAAAGGAAAATTCGACCAGGGATGGGACAAGGTGAGAGAAGAAACTATTGCACGGCAGAAAAAACTAGGCATCATTCCAGAGAATACTCAGTTAGCTCCTAAACCAACGGATATTAAAGATTGGGAAACTTTATCTGCCGATGAGAAAAAATTATTTACCAGACAGATGGAAGTGTATGCCGGATTTGCTGCGCATACGGATAATGAGATTGGCAGATTAATTACGGCTGTGGAGGAAATAGGCGAAATAGATAATACAATAATTGTCTATATCGCAGGCGATAACGGAGCTAGTGCCGAAGGGCAAATGAATGGTATGTACCAGGAAATGACTTATTTCAACGCATTTCCTGAAACTGTACCCGAGATGTTAAAGCACTATGATGAGTGGGGTTCACCAAGTACGTATCCACACTTCTCGGCTGGTTGGGCGGTTGCTATGGATGCACCTTTCACATGGACTAAACAAGTGGGTTCCGATTTTGGTGGTACACGCAACGGCATGGTTATCCATTGGCCAAATGGAATCAAAGCAAAAGGTGAAATCAGAAATCAGTTTGGGCATGTAATTGATATCGCACCTACTATTTATGAAATCTCGGGAATTCCTTCTCCTAAAGTAGTGAATGGAATTCAGCAGGATCCGATTGAAGGAACAAGCTTGGCGTATTCATTTAATGAAGGCAGTGCAGCAGAAACTCACCAGGTTCAATACTTCGAAATGTTTGGTAATCGTGGCGTTTACCAGAATGGTTGGTTGGCCAGAACAATACACCGTGCTCCATGGCTACCAAAGCCACCACAAACTTTACAGGAAGACAAATGGGAGCTTTATAATTCAAATGAAGATTTCAGTTTGTCACATGATTTGGCTTCAGAAGAACCGGAAAAGCTAAAAGAGATGCAAGCCCTTTTCATGGCAGAAGCTGAAAAATATCATGTTCTACCTATAGACGACCGCTTGTTAGAACGCATGGACGCTGCAGCCATGGGACGTCCTACTTTACTTGGAAATCGGACATCAGTTACTTATGTGGAAGGAATGAGAGGCATGGGTGTTGATATTTTTATTGATCTGAGAAATAAAGGATATTCCATGACAGCCGATGTCGAGGTAGGTGCGAATGGCAATGGAGTTATTGTATGTCAAGGCGGACGCTTTGGCGGATTGTCGTTCTATATGAAAAATGGAAAGCCAGCTTTCGGTTATAATTTTCTTGGATTGGAATCAACTGAAATTGTCTCAAGTCAATCCCTATCTGCGGGTAAATATTTGATCGGCTACGATTTTGCATACGATGGTGGCGGTCCTGGTAAAGGTGGAGTTGGGACAATCACTATAAATGGTAAAAAAGTGGCCGAAGGACGCCTCGAGCGCACGCAGCCTGGTGTATTCTCCGTTGATGATCTGGCGGATGTTGGTATGGACGAAGGTACCTGGGTAATGAACTATGGTAAGTCCGATAAATTTTCCGGAAAAATTAATAAGGTTACCATTGAACAAAAGAAATAACGCTACTTCTGAAGTCACGTAGATTTCACAAAACGAAGAGAGGATACTAAAATTAGTATCCTCTCTTTTTTATTTTTGCATCCTCGATTCTTTTTTTAGCGCGATAAATAAATATGTCAGACAGCAAGTGTTATCTTTCATTAATAGTTTATGAACTTAGGTTCTTTTTGGGTGTTATGTGATGATAAGAAACTATCTGATTTGTCTCATACTTATCCTTTCATCCTTAATAGGACAAGCACAAGTCGTTGATTCCATGCAAGTAGATGTAGTGGATTTGGTTGTAGGGCGAAAAAAAATTGAAGAAACAAACGATGTCAGGAACAAACGAAAAGTACACTTTTCAATCTTACCTGCTCCTGTTAGTGCACCAGGTGGTGGTCGGGTAATCATAACATCCATCAACGGTGCCTTTACAATCGGTGACCCTGATAAGACTAATCTCTCGAATGTTTATTTACTTCCGTTTACCGACTTCTCGAGTAGATACGGATTATTTTTACGCCATAACATCTGGCTACCTAACAATTCCTGGAATCTTATTGGCGATTATAGATTGTCTCATTATCCGCAATATGTTTGGGGTTTGGGCGGCAACTCACAAGAATTTGAGCGCTCGCTTGTGGACACTGATTACTCTAGAATTTATCAAACTGTATTGCGTGGAATCTCAAAGAAATGGTTTGTCGGGCCTGGGTATGCGCTAGACTACAGTTATAATATTGAAGAAACTGAAATAGGCTTTATCTCAAATCTTGAGAATTATCCGGTGGAAACAACAGACCCATCCGTAGCATCCGGGCTAACCGCCAACATTGTGTACGATGGCCGATACAATGCGCTTAATCCACCGAAAGGTGCCTACTTCATAGCCTCGTATCGTATAAACGCAAAAGCGTTTGGCAGCGATACGGACTATCAATCGTTATTTATCGATGCCCGAAAATATTTTCCAATCCAGCGAAGCAAAGGAAATATTCTGGCTGTTCGCAGTTACTACTGGACTATTCTTTCTGGCGAAGTCCCCTACTTATACTTACCTGCAACCAACTGGGCACCAGCAACGGGTATCGCAAGCCGAGGGTTTCAGGCAGGTCGATACCGATCTAATGCCATGATATATGGAGAAGCCGAGCAGCGGGTACAACTTACTAACAATGGACTATTCGGAATGGTTATCTTTGCAAACATTGCTTCAGCCTCTGAGTTCGAAACTCAAAATTTTAAGTCTTGGAAAACCGGGGTAGGATTTGGACTACGGGCCAAATTGAATAAATATGCAAATACAAATCTGGCCCTTGATTTTGGATTTAGCGAAGACTTCTGGAGTGTCTGGGTAAATATTGGAGAAATGTTTTAACCCTTGCTTATGTGAACTTTTAATGCCAATGATTTGGGTGCCACCGTACAATAAGCAGTCGTCAGTGCATCCATACAAAGACTCTTCTTAATCTTTTTCAATTCAATAAATGTCCACCCTTTTTTGCCCCATTTATTGGGAACTGCATACATACCGGATTTGTCGCCCAGGCAAAATACAGATTGATCAATTTCGGATAACTTAATGCAGACGCGAGCGTTGGGTACATCCAAGGTGGCAAAAATTTTATTGCGCACCCGAAAGGAAGTTTTTTCGAAGTGCGGAGCTTCGGTTACTTCAGGCAATGCCATGGTTAGCTTTTTAAAGGCTTCAATTGTAATCATCCCGCCAAACTTTTATATGACTTTCATCGCAAATATATTTAAGCCACCACTAATACCTGAGCCGACTACGATTGCATCGTTAGTCATTTTCGTTTACGCATCCACCAGTATATACATATCTAAAAAAAGTTGTGTGTAAATATAAAATACTCTTTTACAGAATTCTGAACTATAACTCTTTTAGTATGCTAAGTATAATCGCACCATAACCAAAGGTACTTCCAAAAAAAGAGATCGTATTATACTCGTTAGAATATTTATACATTTGTTGCAATCCCATCCACATGAAACATCTATCCATCCTGTCCATCCTGTCCATTCTGATACTTCTGGGCTGCCGAGATTCCGTTCAAAATTCAGAAAGACCGACTCAATCTGTGCAAGCTTATTCCATTCCGCACTTTGCCGATTCAACTTCTTTCGAAAACGTAAAAAAAGGATTACCGGTGGTTGATAAAATATTTCAAGACTATGCGGAGCGAAATCACTTTCCTGCTATTAGTTATGGTATTGTTGCGGGTGGGCAATTAATACACACGAATAGTTTTGGCACGGCAAACCTGCAACAAAAGGCAACCGCTAATTCGAAAACACTATTCCGCATTGCATCCATGAGCAAAAGCTTTACAGCGATGGCAATATTAAAACTTCGCGATGAAGGGAAACTTGCCTTGACGGATGCTGTTTCGAAGTACATACCTGAAATGAATGGAGCCGGTGCCCTCACTACCGATGCTTCCGCTATTACGATACAAAATCTTCTTACCATGGCTGCCGGCTTTCCGGAAGATAACCCGTGGGGAGATCGGCAACTGGATGCAACCGATGAAGAGTTGTTAAAGCAAATACGTAAAGGTATTTCATTCTCGAATGTACCCGGGGTTTCCTTCGAATACAGTAATCTTGGTTTTGCCTTGCTCGGTAGAATTGTCTCACAGGTTTCAGGCACACCCTATCAAAAGTACATTACAGAAAAAATCATGAAACCCATTGGCATGAATGATTCCAAATGGGAGTATAGCGAAATCCCTGCCGAACGACTTGCTTTGGGTTACTTATGGCAAGATGATCATTGGGTAGATGTGCCGCTGTTGCATGATGGTGCGTATGGCGCAATGGGTGGATTAATTTGCTCCATCGAAGATTTTAGTAAATATGTGGCCTTGCACTTAGACGCATGGCCGCCACGCAATACACCCGAAAGCGGACCCGTGAAAAGAAGTTCTATTCGCGAGATGCATCAACCGTGGCGTTTCAATAATATTTTTGCCGATGCAAAAACACGCAGTGGTGAACTGTGTCCGGTTGCTATTGGATACGGCTATGGTTTAGGCTGGCGAAAAGATTGTAACGGACTTATTCGCATTTCACATAGCGGTGGCTTGCCTGGATTTGGAAGCGAATGGCGCATTTATCCAGATTATGGCATTGGCATAGTTTCATTTAGCAATCACACGTACGGTGCCCCCGGGCTTCCCAATGCCATTGCCTTGGATACGTTGATTTCCATAGCGAGCTTAAAACCAAGGGTTTTATCACCTTCAGAAATTTTAAAACAACGCCAACAAGAAATTGTAAAATTATTACCAGCCTGGAGCGAGGAATCATTAAACATATTTGCTGAAAATTTCTTTATGGATGAATCCCTGAAGCGTAGAAAAATTGCAACACAAAAGATTTATGAGGAAGTGGGTTCCGTTCTTTCTGTACAAGAAGTACATCCTGAGAATCAACTTCGCGGCAGCTTTATGATTATCTGTGAAAAAAAGAATCTTAACATATACTTTACGCTTACCCCCGAAACCGAGGCTCTCATTCAACAACTAGACCTAGAAGTTGTCAGTAAATAACAGTTACCAGGTATTTGGCATTAAAAATTATAATGAATTATGAAGTTCTTTAATATCGAAACGTTCACAAAAAAAATAATTGGCATTCTTCTAATTCAAGTTTTTTTTGCAGCGTTTAATCCGGCTAAGGGCCAGGTGATCATTTCATTACTATTTGGCGAAAAATTAAACTCACCTAAAATTGAATTTGGGCTGACTGGTGGGTTGAATCGATCGTACTTTAATGGCATGAGTAATTCCGAGGGACTCAATAATTTCAATCTTGGATTTTATTTTAATATCCTGCTAAAGAACCAATCTTATCTCAGTACAGGGGTTTTGGTAAAGTCAAACGTAGGAGCCACAGGAATGCCCACTTATTCCTTTGGCAATCCGGACTTTGACAACCTCTATCAAGATGGCGTGCTTACTACTAATGTAGATTATTTTTATGTGCCGATTATGTTTCATCAACGGTTCAACAACCGGTGGTACGTGGAAGGAGGGCTGCAACCGGGGTTACGAAATAAAGCAAAGGACATTTTTGAAACCGATCTTCAAGGGGGTGATCTTTCTTACTCGATCGACACCCGGGATGACTACAAACGATTAGATGCAGGATTGGTTGGCGGGCTGGGATATAAATTCAGAAAAGAAATTAAAAGTATGAGTGTTGGAGTCCAGTATTACCAGGGGCTTGTTGATATTACAAAAGCGGAGACTTCCAATATTAAAAATGCATCGCTCTACGTGTTTATGAGAGTGCCGATTGGCGCTAGCAAAGAGGCTAAGAAAGGTAAGTCGGAGTAGTCAGGATATTTCATTTGATTACTTCCTGAATAATAATTTTACAATAAATCAAAATCCATATGATCAATCGGTACGCTGGAGAAATTCACATCAACCCAATACGAATTTTAAGAGATGATGATTTTAATAATGACGGTCACATCAAAGATATTGATGCAACGCTTAAACAGGTTATTGACCTTAGTCAAAAAATCGGTGACCGCATGAAGTATCTGAATACATGGTTACAAAACTCAAAGGGAAATGGAGCTATCCAGTTTCATTTTGCAGACGCTGGCTACATTAGCATAAAAGGCTTATCGGACGATCAACTAAAACAGCTTGCCGCGAAAGGTTTAATAGAATTATTCGACAATGCAAAAGATAAGGATTGGGTAAAAAAGTATGGGCCTCAGTTTGGTTTAATCTGGGAAAATGGACGGGCGGTAGAACTTTGAGTAAGAATATAACTGCTAATTCAATTTATCCTGTAAAACTGATCATCACATAAGCGACCAGTCCGATAACAAGTAACGAAAAAGCAATATCCCAAAAATTATAACTGCTTCGGTTAGCAAGCTTTTGCTCTTCGCTTAAGGTTCCAAATGTTAAACCCTGAATCTGAGCTTCCGAAGGAGCTGGTGTTAACCAACTTACTACCAAACAAAGTATAACGCAAAACAAAAAGAACCACGCGGCAAAAGATAAAAAGTTGGCGCTTCCTATGGAATATAAAATACTACCGGGCTCCAGATTATTAATAGACAACTCAAGGCCAATGCGAATAAAAGCTACAATCATTCCAGCAATTAAAGTTATCAAAGCTCCTTTGCTATTAATTCGCTTATAAAAAATACCTAAAAGAAAAACGGCAGTAATAGGAGGGGCAATATAACTCTGCACCGACTGTAGGTATTCATACAATACGCCCGAGATGTTTTGCATAATAGGTATCCAGGCTATACCCAACACCACAACAATAGCCGTGGCTATTCTACCGATGCGAAGCAATTCCTTTTCGGGTGTTTGGGGTTTTAACTTTTTATAGACATCGACAGTGAACAAGGTTGAGCATGAATTGAATACCGATGCTAACGAACTCATGAGCGCGGCCATCAACCCTGCGGCTACCAGACCGCGTAAACCAGCGGGCATTTTATTCATCAATAATGCGGCAAAGGCCTGGTCGGGTGAATCCCATGATAGCTCGCCTTTATTTTTTAAGGCCAGCGCAATTACTCCTGGAATCAGAAAAAGAAAAACAGGTAACAATTTCAACAGTCCTCCGAAGATTGTTCCTCGTCTCCCCTCTTTAATATTTTTAGCCGCCAACACCCGTTGCACGATATATTGATCCGTACACCAATACCAGATTCCTACTACGGTACTGGTAATTACTAAACTTGGCCACGGAAAATCCGGATCGGTTGCTGGGCGCCACATATTTAAGTAACCGGGTTCCAGGGATCCTTTCATACCCTCCCATCCGCCAACGGAATTAAGACCTATGAAAGTAAGCGTGCCTGCGCCAATCACTAACACCATGGTTTGCAAGGCTTCGGTATAAACGACAGCCCGCATCCCGCCAAGGATGGTATATACACCTGTTAGTATTACCGTCATTAAAGCGCCAAACCAAAAATCAATATGTAGTATGGAAGAGATTACAATGCCTCCGGCATAAACGGTAACCGAAATTTTTGTTAACACATACGCGATCAGGGAGAACACACTTAAGAACCAACGTGTACGGGAATCAAAACGTCTTTCTAAAAACTCAGGCATGGTGAACACACCACTGCGAATATAAAAGGGCAGAAATATCCAACCCAAGGTGATCACGAGCCACGCGTGGAGTTCATAAATCAACATCGGAATTTTACCACCCGCACCCGCACCCGCCAAACCCACCACATGTTCAGAACCAATGTTAGAGGCAAAAATTGAAGCACCCACTACAAACCAACCGATATTGCGCCCTGCCAAAAAATAGTCTTCGGTGTTTTGTTGCTTGCGCGACATCACCCAAGCAGCCAGAGCCGCGATAAGTGCAAAATAAATTCCAATTACGACCCAGTCGAGTGCGGCAAAACCTTGCATTGTTTATTGAGCTATGAAACGTTATTAAGGTAGAATTTTTATCTCACCTCTTCCTATAGTCAAATCTCGTCCGCGCAAGAGGTGATTATAAACAATACCTTTTTCAAAATCCAACACCTGACTCACACCAATTCCGTTAGCTTCGCCCCAAGTGATGAGCATCTTGCTGTCATCCACCGATTCAATGATGTAGGTCTCGTCCTCCAGCGCACCTTTCTCATCACCTGCCATCGCCTCCCAGTGCATTTTAGAATCGGTATCTAGGGTTACGTGATAAATACTTTCGCCATATCGGTATTCAATTGTTTTGCCGATCAAATCTTTTGGTGAGATTTTAAAATCACTTTTAGAATCCGAAGCAGTAAAGGTGCAAGCTTGTAAAATTAGCAAGCATGTCCAAAAAAAGTAAACAAGAAATTTCATACGTATTTTAATTTGAGTTTTGTAAGTATGCGAGTAAATCAGCCATGTCTTGCGTAGTCATATTTCCTTCTAGTCCTTCCATCATTAATGAAGTACCCAAAGAAGTAAAATTCTTTATATCATTTTTATAAACAGTCACCTTATCGCCACCCATCTTTTTAATGGTTACATATTGATCGGTTTCATTCTCCACAATTCCCATGTGAATATCACCGGTCTTCGTTTCAAGCCTATGGTTTATGTATTGGGTATTAACCGCAGCATTCGGATCGATGATGTCGTGCATTAAAGATTCTTTGCTCTTCCGGTTTATCTCTGTTAACACGGGGCCTACCTCCTGCCCTTCGGAACCGTATTTATGACAGGTGCTGCACATCGATTTAAATACCAAAGCTCCCTTAACCGAAGTGCCCGATAATGTAAGTGCTTCTTTCATTTTGTCCATAGCTTCCTTGCGGGTAGAAACGCCCGAATCAGAAAACAAGGCCTCCGCTCTTCGCTTGGTATTCTCATTATCAGTCCACCAAAGTAATTGCCGCCTGCGCTCCAGATCAAAATTCATTTCGCCAATGTTGATTGTACCATTTTCCAAACCCGTTAGCAAGGCGTCATTATAAATTTCGCGATACAAAAGTAAATCACCGGCCCACTTTCTGATTTGAGGACCCAGGGATGCCCAGCGACTAACCAGTCGGGCACCAATTTCGGGTTCGGGATATTCCGCTAATTGCCTAAGTGCAGCCTCTTGAAGCTTTACGGGTTCGGTATTATCTAAACATTGAAACAAAACTTCCGACTTAGCCTTGTAAGGTAACAACGCCAATAAAGACATTTGTTTAAACCGAATACTATCGGGCAATGATTTGTCAACAACTTTTTTTAATGCCTCGCGACTGTAGGTCAAAAATTCTTGAGAAGCCGGAAGCTGTAGTTTTTTTCGTAAAGAAGCCAAAGAAGAGATGATGGCAAGGTCGCCTGACTTTTCCAGTTTCTGAATTGACCCAATCGCACCAGCTGTCGTACCACTATAATGAATTCCCTGTGTAAGTTGATCAAGGATAGTTCGTTTTGAATCTGCAGACACGGGTGATTCGACCAACGTATTTAAAATCAATACTGTGTTTTGAGACGAACTGCCTGCGATAGCTGCCAGCGAGCCCAGAAGTTCGGGGCTTACCATTTTTGACGATGCGCTATGCTTTTTAAAGAACTCTGCTGGTGAGTATTTGGCCGCCAAAGTAATTCCAGACACGTTCCAGGTGTCCATAGGTTTTGATGAAGCCATCTGCAGAGCATCAAAAATTTGTTCCTTATATTGAATGAATGATGCCTGAGGCAAAGTACTTAGGCTAAGCGCTGCCTGCATGCGAACTCGTTGATCTACATCGGAAGTAAGCGTAAGTACTTTGTTAAGTACGGCAACATCGGTTGTTACTAACTGTTCTGAAACGATCAATGCATTTTCACGAACAGCTGGCGAGGCATCCGCTAAAGCAGTAATTATTTGTGCCGATGATAGCTGAGTCTTTCCATCCAAAATCCATAATGCATGTAATCGGGCCATGGGTAATTCGGAAGTTAAAAGATTAGAAAGATTAAGAAGTTGATCCTGACTGAGATCGGTTTCCATCAACAAACGATGAGCCGTTCTACGAACCCATTGGTTCATGTGGCTTAAACTCATAATCATTCCCTCCACCGTTTTTAATTGATCAATAGTAAAAGATGCCCCTGAACTATTTGCTTTGCTAATTCTATAAATCCTACCTTTATCCTTTCCGGCATGTAGATCCAAGTCTTTTTCAAGATCATCCGGTATCCACTCGGGATGTTCAATGACCTGACGGTACATATCAATTAAATACATATTACCATCGGGCCCAACCGTCATGTTAACAGGCCG
>Ga0154020_10009813_pt1 | contig 11000 bp, 7 predicted proteins | sample Klosneuvirus_201_FD_109709 | JGI IMG/M metagenome (GOLD analysis project Ga0154020, IMG submission 109709) | Active sludge microbial communities from wastewater, Klosterneuburg, Austria - Klosneuvirus_20160825_MG | ecosystem: Engineered > WWTP > Aerobic digester > Activated sludge | place...
ATTTGTTCAAAATGTAACTCAATATGAATGGATGCGATTTATAGCCGGAGTGGGACTAGCAGGGGAGTTAGGCGTTGGTATTACCCTGGTTTCTGAAATTATGACTAAAGAATCCAGAGGGGTTGGTACAAGTATTGTATCGGGTATTGGAATTGCCGGAGCTGTTTTAGGTTTTTTAATTGCCGATTGGTTCGATTGGAGGATGGCTTATTTTGTAGGTGGTGGTCTGGGATTACTGCTGCTCGTGTTAAGAATAAGCGTTTATGAATCTGGACTCTTTGAAAAATCAAAATCCAATGATATCAAACGCGGAGACTTTTTATCATTATTTACTAATCTAAGACAATTTAAAAAATATATGCTAGCTATTTTAATTGGAATTCCTGTTTGGTATTCCATAAGTCAATTAGCCATTAACGCTAGTGTTTATGCTAAAGAAGGTATTGTGGATGGAATGATATCCAATGCAAAAGCTGTGACTTGGCATTATGTTGGGGCTTCTATAGGTGCTATATTATTTGGAATGATTAGCGAACATTACAAATCAAGAAGAATAGGGTTGTTTTCTTCACTTATTACATTAGCTGTATTTATTGGCTTATATTTTTTCCTAACCGGAATAGATCCTGTATTATTCTACGCTATTACTTGTGGATTGGGTCTTGCAATGGGCGGACTTTGGGCCATCTTTATGGTAAATGCATCGGAACAATTTGGAACTAATCTAAGAGCAACAGTGACAACAACGGCACCTAATTTTGTTAGAGGGACGACAGTACTAATTAGTTTTGGAATTGTGTATTTAAAACAATATTATGGTATATTGTTTTCTGGGTTGATTTTAGGGATACTGTGTATTGTCATTTCATTGGTTGCCATTTATTTTACTGAAGAGTCATTTGGTAAGGATTTGGATTATGTCGAATAGTTTGTGTTTCTTCAAACAATATCTCATTGGGTAGATATCTATTAAATTGGAATATTATTTAGAATGAAATTAAATGGTATGTAATAAAAAATGAGGATCACTATTTATAAATGATCCTCATGGTTTGATGGAAATATCTTAATATTAGTCCGAGGTTTTTTTATATTATAGTCTGATTTGCATGGATTACAGCAAGTCAATCATTCCTTTGGATACTGCTTGGTATTTACATCCATCATAATTCAATTGTCTAAACAATGTTTTTGATATTTGTTTACCGTCAGATAATTTAAGTGCACAAATCGCGAAATATAACTTAATATCATCTAAGAATTCAGAATTGGTGCCCTTAGAAGCTAGTGAAACACGTTTATTTAGTAAAGATAAATTTTTAACAGATGCGCTATAATATCCTCTGTATAACTGAGCTAAGCCAAGGTAAAAGCGAGCTACATCGTCTTCCGGATGGCCAATGATGAATTGAGCAAAAATCTTTTGTGCTTCCTCGAATTTCCACTGTGTAAAGGTGTTTACACCATTTTGAAACAATTCACAATCCTCTTTTGAAATGGTGCTTCCAGATTGACCTAATGTATTTTGATTGACGAATTGACCAGATAAAGTTTCATTTGCTTGAATGATATTGTCACTACAATAGGTTTGGATAATAGGAAGATAAGCAAATCGAATTTTAATAAACGAATTAAGAATATTCGTTTCGGGTTCTTTAAGACTGGCATTTTTAGCAGGATCATTGTAAGCAAATGATTGGTTGCTGGAAGTTTCTTGAGCGCTTACATTTGATGCATTTATTTGAGTACATGCAATAATGGAAAATAAAATAATCTTTTTCATGATAGTAAATTTAGTTTTTTAGTTTGTGAAATGATTTTTCTAATTTTCTTGCACTTGAAATTTAAACATTTACATACAGAAGGTGTAGGCGTTGAATAAAAATTAAGGTTAAGTATAAAATATTTTTTAAATTATTTTTGAGATAAATAAAAAATGCGAAAGCAACACTTTTGTTACTTCCGCATGTTATAAATGTTTGTGCAAGTATTCCGAATACCTTTGTTAGCTATATGAGTTAGATTTTTTAATATTTAATTATATATAGCTTACTTTATATAATTAAGTTTTTAGCGTTAGGGTTATCATTAGTAAAAAGTAATAATATATTTTTTTAATTATTTTATAAATCAATTGGGATGGGTTTTAGCATGACCAAACATAGTCAGGCCATTTTGAATAGATTTCGTTTTATATATTTTAGGAATGATATTAAATTTTAATGTATACGGAGTGGTTATCATACTTATTATAATAGGTTCAATTCTATTCCATTAAATAAAAAATATATGATTTAATTCCTTAATATATTATTTTGATAATATTGGAATTTTAAGGAACATGTTAAACTCATTTTTTTATTTAATGGTAAGGACTATGAAAATACTGTATGCGATATAGTGTATTTATTTTTTTAAAATTAAGATAATAAGAGAATTATTTTGAAGAAATTTAATTAGTTTTGTTTTTTAGATAAAGGTGATAACAATTTGAATGCTAAGAGAACACAATAGATGTTTAAGTAGAAGAACTAAGCATAGGTTTTTAAAAAAGCTATTCCATGGTTCGTTTACTAGTTCAAGCGCCATAGGATAATAAGAACTTGAAAGGGTTTATAAGTCTAATTGGAATCTAAATAGCAGCCGCAAAGGCTATAAAAGCTTGATATTTTAATAAAAAAGGCTTAAGTGCCTTAATTTTTTATAGTTTTTTACACAATTAATATATACAAGCAAATGTGCAAATCCTGTGAATCATTTAGCGACCTTATGAAAGAAGGGGAGGAAGGTAAGAAAAAAGCGGCCAGACTTTTGTTTGATGAAGAAATCATACAAAAGCATGCTCGCTATTTTTTCTGGAAATATCAAAGGTATATGTCTAAGGATTACGACAATTGGGAGGATTTTTATATTGAAATAGTACTGAGAATTTTTCGAGAGAAGGAAGCTGGGCGTGGACCAAGAGAAAATTGCGATGGGTATTATTACAAATTGACCAGAAATATTTGTGAGGAAATGGTACGATTTACAAACAGATCTAATGAAGTTCAAAAGCAATTACTCTTGCTGGATGAAGTAACAGGAGATCCTCATATCATCGAAAAGGTAAAACACTACATTCAGCAAATGGAGTGCAAGTGTAGTACTTTACTCTACCATTACCATATTGAAGAACAGCTAGTAAGAGATAAACAAGAGTTGGTTGTCCTATTAAAGGAAAAGTGCGGTAAGGATTATACGACAGGTTCTGTACCTGTTCACCTGAGTGGCTGCCTGAACAAATTAACTCAATTAATTCAACAAGATACTAACCGCTTATTTTAAAATTATGGAAACAACATCATTAAACAAAAAATTTCAGTCCTACCTCGATCAGGAGATGTCCGGGGAGGAACTTGAAGCATTCAAAATTGAATTGAGGTCCAATGTAGATATAAAAAGGGCTTATGTCGCTTATTTATTTCAAGCACTTAAAGGCCCTGAGTCATCAGATGTTACAAGCAAAGAATGGATTACCAGTGTGTACAGGTCGGGTTCTCCAGTAAAGTTAGAACAACCTGGAAAAATTTATTTGTTGAATCGTTTTGTTTCAGCGAATTGGAGTAGAATGGCTGTGGCGGCAACATTGATGGGAGTGTCATTGATTTATAATAATGATAACTATTCAAATGATTCATTGGTTGCAGATTATCATGTCATCCAAAGTGAGCAAGTCCGAGGAAGCGATAATGACAATAAGGTAACGGACATACCAGTTTTGCAAAAAGCCCAAAGTTTAATTGTTGATGATCCTAAAAGTGCATTGGCTTTATTGCAGCAGACTGATGGCTCAACAATGATGCTAGAAGACAAAGAAGAGATCGAATGGTACAGCGCATTGTGTTATTTGAAAATGGATGAAGTGGATGCTGCAAAAACCATTTTAATGCAAATTGCAGATAACCCAAGTCATTCATATAAACGCAAAGCAAAGCAATTATTAAATGACATGAATGCTTTTTGGAGAAAGTTGGTGTGGTCAAAATGATAAGACGAATTTCAGTTTATTTATAATTAGATATATTTGAAAAGCAATGAAAATGACTAATTTTGAAAAGATATTATTGACTTAACTGGTTTTTAGTATTATTCAAAGTTAGTTTAAAGATAAATTTTATTAATTAACGATTTTATTAAATTAAACTTATTATTATGGAATCTACATTGATTATTATCATTTCTATTCTCGTTTTACTAATCTTTTTATTTGTTTTGATTCTATTGTTTAGAATTGATTTATTGAAAAAGTTAGTTAAATTAATTAAACCAGATCCAACACCAGATCCGAAGCCAGATCCAACTTTTTCGAGTGTGAATCTTATAAGTGCCCAATATCTTAGAGATTTAGGATACAATGTGCAATATGGAAACGGGGCTTCAGGTCCTACGCAAGGAAATGCTATAATATTAATTATTAGTAATTTGGAAATTTTTTTAACCAAATATAATCACAGCAAATTGTCAGATAATTACAAAATTTGTAAAGGCATCGATGGAGAAAAAGTATATATGTTAATTCATAATTTAAAAGATTTTCTTGATAAAGTTAGCCCAATTTCGCAAGCTGAACTTGAAGCTGATATTGAAAATGGAGTATTACAAAGTGGAAGGAATTATTTTATGTTTTCGAATCCAGAGACTCCATCTACAGGTACAGCTACATCATCAGCTGGACCAAAACGAGATGGATTTGCAGATCCAGTAACTGCTGATAAATACTATGAAATGCTTAATCGTAATGATTATTTACAAATGCAATCTCGATTTAATACCTTGACTACGTCTGATTTAAACAATCATACCCAAAGACATTTAATTGGATTTTTAGATAGCGGCTTTGACCCTACTACTGATGGGATCAATAGGTTGTCACTAAATATCTTGAATTATATTCCTACTCCTTCTCTCTTAGATCCAGATCCAATTCATTTAAATGTGACTAGAGGTAATAGAAACATAGTTGATAATTGTGGACATGGAAGTAGAATTTTTGAAATATTACATTCGACTCTTGATGCTAATCAAAGTGGTATTCATTTGTTACCGATTAAAGTTCTCGATGGGAATGGAGTTTGTACTGTTTTTGATCTTATCTGTGGAATAAAATTGGCACATAACCTAAATGTAAATTTATTGAATATTAGTATTGGTTATTATGATAATTCAATACCTGATCATCAATTGTTATGTGATGTGATTAGAGATTATTTAGCATTTCCAAATAGAAGAATATTTTGTTCCGCTGGAAATGATGGGCTAAGATTGAGTGATTCTGAGAATCATTATCCTTCAGGATTGGCACTTCAACAACCTAATTTGTTTGAAGTATTTGCAAGTGAGAATTTGACAGATTTTCAATTAGGTAGTCTACAGCGTCCTCTGGCTTCATATAGCAATAGAAGATCAAATTATAGGAATGCGCTTGTATGTTCTGGAAATGGTTTTTCTGCATCCACTGATTTTACTACTTTTTTTGATAATAAATATCAGTGTGGAACTTCGTTTGCATGTCCTAGGGCCCTTGCAGTGTATGTAAATAACTCAACTTATTATTCGTTAATTAGGAATAATGCTAACGATTTTCATTCTCAACCAAATAGTCCTAATCCTTTAGCAATGTAATTTATTTACTCTTTCAATAATTTATAATCTTTTGAAAAGGTCTAAAATCATTGCAGTTTTATTCATTTTTAGTTCATGTCTATTGGAAGGCAAATCCATTCCTTCTTGTGTCGATCAAGTTGAAAAAATAAAAGCGAAGTATGGAGGAAATTATCATTTATTGATCCAGAAAATTAAAACTTTTCTGGATCAAACTGATTTTAGTAATGAAGAAACATGTAAAGGAAAATGTTTACAGGTTATAGCGAATAGGTATCAGGATTTAAATATTTGGGATTCTGCATTTATTTATACTTGTCAAGCGCTAAAATTCAGAACGGAAATATGTGATACTGCTGGAATGATCAGCTCGTTATTTATTTTAAGTGATTTGTATACTGAAAAGTTAGAATATGACTTAGCTCAAAAAGTATATGACTACATTTTGAATATTCAACCATTCACTGAGGACTCCAGATTCGCATGTAGTAAAAGCGGGGATATCCAATTTGGAAATATCGGAGATTATGAAATGTCAAAATATTATTATGAACAATTTTATAATAGTAATATTCAATTTGGAGATTCTATATATATTCATTATGCTTTGTTATTGATGGTTCGTGCGGATAGATCCTTAGAACAATTTGATTCAACGAAATGTCTTAAAATTATTGAAAATGCATTAACCCATTATGAGCATATTAAATTGGAAATTGAAGATTGTGTAATTTATAATCCTCCTGATAGATATAGAATTCTATTAGAACCCTATTTTAACTTAATAAACATCAAATCATTACAAAAAAAGTATATTGAAGTTATAAAATTGGGCCAATTTATAATTCCAAAGTATAAAGATAAATTTCCAGATTTAAATGACTTGGCATTAATTTACTTTGAATTAGCTAAGGCAGAATATCAACTAGATCATATAAATTCAAGTTTGAATTATTGCAAATTAGCCATTCAAACATTAACAGATCAAAATAGAAAATCTCGATGCCAGTTTTTTACTCTTTTAGCTAATATATATGTAAGGTTGGGATATTATGGCTCAGCTCATTATGCCATGCAGGAAGCAGCAAATGCTATATTGCCTTTTTGGGAAAGTCACTGTATTGAAGATGTACCTCAATTTTCAATGGTTGAAAATGATGTAAATATTCCTAGCATTTTTGATTTTGGGTCCGAGCTTGGATTGCATTATTTTAATCTATTTAAACAATTTAATCGGAAGGAAGATTTACTCCTTTCTATGCGATATTACCAATTATCAGATTCTTTAATTGATGCCTATCGGGAACGAATCACCATAGAACGAACCCAATATAAAAAAAGGAATGAAGCTTACAGTTCTTACTTTAATGCTTTTAAAGCGGCGCAAGCATTGAAGGATTGGAAATTGGCATTTTATTTTATGGAAAAAGCCAATGCACTTTTGTTAATGGATGAAATTGAAACCAAGGATTGGACCTTGACTCTTCCAGACTCAGTGCGGGTCGAATTGAAACGAATTGAATTTGATACAAAAAGGTATGACAGTTTATATTCTTTAAGTACAGATATATGCGATAAAATTGAGATTCAAAATATAAGAATTAAATTGGCTAGAGATTCTAAGAATTACAAAGATCGAATTAAGAAATCATTCCCTATTACTGATAAAATTAGAAGAAAACTTGTTCCTCTTGAATCGATTCAAAAGGAACTTAAACCAGATGAGGTTATCATTTATTATTTTTCAAATGATAGTTTTCAGCATCAAATTGTGATATCAAATTCTTCATTTGAAATTTTTGAAAAGCCTTTGAGCTCAAGTTTGATTAAAACTTTAGAAGATTATGTTTCCTATTGTAGGTTAAACAGTAAATTAATGGATTCCATTCAAAAGATGCATTGGCAGTATTTACAAGAGCAGATCTCTGAATTTTTAATTCCGAATATTCCTAATACATGCACCCATTTAATTATTATTCCTGATCGCTTAATTAGTCAGGTTCCTTTTGAATCAATTAAAACCAAGATATTTAATTCAAGCCATTCAGACTATTTAATAAAACATTGTTCCATTGAGTATCAATGGTCCTTATCATTAAAATTTTTATTAGAGAATCGTAAGATTAATTATAATAATGGCGGTTTGCTTGTTTTTGCACCTGGCTTTATTGAATCTGAAAGTTTGTCAAATCAATCTACTGTTCAAGCAAGAGATAATCATTTTGAAGCACTGCCATTTTCAATTACAGAATCGAAAAATATTTTTTCATATTTCTATGGGAAGGAATTTGTAGGGGAATATGCTACACGGAGCAATTTTTTTAAAAAGATAGAAAACAATTATTCAATAGTTCATTTAGCAACACATGCAAGTTCAAATCTGGACAATCAGGATTCTTCTTATTTTGTTTTGAGCGGGAATGATGCCAGCAAGTTTGATAAAATTTTAATTCGTGATATTCAGTCTCAAAATATTCAAGCACAATTGATTGTATTGAGTGCATGCGAGACGGCATTAGGACATCGAACCTACAGTGAAGGGTTATTAAGTATTGCAAGAAGTTTTACTATGACCGGAATTGGTTCAAGCGTTTCCTCTTTATGGAAAGTAAATGATGGATCTACTGCTATTTTGATGAAATATTTTTATAAAGAATTGAGTACAGGTAAGTCAAAAGCGGAGTCATTAAGATTAGCAAAAATGGAATTAATAGATCAAAATCCGGAATATTCAATGCCTTTCTATTGGGCCCCATTTGTTTTATATGGAAATAATACACCCATACAAGTGTCATGGTGGAAAAGTCTATTTTCTATTTAAGTAAAATGATTATATTTCTAAATGAGAATTTTCCCATCATTTCCCATTAATTGTATTTTAGCTACACCCAAATTCCGATTAAATTGACTTTATTGTATATTTTTTCCCCACTTTTGCAACGCTAAGTAATTTTAGTGGATATATTATGGAAATCAGATTGTATCCGGATATTCGTGATTCCATTAATTACTTAACTATTAAAATCTAAAAAAATGAAATTCTTATCAAATAATATAATTAATATATATGTATATTTCATAATATCAGCCTCTATGGTCTTAATTCAATGTCGCAAAGACATTGATACCACTGATCCAAATACGTCTATTCCACTATTGGTTTCTGGCGGTGTATATGGTGTTGTCACCAATGAATTAGGAGTTCCAGAATCGGAAGTCTCTGTAAGTCACAATGGAACAACCATAAAATCAGATAAAAACGGGATCTTTATACTCAAAGACCAATTGTTAAACAAAGCTGGTGCACAAATCAAATTCGAGAAACAAGGATATTACATCATTAATAAAAGTGTTATTCCAATTAAGGATAAATTGGTGTCAACAAGAGTCCAGCTAGTACCTAGAAAAGTAATCAAAGTTTTCAATTCTAATACAGGAGGGATTGTTGCTACAAATGGTACAGCCCAAGTGAGCTTTCAACCGAGTAGTATTATTGATGCTGCGGGAAATATTTACAATGGTATTGTTAATGTATATGCTTATTGGATGGATCCTTCTAAAGAAAGTACTTTTATGGAAATGCCAGGAAATCTTACGGGCAGAGATCTTAAAGGCAAAGAAGTGATTTTGCAAACTTTGGGCATGATGGCAGTGGAACTTGAAGATCCAGCAGGAAATCGATTAAACATTGCTAAAGACAAAACTGCAGAACTAAAAATACCCATTCCCGCTAGCCTCGATTCAAAAGCTAAAACTACCATTCCGATGTGGTATTATGATGCCACAAAAGGAGGATGGATCGAAGAAGGAATTTCTACAAGAGTAGGACAGTTTTATGTAGCGAATGTAGCCCATTTTACATTTTGGAATTGGGATTTTAGTTTTCCTTCAGTCAGTCTAAAATTTAGAATAGTTGATTTATTGAATAAGCCTATTGGGCAAGTTAATTTAAATGTTGTGGATGATCTCACAGGACAACACGGAAGTGGAGCGACCAATCTCGATGGAACTTTTGAAGGAAAAATTCCAGTTTCAAGTAATTTTACTTTGACAGTAAGTGATCCAAATTGTTTTATACCTTTAACATATAAGTTTTCTTCAGGTACTTCAGACATAAATCTAGGAGATATAAACCTAAATATTACCTCAAAGCATATCTTTGGTAAAATAGTAGATTGTAATAAAATGTTTATTGCCAATGGTTATGTTCAAATTTGGTTTGTTAATTCAAAGTACAATCTTTTTTTTCCTATTGATGCTACGGGAACTTTTGATTTTAATGTTGCAAATTGCTCTCTAGACGATCTTAATTATAAAGTTGTAGATATAGATCATCAAAAAGAATCTCCAAATGGAATTATTTTGTCTCAAAGTCCAAATGAGAATGATTTAGGAAATGTATTAGCATGTAATGAATTAGAATCCTATTTTATTTTGAATGTTGACGGTAAATTGGATGATCAACGTTATTATGTCATTCAAAAGAATTATGATTCTAATAAAAGAATTGTAATAATAGGAGAAAGTCCAGATTCAACATTTAATGATACTTTGTTGATCGACATTCCTTTGTTTTCAACTGGTGCAGCAAGCCCGACAATATTTCATTATTTTGGAGGGAAAAATGGTAATATATTTTATTGCAAAGCAAATTGTCAAAGCATCAATGCTACAATTACTGAATTTGGAAATATTGGCCAGTCTATAAAAGGTAATTTTTTAGGGCAAATTGTGAATAATAAAAATTCAAAGCTCGTGAATATAGATGGATCTTTTAAGTTTAAACGAGAATATTAGCGATATAGATAGGTGTTATTTTGAAAGAACAACAATTAATCGAGTTATGCTTGCGGAATGATCGCAAGGCACAGAAAGAACTGGTGCAAAACTTTGCACCAGTTCTTCTTACTGTAGCCCGTAGGTATAGTTATTCGGCCATTGAACCTGAAGATATTCTTCAAGATAGTTTCATTCAAATTTTTACACATTTAAATCAATTCGATGCGCAACGCGGTAAAATATTCACATGGATGAGACAGATCGTAATCAACACCGCATTAAAACATTTTAGGTCTGAAAAAAATAAAATCAATGGGACGGTAATGATTGAAGACCTCCACGAAAATGCACATGGTTCTGAGTCTGATTTTTCTGATACTATTGATGCAGAACATTGGATCGAATGGATTAATAAATTACCTCAACCATATCGTCAAATATTTAATTTAGCTGCAATAGATGGTTATTCGCACGAAGAAATCGCTAAACTATTGAATATCGAAGTGGTAACATCAAGATCTTATTTACATCGTGCGAGAAAATTATTATTATCGATGATTCAACAAAGTAAACAATTAGAA
>Ga0154020_10009814_pt1 | contig 10999 bp, 6 predicted proteins | sample Klosneuvirus_201_FD_109709 | JGI IMG/M metagenome (GOLD analysis project Ga0154020, IMG submission 109709) | Active sludge microbial communities from wastewater, Klosterneuburg, Austria - Klosneuvirus_20160825_MG | ecosystem: Engineered > WWTP > Aerobic digester > Activated sludge | place...
CGCGCGGCCGCCCGGGAGGCGGAGGGGCTCGGGTTTCGCGCGCTTGAGCGCCCGGACACCCTGCGAGGCGAGGCCAGGGCGTGTGGCCCGGGCCTGGTCGCACGGTTCGAGGGGCTTCGCGGAGAAGCGCCCGCTTGCTTCATCGCCACCGGCGAGACCGTGGTGAAGGTCCGCGGACGCGGCCGGGGCGGTCGGAACCAGGAGCTGGCGCTCTCCTCCATCGAGGCCCTCGCGCGGTGCTCCCGGCCGACCGTGCTCGCCGCCTTCGCGACCGATGGGGTGGACGGCATCTCGGAAGCAGGCGGCGCCCTGGTGGATGACCGCTCGGCGCGGCGGGCTGTCGCGCGCGGTGTTTCGATGCGGGACGCGCTGGAACGCAACGACTCTTTCGAGGCCCTGAAACGCCTCGGCGACCTCATGGTCACCGGGCCCACCGGAACCAATGTGGCCGATGTCACAGTCTTGTTGGGATAACCTAACCCCTTATCCAAAATGGCTGACGAAGAACCGCCCAACCCCGAACCCGAAGGTAGCCAAGCCGGGCCTCCCGCGGATGCCATGGCGGCGGCACTCGAAGAGAGCGAGACGCGCGCGCGCCTGGCCGAGGCAAAGCTCGAACAGGCCATGGCGGGGTACCACACCCTGCGCGCCGAGAACGAAGCCTTGCGCGCCGAGATGGGCGAACTCCACGAGAAGCACCGCACCGCCGCCCAGGACATCGGCGCTTCGCTGGCCCGGCAGAAGAGAGCCGCGGCCCGCGAGCTCCAGACCGAGCGGGAGACCATCTACGCCCGCTACATCGAGATCCTCGACAACTTCGACCGGGCTTTCGACACCCTTGAAGCGCGGGCGGCCAGCCACAGCCTCATGGAGGGCTTCATCCTCGTCCGCAATCAGGTGGTTCAGGTCCTCAAGGACGGCGGCTTCGACCGGGTGCGCACCCTCGGCCTTCCCTACGACCCGAACACCAGCGAGGCCATCCAGGTCGAGGATGTCGAGGATCCGGCCCAGGACGGCCTGGTGATCCGGGAACTCGTGCGCGGCTATCGCCTCGACGAGCACATCGTCCGCGCGGCCCGGGTGGTGGTGGGCCGGTGCGTGAATCCTCCGAAGGAAGATTCGGGGGAAACCCTGCGCATCCCGGGGGACACCGGGGAGACGCTACGAACTTCCGGAGAACAAGCCTCCGAAGAGAAGGCCGAAGACGCGCCCCCCGAAGAGGGCGGCAAGGGCGAGAACAACTAGGACGCGCGCCGCTTCGACCGGCCGTGCCCAGGGGCGCTGTTCCAGCAGGCCGGAGAGCACGACCAGGCTCACCACCACGACCAGCGCCAGAGCCGCGAACATCGCGGTGCCAAGGGCCTGGGCCCGGGCAAGGGCCGCGGCGGTCAGGGCCAGAAGCAGGACGAAGTGGAGGAAGACGTAGGCGGCGAGAAGTCGCGGCGTGGGAGGGCTCGCGGGCTCGTCCTTCGGCCGGCTGACTTCAGGAGGGAGAACCGGACCGCCTTGTTCCGCCGGTCGCCAGCCGGGTGCGGTGATGAAGGGTCGCAGACGATCCCCAAACGCCCGGGCTCGCCGCGCCACTGACCATAGATCCTTCCAGCCGGCGAAGTTCGCCCAAAGGGGATTGGTGCTCGCGAGAGGCTTCACCACCCCGTACACGGGCTCGTCGGTTTCCGGCACGAACGTGCCGAACATGCGATCCCAAATGATCAGGGAGCCCGCGTGATTGCGATCGATATAGCGCGGATTGCGGCCGTGATGCACTCGGTGGTGCGAGGGGGTGTTGAGGATCCACTCGAGCGGCCCCAGCTTTCCGATCAACCGGGTGTGGATCCAGAACTGATAGAGGGTGTTGAGCGCGGAACACGTGATGAAGGTGGCGGGAGGAAAACCAAGGACGGCGAGGGGCAGGTAGAACATCCAGGAGAAGAAACCCTGAAAGGCGCCCTGGCGAAGCGCCACCGACAGGTTGTATTCCTCCGACTGGTGGTGAACGGAATGGGCCGCCCAGAACGCCCCGATCTCATGGCTCATCCGATGGAACCAGTAGTAGAGAAAGTCGACGCCCACGAAGCAGGCGGCGAAGACAACCCAGGACCCCTCGGGCAGATCGAAGAGGCGGGCCTCGGCGTAGAGCCCGAGATACGCCGCGAACAATGCCCCCTTCACGAGGACGCCGAGGAGCTGTTCGATCATGCCGCAGCCAAGGTCCGAGAACGAGTCCGCGAAACGGTAGACCCGGCGTTCCAGGATCCTGGCCGCGACCATCTCGATCGCGATGAGGATGAAGAAGAGCGGTATGGATGCGACGATCAGTTTCATGGGAAGGGGAGGCGGCGGCCGGGAGGCTTTGACGCCTCCTTGCGGGCGGGCGGGGACGCGATGCTAAGCTTTCAGAGTCGCTTTCCCGAAAAAAGACTGTAACCATGCCGCTTTACGAATATCACTGCCTGAAGTGCGGTCGCTTCGAGACCCTTCAAAAGTTCTCGGACGGTCCGCTTGCCGCCTGCCCCACGTGCGGGGGAACCGTCGAACGATTGATATCGGCGCCGGCTTTCCAGTTCAAGGGCACCGGTTGGTACGTGACCGACTACGGGAAGTCCGGAGCCGAGGCGCCAGGCTCGAAAGAGTCCGGGGCCAAGGGATCGGATTCGAAGTCGTCGGAAGGAGCGTCGGGTTCCGACTCTTCGAAGGAAGCTTCCACGCCACCGTCGGCTGACTCAAAGTCGTCGACGAACTCCCCTCCCAAAGAAAGCGCTGCCTCAGCACCACCGGCCCTGGCGCCGACTGCGAACACGAGTCAGTAGCGTCCCAAAAGACGTTCCCCACCTCTCCCGAGTTTCCCACCTCGACAGAACAGGGCCTCTTGAAGATCCGAAAGGATCCGAAAGAGGCCCCAGCTTTTTTTGGCGACGATTCCGTTCGACTGGGCGCCAAAAAAATCCCGAGCCCCCGTCAGGGGGCGAGGGATCCCGTCGAGCCACTACCAGGCCTCAGTGCGCGGCCGCCCAGTTCTTCCCCGCATGCGCGTCCACATCGAGCGGCACTGACAACGTCATCGCCTCCGACATGGTCCGACGCACGAGCCGCAGCGCCTCCTCCTGCTCCCCCTCCGGAGTCTCCAGCAGCAGTTCATCGTGGATCTGCGAGATCAACCGCGTCTTCATCCTGCGCTCCCGCAGCGCATGGTCGAGATCCACCATGGCCTTCTTGATGAGATCCGCGGCTGAGCCCTGGACCCGGGTGTTGACGGCCTGGCGTTCGGACTCCAGCCGCGCGGGCACGTTCTTCGACTGGATGTCGGGAAGACGGCGCAGACGACCCATCATGGTTCGCACCATGCCCGTCTTCCGGGCTTCGTCGATCGAGGCGTCGATGAACCCGCGCACCTTCGGATACCGGTCGAAGTAGGCGCGGATGAAGGCGTCCGCCTCTTTGCGCGTGATCCCGATGTCCTGGGCGAGGGTGAACGCGGTCTTGCCGTAGAGCAGCGCGTAGTTGACCATCTTCGACCGGCGTCGCTGCTCGTCCTTCGGCAGGGTGGTGAACGGGCCGAAGATCTCGAGCGAGGTCCGGTCGTGGACGTCCTCGCCCCGGCGGAAGGTCTCGATCAGGATCGGATCCTCGGAGAGGTGAGCGAGGATTCGAAGCTCGATCTGCGAATAGTCCGCGGAGAGCAGCAGGTGCCCTGGCGGGGCGATGAAGGCCTCGCGCACGCGGCGGCCGAGAGCGGTGCGGATGGGAATGTTCTGGAGGTTCGGATCGGTGGAGGAGAGCCGTCCGGTAGCCGCGATGTTCTGGCGGAAGGAGGCGTGAATGCGGCCGGTGCGCTGGTTGATCATCTCCGGCAGGGCGTCCACGTAGGTCGAGCGCAGCTTGGTGATGCCGCGGTAATCGAGAATGAGGCGCGGGAACTCGTGCTCCTTGGCGAGCTCTTCGAGCACGTCGTCGGCGGTGGAGAGGGTCTTCGTCTTCTCGGTCTTGCGACCCGACTCGAGGCCCATCTCCTCGAAGAGGATCTGGCGCAGCTGGACGGGAGAGAGGATGTTGAAGGTCTTCCCGGCGAGCGCGTAGATGCGCTGGGCCAGCTGGTCGATCTCCGGGCCGATCTCATCGGAGAGAGCCTTCAGGGCCTTGCGATCGACGAGGACGCCCACGCGTTCCATCTCGGCGAGGATGGAGGCAAGCGGCATCTCGAGGTTCAGGAACAGATCCATGAGGCCGTCGCCTTCGAGTCGCGCGCGGAGCCTCGGTGCGAGCCGGACCAGGACCGCGGCCTCGCGGGAATGCCGCTCGGCATCGTGATCCGCGAGGAGCGAGGCCTGCGTGCCCTCTTCGTTCGGAAGATCCGCGGTCTCGGGAAGCCCGAGCTCGTCGCTCGCGATCTCGCGCACGCTGGAGCCGCGTTTACCGGGCGAGAGGACATAGGCGGCAAGCGACGCGTCGAGGATGCGGCCGCCGAGGGTGATCGAAGCTTCACCGAGATCCACGATGACGCGGCGCGAGCAGGTGGTCCACTTCTCGACGTTCGGGTCCTCGAGAAGGGCGCGGACGTTTGGGGGCAGTCCGTCCGAGACGGCCAGGAACGCCACGTCGTCTCCGCAGGCGAGGGCCAGGCCCTGGATGCGCGCGTCCATGGGCCGATCCGCCGAAATCGACAGGGAGAAGGCCGCCTCGCCCGCCCCGCGGGCGGCCTCGATGAGGCCATCGAGTTCCGCCGCCTCGTGGACCACCCGGTGCCGAAAAGAAAACGCGGAGACCTCGGGGGCCATGTCGCGGGCGAAAAGGGAGAACTCGAGGTCCTTGAAAAGCTGATAGGCCGCCTCGCGATCGGGCTTGGCCACCACGCTGGCGGCCGGGTCGAAGGCGACCGGAACCTTGTCGTCGAGAGTGGCGAGCTGGCGCGAGAGGTGCGCGCTGTCCGCGTGATTGAGGAGGCCCTCGCGGTAGGCGGCGCGCTTCACTTCACTGGCGCGGGCCAGGAGTTCGTCGAGCGATCCGAACTGCTGGATCAGGTCGCGCGCTCCCTTGTCCCCGATGCCCGGGACTCCGGGGATGTTGTCGACGGCGTCGCCGACCAGGGCGAGGAGATCGACCACGCGCTCCGGCGGCACCCCCATCTTCTCGATCACGCCGTCCCGGTCGTACCGCTTCTCCGGCTTGCCGTCGCGGCCGGGCGAGAGGACGCTCACGTGGTCGGAGACGAGCTGCAGGAGGTCCTTGTCGCTCGTGATGATGACCACGTCGAACCCCTGCTCGACCGCCTGCCGGGTCAGGGTGGCGATGACATCGTCGGCCTCGTGGCCCTGCGATGTGACCACGGGGAGCCGCAGCGCCTCGCAGGCCTTGTCGATCCAGGGGAGCTGGGAGGCGAGATCCTCGTCCATCTTCGGCCGATGCGCCTTGTACTCGGGAAAGGCTTCCTGGCGGGAGGTGCTGCCGGAGACATCGAACGTGACCACGAAGTGGGACGGCTGCTCGATCCCCATCAGGGCGCGGATGGTGTTGATGAAACCGTAGACGGCGCCGGTGGGCTGGCCGGCACGAGTGGCGAGGCCCCGAACCGCGAAGAACGAACGGTGGACCAGGCCCGTCCCGTCGACCAGATGAAGGATGGGGCGAGGGCTCACCGGCGGAATTGTAGTTGGGCGGGGGAAAAGAAGAAGGGGAGCGCGTGGCTCCCCTCTTCCTGCGGGCGTCGAACGTGGCCTGGCGGCTTACTGGAGCCGGTCGATCTTGGCCACGAGCTGCTTGATCAGGTCGCTGGTGCAGGCTTCCTGGGCATCGCCCAGACCGCTCTGGCGCCATTCGTCCGAGTTGGTGCCGATTCCGCTGCCGCCCTTGGAGAAGTCGAAACCGCCGCCCTTGCTCGACTCACCCACACCCTTGCCCGAAAGCATGATCTCGCCCGTGGACATGTCGATGATCCGGCCGGTGATTCGCACTTCGCTCTTGGTCTTCTTCCCCCCGAGCCCGATGCCCTTGACCCGCACCCCGCCGCCGCGCGATTCGGTCGAGAACTTGGTGATGGAGCCGACCAGGATGTACTTGACCCCCAGGACCTTGCCGATCTTGGCCATGGTCTGAGCGGATGGATCGGCGCGGCCGGAAGCGGCGAAATCCTGCTCGCCGAGAATGGCGGCGAGCTTCTTGCGCTCGATGACGCGGAAGGAGCCGTCCTCGACCAGGGCGTCAACCAGCTGATCGGCGATTCCCTTGCCGATGTCGTATTGGCCCCACCAATTGTCGACCGTGCCGTACTCGAAGTCGAGAACGGCGATCTGAGGCCGGCTCGGCTTCTTCGCTTGTGCGAAGGACGGACCGGAGAGAGTGAGTGTGAAAGCGGTGGCGAGGGCCACGAGAGCCGAACGTCGTTTCATTGAGTGAGCCTCCTTAGACAGAACCGAGGTGATGCTAGCAAGCGGCGGGCCAGGGGGAAAAGGGACGGGCGTCACAAACCGCGGTAGGGACAACACGCTGGATCCCGGCGCTCGCCCCCCAAAGAGGGGTTCGCCGGGATGACCGATTCGGTCCGGGGACCGAACCGTCACTTCATGCGCGCAAGGTCCGCTTCGGCGGCGATGAAGCCGAAGGCGGCCCACTGCGAGCCCGCCACCACGCGCTTGAAGATCGCCTTCGCCCGGTCGGTGTCGCCGTTCACGAGATAGAAGTTCCCCACCCCGTAGCCCTGGGTGGCGATCTGAAGGGGGTCCTGCTCGTCGCTGCCCAGAACCTCCTCGGGCTTTCGGAGACCCTTGTACATGAGGAGACGCTGGTAGTAAGCAGCGTTGTCGAGGACGTTCATGCCCTCCTTGATCGGCTCGAGGACCTTCTCCGCTTCCGCCTTCTGGCCGAGGCGGCGCAGGGTCATGTAGAGCCAGTCGGAGGTCGCGACCAGCGAGTCGTCGTTGTCGGTCGAGTACTTCATGCATTCGCGATACGCGCCGAGGGCCTTCGCGAAGTCGCCCTTCAGGTAATAGGCGAGGCCGAGGTGGTAGTAGATGTTGAACTTCAGCGTGGCCGAGGGAGACGGCCGGCGGCCGGGCGCGCCATCGGGCTCGCCTTCGTTGGGCTTCCCCGCCATGAGCTTCGCCGCCTTCTCGAAGTCGACGATGGCCTTGTCTAACTGGCGGGTGGTGATGTAGCGGTGGGCGCGATGACGGAGCGGCCGGGCATCGGCGGGAAACTTCAGGACCCCGCGGGAGAACACGTCGATGGCTTCCCGGTACCGGGACAGGTAGGCGAGGCGCCGGCCGACCCAGACGATGTTCTGCACGTCGTCGGGGTTCTTCACGAAATCGGCGGTGGCGGCCGCGAGGTTGTCGTCGAGCCGCTTCTTCGCATCGGCCGAGAGCTCGGGCGCGAAGAACGAACGACCGTCCAGACCCTTCGCCTCGGGGGTCTTCGCGGCGGCTGCGGCGGCGGCCTTCTCGGGACGAAGGTAGGCGTCGTACCACTTCACGTAGCGCTCGTAGCGATCCTTCATGTAGCTCGGCGTGCGCAGGCCGTGGTTCTGGCCGGGATAGATCACGAGTTCGGTGGGAACGCCCAGGCGGCGCACCGCCTGATACATCTGCTCGGTGTTGAGGAGCGGCACGTTCATGTCGGCCTCGCCGCACAGGAAGAGGGTGGGCGTCTTGATCTGGTCGGCCTTGAGGAACGGGCCGGAGAGCTTCAGGTACGCCTCCGCGTTCTTCCAGGGCAGGCCGAGTTCGGCTTCGTACTCGTACTGGTAGTGATCGGTGCCGTAGCCGGCGAGGATGTTGGAGATCGAAGCGCCCGAGGTCGCGGCCTTGAAACGCGTGGTCTTCGAGATGACGTAGTTGGTGAGGATGCCGCCATAGCTCCAGCCCCCCACGCCCAGACGGTCGGCATCCGCCACCCCCATGGCGACCGCGTGGTCCACCACCGCCATCACATCGTCGAAATCGGGCTCGCCCCATTTCGCGAAGAGGGCGTAGCTGAAGTCGCGCCCGTAGCCGGTGGAGCCGCGGGGATTGCCGGCCACCACCGCGTAGCCCTGGGCGGCGAAGAGCTGCCACTCGAAGTCGAAAGCGGTGGAGAACTGCGAGGCCGGGCCTCCGTGAATCCGGAGGATGGTCGGCACCTTCACCGAGGGCTTGCCGTCCACCGGCCGGGTGAGGAAGCCGTCGATCATCGACCCGTCCTTGCCCTTCGCCTTGAACCGCTCGACGGACGCGAGCTTGATGTCCTTGAGGAAGGCGTCGTTCGTCTTCGTGAGCCGGCGCACCGTCGGGCCGTCGAGGGTGGATAGCTCGGTGGGCAGGGTCGGCTGGCTCTCCGCGAAGACGATGCGGCCGCTCCTCGCGTCGAAGGACTCCACGTCGCGCTCGCCCGATACGATCCTCTCGATGGCGCCGCCCTCCGCGGGAACACGGCCGAGATGAGAGTTGCCGCCGTCTTCGATGGTGAAGAGGATGGCGCGGCCGTCACTGGTGAAGAGCGGGGTTCCCACGTTGCGGTCGAGGGACTTCGTGAGAGCGTTCGTCGCGCCGGTCGCGACATTGACGGTCGACACATGGTTGGGTCCGTACCACATGTCGGCGACCGCGCCGCCTTCGACGTAGACGATGGTCTTCCCGTCGGGGGACCACGCGGGCCGTTCGTCTTCGCTCGGGTTCGTGGTGATGGCCTTCGGGGTTTCGCCGGGCGAAGGCGCCACCAGAAAGATGTTCGAGTCGCGGTTGGTGTCGGGCTCGGCGGTGCGGTTGCTCACGAAGGCGATGGCCTTCCCGTCGGGGGACCACGCGGGCTGCTCGTCGTTGTAGGGCCCGGAGGTGATCTGCATCGACGTCTTCTTCTCCACGTCGAAGACGTAGAGGTGCGACCGCAGCTCGCGCAGGTACCCCTCGGTATCGAACTTGAACTGGATGCGCCGGGTGACGATGGGTTTGGGCGTGGGCTTGTCTTCGCCCTTCTCCTCCGTGGCCGGTTCATTCGGGTCCGGGTCGGAAGCGACGAGGACCAGTCGCTTCGAGTCGGGCGACCAGGCGAACGATTCGACGCCGCCCTTCATGTCGGTGAGGCGGCTCGCTTCCCCGCCGCCCCGGGAGAGGAGGAAGACCTGGCTCTTGTCGCCTTCGCGGCTGGAAAGGAAGGCGATCCACCTGCCGTCGGGCGAAAACCGCGGATTGGTTTCGGCCTTGGGCGAGGTGGTGAGTCGCACCGCTTCGCCCCCCGCGGTGGGGATCAGGTAGATGTCCGCGTCGGACTTGTCCTTCTTGAGGTCCATCGATCGCACGGTGTAGGCCACCAGGGCTCCGTCGGGTGAGAGGACGGGGGCGCCGACCGACTTGAGGGCGAAGAGATCGTCCACGGTGAGGGGCCGGGGATCCGCGGCGTGGGTGAGAGAAGCCAGGAGGAGAAGGCCCAGGGTGGATCGGAGGGAGCGGCGGCGCATCGATGGAAGTCCTTTCGAAAAGGGAGTGTGACCTCGAATCGTAACCCGGGGCCGCGAGGTCGTGGTTCCAGGAAGCCTCTCTCTATACTGCCGGGATGACCACGGTTGTCGTCGCCGGTTCGTCGTCTCGGGCGGGAAAGACCGCGCTGGCGGAGACGGTGCTTCGCGCTCTGGGCGGCCGCGCCGCGGCGGTCAAGTTCACGACCACCGACGATGTCTTCGAGCGGTGTCCCCGGGGCACCACCTGCATCGTGTGCGACATCGACGTCCCCTTCAAGGTGGTGCGGGACGAAGCGACGCTTTCCGAGAGCGGCACCGACACCGCGCGTCTTGGCGCCGTGACGAAGGGACCGGTGCTGTGGACCATCGCCCGCAAGTCCGTGGCCGCACTCGCCTGGGAGGCGACGCTCCTGCTTCTCGATCAGGCGAGGGCGGGAAAGGACGCGGATCGCGGGCTGGTGGTCGAAGGCTCGACCGTCGCTTCTCTGTGCTCGCCGGCCTTCACCTTCTTCGTGGTTCATCCCTTCCTCAGCCCGGAGCGATGGAAGGCGGGCACCCGCGAGCTGATCGGCCGCGCGGATTGCGTGGTGGTCAACCGCCAGAGCACGGAGACGCGCGAGCCTGGAGCTGAAGTCATGGCGGCGATTCACGAGGCCCGCCCTTATGATCTGCGCGTCGCCGACGTCCTCGAGCCGCTCGACACCTGGGCGGGCGACCTTCTGCCCCGCCTTCGCGCGCGGCCCTGATTTCAAAGAGAACTCCCCTTCATGAAGATTCGTATTGCCCACAGCCCCGACAGCGATGACGCGTTCATGTTCTACGGCCTCGCCAAGGGCAAGCTGGACACCGGCGGTCTCGAGGTGTCGCATGTCCTCAAGGACATCGAGTCCCTGAACCGCGACGCCCTGCAGGGCACGTATGAAGTGACCGCCTGCTCGTTCCATGCCTACCCTTACATCGCGGACAAGTACGCCCTGATGCCCTGCGGCGGCAGCATCGGGGACGGCTACGGCCCGATCCTGGTGGCGAAGACCGCATCGAAGATCGGGGGCGGCCCGGGGGCGAAGGATCTCGGGCGCGTGGCCATTCCCGGCACCATGACCTCCGCGTACCTCGCCCTTCGTCTCTACGCGCCCGACGTCGACACGTACGTCGTTCCCTTCGACGCGGTGTTCGACGAAGTGCTTTCCGGCCGCGCCGATTGCGGCCTGGTGATCCACGAGGGCCAGCTCACGTTCGGCGGCGAGGGTCTGCGCAAGATCGTCGACCTCGGCGAGTGGTGGCTCGAGGACACCGGCCTCCCCCTGCCCATGGGAGGCAACGCGGTGCGGCGCGATCTCGGCCCCGAGATGATGAAGCAGCTCACGCGTCTCGTGCGCGACACCGTGAAGTACTCGCTCGCGAATCGCGAGGCGGCGCTCGAGTATGCGATGACGTTCGCGCGCGGCATGCAAACGGGAATCGCCGACCGGTTCGTGGGGATGTGGGTCAACGACCTGACCATCGAGACCGGCGAGCGCGGGCGCGAGGCCATCCGGACATTCCTCCGCCGCGGACGCGAAGCCGGGGTGATCA
>Ga0154020_10009815_pt1 | contig 10999 bp, 9 predicted proteins | sample Klosneuvirus_201_FD_109709 | JGI IMG/M metagenome (GOLD analysis project Ga0154020, IMG submission 109709) | Active sludge microbial communities from wastewater, Klosterneuburg, Austria - Klosneuvirus_20160825_MG | ecosystem: Engineered > WWTP > Aerobic digester > Activated sludge | place...
CCTGGTGGATCTCGAAGGGAGGCTGGTCGAATTCCTTCACGTCCTCGAAGGCCGAGAACAGCGCCTTGTACTCGGGGGTCCCGACAAAGTCGGCGCCCGCGGTGGAGCGGCGGGGCGGAGAGACGCTCTTGTCCTGGTAGACGAGCTCATATCCGTCGCCACCCTCGAGCGCCTCGACGCTGATCTCGTCGCCGCGGTCGTGGTAGGGCTGAATCGCGGCCTGCAGGGCGGTCTTGTCCTGAAAGAACTTCGCGTCGCGCGCCCCCTGGCGAACCAGAATGTCCGCAAGCTTCCGGGAGATGCCCCGGCGCTCGATCCTCGAGAGCATCTTGGCCACCCCGGTGAGTCGTTCGACGAAGCGCCGCACCTTGGCCGGTTCGACGGTGGCCCCCGATGCGTTCGAGATGGTGCGTCCTTCGAGGGCCCGGTCGAGCAGATAGCCATCGAGCGCGGCCTCGTCCTTCATGTAGCGGCCCGACTTTCCGTGCTTGGCCTTGAACAGCGGTGGCTGGGCGATGAACAGGTGCCCGCGTTCGATCAGCTCCTTCATCTGCCGGTAGAAGAAGGTGAGCAACAGCGTCCGGATGTGGCTGCCGTCGACGTCGGCGTCGCACATCAGGATGATCCGGTGGTACCGGAGCTTGGTGACATCGAAGTCGTCGGCGCCGACGCCGGTGCCGAGAGCCGCGATGATGTTTCTGATTTCCTCGAAGGCGAGGGTCTTGTCGAGACGCGCCTTCTCGACGTTCAGGATCTTCCCCTTCAGGGGAAGGATGGCCTGGAACACCCGGTCGCGGCCCTGTTTTGCCGAGCCGCCGGCGGACTCTCCCTCGACGAGATACAGCTCGCAAAGGGCCGGATTGCGTTCCTGGCATTCCGCGAGCTTTCCGGGGAGTCCGGCGCTGTCGAGCGCGCCCTTGCGACGCGTGAGATCCCGCGCCTTGCGCGCGGCCTCACGCGCACGCAGGGCGTCCAGGCCCTTCTGGAGGATCCGCTTCCCGAGGCCGGGGTTCTCTTCCAGGAAGGCCCCGAGCTTCTCGTTGACCAGGCTCTCCACCAGGCCCTTCACTTCCGAGTTGCCGAGCTTCCCCTTGGTCTGGCCCTCGAACTGCGGATTGGGGACCTTCACGCTGATGACCGCGCACAGCCCCTCGCGCGTGTCTTCGCCTGCGAACGCCTCGCCTTCCTTCAGCAGGTTCTTGGACTGGGCGTAGCTGTTGAGGGTCCGGGTGAGCGCGCTCTTGAAGCCGATGAGATGCGTGCCGCCCTCGTGGGTGTTGATGTTGTTGGCGAAACTGTGGATGTTCTCGGCGTAGCCGTCGTTCCACTGCATCGCCACTTCCACGATCACCCCGTCCTTGGTGCCGCCGACTTCCACCGGCTCGGGGGTGATGACCGCCTTGTTCTTGTTCAGGTGCTCGACGTAGGAAGCGATGCCGCCTTCGTACTTGAACCGGTGAGCCTTCCCGTCGCGTTCGTCGATGAGGGAAATCAGGATGCCGCGGTTGAGGAAGGAAAGCTCGCGCAGGCGCTGAGAGAGCGTGTCGAACGAGAACAGCGTGCTTTCGAAGATCGTCGGGTCGGGCTTGAACGTGACCTTCGTGCCCCGCCGGTCCGCGGGGCCGACCTCGCTTACGGGGGTGACCGGGATGCCTTTCTCATAGCTCTGGGTGAAGGTCTTGCCCTCGCGCCAGATGACCAGATCCAGGCGCTCCGATAGCGCGTTCACGACCGAGATGCCGACGCCATGCAGTCCGCCGGAAACCTGGTAGGCCTTCTTCTCGAACTTCCCGCCGGCGTGGAGCTTGGTGAGAACCACTTCGGCGGTATCGCCGAGACCCGAGGGATGAGGGCCGGTGGGGATACCCCGGCCATTGTCGATGACCGTGATCGAGTTGTTGATGTGGATGAACACTTCCACGGTATCGCAGTGGCCCGCGAGGGCCTCGTCGACCGAGTTGTCGACGACCTCATAGACCAGGTGATGGAGGCCGGACTCGCCCGTGGAGCCGATGTACATCGCGGGGCGTACGCGAACCGCCTCAAGTCCTTCCAGGACCTTGATGGTGTCTGCGCCGTAGGCGATCTCGTCGGTTTTCTCGATCATGTCTCTGTGCTTGATTCCGTTCGTTGGTGCGGTCGCGTGGCCCGGCGGTGGCGACCCGCGCGCGCTGGAGGCCTCGAATCGGGCCAAGGGGCGCGAACCGGCGACCCACGCGACTTCCGTCTGTGGTTCCGGGGGCGCCTTAGAGCCTCATCGGCATGAGGACATAGCGGTGCATCGAGTCGCCGTCCTTCTGGGAGGACGGATAGAAGATTCCCTGCGCGTCGCTGTCCTTGAGTTCGATCGTCACCTCGGCGTCGGTGAGGACGGAAAGAAAATCGATGAGGTACTGCGCATTGAAGCCGATGTCGACCTGCTCACCTGAATATTCCGCGGCGAAGGTTTCAACCGCTTCGCCCTGATCCGGCGAGGAGGCGTGGAGTTCGATCTCCCCCGGCTTCATGGTGAGGCGAATGGCCCGGGACCTCTCGGTCGAAAGGAGACTGACGCGACGAAGCGCGTCGAGGAGTTCGACGCGCTTCGTCTGCCCCACCTTCGGGCCCTTGGCGGCAATGACTTTTTCGTGAGCGGGGAACTGGCCCTCGACCAGTTTGCTGGTGAGGGTTCGTCGCGGGGTCCTGAAGATCAGGTGATTCTCCGTTCGTGAGAAGAAGACGGTTTCCTCTCCATCGGTCACCTGCTTCAGTTCATTGATGGCCTTTCGCGGGATCAGAACCCGCTCCTCCTTGAACTTCGCCCCCTCCACCTTCTCCCGGGCGAAGCAGAGACGGTGACCATCGGTCGTCACCATGGTGACGGTATCGCCCTGGACGATCAGAAGGGCGCCGCCAAGATAGTAGCGGGCGTCCTCGACCGTGATGGCAAAACTCGTCTTGCCGATCAATCGACTCATGACCGCGGCGGGCAGCGATATTTCCTGCGCTCCCTTGTTCTCGGGAAGAGTCGGGAAGTCGTCCTTCGGCAGGGTTGCGACCTTGTAGTTCGTCCTCTCGCTCTGCACGGAGACGAAGCCCTCTTCGTCATCGCGAAGAAGGATGTCCGAACCGGAGGGCAGCGCCTTGACGATGTCGTGGAGTTTCCTCGCCGGAAGCGTCGTCGCCCCCGCCTTCTTGACCCGGGCTGGGCAGACGGCCTTGACGGAGACGTCAAGATCCGTGGCGGAGAGGGAGAGAGAGTCATTCGAAGCGACCAGCAGCGCGTTGGAGAGAATCGCTATGGCTCCCCGGCGGTCGACGATTCCCTGGATAACTTGAAGATCTCTCACAAGGTCTTCCCGGCGAACAGTTATTTCCATGGCCTACTTTCAGAAGCTGCTTGAAGCAACGTTTCTTTCTTCTTCTACTTGAGAATCAGAAGAGATAGTTATCTATTCAGAGGAGTTTGTCGTGAGCAGTGAATATCTGATTGATGTCTTTTATTTTCAATCCGTTACGATATTCTAAACGATGTTGAAAATTCTGTGCGTCGGGATCGGGAAGTGTGGGCGAAAAGGGCGTCTGGAATGATCCGAAACAGAAGGGGGTTTCGTCCTTGTTGAAGAAACGAAAGAACGACCATAAGCCTATTTGAGCGAGGCAATAAGGCTGTTAAGCAGCCTGTCGAAATCACTATCGGCTTTTCGGTCCATCTCGACCTTCCTGATCGAGTGAATGACGGTGGAGTGGTGCTTTCCACCAAAACCGCGGCCGATCTCGGGCAGCGAAGAGGTGGTGAGGTGCTTCGCGAGGTACATCGCGACCTGCCTCGGTATGGTGACGCTTCGTGAGTTGTTGCGCGCCTTCAGGTCGGAGATCTTGACCTTGTAGTGGTCGGCCACGAACTTCTGGACGGTCTCGATGGACAGGCGCTTTTCCGGCGCGTCCATCAGGTCTTTCATGGCCGCCTGGGCCACCTCGATATCGATGTCGACGCCGCGCAGGCTGGCGTGGGCCACGATGCGATTGAACGCACCCTCCAACTCCCGGATGTTCGACCGGACCTTCGAAGCCACGAAGAGCCCGACGTTGTCGGGAAGCAGGATGTCCTCCGCGGCCGCGAGCCTTTGGAGTATCACCACCCGGGTTTCGATGTCCGGCGGTCCCACGTCCGCGGACATGCCCGAGGAGAAACGGCTCTGCATTCGCTCGTGAACGCCCGTCAGCATCTTGGGAGGAACATCCGCGGAGATCACGACCTGTTTTCCGGCCTCGTAGAGGGTGTTGAAGAGGTGGAAGAACTCCTCCTGGGAGCGCTCCTTGTTCGAGAGAAACTGGATGTCATCGATGATGAGCACGTCGATGGCGCGGTATCGCTGACGGAAAGGAAGGATCCGCTCGTAACGGATCGCCGAAACCACCTCGTTGACGAAGTGTTCGCTCGAGACATACGTGAGCGCGAGCTTTGGGTTTCGCTTCAGGAGGTAGTGTCCGATCGCCTGAAGGAGGTGGGTTTTTCCGAGGCCCACGCCGCCGTAGATGAAGAGGGGGTTGTAGGACTTGGACGGCACCTCCGCGACCGCCTTCGCCGCCGCGTGGGCCATCTGATTCGAGGCGCCGACCACGAAGGTTTCGAAGGTGTACTTCGGGTTCAGGGAAGAGGCTTCGATCACCGGAAGCGATTCCACGCTTCCAAAGCTCTCCACGTCGCACTGAAGCCGGACCGAGGCGTGGCCCAGGCTTGCGAGCATCTCTGAGACGAGACTCGAGTAGTTCTTCAGGAACCAGTCGCGAAAAGGCGCGCTGGGGACGCTGATGGAGAGCACCGATCCGTCGAAGGCGCGAAAGGCGGTGGGCCTGAACCAGGTGACGAAGGAGTGCGAGCTGACGCGGCCTTCCTTCTCCACAAGATCCAGAACACGATCCCAGACGGTCATCGAATAGAAACCAGGCGCATCATCAGAAAGAGTGGGTTACCGGATCAGCCAGAGAGCCCCGGAAGAGGCTCGGTGTCGGGCAGGAAAGTCGCCCCGGAAGAGGTGTCAACCATAACACGCCGCCCCTTGCGGACCGCCTTGAAAAAACGGCTCGTTTTGACGATGGAGGCAATACCCGATAACATCACAGGTTCTACTTTTCGCAAGGGATTCCAGAAACAGTGAAGAGAACGTTCCAGCCGAACAATCGCCGCAGAAGAAGGACCCACGGCTTCCTCGTCCGCATGAGATCGCGCGGCGGGAGACTCGTGATCAAGAGACGCCGCGCCAAGGGAAGGCAGCGCCTCGGCGCCTAGGCACCAGCCGCCCCGGGGGGGTCCCCGCCGAGCGGCAAACGGAGACTGTCATGTCCCCTGGTAGCGCCCGCTTCGGCCGGGACCGCCGAATCCGGAAGAGTGACGAGTTTGGAGTCATTCTGAAGGTCGGCAGCCGGGCCGCCACCCCGCTCTTGAGCGTCGCCATCGTCCCCGCGCGCGGCGCGGGGCGCATTGGAATTTCAGCTCCGGTCAAGATTGGCGACTCGGTCCGGAGAAACCGGGCGCGTCGGCTGGTCCGCGAGCACTACCGGCGGACTTCAATGCGGGCGACCCCCTATGACATAGTCTTCAACCTGAAGCCCGGTTTTGCGGAACTGTCAGCCGCTGAAGCAGGAAACGTCCTGGATGAAGCCCTCTCAAAAGCGATCGCCGCCGGAAAGCGCCCTGGTCGTCGCCCTCATCCTGTGCATTGACGCCTACAAGACCCTGCTGGCCCCGCTCTTTCTGGGGAGTTGTCGATTCGAGCCCTCGTGCAGCCAGTACACGCGCGAGGCCCTGGTCAAACACGGAGCGCGGGGCGCCTATCTAGGGTTCCGCCGAATACTGCGGTGCCGGCCCTTTGGCGGCGCCGGCTTTGACCCCGTACCCTGAGACGTCCATCGAGAACGGTCGCAAGCGAGAAAGAAGAACAATGGAAGAAAGACGTTTGATCCTGGCCTTCGCGCTGTCGTTTGCGGTTCTGCTGGGCTTCAGGATGTGGACCAACTCCCGCTACCCGCAGCCGGAAGCGGTTCCCGCGCAAGGCGCACCCCCCGTGGCGCCTGCGGGCGTCGGGGTCAGCCCCGCCCCGAAGACGTCTCCGGCGACGATCGCGCCCGCGCCCGCCCCCACCCCGGTCTCCGCCCCCGCGCCGGCGGCGGTTACGGGCGACGAACAACGCGTCGAACTGATCTTCAAGGACGCCGAGATCGCTTTCAGTTCCAAGGGCGCACGGCTCCTCTCGTGGAAGCTCCTCGAGTACAAGGACGCGCGCGGGAAACCGGTCGAAGCACACCCAGGAGGAAACCCGGCTCCCGGCCCCCTGGATCTGGTCACCGGACGCGCGGACCTGGACGCGCGGATCAGGGACGCGCTCTTCCGATCGACCGAGCTCAACGTCGGCGGGGAGAAGGGCGCGCGGTTTGATTTCTCCGATGGATCGCTCGTGGTGAGCAAGACCATCCGGACCATCAAGGGCGGTCGAGCTTTCCGAATCGAGGGGGAGGTGCGCAACGAGGGCATCGTGATCCCGTCCCAGCTTTACTGGGGCCCCGGCTTCGGCCAGCCCACGGACGAGGAGAGAAGCCTGCAGGGCTACCACCCGCCACAAGTCGTGGAGATCGACGAGGCCGGCACGGAAGTGCGCCTGCCCCCCGCGAGTCTCCAGGCCCCCCGGACCGCGCGCAACCGGCTGATCGGAGTCGAGAACAAGTACTTCGCCGCGATCCTCTCCCGAGAAGACGCGATGCCCGTCGAGGCCACGGCAAGCGCCACCACCCACGAGAAAGAAGCCAGCGTCCAGATCCTGGCGCCGCTGCCCATCGCCCTGACCGTCGGCGCGAAGGACTACGACCGGCTGCAGGCCCTCGGCATGGGCGTTGAGAAGATCGTCCCGGTCGGCAGCTGGATCGGCCCGATCGTCGTACCTCTTACCCGTGCGCTCCGCGCCGTCAACGCGAGGGTTGGGAACTACGGCGTCGCCATTGTTCTGCTCACCATCGGAATCGCGGTTGCGCTCGCGCCGCTGCGCCACTACGCGATCCTCTCCTCCGCGAAGATGGCCAAGGTGGGACCACAGATAAGGGCGGTCCAGGAACGGTACAAGAGGCTGTCCCTCACCGATCCGAAGAGACAGCAGATGCAGCAGGAGATCGCGGAGGTGTATGAGAAAAACGGGATCGACATGGTTCGGCAAACCGCCGCCGGTTGCCTTCCGACCCTGCTGACCATGCCCTTTCTCTTCGCCTTCTACCGCATGCTCGACATCTCCGTTGACCTTAAAGGCTCTCCTTTCCTATGGATACCGGACCTGAGTCTCAAGGACCCTCTGTTCATCACGCCGGTGCTGTCCGGCCTGTCGATGATTGCCATGCAGCGACTGATGCCCGCGCCCGCCATCGATCCCGCACAGCAGAGGATGATGATGTTGATGCCCGTCATCTTCTCGGGAATGTTCGCCTGGGCGCCCGCAGGCCTCAACCTCTACTGGTTCGTTTCCAACCTGGCGGCCATGGCACAGCAGGCCCTCGCCATGTACTTCGCCCCGCATCTCTTCCCAAAGACCAAGCCCACATCTCCGTAGCAACGTTCCGGGATTCGCCACCTGCGTGTTTCAAGGACTTCTCTCGATCACGGACGAGACCGCCAGGGAGAAGCTCGACCGATACCTTGACTGCCTGCAGCGGTGGTCCGGGAGAATCAACCTGACCGGGGCCGAAACGAGCGAAGCGGCATTCAACACCCTGATCCTTCCCATTCTGGGAGCGGAAGCGCTCTTGTCCGGCTCCGTCATCGATGTGGGGTCTGGAAATGGTTCTCCAGGACTGATTCTGGCCACCCTCCGCCCCGATCTGGAATTCACCCTTCTTGAGCCGCGGGCGAAGCGGTGGGCCTTTCTTCGCGAAGCCGTTCGGGCGATGGGGATCGAGAACGTTGTCGTGCTCCGCGAACGCAGCGACCACTATGGAGGCCGGCCAGCCAATACGGTGACCATGCGGGCCGTGGGCCTTGATCCTGGGGCGCTGCAACCACTCTTGGCCCCCCAGGGCTGCGTTCTCGTCTTCGGCGGCCCGCCCCTCGATCACACCGAGACGATCTTTCTACCCGCAGGCTCTGCCCTCCAACGCCGATGTTTCACGTGAAACAAGGGCCCGGGACCGGGGTGATATTCTGAGTTTTCAATGGCCCGTGTCATCGCAATAGCAAACCAGAAGGGGGGCGTGGGCAAGACCACGACCGCCATCAACCTGGCCGCGAGCCTCGCGGTCGCCGAGAAGCGCGTTCTGGCGATCGACCTGGACCCACAGGGAAACCTGACTTCCGGCTTCGGCCTGGAAAAGGCGGCCGGCCTCTACGAAGCCCTCTATTCGGGCGCGAGTCTTCCCGCACCGGCCGGAACCGCCCTCGAATACCTCCGGGTCATTCAATCCGACCCGGATCTGGCCGGCCTCGAGGTGGAGCTTGCCGCTGGCGAAGATCGCGAGTTCCGCCTTCGCGCGGCGGTCGACACCCTCCGCGCCGACTTCGATTTCATCCTCCTGGACACCCCGCCAAGCCTGGGGTTGCTCGCGGTGAACGCCCTGACCGCGGCGGACTCCGTGCTCGTGCCCATCCAATGCGAGTACTTCGCGCTCGAAGGGCTCGGCGCATTCCTTGGGACGCTTGACCGAATCCGAGCGGCGCTCAACCCCAAGGTCGCCCTCGAGGGGGTGCTCCTGACCATGGCGGACGACCGCACGAATCTGTCGCAGCAGGTCTCGGCGGACGTGCGCGCACACTTCGGAGACGAGGTGTTCAAGACCACGATCCCCAGGAGCATCCGCCTCGCCGAGGCCCCGAGCTTTGGAAAGCCGGTGCTTCTCTATGACATCAAGTCGCGCGCGAGCGAGTGTTACTTGAACCTGGCCCGCGAGGTCCTGAATCGAACCGGGAATGGGGTGCGCCCATGAGCGTGAAGCGAACGGCCCTGGGGCGGGGACTTTCCTCTCTCATCCCACAGGCTCCGGCCCGGGCGGCATCGGACGCAACCGCGAACCCGCGCACCCCGGGCGCCGAGAGCCTGGTCCCCCTGTCTCTGATCGACGCGAATCCGGCCCAGCCAAGGACCTCTATTCGGCCGGAGGCGCTCGAACAGCTCGCGCGTTCGATTCAGGAAAGCGGCGTCGTCCAGCCGATCCTGGTCCGTCCGGTTGCGAATGGCAGATTCCAGATCATCGCGGGCGAGCGGCGATTCCGCGCCGCCCAGAAGCTCGGTCTTCCCACCATCCCCGCGGTGGTCCGAACCGTCGCCGACGACCGGGTGCTCGAGTTCGCGCTCGTCGAGAACATCCAGCGCGAAGAACTGACGCCCATCGAGGAGGCCCAGGCGCTGCGTCGACTGCAGGACGAGCTCGGCCTGACCCAGGAGTCGCTCGCATCGAAGGTGGGAAAGGACCGCGCCACCGTCGCGAACAGCATTCGCCTCCTGCGCCTGCCCGCCGATGTCCGAGAGGAGGTTCAACGGGGCACGCTCTCCGCCGGTCACGCCCGCGCCCTCCTTGCGGTCGAGGACCAGACCGTTCTCCGGGACCTCGCCGCCCTAGCCATCAAGCAGGGTCTGTCGGTCCGACAGATCGAGGCCCGGGTCCAGGCCACCAGGAATCCAAGAGCGCTGAAGATCAGAAAAGTGGATCCCAACACCCGAGCCGCGGAAGAGAAGCTGCGCGCCAAGCTTGGAGCCCGGGTGGAGATCTCCCGCAAGCGCGGCAAGGGAGAAATCCGGATCGCCTTCGACAGCGAGGCTGAGCTGAACCGGCTCTACCTCTGGATCACCCGGGGGTAAGGAAGACGAATGTCCCGCCCATCGTTCTTCTCCGAGAATCTCAACGGCTTCATCGACCAGGGCACGGAGTTCGTGGGCGAACTTCGCTTCAAGGACACCTTCCGGATCGACGGCATCGTCCGCGGACGCATCGTCTCGGACAACATGCTGGTGATCGGCGAGCACGGTTTCGTGGAGGCGGAGATCGACTGCGGCGTGGTTTCCATCAGGGGGCGGGTCCGGGGACATGTGCACGCCCGCGACCGCATCGAGATCCTGGCCGGCGCACGCGTGGAAGCGACCCTCGATTCGCCCCGCCTCGTGGTCGAGGAGGGCGCGAGCCTCGCCGGGCAGGCGGACGTGGGCACCAAGGAACTGTAGTAAAAGAAACCATATAAAGATGACGGACGACCGACAGAGGATTCTCAGGCTCACCGAACGAGTCAAGAGCGCCGGTTGAGCGAGCAAACTCGGCCCCGCCGAACTCGCCCAGGTCCTGGGTGAACTCCCCCGCATCAACGATCCTCGGGTTCTCGTCGACTATCGCACCGGCGACGATGCGGGAATCTATCGCCTCGACGACGGCACGCTCCTGGTTCAAACCGTCGACTTCTTCACCCCGGTGGTGGACGATCCGGAGGCGTATGGAGCCATCGCCGCCGCCAACGCGCTCTCGGACGTCTACGCCATGGGCGGCAGGCCGATCACCGCACTTTCCATCGCCGCCATTCCCGACCGGGACTTCCCGGCGGAATGGACCGCGGCCATCTTCAAGGGCGGGGCCCGAAAGCTCAAGGAAGCGGGCTGCGCCCTCCTCGGCGGGCACACCGTGAGAGATCCTGAGATCAAATTCGGATACGCGATCACGGGCATCGTGGAGGAGGAGGCGCTTCTGACGAACGCGGGAGCCCGGGCCGGCGACATTCTTGTTCTCACCAAGCCCCTCGGCACCGGCGTCATCGCCACCGCGCAGAAGAACGGCCGGGCGACCGAGGAATCGGTGGCCGCGTCCACCGTGAGCATGTCGCGGCTCAACCGGATCCCGGCGGAACTCGCACGCCGATACCAGGCGCATGCCGCGACCGACATCACGGGATTTGGTCTCGTCGGTCACGCTCTTGGGCTGGCCCGCGAAAGTGGGGTCGGCCTCGAAATCGAGGCTCATGCCCTGCCCCTGCTGCCCGGCGCACTCATGCTCGCCGAGGACA
>Ga0154020_10009816_pt1 | contig 10999 bp, 7 predicted proteins | sample Klosneuvirus_201_FD_109709 | JGI IMG/M metagenome (GOLD analysis project Ga0154020, IMG submission 109709) | Active sludge microbial communities from wastewater, Klosterneuburg, Austria - Klosneuvirus_20160825_MG | ecosystem: Engineered > WWTP > Aerobic digester > Activated sludge | place...
GCAGGCCGTGTCGCCGCCACCCGACGCGCGCGAGCCACGTGTGGGCCGCGGCGACCGGCGCGTCCTCGAGGTCGGCGGCCGGCCGACCCCGGAAGCCATCGCACCACGGCGCGGACGAGCACGAATCGAGCCGCGTGGGCACGCGCACCTGGTGCTTCTTGAAGTTCATGAGCACGTAGGCGAGCGCGAACCGGACCTCGCGCGGGGTGCGGAGCGCCCGGGTGTGGTAGCGATCGTCGAGCACGCGGCCATGGCGGCCACAGGCGCGGTTGACCGCGCGCGCGAGGCGGATGCCGAGCGAGCGCGCCCCCGCCCGAAGGGCGCTGGAATCGTGCGCCTCCACCAGCAGGTGCACGTGGTTGTCCTGCACCGAGAAGTGCACCACGCGGAACGCAGCGCTCTGCGCTGCGCGCAAGGCAGCCACCACCGCCGGGAACACCTCCATCGAGCGCAGCGAGGGCAGTCCCGACATACACCGGAGGGTGAGGTGCACCGGGGCCCAGCCGACGTGCGTCGGTCGGGGGCGGTGGGGGACGAGCGGCCGCGGCGCCACGCGCCGACGGCCGGCGCCCGCGCGACGCCCACCCCACCCGCGGGTGCGGGGGAGCTCGAGCTGGCGGGGTGCAGCCTTCACTTGATTGAGCGTATGATGTGCCGCGGGAAAGTCAAGGCCCCACGAGAGGTCGGGTCCGGTGTACGGACATGGGTGACGGCTTGTGCGGACCCATGGGTGACGGCCCGTCCTTCTGTCCAAGGACATGGGTAACGGCTGCGCAAGAGGCGAAAAGCTGGCCGGGATAACCGAACGAAGTCACTCCGCGCTCGATGCGACCACGTAGGTGTCACCGGTCGTGCTCGTGATCGTGACGCTGCTGCCCGAAAGCGGCGGGACCCGAACGATGCCCGTGCCTGTCCAGACGACGGTCACCTCCGCAAGGCCGGCCGCGGCGTCGACCACCGGCGTGCATGCGCGTAGACGCGCCCACGGCAGCACGCCCTCTCGTTGCCCCAGGAGCGCCCCTCCCGCGGGATCGGCCAGGCGAGCGAACGCCAGCGCGACGAGGAGCGGCGTGGGCTGTCCGGTCGCGCGCTCGAGCGCGAGGGGGCCCTCGTTCATCGCGACGGCCAGCCCACGATGGATGCGCGAGCCGCGCCACTCGTGCAGGAACGCGGGGAGCAAGAGCGACATCCCGTAGGGATGTGCCGCGAACGTGGGTCGGTCGCCCGCGAGTTCCGCACACACCGTGTCGAGCAGGTCGTCGGACGGCACGGCACCGATCACCCGCGCGAGCTGCGCCTGGCCTTCCACGAGGAACTCGGCCGCGTGGAGCTCGCGCGGTGGCTGGCTGGCGGCGTGTTGCACGAGGTGCGCCGTCTCGTGGAGGATGGCTCGAGGGTAGAAGGTGTCGACGAGAAAGGGACGCGGTGCGTCCCCGGCGGGCTTCGCCGATGGTGCCCAGATCGTGATGACGTCACCCCGTGGCGTGCAGCTCCCCAGCAGGTGGCACAGCGCGGTGAACGCCTGCCCGTCGGGCTGGACCGCTCGCGCCGTCGTCGAGACGAACACCGTCACGCGGCCGTCCTGGTCCACGTCCGTCGGTGGCCCGAAGGCCGACACGACGCGACGGAAACCGACGGTGGCGCGCGCGTCGAGGCGTGCCCACTCCTCGCTCGAGAAGCTCGGCTCGCCCCCATCTTCGTCGTAGTACGCGAAGTGCGCGCCCACGAACACGAGGTGGCCCTGCACCTTGGTCCACGTCTTCAGCTTCCGGTCGTGGAGCTCGAAGGTCTTGGTGGTCGACGGGGGCTTGTCCGGGGGACTCGGAGCGTCGAAGGGCCGGCTGTCGATGTCGCGTCGAGGCAGGGGGCGGAGCGGCACGGCGCGCTTCGAGAGGGGCGTGCGACGGATCGTGACGCTCGCGGTGGCGGAGCCCGTGGCCACGAAGAGAAGCGTCTCTCGAGTGGAGGACAGCGCGATCTCGGCCTGTCCCTCGACGAAGTCGCTCGACCCGATCCAGCCGATCGTCGGGACCACGACGTGCCCTGTCGCCGGCACCGCGGGAGGGCCGTGGCAACGCAGCGCAGACGCCGCGGCGACGACCGCGACGGCCCTCCTCACCGCGGAGTCCCGCCGGTCTGCGCCCACCCCGGCGCGTGGACCGCGACACACGAGCGAGCGGCCCCCCGCGACGCCGAGGGCGACGCGGGGCAACCAGTCCTTCGTCCTCACACCCGCCCCCTCACATCTTCGTCGGGTCGAGCTTGCCGTCCGGGGTGAGGCCCGCCTTCTTCATGATCTCCTCCTGCGTGCTGCCGAGGGGCACGGGTGGCTTCGCGTCCACGCGGTCGACCACCAGCTTCGTCTCGGCGCCGGTCGCGTGGATCTCGACGCGCAGCCAGTGGTCGTCCGTGGCGCCCTTCACGAACACCTTCGGGAACACCGTGCCGCCGGGGCCGACCAGCGCCTCGCCCGCGGTCGCGTTGCGGCGGACGAAGTTGGCGAGCGCCTCCGCGGAGGCGGGCACACTCGCCGTGACGCTCTGGCCGAAGCGGGCGTCGATGCGGGTGCCGCGCGGCAAGGGCAGGTCGAACGCGCGCTCCACGCCGGGCGCGATCTCCGTCTCGGCGAGGCGGTCGGGGGGAACCTTCGCGTTCGTGCCCCCGACCTCGCGCTCCGGGGGGCGACGACAACCGACGGTGAGCAACAACAGCCCGGCACACAGGGCGGGCGAGCGAGGCAGGACCATGGCGACCGGCCGAGTGTACGCCGATCTACTCCACGACGTTGGCCCACGACTCGAGGCGCGCGGTGGGCTGCGGCGGCTTGAGCTTGCGGGTGAACGTGTTGGTCTTCGAGCCCGTGGCCGCCGTGCCCTTCGGGCCGGTCTGCGCGACGATCTGGAAGTCGCCCTGGTTGATCGACGAGAGCGTCATGTGCGAGCTCGTGTCACCGAAGTACGGGTCGGTGCCGAGCGCGGTCGACGAGGTGCTCACGCACGAGGGACGCTGGGTGATGCCGGCGCCGAAGACGATCGTGCCCGGGTCGAGCGGGAAGCAGCGGAAGAAGCTGTCGTACCCGACGCGCGCGTCCTGGTTGTTGTAGACCGGGTGGGTCGGCTCCGGGCAGGGCTTGGCGGCCGCGGTGGTGTCCGCCGTGTCGGCCTTCAGGAAGCGCGCGAGGGGCACCGGGGTGCCGTCGACGCCGTACTGGCCCGGCTCGGCCTCCACGTAGTCGACGCCGAACAGCGAGCCCTGTCCGTCGAGGCAGGCCGCACCGCTCGCCACGCCGGGTGAGAAGGTCGAGAAGTAGAGGACGCCGTTGAACAGCGAGAGCGGGCCGGTCGGCGTGATGCCGCTCGGGAAGCGCAGGTGCCAGTTGACCTTGGTGGTGTACGTGCGGACGCCCGACGAGACGAAGGTGCGCTCGGTGAGCGAGTACACGTGGTTCAGGTTGGTCGCCGAGAAGTTGTTCTGGTCGCCGGTCGCGTAGTTCACGACCACGTCGCCGAACCGGTCGACGCTCACCACCGGCAGGGTGGAGACGGGGCCCCACTTGGCCTGGTCGGCGTTGGCCGCGTCGCCCGGGAAGTACGCGTCGTGGAACAGCGAGAACGTCCACTGCTGCGGGTCGGTCGCCGAGAAGTCCGCGCGCCAGAGCCCACCGTCGATGTCACCGACGAACGCGCGGGTGGTGACCGCGCCGACGCCGGCCGGATAGAGGGCGACCGCGCCGGTCAGCGGCGAGTCGATCCCCGCGTACGCCGGGGTGAGGGACGACTGCACGACGTACGCGCGGCCGGCGGCGATGATCTGCGCCGCGGCGCCCGTGGGCTCCGGCGGGCGCGCCGGGATCGAGCCGGTCTTGCCGAGCGGATCGTTGCGGAACGAGCGCAGGATCTTGCCGTCGTAGAGGCGCACGACGGTGAGGCTGTTGCCCGGGCCGGTCCAGCAGCGGACCTTGTTGCGGGCCGTCGTGAAGGTGTCGGCGGAGACCGGCGGGGTGTTCCAGCGGTCGCAGAGGCCGGTGTTGAAGATCGTGCCCTCACCACCGGGCAGGATGACGACCGGCGTCTCCGCGCTGACCGCGCTGTCCTTGTCCGTGTAGTAGACCGTACCGATCGAGGGCTGGCCGGGGTGCTCGCCGAACAGCTCGGCGCCCACGTTGGTGTTGGTCAGCTGCCACATGAACTGCGGGTTCACCGGGTCGGTCACGTCGAGCGCGTAGAACCCGTGGCCGGTGCTGAGCGCGGACACCATCACCGTGCGCCAGTTGGCGACGCCGCCGCGCGCGTTGGCCTTGGTGCGGCCCCAGAGGGTCGAGCCAGTGCCGAAGGCGACGTCCTTCACGATCGAGGGCGCGTCGTTGAGGAGCGCGTGGGCCCCGCCGTACTGCTTGCCGATGTGGGGCAGGATCGCGGGGGGAAGGAACGACCAGAGCTCGAAGCTGGTGTCGGCGTCCGTGGTGACGTTCGACTTGAAGGCGTGCAGCAGGCCGTCGTTGGTCGAGACCAGCATGAATGGCTGGCGGGTGGCCCAGGTGGCGCGGAACGCCGTGTACGACTCGTCGCGGATCAGCGCCGAGGGCGGGCTCACCGAGGTCGGGGTCGCGTGGTAGATGTCGCCGAGCTCGTTGCCCACGCGGTCGAGCCAGGTGGACTTGGGCTGCGGCAGGCCGAGCGCGAAGTTCAGGTACTTCTGCTTGCACTCGTCGGGCAGCGCGGTGTCCGAGCAGCTCGTCGAGGTGAGGCCGAGCGCCGCGAACGGCACCGCCGAAACGAACGACGAGTCGGCCGCGCTGATCAGGCTCCCGGTACGCAGCGCCACGCCGTCGAGGTCGGACACCGTGAGCCGCGGCCGCAGCGAGTCGCCCGACGGGGTGACCGGCGACGCCGTCTGCCCGTTCCAGGTGAAGAACTTTCGCGTGGCCTGCTTGTTCAGGTTGTTCGCGAAGTCGTCGCCCAGCGAGGCGTCGATCGGCTGCTGCACCGGCGTCATGACGCCGGACACGTTCTGGCAGGTCCAGCGCACGCGCTCGAGGATGCCCTGCCACGGACCGAAGGCGTTCACCTTGAACGAGGATCGGAACTCGGACTGGCCGCCCGCGGTGTACGAGGCGCCGGTGAAGACGGGCAGCGTACGGGACGTGGAGACCGACGCGGTCGCGTCCGCCATCGCCTTCATCAGCGCCGCGCGCAGCGTGTCGGCGTCGCTCGCGAACACGGCGCGGTTCGACCCGCCGTTGTAGGCGATCTCGTGCAGGCTGCAGCACGGCTTCTTCGGGTCGGTGTCTGCCATCGTGCTGCAGACGCCCGAGGCCGGATCGACGGTGGAGCAGTCCACGGGCGTGCCCGCGTCGTCGGAGATGGAGAAGCCGACGACGAACGTGGTCACCGGCTTCTTCCCGGTCGGCGGGTGCGAAAGATCCCACGCCACGTCCTGGGCGCGCTTGGACGGGCAGCAGCCGCTCGAACCCGTGGTCGCGCACGCCGGGTAGACGGAAGCCGCCTTCGGATCGGAGCTGTTCTCGCAGGCCTTGCGCAGGTCGGAGTTCGGGAAGCCGTCGGTGATCAGGATGATGAACGTGCCGCGGCAGTCGTTGTTCGGATCGGCGGTCGGGCCCTGCGGGTCGTTCCACAGGTACTCCTTGGCGTCGGCGAGCATCGGGCCGATCGGCGTCGCGCCGAACGGGCGCAGCGCCATCATCGCGTAGCGGATGCGGTCGTTGACCGAGCGCAAGGCCGTGGTGGTGTCGGTCGCGGCGAACGGCACGAGCGGCCCTTCCCACGGAGGGGCCGAAGGGTTGCGCGCGCCGAGCTCGAACTCGTGCGTGGTCAGTGACACCGGGTCGATGGCGCAGCCGAGCGGCCAGCCGTAGGCCGGCGTGGAGCCGGTGCCCGTCGCCCACCCCGGGAAGTAGCTCCACTGCCCGTTCATGCCGGCGATGGCGTTGTGCGTGGTGCCGGTCCAGCCGGTGTCCTTGGCCGTCGCGCTGTCGAACGTCATGAGCGCGAAGCGCGCCTGATCGCGGAACGTGTCGAGCAGGCCGAGGCCGTCGGTCTTGAAGTCGGTGGCGAGGCAGGTGCCCGGCGCACCGAGGGTCGTCCCCGCGAGCTTGCGGAAGCCGAAGTCCGTGACGCCCCAGGTGTTCCAGTCGTCGGGCCAGCTCTTGGTGGTGAGGAGCGTGGGCGCGCCGATCGTGCAGCCGTTGGAGATCGGGCGGTAGTGCTGGAGGTAGTAGTCCTTGTCGTACGGCGCGGTGCCGCCGAGCCCGTACTCGTTGATGAAGTCGGTCGAGTTCCGGGCGACGCCGAGCATCTGGTAGCCCTGGATCGAGCCACCGAGCACCTCGAGGGCCTGGATCCAGCGGTTCTTCTCGGTCGAGAGGCTCCCGGCCGCCACCGCGGGCAGCGAAGCGTTCGGGTTGCGCTCCATCGAGCCCGACGTGTCGAGCAGGATGAGGACGTTGGGCAGCGGCGGGGTGACGTCGGACTGCGCGCGCGCGGTTCCGGTCGCCGTGGCGAGCGCGGCGACGGTCGCCGCGCCGAGGAGGCCCTTCAGGAGGTGGCGACCGTGCGTCGTGGTGAAGTTCTTCATGGCGACGCTCACTTGGTGATGGGGCCGACGACGACGTGGCCGCGACCGGTGACGAACAGCGCGTTGAGGCCCTCACCGAGGGACCAGTCGACGGTGCCGTTCAGGTTGTCGTCCCGGAACACGACGCCCGTGGACGTGACGGCGAAGTCGACGAAGTCGACCCCGACCGGCGCGTTGGTGTCGTCCTGGAAGCCGGGGACCAGGCGGGTGACCTTGTAGGCGTCGGTGATCTCGGCCACGAAGCCGCCACCGGTGCTGGTGATGCCGAACGTGCCCGGCGTGCCGCTGGCCGGGATCGCCGGCACGATCAGCTTCTCGCTGGTCATGCCGAGGCGGTTCTCCACGTCCTTCGGGTACACGTGGTAGCAAGGCGCCGGGGTCATCGCGAGGCCCTTGTTGGCCTTGCAGGCCTCGCTGCCGGTGAGGACCATCTTGAGGTAGTCGCGCGGTGACGTGGCCACCTCTTGCGCGACCGCGTAGGCGCCGAACCCGGAGAGCTCGATGGCCGCGTTGCGCTGCCGATCGTAGCCGGCCGACTGCACGTCGAAGTGGGCGTTGCTGACGGCGAAAGTGCCCAGCGCCGACAGGATCATCAGCACCATCATGACGACGAACATCGTCGCGCCACGCTCACGCGCGCGACCACGCTTCGTCCGCCCGTTCTGGGCCAACCGGGGCCGGGAGATGCGGTTCACCATCGGACACCCTGCTGGTTGACGAGCGAGACCTCGCCCATGACGCTGCGCGCGCGCGAGTACTGGTTGGTGCCGAGCTTGTAGCGGAGGAGGCCGATGCCGCCGTCGTCGATCGGCACGGAGCGGTCGTAGTCGCGGGTGCGGACCGTCAGGCGATAGCGCACCGATCGGATGCGCTGCGGTCGGATGGACGGGCCACCTGTCATCGTGTCGCCGCCGTAGACGCCGTTGTTGGGGTCGCCGAACTCGTACGAGAGCAGGTTGGGTGGGGTCTGCACCGTGGCCGACTGGGGCACCGAGGTGTCGACGGTGAAGGCGAATCCGAGATCGACCGCATACTCGGCGACGATCTCCTCGGTGCCGTCGATGGGCAGGCCGTTCTGATCGAGCTCGCGGCGCACGAGGTCGTACTTGTTGGCCTCGCCGACGCTCGCGTCGCTGTAGGCCCACTTGAACAGCGTGTTCGCGGACAGCGAGTACACTCCGTACTCCACCGTGGAGACGGGGTTCACCTCGTAGCCCATGCCGATGCCCTGGACGCCACACCGCTTGTCGGAGAGGCCCGCGCGGTTCGCGACCGCGGGCGCGGCGGTGGTCGTGATGACGGGCCGCCCGCCCGCCGCGATGCTGGAAGCCTGCACGAGCAGGTACTGAGAGCAGCCGAGGTCGTTGCGCAGGCGGATCATGCGGCCCGGGGCGAACACCGCCTGCATCACGTTGGTCGCGCTGCCCGTCTCGCCGACGGTGAGCAGGCGCGCGGTCGAGCCGACGATGACCTGGAGCGTGATGTCCGAGCCGCCACCGCTGGCCGAGGGCTCGATCGCCGCCACTTGGTAGGAGTCGGTGGTGGAGTAGTTGCCCTGCAACACGATGCGGTCCGGGTAGAGGCCCTGGGCGGCGCTGAGCGGCGCGTCGAGCGCGGCCGTCGCGGCGGTCCCCTGCTTGTAGTGGATCGACTGGATCCGCGCGGTGAAGCCCATGGAGCCCACCGGCACCACGTTGGGGTCGAGCCGATAGTTCGGGGTCGACATGAACCCGGCGCGTTCGATGTCGCCGCGCAGCCGGTCGACGCCGAGTCGCAGGTTGCCCTGCGACGTGGCGAGGCGCCCTTCCGTCGCGAACACGCGCGTCGCGCCGCGGCTCACGAGGAACGCCGCGAAGATCACGAACAGGCCGGCGACGCTGGCCACGAGCAGCTCGAGGAGCGTGAAGCCCTCGGCCCGACGTGCGCGACGACGAGCGATCGGAGAAGGGCTCATGTGTCGGGCCTCTGGATCGCCGCGGCGGCGTACACCCAGTGGAAGTTGAGCTGGTCGAGGCCGATGGTGGTCTCGGTGCCGCGCGGGGACATGCAGAGCCCGGTCGCGGTCATGCCGTAGGTGCCGTACTTGACCGCGTCGGCGAGCGTGCGCTTCTTGAAGAAGACGCGGACCTCGGCGCGGATGAGGCTGTCCGTGTAGATCGTGCGCAGCTTCATGTGGGTGCAGTAGACGACGTTGTTCAGCTGGCCCGCGCCGTCGGAGAGCAGCACGTCGTTGCCGCTGAGATCGAACGCCGGTGAGGCGAGGCCCTCGAGCGAGCTCGCGTTGGGGCGGATCCAGACGTTGGAGGCGGAGCTCACCTCGAACAGCCACGCGGTCTTGGTCAGATCGGAGGCGCTGGCCCCCGTCGCCATCGTCCAGCGGTTCGCGTCGCGCCGCAGGCGCTGCAGCCAGGTGCGCGCCGCCGCGTTGGCGACGGTGAACTGCTGCGCGGACTTGTTCGACGAGATCGTCGTGGCCTGCAGCGCCACCACGCCGAGGAGGCCGATGGTGAGCACGGTCAGGGCCATCATCACCTCGATGAGGGTGAAGCCCCGCGAAGCCCTATCCGGAGAGACTGGGGAGGCCCGGGAGAAACGGTGGGCCATCAGCTCGCCTCCACCTGCGGGATGCCCGCCGGGGTCACGCGCACGACGCGCTGGATGCCGACCGGAGCTCCCGAGCCGTTGAGGCGCTGGATCAGGTAGCGGCCCGTGTCCGAGCCGAGCGGGCGCACCCAGGTGCCCGTGCTGTTCCACCAGGAGTTGCCGCCCGCGGTGATGCAGTAGTCGCGCGCGGCGGGGGTGGTGCCGTAGGCGTCGGAGATCGCGGTGACGCGGATGTTCTTGCCGACCCAGTCCGACACCGTGTCGTTGGTCTTGCCGGTACCGAAGTCGATCGACGCGAGGGCGCGGGAGTCGGCCGTGGTCCAGGACATCGCCGTGCAGCCCGGCGTCGGACCGCCCGTGAGGCTCACCGCCGCGCGCAGCTCGAAGCGCAGGCCGCCGGCGCCGTTGGTGACGCGGACCACGTGCGCGCCACCCGTCGCCAGCGCGCGGTTGCGCGCGATGCGGAACATGCCGGAGATCTCGTCCGCGGCGCGCATGTTGTGGCGATCCTCGAGCACCCCGCCGAGGGTCGGGCCCGCGAGCACGAGGAACATGCCGATCATCACGATGACGGCCATGAGCTCGATGAGGGTCACCCCGCGCTGGCGGCCAGCAGGTCGAGACGGGGGGCGGACGGATCGCATGGCGAGGACACGGGTAGCAAGCCATGTGCCGTCCCTGGCACCCTCGGTGGGGGCTCGATTCCCGACGCTTCGTGAAGCCCCCCCCTCTCCCCTGGGAAGCCTTTGCGACGCTATGCAGAAAGTTCAGACCCCCCCACGCTGACCCCACGCCCTCCCTCGTGTAAGGAGCGGCCATGTCTCAGCGCCTTTCTGTGCTCGCCCTCACGGTCCTCGCCGCTTGCAAGGAAGACCCCAAGCCCACGCCGCCGCCGCCTCCTCCCGGGCCCGTGGTGGTCGCGAGCGGCTCGGGCTCGACGGCGGGCAAGTCGCTGTGCGACCCCGCGGCGGTCGGCATCGTCGACGCGAAGGTCGCGGCGCTGCTGCCCGACCTCGTCGAGGGCCACTGTGTGCTCAAGACCGCGCCGGCGAAGTCGTTCGGCGAGGGCACCCCGACCAAGATCGAGAACGTCTCCGACATCATCGACGGCGCTGGGCAGGTCTACTCGGGGAACTACTACGCGAAGCGGTACGACCAGCTGAAGTACGTCGACGGCAAGGGCACCGGCGCCGAGGTCGAGATCGTGCTCACCACGTTCGACAAGCCCGAGAACGCGTACGCGCTCTTCACGTACCGCGTCGTCGCCAACGCCGACCCCGACCCCGAGGTGGCCAAGTCGAAGGACCGTCGCCCCTGGCAGGTCGTGAAGGGCGGCGGCGCCGCTGCGCTCGGCAGCGCGGCGCTCGTGCTCTGGAAGGGCAACTACCTCGTCGAGCTGAGCTACAGCCCCGACGCGACCAAGGACAAGGCCGCGGCCATGAAGGCGGCCGACGATCTGCTCCCCAAGCTCGCCACGGCGATCGGGGACAAGCTCCCGGGCACGACCGACCTCCCCGCCGACGTCAAGGCGCTGCCCTCCGCGGCCGAGGGCGCGATCGCGCTCGGCGTCGACTACGTACCCCCCAAGTTCGCGCGGCCCGAGGGCAAGGCCGAAGCGCTCGTGCTCAACGTCGCTGGTGGCTACGCCGCGGCGTTCATGAAGGAGGGCAAGAAGCGCTTCCGCGTGCTCGCGTTCGTGCGGGAGGAGAAGGACGCCGCGCGCGACATCGTGGAGACCTTCCGCAAGCTGCCGGGCAGCGTCACGCTCAAGGACAAGGAGATCGGCGACGACGCCGTGCAC
>Ga0154020_10009817_pt1 | contig 10999 bp, 7 predicted proteins | sample Klosneuvirus_201_FD_109709 | JGI IMG/M metagenome (GOLD analysis project Ga0154020, IMG submission 109709) | Active sludge microbial communities from wastewater, Klosterneuburg, Austria - Klosneuvirus_20160825_MG | ecosystem: Engineered > WWTP > Aerobic digester > Activated sludge | place...
CCGCCCACGCGGCCACCGCGTCGCCGCGGCGCTCGAGCGCGCCCTCGGAAGGACGCCGCAGGTGACGCCGCTGGTGACGATCGATCGGGTCGGCCAGGGATCGCCGGACGAGGCACGCTACGCCGGGTCCACCGTGACTCTCCTCGCGGTGGCCGTGGCGGTCGTCGCGGCGCTCGTGGGCTTCGAGCTCTGCGAGCGGCTCCGGCTGGACCTGGTCGTCGGCCCGCGCGTCTCGCTCGGCGTGGGTGTCCTCCTCGCGGCCGCCTTCACCACCTGGCTCTCTCGCCCTCGCGGCCGGCGGGCCCGCGACGGCTGGGTGGGCCTCTACCCGGACCGGATCGTGCACGTCCAGGACCGGCTCGTCGTGGTGCCCTGGAGCGCCGCGCGGCGCTACGGCGACCGCCACGCGGGCTGGGTCGAGGTCGAGGTCGAGGGCCACGCTCCGCTCGCGATCCCGACCGCCGACGAGGCCACGCGCGCGGCCGTGCTGGCGACGCTCGAGGGTCAGGGCCTCTCGCGCCGGGTGTGAGGAGATACCCTCCCGGCATGGATCCCCACCAGGCCAGGCGCTGATGCCCGGCGCCGCGCGCCGGGCGCGCGAGAGGCAGCTCTTCCAGCGGCAGCTCGAGCAGCTCCTGCCGGCCGTGCGGGCGAAGGAGCCGGCGGCGCGCGAGCAGGACGTCGTGCGGGTCGCCGTGCTGAACCCGCCCTGGACGACGCGCCGCCTCGACCCGGCGGTGCTCGTGCTGGACCAGGCCGCGGCCCGGCTGTGGCGCGGGGAGCTCGACGGTTCGGCCTCGCTCTACACGGAGGTCGGCCCCGGCTGGAGCGTCCGGTTCGACCGGCTGGCCGTGCGGCTCGAGCGGCAGGACCGGCTCCTCGACCTGTGGGTCCTGCGGGGCGGCGATCCGCACGCGGGCGACCGGCCCGCCCGCCACCGCGTGGTCGCCGCGCTGGAGCGAGCGCTCGGCAACGCGCCCGACGTCGCGCCGGGGGTCGCGATCGACCGGGTCGGCGTGGCGTCGCCGATCGAGGTCGCGCTCGGCGGCCTCTCGCTCCTCGGCGCCCTCACCCTCGCCGGCGTGTACTTCGTCGCCGACCTGCGGCTCGGATGGACCCCCGAGCCGCTCCTCTCGGGCGTCGCCGCGGCTGCGCTCCTCCTCCTCTGCGGCTGGCTGTGGCTCCCGCACCAGCGAGGCCGCGACGGCTGGGTGGGGCTCTACCCCGACCGGGTCGTGCACGTCCAGGACCGGCTGGTGGTGCTGCCCTGGAGCGCCGTGCGCGGCTTCGACGACCGGCCGTCGTCGTGGGTCGCCCTCGACTGCGACCCGCCGCTGGCGATCCCGACCGTCGACGAGGCCGCGCGCACGGCCGTGCTCGCCGCGCTCGACGCCGCGGGCCTGCGCCGGAGCGGCTAGCACCCCTCGTTCAGCGCAAGGCCTGCTCGAGCGTGGTCGCGACGTCGGTCTTCGCGTCGCGGTACTTCACGATCATGGGGGCCGAGAGCTGGAGCCCCCGCGCGCGGGCGAAGTCGCCCGAGGCCGGGCGCGAGCCCGGGACGACGACGGCCCCCTCGGGGACCTCGCCCCGCCGCTCGACGCCGTGCACGAGGTCGTAGATCACCGTCGAGGCGGTGAGGACGACGCCCGACGCGAGGACCGCGCGGGACCTCACGCGGACCCCCTCGAAGACCCCGACCAGGCCGCCGACGAAGGCGTCGTCCTCGACGATCACCGGCTGGGCGCCGGCGGGCTCGAGCACGCCGCCGATCTGGGCGGCGGCCGAGAGGTGGACCCGCGCGCCGATCTGGGCGCAGGAGCCGACGAGCGCGTGGCTGTCGACCATGGTGCCCGCGCCGACGTGGGCGCCGACGTTCACGTAGGCCGGCGGCATGACGACCACGCCGCTCGCGAGGTAGGCGCCGCGCCGGACGGACGAGCCGCCGGGGACGAGGCGCACGCCGTCGCCGAGGGTGAAGCGCCGCGGCGGGTAGGCCGCCTTGTCGAAGAAGGGGAAACCTGGGCCCGGCTCCTCGCGGAGCGGGTAGCGCCGGAAGCCGACGAGGATCGCGCGCTTGACCCAGGTGTTGACCCGCCACCCGCCCTGCCCGTCGGGCTCCGCGGCGCGGAGCCGGCCCGCCTCGAGCTCTCCCACGAGCTCCCAGTGGTTCTTGTCGGCCGCCGGATCGGCGAGCACCTCGTCCACGGGACGATCGCCCGAAGGACCGGCGTAGAAGGCGCGAAGCGAGTCGATGCTCAACGGCGGGCTCCTTCGAAGGCGGCGTCGCGCACGGCGTCGAGCGCCTCGCGCAGGCGGGCCACGGTGGCGGGCTCCGCCGGCACGAGCGGCAGGCGCAAGGTCGGGCCGCCGAGCCCGAGGAGCTCCAGGCCGGCCTTGAGGGGGATCGGGCTCGACTCGGCGAAGAGCGCGTCGATCACGGGCAGCAGGAGCTGGTGCAGCCGCTGGGCCTCGGGCAGGTCGCCCTTGCGGGCGGCCGCCACGAGGGCCTTGGTCTCGGCCGGAAGCAGGTTCGCCACCACCGACACGAGCCCCTCGGCGCCGACGGCGATCGAGGGCAGGGCCAGCCCGTCGTCGCCGGCGAGCAGGAGCCGGCCGGCGGGGAGGGCGCGGCCGATGTCGCCGATCTGCGTCAGGTTCCCCGACGACTCCTTCACGGCCAGCACCGTCGGGACGGCCTCCCACAGCCGCGCGAGCGTGGCCGCGGTCAGGTTCACGCCCGTCCGCCCGGGCACGTTGTAGGCCACGAGCGGGAGCCCGGGCGCGGCGTCGGCCACGGCCCCGTAGTGGGCCAGCAGCCCGTTCGGCGTGGGCTTAACGTAGTACGGGGTGACGACCAGGGCGGCGCTGGCGCCGAGCTGCTGCGCGCGGCGCGTCCAGGCCGCGGCCTTCTTCGTCGAGTTGCTCCCCGTGCCGACGACGACGGGGTGTCCGGCCGCCTCCTCGAGGCAGGCCGTCACCAGCGCGTCGCGCTCGGCCTCCTCGAGGGTCGCCGACTCGCCGGTCGTCCCCAGGACGACGAGCCAGTCGACGCCGCCCTGGCCGCCCTGGAGCACGTGGCGGACGAGGCCGCGGAAGGCGGGCAGGTCCACGGCGCCGTCGGCCGTGAAGGGGGTCGCCAGGGCCACGCCCAGGCCGGAGAGGTCGACGGGGTCGTTCACGCGAGGGGGCTCCGGAAGAGGGGGTCGAGGAGGTCCTTGGCGACGTCGTCCATGCCGTAGACGCCAGGCGCCTTCCCGGTGGTCAGCCACCAGGCGGCGGTCACGGCGCCCTCGGCGTAGGGCTTGAAGCTCCGGGCGGCGTGGCTCAGCTCGATGACCTCGCCCGGGGCGTCGATCCCGACGACGTGCGAGCTGTAGGTCGTGCCGGCCCGCACCACGCCCACGGAGAGCGACTCCGGCCCGACCGGGCCGCCGACCGTGACGCCAGTCTTCCGCGGACAGCCGGTGAGGATGGCCTGCGCCAGGAGCTTGGCCGTCCCCGAGGGGGAGTCGTGCTTCCGCGCGTGGTGGTGCTCGATGATGTACGGGTCGCGGGTCGCGTCGGCGGCGGCGAAGCGAGCCAGGACGGTCGTGAGGCGCAGCAGCATGGCCATGCCGAGCGAGAAGTTCGGGGCCACGAGGACCGGGATCCGGCCGCGGACCTGGTCGGCCAGGTCGGGGATGCTCCAGCCGGTCGAGCCGATGACGAGCGGCCGCCGGTGCTCGAGCGCCCAGGCCAGGTGCACCGCCACGCCCGCGGCGGCGCTGCACTCGATGACCACGTCGGGCTGCGGCGGCGACGGCGTCTCGCGCGTCAGGTGCCACGCCAGCGCCGTGCTCTGCGCCCTCGAGCCGACCTCGGCGGCGACGGCGCTCCCGAGGCGGCCGCGGCCGAAGACGCCCACGTGGAGGGGGGCCGGGGGCGCGACGGCCACGGGCTACTCGCGCCCCTCGACGAAGCTCTTGTGGAGGCGCTGGATCGCCGGCAGGACGTCGCTGCCCTTCACGATCAACGAGAGGTTGATCTCGTTGGCGCCCATGCTGATCATCTCGACGTTGATCTCGCCGAGCGCCTGGAAGACCTGCACGCCCACGCCGGCGGTGCGTTTGAGCCGCTCGCCGATGATCGCCAGGATCGCCCGGTCCTCGCTCACGTCGACCTGCGCGAACTGGCGGAGCTCGGCCAGGATCGGCCCGAGCGGCGCCCCCTGGTCGATCGTGAGCGACACGCTCACCTCGGCCGTGGCCACCAGGTCGACGCTCGTCCCGAGCCGCCCGAAGACCTCGAACAGCCGCGCCAGGAAGCCGGCGGCCGCGAGCATGCGCGAGCTGCGGACGGTCAGGACCGTCACCGGGCCGCGCGAGGCCAGGGCCGTGATCGCGCGCCCGGTCGCCGACACCTCGGCCGTGATCGTGGTGAAGGCCCCGTTCGGCCGCTGCGTGTGGCGGACGGTGACCGGGATCCCGGCCTCGACCGCGGGCTGGACCGTGGCCGGGTGGAGGACCTTGGCGCCGAAGGCCGCCAGCTCGGCCGCCTCGGCGAACGACAGGCGCGGGATCGGCCGCGCGTTCGGCACGACGCGCGGGTCGGCGGTGAGCACGCCCTCGACGTCCGTCCAGATCTGGATCTCGTCCGACTGGAGCGCCGCGCCCAGGAGCGCCGCCGAGTAGTCGCTCCCGCCGCGGCCGAGCGTGGTCGTCGTCCCGTCCTCGGTCGAGCCGATGTAGCCCTGCGTGACCACGACCTTCCTCGGGCCGAGGTGCGGGGCGAGCTTCTCGTGCGCCAGCCGCTTGATCGCCGCCGGCTGCGGGACCGCCGCCCCGAAGGCCCCGTCCGTGCGCACGACCTCGCGCGCGTCGGCGTGGTGGACCGTGATCCCCTCGCTCGACCACTCGCTCTTCAGGTGCGCGGCGAAGACCTTCGTCGAGAGCCGCTCGCCCTGGGCCACGATCGCGTCCTGCGAGCGCGGGGTCAGCTCGCGCAGGAGCGCCACGCCCCGCAGCAGCATCTCCAGCTCGGCCCGCTGCGCCGCGAGCGCCGCCCGGCCCTCGTCCAGGTGCTTCCCCTTCGCCAGCTCGGCCAGCGCCTTGTCGTGGCGCGCGAACAGCATCTCGGCCTCGGCCATGGCCGCGTCGAGGTCGCCCTTCTTGGCCGCCGCCGCCGTGCGGAACAGCGCGTCGGTGGTCTTCCCCATGGCGGAGAGGACCACGACCGGGGCCTTGTCGAGCGCCGTGCGGACGACCGACGCCACCTGGCGCATGCAGGCGGCGTCCGCGACCGACGACCCGCCGAACTTGAGGACACGAGGGTTCATGCGGGGGCAGACTCTACCGCACCGCGTCAGCCACACGAACAGCCTTCCCGGCCGCCGGCGGACGGTTGGACGCCTCGAGGGCGCCGAGCAGGCGGCCCGGCCGGCGACCCCTGGCTATCCTCGGGCCGTGAGGACCGCCCCCCTCCTCCTCCTCCTCGCCCTGCCCCTCCTCGGCCTCGCCGGCCCGGCGGCGGCCCAGGAGGTCGGCCCGGTGATCTCGGGGCTGCTCGTGGACGGCCGGCGCCCGCACCGGATCACGGGCGGTCGGAAGGTCACGATCGTGGGGTCCAACTTCGAGACCGGGAAGGACGACCCGCGGGCGGCGCCCGGCGCGGGGCGGACCGTCACGGTCGACGGCCTCCCGGCGAGGGTCACGTCGGCCGACGACGACGAGGTGGAGTTCGTCGTGCCGCACGAGGTCCTCCCGGGCCCCGCGCGGCTCCGGCTGGCGATCGTCGGGCGCGGCGTGGCCGAGACCTCCTTCGTCGTGCGCCGCGCGGCGAACGAGGCGGGCATGACCGGCTGCGTCGACATGTACTACTACTCGTGGGTCGACGACCCGGGGCTGCCCGAGGACCCGCCTGACCCCGCCGTCGCCGAGGCGGCCTTCGCCGCCTTCCAGATCACCCGCTTCGAGCGGGTCCCCGGCGCCGCCGTCCTCGAGGTCGAGGGCACCTGCGGCGACCTCCCCGACGGCTGGCCGCTCCAGCTCCACCTCCGCCGCGACGGCGTGCTGCAGGTGACCGTCGGCCTCGTGGCCGAGGACCAGCGCTGGCGCGCACGCCTCGGCCCGCACGCCGCCGCGGGGCGCTACGAGGCCGAGCTCCACTTCGAGCTCGGCCAGCTCGACCTCCCCGAGGCCCGCGACTTCCGCCTGGGCAACGCCGCCGCCCGCCAGGGGCTCTACGACCGGGTCGACCGCACCGCGACGCTCGAGCTCCCGTGACCGCCCGCGCGCTCGTCCTGGCGCTGGCCCTCGCCCTGCCCGGCCTGGCTGCGGCGCAGGACGCCGCGCCGGTCGCCTCGCCGCTGGTGCTCTCGCACATCGACCAGGCCACCGGCGCGCGCAGCCGACGGATCGAGCGCGGCGTCTCCCGGGTGGCGACGCTGGTCGGCGACGGCTTCCTTTCGCCCGGCCCCGACCGAACTCCGCCGCCTGGCCTGGTCGTCGAGCTCGACGGTGTGCCGGTCCCGATCTTCGATCACAGCGCGCGACACATCACGTTCCTGGTGCCCGCCGAAGGGGTGGCGCTCGGCCCGACCCGGCTCCGGGTCACGCGGGCAGACGGAGCGCGCGCCGAGACCGAGCTGCAGCTCGTCGAGGTCGGCCACGGCCCCTGCATGCCGAACGGGCTGATCCTCACGGGCCTTCGCGCGAACGGCGTCCGGAGCCTGCAAGCCTGCCCCGGCGACACGCTCGAGCTCGCAGGTTCGGGGTGGCCGTCCGACGGTCCGGGCGGGTACCACCCCGACACCCTCGCCGTCGACCTCTCGGGCTGCGGCCTGCTCCTGCTCGAGGCCACGCCCGAGCTGCTGGTCGTCCGGGTCCGCGACGCGGCGGCGATCGGCCCCTCGACGCTCCGGATCCGGGTCGACGGGGTGGGCGACGTGGAGACCCCGCTCGAGGTCGTGGAGGAGCGGCCGTCGAAGCCGATCCCGAGACGCCCTCCCGCAGGCCCGCGACCGCCTGGACCGGCGACCGCGCGGGCGCTCCCACCTGCAGTCATGCCAGACCCCGCCGACGTGATCCTCGCCGCGTTCACCCTCGACTCCTGGAGCGTGACCCGCGACCCGGCGGGCACCCAGGTCGAGGCCAAGGGCGCCGTCCCGGGCGTGCTCCCCGACGGGTTCCGGCTGACCGTCGACCTCGACCGGGACGGCCGCTCGGTCGAGACGCGCGCGGTCGTGCTCGAACATGGCGCGTGGCGCGCGAGCTTCGGCCCGTTCCCGGGAGGTCTCCCGCCAGGCCGCTACACCCTGTCGATCGTCTTCCAGCTCTCCAAGCAGCCCCGCGCCATGGCCCGCGCCTTCAAGAGCAGGCTCGGCCCGGAGGTCGCCGATCACTTCGAACGGATCCAGCGCGTCGAGGAGCTGGGGGCGATCGCGGAACCAGGCACCGGGAGACGGGAGTGACCGCAAGGCTCCGCCTCCTCCTGCCCCTCCTCCTCTCCTCCACGGCGCGGGCGCAGGAACTCGCCGTGCCACCGGACCTTGCTCCGGTCGCCTCGCCAGCGGTCGTCGCGTCCGTCGCTCCCGTGATCTCGGCGATGCTGCGAGCCAGCTGCCATGATCGCCCCGCCCTCGGACAGGAAGTGGAGCGTGGCGTCGTCACGAGCGGCGGGCGGGGGTGCGTCCGCCGAGTCCGGTGGTCCGAGCAGTCGTTCTTCCCCCGTCCGAGAGCGAGGACTCGCGACGCGAGCTGCCCGCTCGGCCGCTGCGGATGAAGCGCGGGCTCGCGGTGCGTGGAGCGCGGCTGTGCGGAGCGGGACGCGGCGGGAGGGGTCCGAGACCCGTGAGCCCGGTTGTGTGATGTGAGTGGGTCGAGGACCCCTGCCCGCCGCGGCCCAGCGGAGCGCAGCCGCGCTCCGCGCACCGCGACCCCGCTTCCGCAGCGCCCGAGAGAGCGAGTCCGAGCGACCAACCAACGACAACGGGGCGCCCACTGGGCGCCCCGTCGCGTGATCTTCAGGAGATCGAGTCGTCCTTACGGACGGACGAAGATCTCGCAGGCCGGGACGGCGGCGCCGTCCATGCCGTTCGTGTACTGCGTGGCCCCGCTCCAGCCACCGACCACCATGATCTTGCCCGAGGGCATGGTCACGACGCTGTGGCCCGCGCGGCTCATGCGCATCTGGTAGCTCTCGGAGACGCCCGAGGCCGAATCGATCAACTCGCCGGTCGGGACGTCGGCGATCGTCGCCACGGCCGCGGTGCGGTTGATCTTGTTGCCGCCGACGACGAGGATGTCGTTGCCGACGAGGGCCACCGCGTGCTTCGCGCGCTCCGTCTGGAGGTTGCCGAAGGCCGTGAAGGCCGTCGCGCCAGCGACGAGCTTCTCCATGCCCTTGAGGGCCTGGAACCCGGCAGCGCCGGTCGCCGGGGCCACCCAGCCGTCGCCGCCCATGACCACGATGTCCCCGTTCGGGAGCTTCGTGCTCGCGTGCCAGCGACGGTCCTGGTTGAGGGCCGGGCCGACCGTGGCGAGCTTCGTCACGTCGTCGTAGGTCTCGTTGCCGAGGCCGCGGACGGGCTGGATCACGGCCGGGGTCCCCTGCGGGAGGAACGCCTCACCAGCGATGAAGAAGGCCTTGCCGTTCACGAGCTCGACCGAGCCACCCTGGCGGGGCGCCGCCATGTAGTTCGCGACGGCCGGCGTGAGGTCCGTGTGGGCCTTCGTGGCCGGGTCGTAGAGCTCGACGAGCGGGATCGTGCCGCCCAGGCCGTTGTAGACGAGGGCGTTGTAGCCGCCCGCGATCATGACCTGGCCGTTCGGGAGGACGGTCGCGTAGTGATTCCGACGGCGCATCACGAGGTTGCCCACGTTCGAGAACCTGTTCGTGATCGGGTCGAACTCCCAGGTCGAGCGGATGTCGCCGCCGGTGACCTGGATCGGCCCGGTGCCGCCCGTCTGCTGGCCCTGCTCGAAGCCCATGCCACCCGCGATGAAGACCTTCCCGTTCGGGAGCTTCGTCGCCGTGTGGAACGCGCGAGCGATCGTGTAGCCCGTGCCGGGCGCGGCGCCCGTGATCGGGAAGAGCATGAAGCCGCCGGGGTTACCGCCGAGCGCAGCAGCCTCGGTGCCCGTCCACATGCCCGTGACCGGATCGAAGATCTCGCTCTGGGCGGCGCCCGCAACGAAGGTCGGCGCGCCAACCGAGGTCACGCTCGCGATACCGCCGGTGACGAGCACGCGGCCGTCGTCGAGGAGCGTCGCGACGTGACCGCCGCGGGCCTTGACGAGCGACTGGGCGTCCTTGAAGCCGGTGGTGAGGGTCGTGGCCAGGTCGATGTTCGTGCCCGAGATCGCGGCGCGGCTGCTCGAGGCCGTCATGATCGTCGAGCCCGACTTGACCGCCGCCGCCGAGGACGAGCCCGCGGTGAGCTTGGCCGCGTTGAACGTGCCCGTCAGGCGCATCTTCGCGCCGGCGCCGAGCTTGATCACGACCTCGCTCGAGTTGACCGCCGAGATCGTCCAGGTCGACATGGCGCCGAAGCTGTCACCCGCGACCGGGAGCGCGAAGTGCGCGTCGGTCATGAGCGGGAGCGGCGGGAAGACCGCCGGCTGGATGATCGAGACGGCCTCGCTGAACTTGACCGTGAGCTCGTCGTTCGCCGTGACGTCCGAGGAGCCGTCCTTGTCCGCGAAGTTGACCGCCGTGATCGTGGCCTGGGTGGTCGACGGCGGGGGCGGCGGGGGCGGGGGCGGCGGCGGCGGCGTGGTCCCGGGCTGCATGGTCGCGCCAAGCGTGTAGGCGCCCGTGCCGCGCGGCGGGTTGGCCGTCGCGCCGAAGTGCCGGACCTCGAGGTAGAAGCTGCCGGTCGACGGGGCCGTGAAGTACGTGGCCGTCGTCACGGTGGCCGCCTGCGTCGGGATCCGCGAGAGGGTGCCAGCGCCCGAGTCGTCGTCCGTGGCGATCGCCGCCGTGCCCGTCGCGCCGAAGAGCGTCAGGTAGGTGTCGGTGACCGTCGCCCCGTTCTGGGTCGTCTCGAAGACGTACTTGTTGCCCTGGATCAGGTCGATCTTGAACCAGTCACGGTCGCCGATCGCCTCGATGTTGCCGGCGATCGTGGCGCCCGGCGTGAGGATCGAGGTCGTCGTGCGGTCGTTCTTGTGGTCGTCCGCGGGCGGGGGCGGGGGCGGGGGCGTCGCAGCGCCCAGCTCGGCCTTGACCTCGTAGGTGCCGGTGCCGGTCTGGACGTCGTAGTGCGTGACGGCGAGGAAGTAGTCGCCGGCCGTCGGGCACAGCCAGGTCGTGTCGATGGTGGTCCCGAGGACCGGGTCGGGGATGTACGAGCCCAGGCTCTGCGGGTTGGCCGGGTCGTAGTCGTCGCTCTCCTCGATCAGGGTGCCAGTAGCGTCGGCCAGCTCGAGGTAGCTGTCCATGCCGTTGGCGAGGTTCTGCGTCCTGAACGTGTAGCGCGTGTTGGCCATCAGGGTGACCTTGAACACGTCCACGTCACCGCCGGCGCCGATCTCGCCGGCCAGCGCCGTGCCGAGGGTCAGGACCGAGGCCGTGGCGGCGTCGTTGCCGTGATCGTCCGGGGGCGGCGGGGGGACCGGGGCGCCGACCGTGCAGTTGATCTTGAACGCGCCGGTCGTGGCCGCGGCGTTCTTGTGGGTCACGACGACGTAGTAGGTCGCGTTGGTCGGGATCGCCGTGCCGGCGATCGACACCTGCGACTCGAGGCCAGGAGCGGCGAGGTTGTCGTTCTCCATGATCAGGGTGCCGGTCGGCCCGAGGAGCTTGACGACCGTGTCCATGCCGACGCGCAGGTCGGACGTGGTCATGAGGTAGTCGACGCCCGCCGAGAGGTTGACCTTGAACCAGTCCTGGTCGCCGGCGAACTGGGTCAGGCCCTCGATCATGGCCGCCGTCGTCGGGAGCAGCGTGGCCGTGGTCGAGTTGTTGCCGTGGTCGTCGGTGGTGCCGGCCGGCGGGTTCGGACCGCCGGGGATCACACCGG
>Ga0154020_10009818_pt1 | contig 10998 bp, 8 predicted proteins | sample Klosneuvirus_201_FD_109709 | JGI IMG/M metagenome (GOLD analysis project Ga0154020, IMG submission 109709) | Active sludge microbial communities from wastewater, Klosterneuburg, Austria - Klosneuvirus_20160825_MG | ecosystem: Engineered > WWTP > Aerobic digester > Activated sludge | place...
AATCGAACCGTTTGCGCGCAGGGCGAGGGCAAAGTCCTCTCCTACCGCTATATCAACAAAGTCGTTGCCGGGTATGGTGCCGCCGCCCAAGCCGGATCCCCAGAACGCCAACGAACCATCGGTGAGGATGCCGGCGCTGAAGCCCCAGCCCGCGGCCACCTTGCGGTATGTTCCCGGTGGGGCGTTCAGTTCACCCATGAAGTTGTAACCCCAACCGACGAGGGTGTCATCCATGCGGATGGCGAAGTAGCAACTGGCGCCGGCGGTGATGAACTTGAACGGCCCCGGTGGGGCGTTCATGAGAACAGGGTCGGGGTCGCCCCAAAGCGCAATTGATCCATCCGCGCGGAGGGCGGCGCATGTGATGGAAGTTTCGACTACTGCAACAAACTTGCCGGGCGGCACATTGAGCTGTCCGAAGCCGTTGTTGCCGAAACCGATGAGGGGCCCAGGCACGACTTGGCCGGACGCGCCACCAACAACGCACAGAATCGCTCCGGCGCATGCCACGAGTCGGGCTCTTTGGATCACACGTGGCCACATGACGGCTCGTCCTCAACAACGGGCGACAAACAAGTCTACCGCAGGCGGAGTCGGCACCCCAGCAAGCACCAACAAGTGTTCGATTATCGGTCCCGCGGGGCTGCTAACGCCTTGCGGCGAGAGGTGAAAGGCGAAAGGCAAGAGGTGAGAGTTGAGAGTTGAGACTGGGGAAGTCGGCATCGAAGTCGGAGGAACCGACTTCGATGGCACGGTTAGCGTTTGCCGGCGCTGGCGGTGCCTTTGGGGGGGTGGACGATTCCGGCCGCGGCTTCTTGTTGTTCGTAGCGTTCGCGGTTGAACTTGCCATCCATGAGCAGGGAGACGTTCTTGGCTTTTTCCTGGCCGATGATTTCGATGAGGCGTTCGCGGGCGTAGCCCAGGTGTGTGCGGCGCGAGATGTGGGTGAGGATCATGGCCTTGCACTCGACGACACGCAGCCACTCGGCGATGTCGTTGATGTGCATGTGCATGCCGACCTTGGCGCGCTCGGTGTGCTCGGGCTCGAAGAAGGTGCATTCGCAGATGATGAGCTCGGCCTTGCGGACATCGTTGCGGACTAGGTGGGCGCCGGGGAGGGTGTCGCCCATGTAGGCGACCAGGGGGATTTCGAGTGTGCGGGTGATTTCCTGGCCGCGGTCTTTGAGCTCTTTGAGCTTCTCTTGCGGGAGGTTGATGAGCTCGGGCTTGAGCTTGGAGCGTTTCTCGATGACAGTGTAGCCGAAGGAGGGGGAGGTGTGCTCGGTCTCGAAGCCGCGGAGGAAGATGTTGGGCTTGATCTCGGTGAGTTGCTCGGCCTCGACAGCGATGAGCTCGTAGGGGGTGCGCTGTTGCTCGAGGTCTACGAAACCATCCATCATTCGTTTGACAGCGCCGGCGATGCGGACATCGCAGACGATGGTGCCGGAGCCCATGCCCTGGAAGCGGCGCTGGGAGCAGTAGTAAGCCAGGCCGCCGACGTGGTCCATGTGGCCGTGGCTGAGGGCGACGAACTTGCTGGAGAGGGCGAAGCGCGGGCACTCACCCATGTCGAAGCAGACGTCGAGTTCGGGGATCTGGATGGCGGTGGTTTCGCCCGCGACAGAGACGCCGGCGATGCGGTAGGGCGGGATATAGAGGAAGCCGGGAGAGGACTCACGCGGCGGAGGCTTGGGGATCATCGGACAAGTCTCCAGAGCGGGCGGTTGCCCGATCGGAAAGCACACCATGAGGGACGGGGCATCACACGATGCCGACGGGGGAGTTTAGGCGAGAGGAGGGGGGTCGTGTTTGGGGTGAAACCCGGATGCTGGGTGTGGAGGGCATCGAAGTCGGAGGAACCGACTTCGATGGCACGGGAGCTGTTACAGAGCTGTTGCGCGCGCGGGGAGGGGGGAGGCGAAGACTCTTATCGCGGGTTGGTAAACCACTTTTGAGGAGTCTGGCATGCTGGCATCACGATTGAGCATTGTTTGTGCTGTGGCGGGGATGGCTTCTTCGGTGTTTGCGGAGGCGCCGGACCCGGTGCAGATTCGCGGGGTGATTGATGAGGTGACGGTGTATCGGGGGCAGGCTTTGGTGAGCCGCGCGGTGAAGGTGGAGGGGGCGGGGTTGTCGGAGATTTTGGTGACGGACTTGCCGGAGCACGTGGTGCCGGCGAGCTTGTATGCGGAGGCGGATGGGGGAGGTGCGGAGGTGCGGTCGGTGCGGTATCGCGTGCGGCCGGTGATGCAGGATGTGAACGAGGAGGTTCGGAAGCTGGATGACCAGATTCGCGGGTTGGATGACAAGCTGCGGGCTGTGGGTAAGCGTGGGGAGTTGCTGGCGGAGCACAAGGCGTATCTGGCGAAGCTGGAGACTTTTGTGGCGCCGGCCGCGAACGTGGAAATCAGCAAGGGGGTTTTGAACGCGGACACACTCACCTCGTTGACGCAGTTGTTGCTGACGCAGCGGCAGACGATTGCGGATGCGGACCTGAAGCTGGCGCTGGAGCAGCGCGAGCTTTCGGAGCAGAAGACGCTGGCGGTGCGGGAACGGGATGCGATCGCGGGGAGGTCGAACAAGACGGTGCGGGAGGCGGTGGTGCTGGTGAACCTGCCGGCCGGGGCGAAGGTGGGATCGCTGCATCTGCGGTATCTGGTGGATGCGGCGGGGTGGTCGCCGAGCTATACGGTGAGAGCGGATGGGCGCGCGGATGGAAAGAAGGACAAGGTGCAGGTGGAGTATCACGCCGCGATTCAGCAGATGAGCGGGGAGGATTGGGGGGATGTGGCGATGACGCTCTCTACGGCGACGCCGAGTTTGGTGTCGCGGGCGCCGGAACTCAAGCCGATGTTGGTGTCGCTGGCGATGGCGGCGCAGACGCAAGGAAAGAGCGAAGGGGACTATCAGAATGTGCGGAAGGAGTTGGCGTTTAAGCAGAGGCAGGCGGACAACACGCGGGCGCTGAGCAATGGGCCGCAGGGAGGGCAGAAGTATGAGGACAACTTCGGGCGGGGGGATGTGAAGGCGCTGGCGGACGGCGTGATGGCGGGGGACCGGGCGCTCAACACGCTGGCATGCGATATGCAGCTCCTGGACCTGCTCTCGACGGATCGCGTGGTGCGGGTCGCGGCGACAGCGCAGAAGCGCGAGGAGGGGCTCAGTATTACCTACACGTTGGCATCCAAGACGAGCTTGCCGAGCCGCGCGGATGTGCAGCAGGTGCAGATTGCTTCGATGAGCATGCCCGCGGAGTTTTACAAAGTCGCGACGCCGGTGTTGACGGAGTATGTGTATGACGAGGCGTCGGTAAGCAATGACTCGAAGGTGGTGCTCTTGGCGGGGCCGGTGGCGGCGTATTCGGAGGGAAGGTTCGTCGGATCGGGTGAGGTAGCGACGATTGCGGGCGGGGAGAAGTTCATTGTCGGGTTCGGGATTGATTCATCGCTGCGGGCATCGCGCGAGCTGGTTGAGAAGACCGACAACGTGCAGGGGGGAAATCGGATCGTGGACCTGACGTACCGGTTGGCGATTGACAACTTTGGCGAGGCCGCGGCCAAGGTGCGGCTGATGGACCGGTTGCCCAAGGCTCGGGAGGGGGAGATCAAGCTGACGCTGACGGATGGCGGCGGCACACAGGCGACCGAGCCGGATGTGCAGAAGAAGACAGGGATTTTGAGGTGGGATGTGACGGCCGCGGCCGCGGGGTCGGGGAGCAAGGCCTTTGCGCTGGAGTACAAGTTCCGGCTGGAGCATGACAAGCAGTTGATGATTTCGGGGATGCCGGTGGCGGTGAAGTGAACTTGCTTTCTGGATTTGGTTTCTGGGGGAGCGGGGTGGGTGAAGAGCCCGCCCCGCTCCATTACCTATTGTCCGGGCATGACGGACGGGACCACGTCGGGGAAATCGGAGGAGCAAGGGGCGGCGCGACCGGAGCGCGGGTGGTTTGCAGAGGCCAGGCTGTTGACCAAGCGGCTGGGGCCAGCGGCGATTTTGGGGTTGTGGTCTTCGGTGATGCCGCCCTTGGGAGCGTTCGGGCTGCTGTATGCGATGGCGGCGACGAACCTGGGGCCGTGGCTGAGGTCGCACGGGTTGCAGGGGGCCGCGGCGTATTCGTGGATGTTTGCGCTGTTGGCGGGGATGTCGCTGTTGCCGACGTATATGCAGTCGGCGCTGGGGGGGTTTGCGTTTGGGATCAAGATCGGGTTGCCGGCGGCGCTGTTGGGCTTTGCGGGCGGGGCGGTGATTGGGTATGAGATCGCGCTGCGGGCTTCGGGTGATCGGGTGATGAAGTTGATGGATGAGCGGCCCAAGTGGCGGGCGGTGCGGGATGCGCTGGCGGGGACGAAGGTGGGCGGGGGCGGGGTCGAGGTGACGCCGGGGTTCTGGAAGACGCTGGGGATGGTGGCGCTGCTTCGGCTGCCGCCGAACTCTCCGTTTGCGTTGACGAATCTGGTGATGGCGTCGGTGCGGGTGCCACGGCTACCGTTTCTCCTGGGGACGATCGTCGGGATGTCGCCGCGGAGTGCGCTGGCGGTGGTGATTGGGGCGGGGTTGTCGGACTTCAGCCGCGAGTCGCTGAAGAAGGCGGCGCCCGGGTGGGTGTGGATCGCGAGCATTGCCGCGGTGGTGGTGGTGGTGGTGGTGATCAGCAGCATGGCATCCAAGGCGGTGGCGAAGTTCACTGCGGGGCACGCGGCGGCGTGAGGCCGAACGAGGCCCGAATCGCGGAAGGAATAGCGGGTGTTTCCGGATATGGCCGCATAAGGTTGGGCTTCCACTTCCCTTCAGGAGTTCACATGAATCGCATTTCGATGTTGCTGTGTGTGGCCGCGTTTACGGCTTCGCCGTTGATGGCGCAGATTCCGAGTTTGCCGAGCAAGCCGAAGCTGCCCGATGTGCCGAAGGTCCCGCAGCCGTCGGACATCACCTTTGATGGGAAGCCGATTCCGAATCGTCCGCCGGAGACGGTGAAGGCGATTCCGATGATCCCGCGCGAGACGCTGTTTGGGAACCCGGAGCGGTCGCGGGTGACACTCAGCCCTGACGGCAAGATGCTGGCGTGGCTGGCGCCGGTGGATGGGGTAATGAACGTGTGGGTGGCGCCGGCGGAGAACTTGGCTGCGGCCAAGGCGGTGACGGCGGAGAAGGTCCGTGGGCTGCGGAACTACCAGTGGGCGTACAACAACACGCACATCCTGTATACACAGGATGAGGGTGGGGATGAGAACTGGAAGGTGTATTCGCTGGAGGTGGCCACGGGAAAGGCCAAGGACCTGACGCCATTCTCGGAGATCAAGGGTGAGGATGGCAAGCCGATCATGCTGCCCAGCGGGAAGCAGATGCGGCCGGCGGCGCGGATCGAGGAGGTTAGCCAGCGGTTCCCGGATGAAATCTTGCTGGGGCTGAACAACCGCAACCCGCAATACCACGATGTGCATCGCTGCAACATCAAGACGGGCGAGTTGACGCTGGTGCAGAAGAACGATGAGTGGGGCTCGTTCAACGCGGATGAGACGTTCACGATCCGCCTGGCGAGCAAGCCGACGCAGGATGGCGGGATGGAGATCTTCAAGGCGGACGGCAAGGGCGGGTTCACTTCGATTGAGAAGGTGCCGCAGGCCGATGCCCTGACGACGCAGGCGACGGGCTTTGATGCGTCGGGGAAGACGCTGTACTGGATTGACAGCCGCGGGCGCGATACCGGAGCGGTGTTTGCTCAGAACATGGACACGGGTGAGAAGAAGCTGATCGCGGAGGATGCGCGGGCGGATGCGGGCGGGGCGATCATGCATCCGAAGACGGGGCTGATCCAGGCGGCTTCTTTCAACTATGAGCGTGAATCGTGGAAGGTGCTGGATGAGGCGATCAAGCCGGACCTGGATGCGCTGGCGAAGGTTGCCGATGGCGATTTGAGCATTACAGCGCGGTCGCAGGATGATGCGAAGTGGACGGTGGCGTATCGGCTGGATAACGGGCCGATCAAGTACTACCTGTATGACCGGGGGGCGAAGAAGGCGACGTTCCTGTTCAGCAACCAGCCGAAGCTGGACGGGTTGCCGCTGTCGCACATGAAGCCGGTGGTGATCAAGGCCTCGGACGGGCTGAACCTGGTGAGCTATCTGACGGTGCCTTCGCAGTACGACAAGAACAACGATGCGCGGCCGGACAACGGGCCGGGGCCGATGGTGCTGCTGGTGCACGGCGGGCCGTGGGCGCGGGACTCTTGGGGGTACAACCCGTATGCACAGTGGCTGGCCAATCGCGGGTACTCGGTGCTTGAGGTGAACTTCCGCGGCTCGACGGGGTTCGGGAAGAAGTTCCTGAACGCGGGGAACATGGAGTGGGCCGGGAAGATGCACACGGACCTGATCGATGCGGTGAACTGGGCGGTGGACCAGAAGATCGCACGGAAGGACAAGGTCGCGATCATGGGCGGGAGCTATGGCGGGTATGCGACGCTCGTTGGCCTGACGTTCACGCCGGATGTGTTTGCGTGCGGTGTAGATATTGTCGGGCCGTCGAACATCATCACGCTGTTTAACTCGATCCCGCCGTATTGGGCGCCGCTGATCACGCAGTTCACGACGCGCGTGGGTGACCACCGGACCGAGGATGGGAAGAAGCTGCTGGAGAGCCGCAGCCCGATTAACTTTGTGGACAAGATCAAGAAGCCGCTGCTGATTGGTCAGGGGGCTAATGACCCGCGCGTGAAGCAGGCGGAGGCGGACCAGATTGTGGCCGCGATGCAGAAGAAGAACATTCCGGTGACGTATGTGCTGTACCCCGATGAGGGGCACGGGTTTGCCCGGCCGCCGAACAACAAGAGTTTCAATGCGGTGACCGAGTTGTTCCTGGCGGAGCACCTGGGGGGGTCGTGGGAGAATATCGGGAAGGACTTTGAGGGGTCCACGATTACGGTGCCGGCGGGGCAGGAGTTGATACCGGGGTTGAGTGAGGGGTTGGCGGGGAAGAAGTAGCTTCTGCGACAGGTGTTACCCAAAGCCCCCGGCGCGTGCTGGGGGTTTTTTGTTGGGCGGGAAAGAGTTTTCACCGCAGAGGCGCAGAGGACGCAGAGAAGTCAGAGAACAAGAACAGAAAGAAAGAGCCTTGGCACCACTCCTCTCCTTCTCTGCGAACTCTGCGCTGCTGCGGTGAGAATCTCTTCACGGCTAGGAAGGACTCGTAGAGGTTGCAAAAGCGTGGCCGCACTCGGGGCAGAGGGAGGATTCGAGACCTTTGGTGGGGTAAGCACAGTTTGGGCAGAGGCCTTGGAGTGTGCGGCGCTGGCCGCGGCGGGCGCGGAGGGTGATGGGGATCCAACGGAGGGAGTTGCACGCGGCGAAGGAGAGGAGAAGGAAGGCCGCGCTCTCTACCCAGCCGAACCAGCGGATAGAAACGAGAGTCTGCGCGCCGGCGACGGGGTTGAGATGGCGGAATCTGCCGGGCGCGAAGGAGAACTCGGCGATGGCGGTCTTGGCGCCCGCGGCGATGGCGTTTTTGAGGAAGGGTGTTGTAGGGCGACCGTCGACGGCACTCATGGAGATGGTGATTGACTCGACGTCTTCGGTACCCGCGAAAAGTCCGGTGCGTTTGACCTCGTGGTGGAACGAGAACTCGGCAACGCGGACGCCGGGAATGGCGCCGAACTCCGAGTCGTAGTCGAACGGGGAAACGAAGTGGGTTTGGCCGTCGGGCTCGATGAAGACGCGGAAGGAACACCAGAGTGGGTTGGCGAGCGATTGCGAAATGAAGGGGTCGCGGTGTGCGAGGATCCAGAGCCAAACGAAGAACAGGCTGATGAGAAGGAAGGCGGTTTCGGCGGGGCTGTGCCGGAAGCGGCGATTGCGGGTTGGTGTGGTTGCGGTCATGGGGAAGCGGCGGGTGAGAGTGGTTTGCCGCATTCGGGGCAGGTGGTTGTGGTGAGGCCGGCGAGGGAGTATTTGCAATGGGGGCAGAGGCCGCGGCGGAGGCGGGAGGTTCCGCGAAGGGTGCGGAAGTAGGCGGGGGTTCGAGGGATCCAGCGGAGGGAGTTGAGGAGCAGGAGGAGGCAGAAGAGGGATACCGCGTTGTGGATGTAGCCGAACCAGACGATTCGAGTTTCTTCGAAGTTCTCGCGAACGAGGCGGATCATTTCGGCGGAAGGCGCTTTGTTGCTTCCGAGAACCTCGCGGACCATCGCCTCGCGGGCGGCGAGCCAGTCATCGTGGGTGAAGGCAGAACCGCCGGAAGTCCCGATCGTGAACTCACGGTGATCACGGGTGATGGCCCAGAAGCCGGTGCGCGAGGAGCGGGGTAAGTATGTGAGCGCGGCCGTTTCGGCGGGGTGATCGGCGAGGATCCTGGTGGCCTCATCCCAACTCTCGATGTTGGGCTGCAGGATGCGGATGCCCCGGACATCCTTGGTCACCAGCGTGTCGTAGTAGGCCCGGTCACTCTGTGTAGACCAGCCCAACAGGTTGTTGTGTATGAAGACGCCGACGGTCGACCGGCCCCCGTAGATGTAGTGCCGAGGTAGGAGCCAGGCGTCGTGAAGAAGCAGCGAGAGAAGGATGATTGTGGTGACGGGGTTGATCAGAACGCGGCGGAGCATGGGGGATTATGGGCTTGGGATATTGATTGGGGCGGAGCGGGTTGCGGAGTTGGGGAAGCTCTTGCGCGCCGACTCCCTCCCCCCAGCCCCCTTCATCAGGGAGGGGAAGAGAGGTGCCGCGTGAGGGGAGATGGAGCGGGGGAGGCTGGCCCGTGGATAGTTCGGCGACCCCTCCGGTGTCAGCGTCCCCGCCACCACCTCGCTCCACGAGTACGAGGCCTGCATCACTTCCTGCCCACAAGCCTCCACCGCCAACCCGCCGCGGCCGCTATTGCAATCAATACATGAGCGTTCATGCTCGTCTCGTTCGCCGCAAGCGGATGACGGTCGCACAGGCCAATGCCAAGGCGCTTCCCGGCGCGGGGGCAATTGGAATGTTGACCCCCGTGCCAAAGTTCGTCTGAAGGTCCTTCCCGTAGTACAACGCATACTCCGTCGTTGGGTCGGACGGATCCAGAAACGCTGTCCCATACTGCAAGATGATTCCGTTCCACAGCCCCGCCGGTCCGGCATGCCCCGAACCCTTGAAGTTGACGGTTCTTGTCGCGTAAGTGGTTGGCGTCCACACGCCGCGGAAGGCCGGGGCAATAGGACTGGTCGCGTTGGCGGTCTGGCCAGCCGGCAAGAACTGCCCACCTCCAAAACTGTCCAGTGTCGCCCCGCCATTCAGAGCATTGCCGACAAAGGCACCCGCGTTCAGAATCGGGTTAATCGCTCGGTTGCTCCACGTGCCCGTCGCCGAACCGCCAGTCCCATCAAGGCTGTAGAGGAAGTACCCAATCCCTCGAACCGTCCCCACCCCCGGCCCGGGCGGTGTCTGATACGTCGCCGTCATCCCCATGACATCAACCCCATCCCTCAGGGCGACGATGCTAAGGTGAATTCGCGCCCCGTCCCCCGGCTCCAGCACGCTGTTCGGCGAAGCCACGGGCGACAGCGTCCCCGCCACCACCTCGCTCCATGTGTACGAGACCTGCATCACTTCCTGGCCGCGGGCCTCCACCGCCAAACCCGCCGCGGCCAACAAAGCAACCAACGCGCGGGACGTCACAGCCGCCTCCTTCGCCGAAGCGCGCATGCCCCCGCGAGTGCCACGGGCAACCCACTCGCCGGCACCGGGGCAATCGGGATGTTGACCCCAACGCCGTAGTTCGCGTCGGCGTACTTCGTTATGTAGTTCGGAAGCACCCACGGCGGCCCCTTGAGCTCGGTCCAGTGGTAGATGACAAGGATTCCGGTGTATGCATGAGGGGCGCCATGCCCATCCGAAGACTTGAAGTTGATGGTGCGCGGCGTGTACGACGCCGGTGTCCACACGCCGCGGAACACATCCACAAGCGGGTTCGCTGAATCGGCGACGCCGCCGGGGGCGAGGAACTGCGCTCCACCGAAGTTGTCGATGGTGGCGCCTGCGTCGAGGATGGTGCCGGAGGAGTTTTGGACTGCAAGCGAGGGACGCACGGCGCGCCCAAACCACGCCCCGGAAGCATCACCGCCGGTCCCGTGGAGCGTGTAGAGCATCGAGCCGGTGCCTGCGTTGGTGCCGACCCCCGTCGGCGGCGGGGGCACATATGTGGTTGTCTGACCGACGGCGTTGGTCTCGTTAATGGTCTGGTAGATGTTGAGCCCGATCCGGGCGCCCTCGCCTGGCTCAAGCACCCCATTCGGTGATGACACCGGCGTCAGCGTTCCCGCGACCACCTCCGACCACGAGTAAGAAACGGTCACGACCTCTTGGCCGCGGACCCCCGCCGCCATCCCCACCACACCCAAAACCATCCAAGCAACTCGTGCGCGCATGACAAGCCTCCGCCACACCCCCTCTTTTCAAAGCTCGGGACCACCCCAAAAATGAGGCCGCACGAATCGCCCCAAGGACAGTCCCTACTGAAAACCTACATCAGAACAAGCCGCGTGCCATAAAGATGGGCAGGATTTTCTCCGCCCACACAACCCCCCTGGTTCCTATGCTCTAGCCCCCGCTGGCCCCGCCAACGGGCTTACAGGTTGTCCGGCGGCGGAGAATCGCCGATACTCCCTCGCCTTATCGGGCGCACGACGGCCCGATCGTTGTGGTTCTGTAAGGGCCACCCCTCGCCTCGCTTCACCCGACCCGGCCGGCAGGCCTCGTTCGAGAAAGGACCGCTCATGTCATTTGAAGCCGCAGTTCATGCTCAGGCCATCGAGCTCGACAAGATGTCCCTTGAGATGACCGCCGCCGCCGGCGCTGGCCACCCCAGCACCGCCATGAGCCTGGGTCACATCGTCACTGTCCTCATGTTCCACACCATGCGGTGGAGCCCCGACTACCCGGCCTACCCCACCAGCGATCGGCTCGTTCTCTCCGAAGGCCACGCCGTCCCCATCGTCTACGCCGCGGCCTGCAAACTGGGTGTCGTCGTCGG
>Ga0154020_10009819_pt1 | contig 10998 bp, 9 predicted proteins | sample Klosneuvirus_201_FD_109709 | JGI IMG/M metagenome (GOLD analysis project Ga0154020, IMG submission 109709) | Active sludge microbial communities from wastewater, Klosterneuburg, Austria - Klosneuvirus_20160825_MG | ecosystem: Engineered > WWTP > Aerobic digester > Activated sludge | place...
CTATAGGATCTGGAGCCTTTAAGTTCTCACGTCTTGATCTTCAGAAAAAAGAAATCATCTTAGAGGCTTTTGAAAAATATTACTCAGGTGCACCTAAAATTGCTCGGATGATTTTAAAAGAAAACACTGAAGAGGATGCACTAAAACTTGCCCGTAATGGAGAGGTTCATGATCTTGCCAATTGGCCATTAACTGAGAGCGACCCAATCTTTGAAAAAGGTCAAAGGATATCAAGTCCCGTGGCTTCAACATGGATTATTGGCCTTAATACTCTTAAAGCTCCGTTCAATAATTTGAAGATCAGGCAGCTTTTCAAAGTCAGTTTTCCTGCAGTTGAATTTCGTCAAACATTTTATCCAGATGCGATCAAAGCAAATGGATACGTCCCGAATGGCCTTACTGGTTCACAAGTAAAAGTAGATTTAAAAGTAAACGGCATTCATCCACCAAAAGAGAAAGTCATAATTGTAATTCCAGTTGAGCTTGCTCGTAGTAAAGAAATGAAAGAGATGATTGAGAAATCCATGATCTCAAAAGGCTGGAAAGTCGAAGTTAATCTAATGCCATGGAATCAGCTCATGGATGGATACAGTAAAAAATCTCATCAAGCCTTTTTGGTTGCGATGAATATGGATTATCCTGATGCTGACTTTCTTTTAAAAAATTTTGAGTCTGATAATCCAGATAATTTCAGTGGACTTAAAAATTCCAAAATTGATCTCCTGTTGAGAAGATCGCGCTCAACTCAAGACAGAACATTTAGAGAGATTTACTACAAAGACGCTTTGAAGCTGACTGAAGAATCTGCTGTTACAGTTAACCTTTTTCACCCAAGGGCCAATTATTGGGTTTCTAAATGTGTTCAAAATTTTAAACCAAATATTCTCTCTGATGTTTATATTGATTATTCAAAGGTCAACTTTACACCTGGTTGCTCTGCAAACAAGGTCGTGCAGTAATGAAGAGTATTACATTATTTAAACATGTTAATTCTTCTCTTAATCCTTACAGATGGGCTATTTCAGTTATCGCGGCCATACTGATTTCGGGGTTATTTGCTGTCATTACCCTTGAATCAAGACTTGAAACAGATAAAAAAATGGCTGAAGCCTTGTCTCCATACTTGATGACACTGATTGAGTCTTCCGACCGCCCAGAGCTTCTAAGAGTTCTTCATTCAGTGGCGGAAGCAACCCACTCTGATGTCGTTATTGTCAATGAGGGGACTGTATTTGCTTCTAGTCGCAGCCTTGAGGAATTAGATCGTGCCTTTGTTAAACCTAAAACTTATTTTCGATTTTTGGATTTTGATTTTGGTAATAGTGAAATTGTCACTACCACTAATATAAAAAAGACTGGCTACGCTTTAAGTGAAGCGAAAATTTATATTCTATCACCCTTATTACCTTCAATAAAAAATACTATTGGGATTTTCATTGGAGTTTTTATAGCAAGCATTTTAATTTCACTATTTTCTGCACGGCAAATGAGAAAAGCTATTAAAAAAGCTCTTCGTCCAATGAATCAACTTCATGCCGAAATTGAAGGTATGATGGACGAAGATAAAGTTGACTCAATCCCTATTCAGATTAGAGAGCTTGAAGAAATCAGAAATACTGTTCGTTCGACAAAAATAGCGCTAGATAATGCGAAAGATCAGCTAGCAGAAACAAAGGCCAAGAAGCTGTCTTCTGATGCCTATAAAAGACTTATCCACGACCTTCATAATCCTGTTTCTGCTTTAAGGCAGATGGCAAGCCTTACCCAAGATAATTCTCAGGATATGGAAACAAGAATGGAAGCTTCTAGTAGTATTCCTAGATTAGCGGATCAGATTTTAAATCAAGTGACTGCTGCAAAGAAAAATTTGGAAGAAGAACCTATTGCGCTCAGAGATTTGAATATCATTGAATGTGTTGAGGATGGCATTCGGCAAGTTCAAACACTAAAATCTAAGAAATCTATCTTTACAAAGTTTCAAGATGCTTTGGTAAATGCTCCCCATGATCCAATGCTTTTAAAACGTGCGATTGTAAACCTTTTAGAAAATGGACTTGAAGCTGCAAAGACACAAGTGCGAGTGTCGGTAATAAAAAATGAAAGTCACACAATAATTCAAGTTTGTGATGATGGTCTTGGAATGGATGAAGATAAAGTGCCTGTGTATCTTCAGGGCAGAGGTCAATCTAATAAAGCTAATCGACAAGCGTTTGGACTCTCATCAACAAACCATATTGTTCGTTCCCATGGCGGAAAAATAATTTATAGAAGAAGCGATCTTGGAGGCTCAAGCTTTGAGATACGCTTGGGAGTTATATGATTATTAAACCAAAAATTCTAATTTGTGATGATGACTCAGAGGTATTGCAAACTCTAAATCTAAGCCTTCGCTCTAGTTTTGAAATCACGACTGCAAATAATATCGAAAAAGCAAAGAAACTTGTTTTAGGAAATGATTTCGATGCTGCTGTTATCGATCTGAACTTTGAGGGACAAGAGTACGATGGCATTCATCTTTTAGACTTCATGAACAAACAGTCTGCTGGAACATTTTTGATTGTTCTTAGTGGAGATACAAGTACTCGGCGTATCGTTGAAGCTACAAGAAGAAAGCATTTTCAATTTATAGTTAAAGATGATGAGTACTTTGCCGCTTTATTAAAATCTCTTATGAGTGCAACTCAATTAAGTGCTGCAAATAAAGCTCATGCTCAAACTAAGTATCTCACCCAATCAGAAGCAGTGAAAACTGTTCTAAGACAAGCAGATACAATTATCAAAAGCAACTCTGAAGCTCCAATCTTGATCTTGGGAGAAACAGGAACAGGCAAAGAGTTTCTCGCTCAACATATTGCTTTAAATTTAAAAATGAAAGCTGTTACCGCTAATATGGGCTGTATTCCCAAAGAAATGGCCGAAAGTATATTGTTTGGGCATGAACGCGGGGCCTTTACAGGTGCCGTTGCGAATAAGACTGGTCTCATTGAAACTGCTCATAACGGTTTATTCTTTCTTGATGAAATTGGTGAGTGCTCGGCACCAGTTCAAGCTAAACTTCTGCGGGTTATTCAAGAAAAAGAGGTGCAGGCTCTAGGTTCAAATAAAACAAAGAAAATAAATGTTCGCTTTATTGCAGCTACCCACAGAGATTTAAATAAGCAAGTTTCTGATGGCACTTTCAGGCTCGACTTACTTCAACGACTGAATACTTTTGTACTAAAGCTTCCAGCTCTTAGAGAACGGCCCGAAGATATTATCTTCTATGCCAATTTATTTATAAATGATTTATCACGCGATAACGACCGATTCCATTTAACCCCAGATGGTGAAAGTGAATTACTTGCTTATCAATGGCAAGGGAACATTAGAGAACTTAGAAATGTTATTGAAAGAATCGTAGTATTGTCGTCAAAAACGTCTATCGACAAAGCTGTCGTGACCGAGGCTATCGGATATGGGCGATCACCTCATGAAGTTACCGTTTCAAGAGCTGACATTGTTGAGTCCAATGCTCGCAAAGAAGAAGTTATAAAGACGCTGAACGAATTTAATGGCAATAAAAGGAAATCAGCCCTTAGTCTGGGGATAAGTGAAGCGACCCTCTACCGTTGGCTGAAAGAATTTAATCTTAATAAAACTTTGAGCGCTCAAGCATTCAGAGAAAAGCTCGAGGTACTTCCATGATTCAATTGACTAAGTTGAAGTCAGAAATTGAGAATGCACCGAAGCTTATTATTATACCGGGCGGGCCAGGTTTAAGCTCTCTCACATTAAGAGATCTTGATCTTTTAAAGAGAAGTTTTGAGCTTATGTATGTCGATATTCAAGGAACTAATGGCTCTGTTTATACTGGAAAAAAATCTTTTAATGAAATAGCTTCTGCTCTGGCCGAGATCATCTTAAAAGAGTCAGGTACAAAATTTGCTATTGGACATTCCTTCGGTGGTTTTTTAGCTGCGGAGTTATTGATTCGAGAATCAGTTTCAGGGCTTGTTTGCATTTCAACTCCTTTTACAAAAGCTGCTCTAGCTTCTGCCAATGAAAATTATAATTTTCATAAAACTCCTGCTTTGATTGAAGCTGAATCTAGTTGGTCAGAAAAACAAGATGACTCCTCTTTTGCAAAATGGCTTTCGGAGTATGGTGCTTTGTATTTCAAATCCCCAAAAGGAAAAGATATTATTTTGAATGATAAGGTTTCAGCAAATTTCTTTAAAGATAATCGCTCTGATGTAAACGATGTAGAATCAACGCTGGCGGCACTACAGCGAATTGATCGAAGAAAGATTTTTTTAGCTGGTAAAGACGACAAACTATTGCCAGTGGATATTTTAAGAAATGATTCACTTCTTGGAAAATTTGATTTTTCTGAGGTTGAGGATGCAAGTCATTTTGTAACGATAGATCAGCCTGAGAAAGTCGCTGAACTTATCGAATTTAAATTATTATAACCATAAAGGGGATTATATGAAAAAAACACTACAGGTACTGGCCATAGTATTTGCTATTGGAGCCGCCATTCAGACATTAAAAGCTTATACTTCAGAGTCTAACGCCCTCTCGGCTGAAGAGGAAGAATACAAGATGTTTAAATTGATAAATCTAAGGAAAGAAGTTGCAGCAAATGGAGAAGCTATTTCGGCTAACTCTGCTGTGTTGAGTGACGAGTTCCCTGAGATTACGAATCATGAGCAGTTAAATGAAGCCATTGCTTTCCAGGCGCTTCGTTATATTCAAGCGATTGGCGCTGAAAATGCTTTAATCAAAGTTATAAAGCAACCAGAGTTTCAAACTCTTCATAGTGAACCTGGAATCTAAATTGAAAAACGATTACAGGAAATATTTTGGATCTGTAATAATGATTGGGTTTGGTGTTCTGGCATTTTATCGCTGGCAACAAACTCATCTAATCTTTTTCTTGTTGTTAGTTTTGAGAGATTTTACCGCCGGATATTTCTTTCTTAAAAGGAAAGCTGCACATTCAGAGGGACCACATTTCCTAAAAGTTCTTGCGTATGTTTCGTCAGCAATGCCGCTTTTATATTTTGACCCGACTATTTCTTCAAAGACATTATTTTTAATTTCTAATCTATCGGTCATCATAGGCTTTTTAATCGTCGTTTTTGCAACAATAGAGCTCGGCACTTCTATTGGAATATCACCGGCCAATCGCGGATTCGTTCACACTGGAATTTATCGTCTCATCAAGCATCCAATGTACTTGGGCTATGTAGTTTCAGAAATAGGTTTAGCTATTTTGAATCCCTTAAATACTGCAATATTTTTAGTCTCAATTTCACTTTATATATTCAGAGCTAAATCTGAAAACAAAGCACTTCAAGTAATTCGCTAAATAAAAATTAACTGTATTTTATTCTATTGACTTGTCATAAAACGCCTTCGATGCTTTAATTCAGTATTAAAACCCAGCACATAGGGAACTAAGAATGTATCTTGTGACCTAACCTTATTTAGTATTAAGGAAAGATAATGGGATTAAGAGCTACAGTACCAAGAGATGCAACGGATAGCTGGGCTGGATATTTATATCAATCAGTCCTGGGGCTTGTTGTAGTATTAGAAAAAATTTTAGGACTCCATGACTCTAACCAAGCAGTAAATGGTCACTTTGTTTACGAAGATGTTGAGGATTTTTCAATTTACATTAAGGATGCAACAGGAAATGTTGTAGAGTCATCAACTCATCAGGCAAAATATAACAAGAGTCAAACACCAAGCGATTATTATTCCTTTATTAGCCAACTAAACGAAGCCAGTATTGAAGATCCAAATTTGCAATATTTTCTAAATATCTCATCAAATGTTACTTTTCTTAAAAACCCTAAGACTACCGTCAATACATTGCCAAATAATTATATTTCATATGTCTATTCTTATCGAAATGGGAATCGATATTTAGGCGGTCATGAATGTCTTGCCTATCTAGAATCGTTAATAAATGAGTATTGTCAAAAAAAATTAATTTCAATAACTCAAGAACAGATTGAAAAAAAAAGTGCACTCCTTTTGGCCTTCATCGATTCGATTATTATAGAAACTAAAGAGCAGAGAATAAACACGCCAGCATATCGAAGAGAAATACAGTTTCAAGAAATATTAAATCAGATAACCGCTATAATGACTGAGCTAACACAAGAACACGCCGTAAAAATTATAAAAAAGCGTTTTTTTAATGCTTGCCAAATTTACTGCGACTCATTGAGTGGAGAAGAATTTAAAAGAGTAGATTCTTCTGCAAAATCTATCCTCGCATTAGATGACAAAAGTTTAATTTCTCTTGTTAAGAAAATTCACTTTCATAAAGATTTAACCGCACTAACCGATCTAGCTTCTTCATTTTTAAATGCTGAAGACTTGCAGGAAATTCTTTTTGAGGTCATTAAATCAGTCTCTTCACAACTTGAATTGGAAAATTTAATTTTTAGAAAAGGTGGCCACGCTTATCGACCATCAACTCTTAGAGCGGCTCGAAATCAGACTTTAGCGGAGAATAATTTGAAACTAGATTATTTGCCAAAGATTAAACGGAATATGGCAGAATATGACATTCAAGGATTTTTTGAAACCAAAAAAATTATCATCGATGGTCAAACCATCGATGATATTTGGTCATTTGAAATCACTTCATCTGGTGCGCCTAGGCAAGAAAACAAAATCAATGAACCTGAGCTAACTACACTTATTAGCGTGCAAGATGCGATTAAGGAACTAAGTTAAAATGATAAATTATATCGAAACTATTTTACACGAATTAGGTTATGAATCAGATTCTTTATCTTTAAATATTGGAATTATAGATCATCCGTTTAAAGTTTTTATAAAAGGTAAAGGTGCTTATGTTGTAGTATCTATTGATGCCAGTACAAAACAAGTTTTTAACGACTTCATTTCTTCTTACCAGGCTAGCCTTTTTGAAGCTGTACTTTCCAGTAATAAATTTAAAACTGAGTTAAAGAAAAACTCTTATCTACTAGTGCTTGTAGAGAGTTTGATTTCATCTGAGTATCCAAGAAAACAATTCATCAATATCGAGGAGGATCCATTCTTCTTTAAAAAATATGTCTTGAGATATAAAGATGATGACTTGAAGTCATTAATAGAAAAGACTTCTGCCTCAAATGTTGTAGCAGCTTTAGGTCAGCTTGCGATAGATCATAATGTTTTCAATAAATTTTCAGAAGAAAGTGGCAACAGAACTGGCTATGAAAACTTACTTTATCAAATCTATATAAAAGTTCCTGCGCTAGCTCTTCCAACTGCTTCAAAAGACATCGGCGATTTATCGAAAGAGATTCTGAATTCCCTTGCGGCAAATAGTCTAAAAGAAGAAAATACAAAGCTACATGACCTATTGGAAGAATCTGACGAAAAAAGCATTGATCTTAGGCTGTTCAAACAGATTGTGGACCAACTATGAGTAGATATATTATCAATAGAATTAAAATTCAAAACTTTAAGATATTCTCTGATTCTTTTGAGCAAAATTTTAATAATAGTGACCTTGTTGTTTTTGATGGTCCAAATGGATTTGGAAAAACATCTGTCTTTGATGCAATAGAGCTTGCATTAACAGGAATGATTAAGCGATTGGATATTTACGACGAAACCGTAAAGAATAAACAAAAGTCATATAGTTTCCCATTTATCAATAATGACAGAAATGATTTTTTTATAAAACTTGAGCTTACATCGCCTGATGGCCACCTAATCGTATGCCGTTCTTTAAAAAAAGAACTTATTGCTCAAAAAGAAAAAGGAAAGCTCAACTGGGGAAAAATCAAGGTTGGAAAGCTTAACTCTTGGGAGGCTGACTTCTCAACTGCATCGGATTTAACTCAAGAAGAATTCGAAGGGCTTCTTGGAATTAGTGATTTAAGAAGAATTTTCAACATCTTTTTTTATGTACAACAAGAAGAAAATACCTTCTTTCTAAAGCGTTCTGAGGCTGAAAGAAAGGAGTATTTAAATATCTTATTTGACGTTGATAAAGAATCCAAGTTTGTTGAAAAGTTAAAAAAGGTTATACGTATTCAAAAGGAATTTGTAGAAGAAAAAAATTTAGAACTAAAAAAAATAGAAGAAAAAAAGATAAAGTTCGAAGCGCATACTAGCCAGTCAAGTATCTCTTATGAAAGCCTATTCAATGCGACAGATATAGAATGGGACAAAGAGAACCCCGACTTTAAAAAGCTGTCATATAACAAGATCATTGAGGGGTTATCTGATATTCAAGAATTGCACATATCACTCAGTAGCTTTAAGGCACAGAAGGATGCGCTCAAAATTAAATCATTTCTATCAAGTTCGGATTTCATAAAAAGTTATCTTCTATTTAAAAATTACCAGAATACTTTCCCTGAAATTACTCAAAGATATGAAGATGGAAAAGAGCTTAGAAACATTTCAGATTCTTTAGATAAAAAATATCTAGATGTTGATTTTTGGAAAACTAAAAAAGATTTCTTAGAAAAACAATCCAAAATAAATTTTCAATTATTAATAGATAATGTCTCGGCATATATCCAGCAAAAAAACAGCTATAATACTCTTGAAAAAATAAAAACAGATCTAAATAATTTTAGAAAGAATTTTTCAGAGACATATCAAAAATACATTTTATTAGACGGTCAAAATCAGGAGAATTGCCCACTTTGTGGAAATACGTGGCCCGACATTATTTCTCTAAATACAGCAATTACCAATACTGAAAAGAGATTTATGTCATCAAGTCAGTCATTACTTCAAGGTGCACATGATCAGATAACAAAAATTAAAGATCAAATTAAAACAGAGTTAAATAAAATTTTATCGAGTTCATATTTTCCTGACGAAATGCTTATATCAGTAATAAGGGTTGCCGGTAACCGGTTATCAAATTTTTCAGAGATGGAAAGGTTCGTTCAAGAGCAATCTTTTAACTACCCTTATGTGAATCAGTTTTCAAACATAGATGCCCTAAAAAACATCGACGTTGAAACAGAAAACTTTAAAAAATTATTTGAAGAAAAACTGGCAGGTCTTGCTGCTATTGGTGAAGCTGAGTTCACAAGACAAGAAGTAATTTTTCAAAAGTATTTCGATGAATCCTATGATATATTGAAAAACTTTGATACTTCAAAAATTCCAAACAAAGTAAATTTTATTAGGTCTAAGTATATTGAGTTTTCGACCACGCAGAATCAAGAGCTGGATAAAAAAATTCAAGATTTGAACGAAGAAATAGGAGCTGTAAAAATAAAAATAGAAAAAGTAGAATCAATTAAAACAATTTATGAAAATAAAATCAAGAGTCATGTAGCAAGAATTATTAATGACATATCAATACCATTTTATATTAACAGTGGAAGAATTTTACAGGAGTTTCATGGTGGCAATGGAATTTTCGTTAAAATGGGAAGTTTAAAAACTGATGGGGTAAAGTTTTACAGTGACATTGATACAGAAAGCGATCCTTTATACTCACTAAGCTCCGGCCAAATATCTTCTCTAGTCTTAGCATTTTGCCTTACGTTGAACGATGTTTATAGAGATCATAACTTGGGTATGATCCTAATTGATGATCCTATTCAAACAATGGACGAAATTAACACAATCACTTTCATTGACCTTATTCGCAATAATTTTAAAGATAGACAATTTATTATCTCTACTCACGAAGATAGTTTCTCTGCCCTCGTAAGATACAAATTTAAACAGAACAATGCGAGTGTTTCAGCTATCAGTATGAAGGAAGCACTATAATGAAAAAAGAGAACAATAAAATGAAATCTCAATTACTCGTTAATCAACCACAGAATACATCACTTTTATCGCTAGTTCTGGCTAAGGTGTAATGGGTTACCGAAGGAAGCCAACATTTAGTCTTGCGACGGAAGAAATCAGTGAAGAAGAATTCGATAAGCATATTGTTAAATTTATGGGGTCGAATAATCGCTGGGAATGTTTGTTCTGGGGGCTGATTCATTTAGGTAAATCGATTGAAGAAGGGGATATCTGTACAAAACATCCGATTTCAGTTCAAGCGATATCAGCTTCAATTTGGCATATTATCAAAAATGGTGATTTGCAAAATATTCAAATGGCAAAAGTGGAATACTGCGAACAAGCAGCAACTGAATTATGTAAAAAGTCTGAAGGGATGATATCTACTGAAAACGGAAAAGTCTTAAGTATCTTACTAAGCGTATTCTGCCCTAATTATGCCTATCAAGGAGATATGTTATATCTTGTGGCCAATACTTTAATCCTGCTAGGACTTGCTCCTTTTAGAGGGATTGCTTCAGATATTCAATACGCTGAAGATTTTTTTAACAAAAGCTTTGGCGTTGGCTGCACTGATTACTATCGTTTTGTATTTTGTCTATGGTCCATGTCTCTGTCTCAATTGTATCTCGATCGCAGTAGCTGGATTTCGAAATCTAAAAAGAAAGATGAGTTAGCTGCGATGTTTGCAAAGATTTTTGACAGTATATCAATATCTGCCAAAGCGAGTGATCTAGAAAAAGCTGAGTTTACGAAACAATTTAATGGTAAAGCCAAGATTGAAGCTATTTTTAATCGGTACCCTCTCATAAATATTGATGACAATTTTTTCACTTTTGCAGGCCACCCATATCTTAAAGTAATGTTAACGAGAAAGTTTCTTCAAAGAGCAATAGCAATTTCTAGAGATAAAGGCAAAGAAGGGGAAAGTTTTAGGCAAAGTGTGGCGAATAGATTTGAATCATTAGTAGGCGAACTTATTCGTGGAAGCTTAGCAGACATTAAGTTACAGAGAGAAATTGAATTTGAAAAGAATACGAATAGAAAATCCGTAGACTGGATACTAATTGAAAAAGAAAATGGCAAAAACGTAAGAGATATTTCAAAATGTTGTGGACGAGAGATCATGAAGCAGCATGTTCGTGATGCTGAGCATGAGGTATCATAAGTCCATCTTTGTATTCAACTCCTTTTAAAAGTTTTTTAAATTCTTCA
>Ga0154020_10009822_pt1 | contig 10996 bp, 5 predicted proteins | sample Klosneuvirus_201_FD_109709 | JGI IMG/M metagenome (GOLD analysis project Ga0154020, IMG submission 109709) | Active sludge microbial communities from wastewater, Klosterneuburg, Austria - Klosneuvirus_20160825_MG | ecosystem: Engineered > WWTP > Aerobic digester > Activated sludge | place...
GGCGAAATTGACAGCGCCGGTTCAGACCAGATTGCTGAGCAAACAGGGGCTGAGATTTTGATGACCGGGTCATTGGACATATATCTCGAGCAGACGAATCCTGAGGTCTCGGTTAGTTTTCGCGCTTACGATTGCTCGACACACAGGGTAATGTGGGCGGGTTGCGTTTCTACGACCGGCGAGGATCAGGCAGGATTGTTTGGAGTTGGACGGCTGACAAACATAGAGGAGCTTACGGCCAAGGTCGTGAAGACACTCATCGCGAAGATGCCGGAGCTTTCGGAACCAGTTCGCAAGCCGAAACACAAGCCGACTAAGAATGACCTGAAACTGATGCAGGAAGGCAGAATCGCTATCGTGCGTTTTGATAACAGCACGGACGTACCGAATGCTGACGCAGTTGTTACAAATGCAATGATCGAAGAAGCATGGCAGCGCGGATATGACGTTGTAGAGTCGGGCGAGTTGTCACGGATACGGGCAAGACTTGCCGCAGATTTTCAGGGCGGCACCAGCGACAGTGCACTGGCGATTTTGAGAGACGAATATGGCGTGGCAATTGTTGTTACCGGCACAGTGACCCGATTTCTACCGAATCGCGGCGTTTCGATTGAAGCTGTGCCCGAGATTGAGTTTACGATACGAAGCATAAATCCGAACAGCGGAGAGGTCATGTCCTCTATTTCAATAGAGCGCGATGGCTCGGCACGCGAGACAATATTCGGCGCAGGCCGGGTATCGGCAATTGGCGAGGTTGGGCGTCAAGCTTTGAGAGATAGCTGGAATGAACTTATCGCAGGCTGGATTGCAAAAACACCGGCCGCGTTACAAACAGATACGGATGGAGATCAGAATGCAAAGAGATAGATGCCGGACTGGCAGCACGGTATTGCTGCGACTGCTGACGGCAATAGCGGTGTTTTCGGTATTGGCTGTGAACGCACAGGCTCAAGTGAAATCCGAACGGGCGGTATTGTCGATCGTGAATGGCGATTCGATATTCACATCGGATATAGACGCCGTTTTTGCCAAGATGCACTCGGCGATGTCAACGGCCGACAAAGGCGCATTTGATTATCACAAGCTGTTGAACAAGCTGGTCAATGACAGACTGATTGTTCAGGAAGCTGAAGCGCTCGGTATTGACGATGACGAGTATGTTACGCGCCTTCTTTACGAGCGCAAACAGAATTGGGTGCGCAATGTCTATATCCGGAACAACTTCATCCCGGACACGACAGTGAGCGACAAGAGCGTGATGAAATATTTTGCGGAGAACTACCACAAGGTGCGGGTACGCACGCTGTCAGTTGAGGGCAAGGCGCAGGCTGATTCATTGGCGCAACAGATTCGCCAGGGCACGCCAATGGACAGTCTGGCGAAGCTGTACTCGGTAGACATGTTCAAGTACGTGGGCGGTTTTCAATCGATGAAATATTGGATCACTGTCGAGGAGGAACTGCGGAGACATTTGAATGATGCCGGCTCCGGCGAGTTAATCGGACCTTTCCCCTATCGCGCGGTCTATTGCATAATGCGAGTGGAGGAAACCGCACCGGCAGACACAGCCGAACTGGCCGGAATGCGCGGGTACATCGAAGCAATGCTTCGTGATACGAAGAAACTCGACGAATGGAATAAGCTCGTCCAGAATCTGGGCGGTAAGTACGGATTGGAAGTAGATAGTACAGCCATGACAGAGATTGCTCGCAGCACAGCTTCGGTATTGGATTCGACCTTTCAGCGCGGCAGTGATCGTCCAGTGGCCAAGTTTTCGGGCACACCAGTGGTGTCGGAGTTAGAGCTTCGCCAAGAGACAGCGCACTCGGCGATGTCGCAGGCGACGACTGCAATCGATACGCTGCTTTACAAGTCGCTGAATAAGCTGGTAGAAGATCAACTTTTGTATCGTGCCGGTCTCGAGTCCAAACTGGACACCTTGTCGTCGATCAACAGGAGACTGGAATCGACAAGGGATAGCGTGCTGATAGAGGTCTATTTGAAAGAGACCGTGGCTTCGCGTATCAAGTTCAATCACGATGAATTCCAGCAATACTATGATGAGAATCAGGATAAGTTTCGCGAGCCTGATCAATTGACCTTGCGGCAGGTTCTCATTGACGGGCAGGAGCGCGCCGACAGCTCGGTAGCGCTGCTCAAGGATGGGGCCGATTTTGACTATGTTGCCGACAAGTTCCGCAAGGGAGCCAAGGAGATGGCCGAGCAAAGCATCGACGCGTCGATGGATGCTTTCCCGAAGTCGATACAAGCCGACTTGGCGAAACTGACTCCCGGGCAAAGCTCAAATGCATATCCGACTTCGGAGGGCTGGGTCATTTTCAAGGTGTTGGATCGCAAACAAGGCAGGTTGAAGACTCTTGAGGAAGTCGATATAAACATCCGCGAAGTGATGTTCCAGCGCAAGTTTTCGACCTTGCTCGATGAGACGCTGGCACAACTTAAGGCGAGTTCGGAAATTGTGATGTTTGACGAGGCAATCGAGAAGTATCTCGGCGCCGAGAATTAAGCATATGAGTTGCGGGCAGAATGAGAGAAAGGTAGTGAAGGAAGTAAATTTCATAGAGCGGCATCTGGCTGTCTTCAGATACACGGCTGCGATTCTCTTGTTGGTGTTGGCCGGGTCTTCGGCGTTGACAGATGTCAATGCGCAGGTAAAACGCGGGAAGCGATTCTCTTCGGAAGGCAATTGTCTCGAATGCCATTCGACCGGCGATTTCAAGGGGAAACTGAAACACAAGCCGTTCGATGACAAGGATTGTCTATCGTGCCACAAACCGCACGGACTGGTGGGAATGTTGCGTCTCAAGGAGACGGGCGCCGCGCTATGCTATCAGTGTCACAACAAAATTGAATTGGGAATGGAGAAGGCGGTTATTCATGCTCCGGCGAAGACCGGAGACTGTTCGGTCTGTCATAGTCCGCATGCTGCTGATCACAAGGGTTTGCTGGTTAGCAACGCCAAGGATCTGTGCTTCACATGTCACAACCGCAGCGAATACGAAAAGAAAATAGTTCATGCTCCGATGAATCAGGATTGCTTTGTTTGTCATGAAGTTCATGGAAGCGATCACAAAGCGCTACTTAAGAAAGACCAGTCGACTCTTTGCGCGGATTGTCACGACCCGAAAACGCCGACTTTTGCGGCGGCACACGGAGAGTATCCGGTTGCCGACAAGGACTGCGGACTTTGCCATTCGCCGCATTCATCGGATTCACCGAAGTTGTTTGCCAGCTCGATACACGCGCCGGTTGAGGGTGGAGAGTGTTCGACGTGTCACAACGCGCCGACAGACTCCAAACCGTTTGCCACTACTGATGATGGCAATGCCCTGTGTGTGACGTGTCATGATAAAAGCGAAGTGGCACCGCCGGGGAGTCATCCGCCGGTTGCCGAGGGCGAGTGCATGACTTGTCACAATCCACATGGATCGTCGCAGAAGATGCTGCTGACAGCCAAGGAATCGACGTTGTGCATGGAGTGTCACGACGATGTGCAAGCGCAGGTGCGGGGAGTATCCTCACATAAGCCGGTGATGGAAGATTGCTCAACATGCCATACGGCACATGGAAAAACCAAATCGCATCTGTTGACGAAAGAGACGAATACGCTATGTCTCGACTGTCACAGCGATTTGAAAGCGCTGGCAACAGCGGCGAGCCCGCATGCTCCGTTTACTGATGGACTTTGCACTGATTGTCATTCGCCGCATGGGTCGCTGTATCCGAAGCTGGTCAAAACAAATCAATCAGAGTTGTGCACAAGTTGTCACAGCGACGTCAATGAGTGGCTGGGATTAGCCAGTGTGCACATGCCGATTAGAACGGGCGACTGCACGAAGTGTCACAATCCGCACGGATCTGCGATTGCGCCGTTGTTATCGGCGACGCAGGATCAGTTGTGCGGGACTTGCCATCAAGCGGTCATTTCCGACAGCACCAATACGGTGATTCATCCACCGTTCGAAGAAGGCACATGCAGTTCGTGCCATGCGCCACATGCAACGAAGTTCAAGGGACTGTTGACTGCGGCTCCGGCCGAGTTGTGCGGCGAGTGTCACTCGGATGTCATCGCAGCGAATGCAGTGAGTAAGCATCATCCGGTGGTCGCGGGCGAGTGCTCGAGCTGTCATAAACCGCATTCAGGCAAGATCAAGAACCTTCTGCTCGACAGGGAACCAAGGCTTTGCCTGGGCTGTCACAAAGACATCAACGAGTTGGTCACAAAGGGAGTGGCTCACGCTCCAGCAAAGGATGAATGCAGCGGCTGTCACAGTTCGCATTCAAGCGGATTCGTCAGCCTGTTGACCGAAGGAATGCCAGCGCAGTGCCTGACCTGCCATGACGGCGACGATACGGATTTCAAGTCAAAGCATCTCGGACTTGCGGGAAGCCAGATCGACTGCCGGAAGTGTCATGATCCACACGGCTCAAAGGATGAACGATTGATTCAGAAGAATACACATGATCCCTTCTCCAGCGGTTCGTGCGACGCTTGTCACACAGACGTTCCGCAGGACGGAGGCAAGAAGTAATGAAAAAGATACCTTTCCTATTGGCCGTATTCTGCGCAGCCTCTTCCCTATTGTTCGCGCAGAGCGTTAAAGTCAATGAGCCGGATGTGTGCTTCACTTGTCATGAAGATGTCAAGGATGAGCACGCAAAGAAGAGCCAGCATACTGCATTTGCCGGCGGGAAATGTTCGGATTGCCACAATCCACACGCTTCGCGCCACGCGACGCTACTTAATGACAAGGTCGACAAGTTGTGCCTGAGCTGTCATGAAGACCTCAAGGGACTTGACGAATTGGCGGCGAAACATCAGCCGGTGATTAACGGCGAGTGTCTTTCGTGTCACGATCCACATGCTTCGGATTTCGGAAATCAATTGGTGCAATCGCAGGGCGCTCTCTGTATGAGCTGTCATCCGGCAGTCACCGAGTGGCTGAAGCAGACGCGCGTGCATTCGCCGGTTGCCGGTAAGGATTGCATGAAATGCCATGATCCGCATGGATCAGCCAATGCTGGTATTCTCGCCAAGGATGTGCCGCAGCTTTGTTTTGATTGTCATCCGCAGAATGCGCAGTTCACAGCCACGCACAAGGGATACAATCTATCGAGCGCCGATTGCTCGACGTGCCATGATCCGCATGCGTCGTCTAACAAAGGTCTGTTGATGGCGAATCAACATGCTCCGTTTGAAGGCGGCGAGTGCTCGGCTTGTCACGCGGCGGGAGCGCAATCGGGCGGTTCGTTTGCAATTGCCGGAGGGGTAGCTAACACCTGTCTGACTTGCCATGAAGATCAGAAAGCCGACAAGAAGGCGGAGTATCACGCACACTTGGAGGGTGAGAACTCCTGCACCAATTGTCATAATCCGCATGCTTCGAATGTCTCTGCATTGCTGAGCTCCAGCCAGCAGACGATGTGCACCAAGTGCCACTTCACAGATGTACCGGTTAAGGACAAGGCGAAGTTCATGACACATGTCGATCAAGATTGTTCAATCTGCCATTCGCCCCACGGTGCAGATAATGAGCGGTACCTGGTCAACAAGGATGCTATGGCGCTTTGCAGGACCTGCCACGAAGATGTGCATAAAGGTTCGCATCCGATGGGTGGAGAAGTAATTGACAAACGCACCAATTCGACGCTGGATTGCCTAAGCTGCCATAAGATGCACGGATCGGGACAGGAATTCTATCTTGCCTTCAATCCCGATATGGATTTGTGCATTCAGTGTCATAAACGCTGACGAAGATTCTCGCAATAACGCAAAAAGAAGCGCCGCCTTGGAAATCGAGGCGGCGCTTGGTGTTTTGCTACTAATGCAGTCTTAGGTTGTCGCCGGAATAAACGAGGCGATGATTTGGTCGACCTGACCTGCGAGTAGTTTGAAGGACATTTTTGAGTAGACTGCTGAGAAGGTATAACCGCGCTTGTCGATGACGGCGTAAATCTGTTGGTGGAACTGAGCTTTGCCATCGACTACTACGGTTTTATAGATCCACTCGTGCACCGGTAAACCACTCGGTAATGTACGGGGAGCATCTTTGAGCGTATCGGCACTGCCGATTGAATGCTGGGTGAGTTGGATGCGTTCGCGAGCATAGGTGTCAACAGTGTGGTCACCGACATTCTTGTCGATTGTAAGATTGAGCATGTGACGGACACCATGGCTATCGGGACCGAGGAACGTGAAGATGGAATTGTCCTCCCAGCCATCAGGCAAGGATATCGTGAATTGGAAGTTTGACTTTGACATAGTTCATTGCTCCATTGCGAACGATACGATTATCGGAGGCAGAGGATTCCCTGTGTGCCACCGAGGAAGACTCGTCCCTGATTATCGACCAGTGGACGACAAGTGAATTTGCCATCGAAGACGCGATTGACAATGGCCTCGCCGTGCTCGGAAAGCCGCGTGAAAAGTGAACCGCAGACGACCAGGAGTGAATTGTCTGAACAGGCAGTCAAGAAGATCTTGCCTGCGGTCGGGATAGTACACTCCCAAATCAGATTCGCTTCGACATAGTGATAGATGGTGTTGCCGACGGCGATCCAGGTCCGTGCGCCGGGCGCCGAAACAGGCGGCTGAGCCAGTTCGCCTTGGGTCTTGAGGAAAACAGACCAGATCTCTTTGCCGGCCAGATCAAGGCAGCGCATACGCATTTTGTCTTCGAAGTCGTCGACGGCGATAATTTTGTCCTCGTGATTGATGGAAACGCCGTGGAGATTGGTCACAGGCAGTGAGATGAACTTGGTACTCGAATCAGCGCTTGCCGGAAAGATGTCGATGAAACTGTAGGTTCCGAGGCAGACGGTTGCGCCATCGGAAGTCAAACGAGCACCGCGAGATTGACCGGGGCGTTCGAAGAACCAAAGAAGTCGCTCGTCTTCAGGGCGATAACGCGCATAGACACCAGCGGCTTCGATCGGCGTACCGGTTGGGCCGTGAACCGGGACAGACGCCGAGGCGTAAGCGTATCGAGTTTCGGCGGAATCAGCGATAACCCAATTCAAGTGCGTGCGTTCGCCAAGGAACGGTAGGAATACGCCTTCGATAAGTTTGGAATCATAAGTAACAGTTTGATAGTAACCGGCAAAATTGCGAGTGAGAACGCCGTTCGGAAGTGCCTGACAATCGACTCCGAAATGAACCTCGCGTCCCCAAATTAAACTGCCGTTACCGCGTTCGCGCAGTTCGAGATAGTCGGAATAGCGAACAAGTAGCTTTTCGTCGACAGAGGAAAAGCCAATCGGTTGTCTGGCTTCGGCAGAGACGACGGAGTCTTTCGGCCAGACGATGAGAGCCGCTTGCGCCGGGACGAAGGGCAAATACGAGGTTGCTCTCAGATCGGAGTAGTCGAAAGCATTGAATATTTTCGCATTCGTCATGGCAGTGTCCTTAAGCGCCTTGGGTGCCTGCGCGACCTCTGCTGTCCCGCATCCGGGGGCAAACAGCGAGATCGTCAGCAATGTGCACGACGCAATTATAGTCGAGATACGCATTTATCACCTTACAAATCCTTCCATGACAGAGTGAAAAGTGACTTTCATTGGATTAGATTCGCTCCAGCGTGAATGTGTCGCTAAGCTGGTCATTGACCCAAACTCGCACGAATTCAAGTACGTCGAGTTCATCCTGACCAGCGCTCATATTGAGCAGGAATCGTACCGTCTCGGCTGCCGTAGCGTTCATTTTGATTCGCAACTTGTTCGAGCCGATCAGCGGATTGTGGATGAATACCTTGGGATCACCGGCATCAGCGTTTTCATGATGAAACTCGGTGATGTAGTTGGTTTTGGCGTCACTGGCGTCAGTGAAGCCGGGCACAAAATGTAGAAAGACGCGGGCAATGCCGCGAGTACCACCGACAAGGCGATACTTGCCTCCCCAGTTAAGCCAGGCGGCCTGGAAGTTGGCGATCTTCGCAGCCTTTTCAGCGCCGGTCCAATCGTCGGCGTCCTCCTCAAAGCTGACTTGCAGCATAACGGCAACAGTCAGGACGGCCTGATACTCAAAGTCATTCTGGTTGAGATGAAGTCCGCGACGCGAAGAGAGATCCTGGCCGATCTGGAACAGCGACAAGCGAACCTGTTTGTCGGTTGCGCCGGGGATATCAAAGTGTTCATCTATGGCTTGCGGAAGTGCGAAGTCGTTGTTCAATGTGTGCGAGCCGAGAGTATGACGACGCTGGCCAGAGGCATTAATTGTCAGATTACCGCGATGATAAGTTAAGTCTTGCCCGCCTCTGACAAGCTTGACAACGAAGCGGCGTGCAGCGGGGTGGAATGTGGGCCAGTTGTTGCTCGCAACCTCGAAGTTGACTTTGTAGAGAATGTACCAAAGATGGTGATTTCGCGGCGCGACATTGCCCTTCATCATCGAGGTTGAATTGGCGGGCATGGAGTAGCACTCGAAATCGCGGCGATAGCTGCCGAAAATTCGGCGATGGTGTCCGGCAGTATCGTCATATTCGATCACGAATTCCTGATAGAAGTATTCGTCTGGTAACCCGATAGCGTGGCCGATTTCGTGTGCCAACGTAAAAACTCCGAATGTCTGACCTAGCTCTGTCACGGTTGAACCGACACCGCCGACGGAACCGACATCCTCGTAGGCAGATTTGTTCATCATGAAGAATGAGTAGGTTCTACCCCATAAACGGCGTTGATGCTGATAGGCACGTCCATAGCGGCTACCGGGATCATCGCGGCAAATACAGGCCAAGAATCGAGACTTGCCGCCGAGAGCTGCGGTTCGAGCGGCTGTTACCTTGGGATGTTGGAAGAGCGCTTCAGAATTGCTTTCGGTATCGAAGTCAACTCCCGTAGGCGTATCGGCATCGGATATGACAAAGGTCTCGCGTTCGTCGTAGAAATAGAATGGTTTGATGCGCTCCGAGGTGGCACTTGGCGTCGCCTCATCGAGAAAAAACTGAATCATGTTCCAGCGATCCATCGCATTGTAGCAGCCTTCGTCGACAAATTTCAAGACGTCGGCACCGGTCGGGATCGGTGTTGGGTCATACTGCGGAGTGACAGCGCGGGTGTCGCGCATAAATGAGATTGCGATATAGTTGATCGTATAAGAGATCGGGTGCTGGTCTTCGAGATGCAAGTGATGGAAATAGAAGAACTGATAGTCACCGCTGAAGCTGAATTCGCGGTTGACATTCGTTCCGCCCATATCGAATGAGCGCATACAATCGGGGTCACTTCGCAACGCGGCGCGGGCTCCGACCACAAAGCCGTTAGTTTCCCAATTGGCTGATTCTACGGTACGCCGCGAACGAATCGGGTAGAAGCCATCGCGAAAATGAATGATGGCGGCGGTCTTGGTATCTTCGAGTTTTTCTGTGATCAGATTCTTAGCGAATGGAATACGGGCAGATTTGGCATCGGCTCCGCGTTTGAAGAGCTTGAGAAATCCATTGGCGGGATCGACGACGAGTATTTTCACCCGCGACTGCGCCGTTAGATTCTTGGCAACCGGCGGAAGGCTGTGATCGGCATCTTTGATGTCTTGAGTGCCGCCGACTGCATCGAGCAGAACGATGTCGTCGAGCGAGAATGTCAGCGGCGTATTAGGATCACTGAAATTGCCGCCAAAGGGCTTTAGGCCGCGGTGGGTCTGCATTACGACACGGAAACGATCGCCAACATCGAGATCAGATTGGTAGCGAGTCCAGTAGTTGATTGAAGACCACTTGGCCGGCAAGTCGTAATACTTTGTTCGAACAGTGAACGGCATGGCGGCGAGCGCGTCGGGCAGCTCGGTTCTAATCACCGGCGTCGCCGTTTCGTTTTCGGTGAAGATATACTTGTTGGTGTTTTCAAAGTTGAAATGCAAGTCGGTACGCGCCGGATTGTCCTGAACCTTCAGGGTATAGACTCCATTGGCGTAGGAAATGCGGGCAGGTATCTCGGTCGTGCCGTTTTCGAATACCTTTATTGGTAAGCCGTCAGGGACTTCTTTGATTGCTTTGGCGATCCGGTCATAGTAGACAAATTTCAGATGATAGGCGACGGCGTTAAGATCGTTAGGGTCAATGTAGACTGCTGAAAAATGCCATTTGTGCCAGAGCGGGCATTCGGCTGGAGTGTGGATTGCATTGGTCTGAGCCGGGCAGTTCAGAACAGGAATCTCTGCTTGATCGAAGAAGAGTATCTCGACGCGGCGGTTGAGCTGGGATTTGTAATTGTCGCGGCCGGCGTTGTCGAGCGGAAATGACTCTCCGCAGGCGACCATTTTCTTGAGATCGTCAGCAAATGCGAGCAGGCTTCGATACCGTCCCATATTGTCGCGAGTTACTCCGAGATTAGCGGCAATTTCGTCATTATAGATGTCGTAGACTGCGCGCCACATTTCGATCGGCCATTTGTGTGTGCCGGAATTCTTGATTCTATTGAAGACATCAGGCGGCAGTTGTAGACTTCCCGCAGGGGCAAGTCCAGCAAGAACCCAGTTGTTATAAGCGGCGATAAAGCGCTCTGTGGCGCCTTTGGTGTTGTCACCCCAAGTATTGTCAACTTGAATGGGGTCGCAATCCCAGCCCCAGCGAGTGCTGAGCTTGATAAACTTCATGATCTGCTGATAGTCTTCAATACGGTGGCGTTTTTCTGAGATAGTCGCCCATTGTTCGCGGTCGCCTTCGAGAAGGAATTGGATGTTTTGCGCGCGCTGTGCTGAAAGTTCGAAGTTCATTTTGGCCTGACCGGAAGTGTCGGTATGACCGGCTATCAGCAGGCGCTTGTTGGGATCGAACTCGAATTGCTTGAAGCAGATTGCCAGCGCCGCCAGACCGGAAACCTGATTCTGTTGTTGTTGAGTGCCGGCATCGGTGGCATCGTCGCCGGTGCCGTCGGAAGACGACGACCCTTGCGGAGTAGCGGGCATCATTACGGCACTGTCGAGATGGAAAAGCACATCCTCCATTTCGAGAATATGCACAGTGAGCAATCGATGATAGAA
>Ga0154020_10009823_pt1 | contig 10995 bp, 10 predicted proteins | sample Klosneuvirus_201_FD_109709 | JGI IMG/M metagenome (GOLD analysis project Ga0154020, IMG submission 109709) | Active sludge microbial communities from wastewater, Klosterneuburg, Austria - Klosneuvirus_20160825_MG | ecosystem: Engineered > WWTP > Aerobic digester > Activated sludge | place...
AATCCGCAAAATTGCGAACCGATAGGATATCGAAATCAATGTGTGAGGTCAAGTCGAAAGCGGCCGTTAAATCCGTGCGGCCAATTTTGTGGCTGAAAGTGTGAGGCCGATAATGGTCTTGGCGTCCTCGATCAAACCGGAATCTATCATATCGAGAGCACGTGATAGAACGATGCGTTCGATCTCGATGATCTCGTCGCCGTCTAGTTTCTGTTCGGTTTCGGTAAGTTCGGTTGCCAAAAAAAGATGCATTTTCTCAGTGACAAACCCCGGCGAGACATAAAACTCCGTCAACTTTTCGACTCTGCCTGCAATGACTCCGACCTCTTCCTCAAGTTCGCGGATCGCCCCAACCAAAGCGTCTTCGCCGATTTCGAGTGACCCGGCGGGCAACTCCAGCAAGAATTTACCTGCTGCGTGGCGATACTGCCTCACCAAAGCTACGGTCCCATCATCAAAGATCGGCACGATCACGGCACTTCCTTTGTGAACGACGATCTCACGTTTATATTCGATATCTCCCTCGCGAATATCGTCTACGCGAAGGTCAAAGATCTTTCCCTTATATAAGGTGGCACTGCTAAGTGTCTGGGGTAATAGCATAGTGTTCGAACTACTCTTCAGGCGGGTCGTTTGCCGCCGCTGACTGGCCGGCATCATTATCATTTGTTACCCGGCCTTTAGGTTTGCGAATAAACAGGAAATAACACGCGACTGCCATAATCGCCAAAATTACCAGATAGTTAAACTTCATATTCGGTGAACCTCTAATGTGAAACTTATTTTACAACAACTCTTGTAGAAAGTCGGGATTTTGGGGCACTGCGATTAACGAAACTCGGAACGAACTCAGTTTACAAGGTTTCTTTGAAGTCGTATCGGGCGAGCTATGCGAATCGATCGATAACACCGCCAGCATTATCTTCCGCAATCGCTGCCACACGTGGTGTTTTTTAGCCATTGATATAAACTGTTTCTATGGCGAAATATCGCATAGGTTTAGGCGTTTCGGGCGGGATCGCGGCTTATAAGGCTGTCGAGGTTTTGCGGTTGTTGCAAAAGGCAGGTTGCGATGTGTCGGTGGCAATGACGCGGCACGCGACTGAATTTGTACAACCGCTCACATTTAGGGCTTTGACCGACAAGCACGTCGTTGTCGATGATTATGCCGCCGATAATCCGGACCCGATCGCCCATATTAATTTTTCGCAAAATATCGACCTATTGCTCATCGTTCCGGCCACGGCGAATATCATTGCGAAGTTTGCGAACGGAGTGGCCGATGATTTTCTTTCATCGACGTATCTCGCGACGACAGCACCCGTATTGATCGCGCCGGCAATGAACACGACGATGTGGGAACAGCCCGCGACAAAACGGAATGTCGAGCGGTTGCGAAATGATGGCGTTCACTTTATTGAACCAATTGCGGGCGAATTGGCGTGCAAGACCGTCGGGACCGGAAAGCTTGAAGACGTTGAGAATATTGCTTACCAAACTCTTGCGATCTTAGCGTCCGACGAGCAAGGCCGCGGGGGCATTAACGCCCAAGTACGATCGATAGGGAATATGCCTCGCTCGAACGACCTTTCGGGTGAGAATATTCTCATAACGGTTGGAGGCACTCGTGAGGCGATCGACCCGGTGCGGTTTATCTCTAATCACTCATCCGGAAAGATGGGTTTTGCTGTTGCCGAGGCGGCGGCGGCACGTGGTGCTAAAGTGACGGTGGTCGCAGGGGTTACTACTGTGGAACCTCCGACAAATGTAAAGGTGATCCAAGCCGTATCGGCCGACGATATGTTTGCGGCGGTAATGGGCGAATTGGCTGCGGCGACGATCTTTGTCGGTGCGGCCGCAGTTGCAGATTACGCTCCGGCCAATGTTGCTGATGCAAAGATCAAAAAGGACGGTCGAGATTCGATGACGCTGGAACTAAGGAAAACGCCTGACATATTATCGAACGTGTCGAGAAATCGGCCTGTCGGAATGATCGTCGTAGGTTTCGCCGCCGAGACCAATGATGTCATCGGCTATGCTCGATCAAAAATGGAGAAAAAGGGACTGGATATTGTCGTCGCCAACGATATCACAAAGCCAGGTGCGGGATTTAATGCCGATACTAATATTGCCACGATCATTACCCGCAACGGTGGCGAGACGGACTTGCCTTTGATGGCGAAACGGGAAATGGCGGATAGAATATTAGACGAAGTCGCAGTTATGAGGCAAAATTGACCCGATAACTATACGGCTTATTCGAGGTCAAATTCGTCTGGTGGTTTTGGTCTCTATGATCTTTAAGCTTTGTGTTCGAAAACGTGTCAACTGATGAATTCTGACCTAAACAATCTGATTGCGGATGTAAGAGAGCAATTGTTGTATCTGCAAGAGTTGGGCGTTGAATCGTTTGACGCTGACCTACTTAAAGTAATTCCGATAAGGTCGATTCCCAGCCAAGCGGCGGTCGATCCGCATTTACCTACTCTGTCTGAGGCAGTAATGCCGCGCACCACGACCGAAAGTCCTAAACGGCCCGACGCTCGTTTTCCGGGAGTGTCACGGCTTGCATCGCTGCCATCGTTATCAAAGCGGATACAGCCGACAACGTCACCGAATATAGAAACGCCGCCCCCGATCGGAGCGACATCTGAGCCGATCGCAGAGTCAAAAAAACCGATGTCACTAACTGAAACTCTTCCAAACGATGCCAATACCGCCGCCATTCTTAAAATTCGAGCTGAGATCGGCCCCGACTGTACGCGATGTAAACTATCTGCCCTTGGCCGCAGCAAGGTCGTAAACAGCGTCGGTAACTTTAATGCTGAACTGATGTTCGTTGGCGAAGCCCCGGGTGCCGACGAGGACGAAATGGGCGAGCCATTTGTCGGGCGAGCGGGTAAATTGCTGACTGATATCATTGAAAAAGGCCTTTTGATACCGAGAAAGGACGTATTCATAGGCAATATTAATCGCTGCCGTCCACCGCAGAATCGAGCTCCTGAGCCGGACGAGACGGCCGCTTGCAAGCCTTTTCTAATCCGTGAGATCGAGGTCATTAAACCCAAAGTAATTGTGGTTCTTGGGGCGACGGCCGCTCACAACCTGCTCGAGACCAAAGTTCCTATAGGTAAACTGCGAGGGCAGTTTCACGATTATCAGGGCTGCAAGGTGATGCCAACGTTCCACCCGGCATATCTGCTACGCGATCCTCACAAAAAACGCGAGGTTTGGGAAGATATGAAGATGGTACGCGATCTTCTAAACGATGAAAAATAAATTTCTGTCTTCCTGAATCCTAATCCTTGGATCGTTCGAAGAGGGTTGATAGGAAAGGAAAACGCACACTCTGATCTCTTACATGACTTAAAGGAGCTGCGTTTGTTTTCCTGATTTGAAAAATGACGGGACTCAAAACATCGAATGAATTGAACAGGACCGGCCTGCTTGAATGTCGCGACATCACGCGGCGTTACGGCACTAGCTTCTATTTTGCTACACAATTTTTTCCCAAGGAAACGCGCGACGGTATCTACGCGGTGTACGCATTTGCACGTATCCCGGATGAGATCGTGGACGACCCGGGCACGACGACTCGTTCCGAGCGAGTTGAACGCCTCGAGGAATGGCGGCAGACGTGGCTGAGAGCAATGGGTAACGGCGGTTCGGACGACCCGATAATGGCGGCCATCGTTCACGCCTTTCAAAAATACGATATACCGATCGAAGACGGCGAAGCGTTTCTTAAGTCGATGTTTATGGACGAGGAAAAGAAGGCCTACGCCAATTACGCCGAGCTTGAGGAATATATGTACGGGTCTGCCGGGGTCATCGGCTTGATGGTCACCAGGATAGTTGGATTCTCCACGCCGAAAGCATTCCCATACGCGATCAAGCTTGGATATGCATTCCAACTCACGAATTTTTTGCGCGATATTAAAGAGGACTGGGATGAACTTGGGCGTGTCTATATGCCTGAGGACGAACTTTCCCGCTTTGGCCTCGCCGGCTCCGATCTTGGACGACGGCGTTTCGACGATCGGTTCATCGATTTTATGAAGTTCCAGATCGAACGAAACAGGCAAATCTACCGCGAAGCTCTGCCGGGTATCAAAATGCTCAACTGGCGAGGGCGTCTAGCGGTCAAGATCTCGTTTGTTCTATATCGGGCAATATTGGCCGAAATCGAACGAGCCGGATACAATGTTTATCGCGGACGCGTGCGAACGGACCTCAGAAAAAAGATAAAGTTGTCGATTCGGGCATTGGCGGGCGTTTATGAATAAAAAAGTAATCATCATCGGGTCAGGAATAGGCGGGTTGGGAACAGCCGGCCTTTTTGCTAAAAAAGGCTACGAAGTCACTGTTTTTGAGAAAAACGCAAATTTGGGTGGACGCGCCAACATATTTGAAGCAAATGGTTTCAAGTTCGATATGGGGCCGTCGTGGTATCTTGCTCCGGATATATTTGAGCACTTTTTTGAATTGATGGGTGAACGGGTCGAGGATCATCTCGATCTGGTGCGACTGACTCCTTCGTATCGGATCTTTTTTCGTGAAGGTTCAGAACAGCTTGATATTCACTCCGACATCAACATCGATGCGGCCACATTCGACGCGATCGAACCGGGTGCCGGCGACAAACTGCGAGCTTATCTAAAACAGTCCGAGTACCAATATGGTGTTGCAACACAGCATTTTATGTATAAGAACTACGACACTATTTTTGATTTCCTCAATAAACGTGTCGCGACCGAAGGTCAAAAGCTATCGGTGTTCTCAAAGATGCACACCTTTGTCTCGAAGTTTTTCAAATCGCAAAAACTGCGTCAGGTGATGGAATACACGATGGTTTTTCTCGGCACCTCGCCATATGAGGCACCGGCTTTGTACAACCTGATGTCGCATATGGATTTCAATCAGGGCGTATTTTACCCACAAGGCGGGTTTTACGAACTGATCAAAGCGTTGGTGCGAATAGCAGAGAAGAACGGTGTCGAGTTCAAGACAAACTCAGCGGTCTCCGAGATCATCGTTGACGATGGCGTCGCCAAAGGAGTTCGGCTTGAGAGCGGCGATGTCCACAACGCAGACATAGTCATCTCGAACGCCGATATGTGGTTTACCGAGTCCAAGATGCTTAAGGCTAAAGACCGCACATTCTCAGACCGGTATTGGAAAAAACGCGTGATGGCACCGTCGGCGTTTATGATGTTTCTCGGTGTTAGCGAAAAACTGCCGGGGCTGATCCATCACGACCTTTTATTTTCGGAAGACTGGCGGAAGAATTTTGATGACATATATAAGGATCCGACGCTTCCTATGGAACCGTCGCTATATGTGTGTGCCCCAAGTGTAACTGACCCCAGCGTTGCTCCCGCCGGTAAGGAAAACCTTTTCGTGCTGGTTCCCATCGCTTCGGGCCTCGACATTTCCGAGGACCAAAAGGAGGATTATGCGGATCGCATCCTCTCGATAATGGAAAGCGAAATGGGTCTAACCAACCTTCGGGAAAAGATAGAATTCAAGCGGCTCTATACTGTCGAAGATTTTTCGGTCGATTACAATGCTTTCAAGGGGTCGGCCCTCGGCCTTGCTCACACGCTGATGCAAACGGCGATTTTCAGGCCTAAGAATTTTTCCAAGAAGGTCAAGGGGTTATACTACGTTGGAGCGGGAACAAATCCGGGCATCGGAACGCAGATATGTTTGATCAGTGCGGAACTTGCATACAAGCGAGTGCACGGCATCACGTCGGCCGGGCCTCTTGAGAACCTATAGGTTAGTGTTAGGATCCCGGATGACACGGCACGAAAAGGCACAAAAGAAATTTTTGGATGGCAACATACCAAAACAACCCGAAACCGATAAGTGCATTTACGATCGGGAAGTAGCGGTAAATGTTGAAGACACCATCGCGGTTGGAGGTCAATGACGACACGACCATCATTGTCGCGTAAATAGTTCCGCAGACTATACCGAACCATCCCAGAAACTGGAAAGCCAGAACCGTGGAGGTCAAGTAGGCAATTAGACAAAACACATGCGTGCCGGTTGAGCCAAGTACGGTCGCGATCGTCGCCAAATTGGCCTTCCGATCTGCATCAATGTCCGGAATTGCGGAGAAGGCATGCATTGCCGCTGTCCAAAGTCCGCCGGCAACAACCGCTTGCCAAGGCGGCAGGTCGCCCTTGACGAAAGCAAACGCGAAAATGCCGGGCATCACGTAGAGCACGTTAAACGCCGAGTCGAGAAACGGCACGGCCTTCGCACGAATGGGTTTAGCTGAATATAAGATCGAAAGCACTAGAAACGCGATCAGCACGTTAATTGCGACAAGCGGCACCACGATCATTCCTGCGACAAACGGCAGATTTATGATCAAGATCGCAAGCAGCACACTAGTTCGGCGTTCGGGCGTGACCAGAGCTTCATAAATCGATTTTTTGGGATTCAGCTTGTCGGTCTCATAGTCGCACAGGTCGTTTATACCGTAAACGAATAGATTTGCGGGGAGCGTGAAATACAAAGCAAAAATCGCATAATGCCAGTTCAAGAGTTCGTCGCGAGTCGCGACTCCAGCGATAAGCCCGACTAAATACGGCCCGAGCAAGTACACCCAAAATCGCGGACGGCTGACCTTTAATAGGAATGCGAAATCGGGCATAGATGGATTATAACTTCAATGATGAAAGATCTGATCATCGTCATAGGAATTTTGTGCTTTTTGGCGATCGGCGCATTCTTTATGGTCAACGTCGAGTTGCCGCCGTGGTCACACTATTTGTCGGGGCTAAACGTCGTGTTGTTTGCCGTACCGACATTTTGGGCGACGAGGCGATGGCTCGGGTGGCGTGACGCATCTCTGTTATGGATCGTTTTGGGAGTGTATGCGTTGTTGATCGAGACATCTGCGATTTACACCGGTTTTCCATACGGACATTTTGCGTACTCGGACTTACTCGGCGGAAAAATATTCGGTTTGACGCCGTGGACGGTGTTTTTGGCTTGGACGCCGCTAGTGATCGCAGCATATGCGATCGCACGATCATTCGCCGGCAATTTTATTGCCCGGATCGCAATCGTGGCGGTCGTGGGCACAATGTTTGATCTAGTTCTTGATCCGGGTGCGGTGAGACTTGGATTTTGGCAATATGCCGGCGACGGCGGATTCTATGGAGTGCCGCTGTCCAATTTTTTAGGCTGGCTGGTAAGTAGTTCGATCGCTGCAGCATTGATCGAGGTATTTCTATTACGAGTTCGGCCGATACTGAAAACCCCGGTGCAACTCGTATCTAGCGCATTTCTTATACTCTATTTTTGGACCGCGATCGCCGGATTCGGCGGTATGTTTTGGCCAACGGTGATAGGTATCACGTTGCTTGTGGGGATGGCGGTCTATTGGTTTACGTTCGGATATCGTTTCGATGAAATGCTTGTTTACGTCGAAGGTGACGGAACGCCGATTTCGACCGAGGCGAAGTCATTGGTGCATCACGGGGCGACGAAGCTGCATCTGGCATTCTCGATATTCCTGTTTAACAAACGCGGCGAGTTACTTCTGCAACAAAGAGCATTAACGAAAAAAACCTGGCCCGGAGTTTGGTCCAACACCTGCTGTGGACACGTGATGCTCCACGAGAAATCGGCGTCAGCCGCCCGAAGAAGGCTCAAGTTTGAATTAGGTATGAGCGGCATTGAACTGTATGAGATCCTGCCCGATTTTCGATATCGAGCCGAGAAGGACGGCGTTGTCGAAAACGAGATATGTCCGGTCTTTATAGGCTTTACCGATAAGGCTCCGTTTCCTAATCCGGATGAAGTTGAGGCGACAAAGTACCTCGAGTGGAGTGAGTTTCTAAGTTTAGCGAGCGATCCGTCCGGCGGCATCTCGCCGTGGGCACGCGACGAAGCGGAATTGCTTGAGAAGAACGCTCAGTTCAGGTCGCAATTCTCTGCATACACTATTTCGAAGTCGACCCAACAGCACGACGATTATGCTAATCTCTGAGTGTCTCAATCCGACCTTACGGTGACATATCTATGAAAAAAGTCCTATTGGTATTACTTATTGTCGCGATCGTCTTACCGCTCACAGCACTGGGACAAAAAAACAGCTTCGGTGAGATCAAGCAACTTCAATCCCCGCAAGACCCAAGGCTCGGTTTCATTATTCACGGCGGTGCGGGCGTGATCTCAAAAGCCGCGATGACGCCGGAAACGGAGAAGCAGTTTCGGGCGAAACTCGAGGAGTCGCTAATTGCCGGGTACAAGGCTCTGCAGGCCGGTCGATCGAGTCTCGACGCAGTCGAAATAGCGATCAGAATCTTGGAGGATTCGCCGCTGTTTAATGCCGGAAAGGGAGCGGTATTTACAAATGACGGCAAAAATGAACTTGACGCTTCGATAATGTACGGCAAAAACCTTGCTGCAGGCTCGGCGGCCGGGCTTCGTCATATTAAAAATCCGATCACACTTGCGCGAGCCATAATGGAAAAAAGTGAACATGTGATGATGGTTGGAGATGGTGCGGAAAAGTTCGCAAAAGAGCAGAAGGTCGAATTCGCAGACGAAAAGTATTTTTGGACACAGCACCGTTGGGATGCCTTGCAAATTGTCCTAAAGGAAGAAAAAACAAAAATTGAAAAGTCGAAATTGAAGAGCCAGAATTGTGCAAATCACGATTGTGCACAAAGCCCTGACCTAGGAACACGATCGGTGTCTGCGTCCGGGGAGTCGCAGAATCGATTCGGTACAGTTGGCGCCGTTGCTCTGGATCGATTCGGAGATCTGGCCGCCGGCACTTCCACTGGTGGTATGACCAATAAGAAATACGGCCGAGTCGGCGACGCACCGATCATCGGAGCCGGTACCTATGCTAATAACGATTCTTGTGCTGTCTCGGCGACCGGTTGGGGTGAGTATTTCATCAGGCTCGGCGTCGCTCGTGACATAGCCGCGTTGATGGAATACCGTGCAATGCCGATTCAAAACGCAGCAGATCTGGTTATCAAACAAAAATTGCAAAAGCTTGGCGGCGACGGCGGCATCATAGCTATGGACAAGTTCGGCAATATGGCCATTTCGTTCAACTCCGAGGGTATGTACCGAGCGTATATAGGGGCAGACGGCAAACCGGTCGTTGAGATCTACTAGAGTCGGTCGCTAACGAAATACGCCGTTGTCGAAGCCGTTCAAAATGCGACCGCGTGCGAGGCCCGGGTGTCAGCGGCTACGAAGATTTATGCTTACAGCTGAGATAATTGCGATCGGGTCAGAACTCCTGACACCGACTAAAACAGATACAAATAGCCTTTGGTTGACAGAAAAACTCGATGATATCGGAATCGAAGTTAAACTCAAGACCATCGTAGGAGATGATCGCTTACGCCTCGAGGAGGCCATAAGTGATGCTCTAAAGCGCTCAAATGTGGTGATCACGACCGGTGGTTTAGGTCCAACGGCCGATGATATTACCAGACAATGCACGGCCGCGGCGATCGGACGCGATCTGGTCTATCGTGATGATCTTGAAGTGCATTTGCGCGAGCGTTTCAGATCTTGGGGCCGTGAGATGCCGGAGATCAATAAGCGACAGGCATTTATCTTCGAAGGTGCTGAGATCCTGCCCAATCCGAACGGGTCGGCGGTAGGTATGCTCGCTGAGATCGATGGCAAATTCCTTATTGTGCTACCCGGACCGCCGCGTGAGAATCAACCGATGTTTCTTGATCACGTACTTGGTCGCCTGAAGGCAATGGCCGGCGAAGGTTTTGTAAAGCGGCGGGTCTTGAGTGTCTCCGGGCTTGGCGAATCCGCCGTGGATGAGATCGCTGCACCGATCTACGGAGCATTTCCGGATGTGCAAACTTCGATACTTTTCAATAAGAGCGAGGTTCAGATACATATTGCTGCCCGATCGGAAATCGAAATTGTGGCGAGCACAAGCTGCGACAAACTCGCGGACGAATTGATACGGGCGATCGGTAAGGCGGTGTTTGCGACCCACGGAGAGACGATGGAAGCGATAGTCGGGGAGCATTTAAGGCGACGGGGTGAAACGATCGCAGTTGCCGAAAGTTGTACCGGCGGTTTGATCGCTCGCCGTATTACGGAGGTGCCCGGTTCGTCAGCTTACTTTCTTGAAGGCGCGGTGACGTACTCAAATGCCGCGAAAATCCGTACGCTCGGCGTTTCACCTACATTGCTTGAAACACACGGTGCGGTTAGTTCGCAATGTGCCGAGGCAATGGCAAAAGGTATGCGTGATTACGCAAGCTCGGATCACGCAGTTTCGGTTACGGGTATTGCGGGGCCTGACGGCGGCACCGAAGACAAGCCGGTTGGAACGGTATTTATTGGATACTCAGGTGTGAAAGGAACTAAATCTATCAGATTGCATCTGCCGGGTGACCGATATCTGATCCGCTGGCGAACAAGTCAGGCGGCTCTCGATTACGTTAGGCGACAAGTGATGTAGACAAGAGTTCGTGTTAAACTACCTGAATATATGTTGAAGCGGATCTGGAAACCAGTTAAAGATCTCGGCCATCTCGGACCGATGGCACTGGTGACCACCTTTCTGCCTTTCATTGGAAGTTTGCTGCTTATTACGTTCCTCGAACCGGTGGGTCAATGGATGCGTGACAATTGGGGTAGCGGCGCGGTGATTTACCTGTTCGGGACATTATTGTTGTGCGGACTCGCTCTACTTCCAACTAATGTCGTCGGCATTCTTGGGGGATGGGCTTTCAGCTTTGAACTTGGCCTATTTGTTTTAATGCTCGCCGTAGTTGGGTCCGCACTGATCTCATTCAAACTAAATTCACATATTAGCGGTGATCGGTTGTCCGATGTGGCCGGCAAGCATCCGCGCACAGATGCAATATATCGATCACTTTTAGGTGAAACGTTTTGGAAAACGACTCTAATAATTTTTTTCATACGGTTATCGGTCATAATGCCGTTCGGTTTTACCAATTTTTTAATGGCATC
>Ga0154020_10009824_pt1 | contig 10995 bp, 6 predicted proteins | sample Klosneuvirus_201_FD_109709 | JGI IMG/M metagenome (GOLD analysis project Ga0154020, IMG submission 109709) | Active sludge microbial communities from wastewater, Klosterneuburg, Austria - Klosneuvirus_20160825_MG | ecosystem: Engineered > WWTP > Aerobic digester > Activated sludge | place...
CACACAAAGGCGAGGCTCCTAAATCTGTGTTGTTGATAGACGATGTTGTAACCACCGGCGCAACGGTGTCTGAATGCGCTCGTATTCTTAAAGCGAGCGGCGTTGAACAAGTTCGTGTTCTGGCGTTTGCGCGGGCGGTATCGTAATGATCAACCCTTCCTCAAAAGGAGTCGGTGTGAAAACCCTTTTCGCTCTCCTCATCCTGCTGCTGTCGCTTGCCAGCGCCGCATTGGCAGACTATTCCCCCGACGTTTTGTTCGTAAAAATGCGCCGTCAGGTGCGAGCATCTGTTCTTGACAGCCAATTGAGCACCTCTTCAAACACGGTCAACCAAGCTGTTTCGGCGGGCGCTATCGCAGATCAGCCACTTGCTCAATACTCAGAGTTGTCGCAGCCACTTGAGCGGATCGTGCGTTTGCAATTGTCCAGCGCGCAAGACATTGAGGCTCTGGCAGCACAACTTTCATCTGATATTGAAGTCGAATGGGTGGCCTTCAATAATCGTTATTCGACGGGGCAATCACTTGACGATGCCTATGTTCCGATTGACAGTCTCTACCCAGATGCCTGGTGGCTTGAAAAGATATCAGCAGGACTTGCATGGGAGCTTTCGCGCGGCGACACAACAATTGTAATTGGAATCATTGACACGGGCGTCGATCACACCCATCGCGACTTGCGCAACAAAATATGGCACAATCGCGGCGAAATTCCCGATAACGGAATTGATGATGATAGAAATGGGTTTATTGATGACGTTAGCGGTTGGGATTTCGTTGATGCGCCAAGTCTGCCTGCCGGTGGCGACTATCTCATCCGTGACAATGACCCAATGGATGATTTTGGACACGGTACCTATGTTGCAGGATGTGCATCTGCCGAATCGGACAATCCAGATTGTTTCCCATCTATAGGATTCAATTGCCGCATTATGCCGCTTCGGGCAGGTAATTCGCGCGGCACTTTAGAGGAAGATGATATTGCTGCAGCGATACTTTACGGCATATCGAACGGTGCGGCAATTATTAATATGAGCTTTGGTGACGTGGTTGCGTCACCTTTGTTGCGCGAAGTCGTGACCATTGCGCATGATGCAGGCATTGTTCTTGTCGCGTCTGCCGGTAATGCAACCAACGGGAGCATCCACTATCCCTCGGGTTTTCAGGAAGTCATTGCCGTTGGTGCAACGGACTTTTTAGACCGTAAAGCGAGCTTCTCGAACTATGGCCCCTCCGTCGATGTTATGGCCCCGGGAGTTGATATCGGTTCTACAATTCTTGGTGGAGAATGTGGACTTTGGGATTTCCCATCGGGAACAAGTTATGCATCACCCATAGTTGCAGGTTTGGCCGGATTGATTCTCTCTGTTAATCCTGCACTGTCACCGGATGATGTCCTCAACATTCTAAGGTCGAGCGCGGACGATATCTATACAGATGGTTGGGATTCTCTTACAGTCAATGGCCGCATAAACTCGCGCCGAGCAGTTGAAAGCGCCGCATTTGGGGCTGATGCCGAGGCACTCATTTTATCACCGGACATCGATTCAGGCGTTCGCGGAAGCGTCGCGGTTATCGGCAGTGTTCAAGGGACAGCATTCTCGGATTTCTCTTTGGAATACGGGCTAGGCGAGAACCCCAGCATTTGGAATCTCATTTCTACGGATTCACGGCGAGTATTGAGCGACACGCTTGGTGTATTTCAATCACCTGCGACGGACACCGTACTTGTGATTCGTCTTACCGCTCGTGCGACAACGCAGCACCAATCTGTTGACATGGCGCATGTGTATGTGCAGAATGCGCCGCCAACTATTGACAGCTTGCGCACACGCACCGTTCTTGATGGGCCGGGGTTCGGATTGCAAGTTCGCGCATGGAGCAGTCAATTCAGTCGCGCTACTTTGCTGATGACCAACGCGAGCGGTGATTCCGTTCGTGAGGACTTCGGTTACGTCGGTGATGAGCACGTCGCGGTCGTCCTGCAATCGCGCTACCAAGGCGAGTGGCAAGCAGTGATTCAGATCACGAATCTTAGTGGTGAATCCGTAAGATCAGAACCGTTTTCGTATTCTTCGATTCAGAATAGCATCAGACCATATCTACACAACTCGCAAGTCACGAGCATGCCGCACGGCACATTGGGCGCGTTCACTAGCGACTATAATTGTAATGGCATGCACGAGGTTTGGCTGCTCCCAGTTGACGAGAACAACATCGTTGACACGCTTGAAGCATACGAGTGGAATGGCTCTGATTTCATTGAAACAGAGAACACATACGGCCCGCACATTCCACAATGTTTCGGAGACGCTGACGGAGACGGATTGTTTGAAATGGGTGCGCGCAGATTCGGTGAATCCCGTGTGTGGGAACAAACAGATTCGTGCGGTATCTTAAACAATCTTGTGTTCGAAAGTCCAGACAGTTTTTCGCAATTTCTAATCAGCCGGTTCGTTCGGCTCGATAGTTCCTCAAATCATGAAGCGATTATTGCCCGCGCAAACGTAAATGAAGAATCTCAGTTTGCGTTTTTTGAGGTCAATGATAACTATGAACCTCATTTGATCGGCGTCATGCCTAACGAAACAGATGGCCTCAACAGCTATGGACCTCCATCGACAGGCGTTGGCGATGTTGATAATGATGGTCTTGTTGACATCCTTTTCGGTGATTACGATGGTGATTTAGTATGGTGCGAGTGGACTGGTACAGAAGCCGTTCAGGTTTGGAGCACGCGCTTGCCGCAAAACGACGCAACGTCATGGCTTGCCGTCGGCGATTTTAATTGCGATGGTCAGGATGAGCTAGTTGCAGGTTGCAGATCAAATGCAGGTGCGTCATCCGAAAGCCAACGACTTCTGATGGGCTGGGATTATTATATATTTGAGTCGAATGCCAACAATGAACTCACAGTCGTGGATAGCATTGCGATTCTCGGTAATGAGAATGTGACGATTAATCCGGCTTCCGTGGCCGCGAAAGATGTCAATGAAGATGGCTGTGACGACATTCTGATCTCTGCCTACCCGGACTTCTATATTGTTACACGAGATCAACAGACCGGACGTTACATTCCTGAGTGGCACGCATTTCCCTCAAAAGCTGGCGGACTTGCAGTTGCGGATTTCAATCACAACGGCATCAATGAAATACTGATGTCAGATGGTTCGCAGCATGTTCGTATTGAAAATGCCGTCGCAATGGCGAATGCGCCGTATCCGCCTGTGCTTTCAGGCTTTCCGCTTGACGAATCGCGGATTTCACTTAGTTGGTCGCATGTCATTGGTGCGGTTCATTATGAAGTGTACTATGCAAGACCTGGTCGTTCATACGAGTTGTTGACGTTCTTGAGTGACACGATATTTGTCTGGAATTCTGCAGAGACTGACACTGCCTTTCGTTTTGCTGTGGCGACGTATGATACGATGTTTGAGCAGCCAATCAGTGTTTATTCCAATATTCTCGAACTTTCTGCCAACACTCCTCCATCAGCACAGGATACTGCGCTGCATGAAGCGCCGAAGACTGTCGCTGTAACGTTCGACGAGCCGATGAGTTCATCCGTCTTTGTACAGGGTAATTGGCGACTTGCTGACGGTTCGATGCCTGCGGTCATTGCCGAGAATTCCGGGATGCGCATCATCTATCTCACGTTTGACACACCATTCCTGCCTGGTGAGTATCAATTGACAATGCGGAATCTGCGCGATGCACAGGGAACACCCTTGCCAGAATCTGAGTCATCGGTTGTCTTCACCGTAATAGAATCTCAACAGCTACCAGCGTATGTTACATCGCATCATCTTGTAGATGCGCCGGTAGGTAATCATGTGCTAATAGAGTTCTCCGAGCCAATGTCGGATAACGCTCTTGCCAACGCTAACTACAGTATTGTTGACCCGCGATTGAATAGTGTTGCATATCCAGCAACTCATGTCGAATTTGAAAGCACCGAGCATACTAGAATTGTGGCCACGCTTAATGATCACTATCCTGCAGGCGCAGTTGGTGTTGAAGTCAGAATTAATATTTCGGGCATCAGTGCCCAAAGCGGTTCACAGCTTGAAGCGACCTCACTCCTAATCAGTGAGTGTGCATCTAACCTTGATCAAGCTTATGTCTACCCGAATCCGTTCCGTGGTCGCGGAGCGGCAGGGACGGACGGCGTGTACTTCGCGGCATTGCCGCAATCGGCAGTCATTAGAATCTTTACCTTGAACGGAGTCTTAATCAGGAAGTTGCAACACGACGGGGCAACTGGTCATGCAGAATGGGATTTGCAGACGCAAGACGGAGAGGCTGTAGCTTCCGGTATCTATCTCTACCAGATCGAATCTGATGGCGACGAAATCACGGGTAAGCTTGCAGTGGTGCGGTGAAGAAAGTTAAGATTGGCCTAACTGGCGGCATCGGCGCAGGAAAATCAACTGTCGCGAATCTGCTAACAAAACAAGGCGCAGATGTTGTATCAGGTGATGAATTGGGTAGGCAAGTGCTTGATGATGCTGCCGTTAGTGAAGCGCTTATTGAGCGATTCGGCATGCAAATTGTAAATCCTGACGGCAAACTGAACCGAAAGGCCATAGCCGCTCTTGTTTTCGCCGATCCAAGTCAGAGCAAGTGGCTAACCTTGCTTACTTTTCCCGGTATCTATTCTCGTTGGCAGCATGCGTTCGATCAGTCGCACAATAGGGTCGTCGTCTTTGATGCGGCGCTCATCTTTGAGTGGAAGATCCAAGATGACTTTGATGTAATAGTTGTTGTCGTCGCCGATGCTGAGTTTGCGTACAAGAGAGCATCAGGCAGGTTTAACAGGGAGGACTTTGAACGGAGAATCACGGCTCAGCTTCCAGTTGAACACAAGATGTCTTATGCCGATTTTGTTATTCAAAACAACGGTTCACCCGACGATCTGGTCCGACAAATAGTAGAATTTTGGAACAATAAAATAGAACCTTTGATTGCATGAAAACACTTATCCATATCGTCACGATTGTTTGTGTAAGTACGTTGACGGCGATTGCGCAGGACTTCACATTGGCACAGTTCCTTAACGTGCAGTCAGCAACAAGAGCATCGTTTAGTCCAGCTGGTACTGAACTGTGCTATGTGACAAATATCAGCGGCGAACCGCAGGTCTGGAAAACGTTTGATCATCCCTGTCCAGTTATGCAATTGACGTTTGAAGAAGATGGTGTGGAAGGCGCTTGGTGGTCTCCAGTTGACAGATCGCAAATGATTGTCGCGGCATCGCGCGGCGGAAGTGAAAAGTCCAAGCTATACATGATGAATCCGGGATTGTCACCGCTTGTCCCGCTAACTCCAATCGACAAGGACGGCATCTACCGGTTTGGTACATGGTCGTCCGACGGCACGATTATAAGCTATTCGACAAATGCACGCAACGGCATTGATTTCGACGTGTACGAGCATCACCTCACTGAAGTCGAACCGCGCTTAATCTATGACGGAGGTGGAAGTTTGTCGGCCGGTCAGTATTCGGCTGATAACCGTTATTTGATTATTCGCCGCGATTTGTCGAACGTCAATTCGGATCTGCTATTGTATGATAGAGTGTCCGGCACAACAAAACTGCTGACTGAGCATACTGGCGACGAGTTCTTTGGCGACGCCTACTTCGACCAATCCGGACGGAACATCATCGCGCGCAGCAATCGTGGACGCGAGTTCGTTGGCATCGCCTCCTATAGTATTGAGAGCGGCGAATGGTCATGGCTCGAAACCCCCGAGGCTGAAGTTGACATGTTGTCAGTAGCCCCCGACGGATCGGGCTACGCATTTATCGTCAATGATAAGGGCCTCTCACGTTTCTATTTCAACAATCTTGCAAAAGAACGCCGCATTGAGGGCTACCGATTCCCTGACGGTATCATTCGCGACATGTCGTTTTCGCCTGACAGCAAGCATATGGCCATTTCATTTGGTCATGCGACGAAGCCGTTTGATATTTGGATTTACGAACCTTCGTCTGATAGGCTCTATCAATTGACTTCATCGGCAACCGGTGGAGTCCCGATGCAGTTATTTGTAGCACCGGAAGTCGTCGAGTACGAGTCGTTTGACAAGCTCAAGATTCCAGCATTCTTATATAAACCCGTAAATGCGCCGGCGAAGTGTCCGGTCATCATCGCAATTCACGGTGGACCGGAGTCGCAAGCGCAACCTGACCTGTCCGGTTTGTTCCAGTACTGGTTGTACAATGGTTATGCGATTCTCGAACCAAACGTGCGTGGTTCGTCCGGATTCGGCAAAACATATCTGTCTTTAGACAATGTTCACAAGCGCATGGACTCTGTCAAAGACTTGGAATTCGCGGCCAAGTGGCTTGGCGCTCGCAAGGATATTGACAAAAGTAAGATCGTGCTTTTTGGAGGCAGTTATGGCGGCTTCATGGTGTTGTCCGGACTCGCAACCTATCCCGATTTGTTTGCCGCCGGTATCGACGTCGTTGGCATCTCCAATTTTGTAACCTTTCTTGAGAACACCGGCAAATATCGCAAAGCTCTGCGCGAAGCTGAGTATGGATCACTTACCACCGATCGCGAGTTTCTCGAGAGCATCTCTCCCTTGAATCAAGTTGACAAAATGAAAGCTCCTCTATTTGTCATACAAGGAGCGAACGATCCTCGTGTACCGCAATCCGAAGCGGACCAAATGGTTGAAGCTATTCGTCGACGAGGAGGAGTGGTCGAGTACATGCTGTTTGAAGACGAAGGTCACGGTCTTCGGAAGACCGAGAACAAGATTACGGCCTACACAAAGGTTGTTGAGTTTCTAAATCAGCATGTCAAAGAACAGAAATAAGTGTAACCATAGGTAGAGAAACAAGAGAAGGGCGGCAATATGCCGCCCTTCTCTTGTGGACTTCTTGATCGGCTTACCGGTCTTTGATCGAGTTGCAAGCTTTTAACGGATCAAACTCATTGGTCGTGGCCTTGCATTTCGCTACAACGGCTGTGCATGTGTAGTAGCTATGCTCATTTTGCCACCACTGAACCTCGTGATATCCCATCGGCACCTGCACTCGGTTCGGGAAATTGGGCCGCACAATCACAGAGATATCGTCACCAATTACGCATCGGAGAGGCAGTCGTGAGGAGTTCCTTAATTCGACATAGCCGAAATTTTCCGTTTCACACAATGGCGTTTCCGGCTCAATTTCTGTAACTGGACTTACGTCGGCATCGTTGATTTGCACTGTTGCTGCTGTTGGTGCTTCATACTCTTGGTCTGTCGAGTTCGTACCCCAATCAGATGAACAACCAATGATCAAGAGTATCATCAGCAAGAATGGAATGGACTTCATAATTTACTCCCTGCGGAATCGCACCCGAGTTCATCAGGCATGTACCGCAATTGTTGGATGATGGGACCATCGTGAACAATTTTGCTTAGCTACTCTCGCCTGCGGACAGCACACTCCTTCCAAGTCCGCTAACCATCAAACACCGATTATAGAAATTACCGACCACTTGCTGAAAACCTGCAAGTGACTTTGCTACCTAAACGGTCAATCGAATTTTGCTTCTGTCGCGCGAACACCTCGCGGGGCTGAGCAAGCTGGACACCTTGACATTCAGGTAGATTTGTTTACATTTATAGATTCCTAAGCGGATGTAACTCAATGGTAGAGTACTGGCTTCCCAAGCCAGTTGTTGCGGGTTCGAGCCCCGTCATCCGCTCTAAGTAAAACAGGCACTTAACGGTGCCTGTTCCCGTTTCTAAAAGGAATCCTAAATTTCAATGAACTGCCCGCTTTGCGATGGAAATAACATAACGCACATTGGAGATCTTGCGGGCAGGCCGTCGTCGCGCTGCGGTACTTGTGACTTGTTGTTTGTCCATCCGGACTTTCATCTTCTGCCGGAAATGGAGCTGAAACGCTATCTTACGCACCGAAACAACCGCGACGATTCTGGGTACCTCGTATTCTTGGAGCGGCTAATCGCTCCGCTTGTTGCACGGGTTACGCCGGGGTCAGAAATTCTCGACTTCGGCAGCGGTCCCTCGCCGGTTATGGCTGAGCTAATGCGCGAGCGCGGCTACCGGGTTGAGATTTATGATCCATTTTTTTCTGTCGATGTAAATGTGCTGGATCGCACCTATGATGCCGTGGCCTGTTGCGAAACCGCCGAGCACTTTCGCTTTCCCATCGACGACTGGTCAAAAATCATGAAGTGCATGCGAACCGGGAGCATGCTCGGAGTTATGACATTAATGTACAACGATGACATGGACGTCAACCGATGGTGGTACGCCCAAGACCCGACGCACATTTGCTTTTACAGCGCACGGACAATGGAGTGGATCGCCGCGCATTTCGGTTTGCGGCTTGATATAATCGGCGACAGAGTCGCACTCTTCGAAAAAAAATAGCGGGACCCGATGTCGAGTCCCGCTAATGCAATCAGAAAGTGATTCAGCTTATATCGCTTGCGTCATCTTGCGCAGCCACGTCAAGGCTTTGCCCTTGACCTTTGGAGCAAGTACCTTGCGCACGCGGGCGTGGTAGTCGTTTAAGTACCTTCGTTCGCCGGCTGTCAACAGTGACACATCGATCAAGCGTCGATCAATCGGGCACATCGTCACGTTTTCAAACTTGTAGAAGCCTGGGCGTTCTTTATCAACAGCGACGTAAACGAGATTCTCAATTCGAATGCCGTATTCGCCATCCTTATAATATCCCGGTTCGTTCGACAGCAACATGCCCGGTTGCAGTACTTCATTCGGGAAGCGCGGCGCAAGCGATGCGGGACCTTCGTGCACGCACAAGTAGTGACCAACGCCATGTCCGGTGCCGTGGAGGTAGTTTAATCCCGCCATCCACAGCGGACGTCTGGCCAAAGCTTCAAGCTGCGGTCCACGAGTGCCAATGGGGAAGGGGGTGGTCGCAACGGCGATATGCCCCTTCAGGACCCGAGTGAAACGATCTTTTTGTTCGCGCGTCGGCGCACCACAGCAAACTGTACGAGTGATATCCGTCGTGCCGTCAGGATACTGTCCACCTGAATCGACAACCATCAAGCCCCGCGCCTTTACTTGCCTACTTGTGGCTTGCACGGCTCTGTAGTGAACGACTGCGCCGTTTGCGGCGTAACCAATAATTGGCGAGAAACTCGGGCCGCGATACAGAGAACTCGCAGAACGCGCGCGTTCAAGTTCCACTTCGAGCGACAATTCGCTCATCGGAATCTTGCCGATATTCTCATCCAACCACGACAAGAATTTCACCATTGCTGCACCATCTCGAATATGTGCCGCTGCAATGCCCTTGATCTGCTTCGAGGTCTTCATGGCCTTGATCAGTGTGATCGGCGAACGTTCGGTGATCAATTCTGCCTTGCCCAACAACGAGAACATCCACTGCGTGGCGGTCGCATCGTGCATCCAAACTTTGCCGCGCGACTTGGCCAGCTTTTTGACCGAATCACCGAACGCATCGTAGCGATGAAGCTGGACGTGCTTGCCAAGGTGCTTGCGCACAGCCGGGGTCACCTTGCGCAAGTCGAGGTAGAGATGCGCCGTATTGTCGCGGATAATCGCATACGACACGAACACTGGATTGTACTCCACGTCGTGTCCACGCAGATTGAATAACCACGCGATGGCGTCAAGCTCATTCAGAATGTGAGAAGTTGCTCCGCGCAACTTCATTTCCTTACGAACACTCTTCAGCTTGGAGACAACCGATTCGCCTGAGTATTTCAATTCGTGAACTTCAAGCGCATCCGTCGGAATCGCGGGTTGGTTGGGCCACACTTTGTCGATGAGATCGCTGGGCACAAGCACCAACTGTAAGCCGATCTCGGAAAGCTCGCGATGGAGTTCCAAACACCGCTGCCGCGAGACGACTTGCGGATTCACTCCAACTTTCCCGCCTTTAGGTAGCTGACCGGCCAGCCACTGCAATAGAGACGGTGTGCCCGCAATACCAATCTTCTGCAAGCGGATTCCTGAACCGACGAGTTCTCGTTCAGCTTGCAGGAAATAGCGCGAATCCGTCCAGAGAGCCGCACCGCTTTGGGTAACACACGCCTCTCCAGCCGAGCCGGTAAAGCCGCTGATGTAGGCACGTCTTTGCCACCCCTCGGGGATGTATTCGCTGTTATGCGGATCTGAACTCGGCACCAGATAAGCGTGGATGCCCGATGACTGCATGTGATCGCGCAGAGCGCGTAATTTTGCTTTTTTATTCAATGTAATTCCTCCTGTACCCTAAGTTACAGCTAAAGTCCTGAAATATCAAGCCTGTCAAGTTGAACATGCGTGTAAAGTTAGGTACGTAATTGCGACTCTGGCGTACCCTTTGCGCCTGCTCTGGACACGTTTGCAGTTTTGCCATAGTTTCAGTACACTTAAGATTCACCCAAGTCATCTTATTGATTAGAGTTATATGAGAATAAGCGTTTTTGGTTTGGGCTACGTTGGATGCGTATCTGCCGCTTGCCTGTGCGAGTCTGGGCATGAAGTGTGGGGCATCGACGTAGATCCCGTCAAAGTTAATTTGTTGCTTGAATGCACGAGTCCGATTGTAGAACATGAGCTTCCGGAATTAATTGCGAAGCATCGCGCCGCCGGGCACCTGAATGCTACGACTTCAATTGAAGAGGCTGTTCGCAAGACGGAGATTTCATTAATTTGCGTTGGCACTCCCTCACTTCCGTCTGGCGCACTTAATACCGAATATGCCCGCCGTGTCTGCGAACAAATTGGCGCGGCCATAAAGGATCTGACTCGTTCGCACACCGTTGTGTTGCGCAGCACTCTTTTGCCAGGTACGACACGCCGGGAACTTCTGCCACGGCTTGAGCAATTCTCAGGTAAGGCAGAAGGCAATGGATTCTACATCGCATACAACCCAGAATTCCTCCGCGAAGGTTCAGCAGTTTCGGATTTCTTCGGGCCACCAAAGACTGTTATTGGTGCCGAGCGCGAAGTAGCCGCAAAGCAGGTCGCCGAGCTGTACAAAGGC
>Ga0154020_10009825_pt1 | contig 10995 bp, 14 predicted proteins | sample Klosneuvirus_201_FD_109709 | JGI IMG/M metagenome (GOLD analysis project Ga0154020, IMG submission 109709) | Active sludge microbial communities from wastewater, Klosterneuburg, Austria - Klosneuvirus_20160825_MG | ecosystem: Engineered > WWTP > Aerobic digester > Activated sludge | place...
AAGCACACCTCGCCAAAAGAAAAAGAAATCCCGCCCGCATTCCTCCCCAGACCCCTCCTGCGGGCGGAAATCAGCCGAGGCAGGGCGAATCCAAAACCCCAGAAAAATTGTTTCGCCCTGCCGAGTCCTTTTTTAGAATTCTAAATCAGGATTGTTTTGGAAAAAAGTTCGGATTTTGTTCAGGAGACACAGCCGAATTTGTGTTTTTTGCAAGCGCAGCGTTCAACACAAAAAAGCTCAAATTCGCTTCGCGGATGTTTTCGTATTTTAGAGAAAACACAAGAAGATGAATTGTGTTTTTAAATAGTTTTAGTCGCGGGAGAGATTCCATGTCGGGCAGCAAACAAGAACTAGCTCAAAAATAATATAAAATGGAATTATTTGATAAAAAAATACCTATATTGCCAATTAATAGTCCGCAAGAATTATACGATTCTTTACTTAAGGATTTTAGCAATCTAGACCAATCTTATGTATTTAATGCTTCGTGCATAGAACGACGACAATACATACAGGAAGCATATGATAAGTGTAAAGATTATTTAGATGATGATTTTACTGAACAAATTAGACTTCCAGGGAAATTTATAAGTAGACTTTGGGAATTACAATTATGTAGTGTTTTACTATTTAAAAAATATAAACTAATAAAACCTGAACATAAAAAGAAAAAATATAGTCGACCAGACTTTTGTATTTTAGATACACACAACAATAAAATATGGATAGAAGCAGTTTGCCCTGATCGTGGTGATGTTCCAGAAAAAGAACCGATGATTTCTGGGGTTATTTATACTAAAACTGGAAATATACAAGATGATTTAAATATCGTATCTCCAAGAATTACAAGTGTTTTACAAACAAAGTATTCAGATAGAGAATCATATTCAGAAGATTTTAATTCAGAAGATTCATATGTTATAGCTATTAACACTCATCATATTAGTCATAGAGATTTAGGCGGAAAAGCAATAGAATATGTTTTGTATGGTATGGGTTTACAATGGATCAAGCAAAATGGTGAATCAGGCAGGTATTTTCATTGGAAAACTCCAAAACAACATAAGGATGGAGTAGTTGTTGATTTAGATATTGCTCCTTTTTTTAGAGAAGAATATAAAGATTTAGCAGCAATAATAACGAGTAGTAATTGGTTTCAGTTTGGAGAAGAATTTGAAAAGTTAATGTCAGAAGACCTAATTACATATTTTAATCAAGATGCAAATAGTAAAATTGATTCCGAAGAAATAAATTTTGGCAAGAAAAAACAAATGTTTTGTGAAGGAGAAACTTGTGAACTTAAAGAGATTTAATTTATAGGTGCTCAAAGACCGTCAAAATGTTAAGATAAAACCGTTAGTAATAACCTTACTGGGCTTGACCGACTACGGCTCTTGCTCAAAGACGCCAGCCGAATTTGTGTTTTTTGCAAGCAAAGCGTTCAACACAAAAAAGCTCAAATTCGCTTCGCGGATGTTTTCGTATTTTAGAGAAAACACAAGAAGATGAATTTTGGTTAACTATTTCATAAAAATATTTTAGTTTTATTCGTAGAATTAAATTTTCACTTCCACGTGAACTCGAACTTTTTAAAAATAAAAAAAGCTGATGTCTAATCAGCTTTTTAAGAATTTTAATAATTACCGGTGAAACGTGTTCTCCTTCATTACTTGAAGGAGTGCAGCTTCGGGAACACCACTCTCTTGGAAAAGAATATTTCCAGATATCAACCGAAACCCGTAGCCTTCTTTGTTAGAGTAAAGACCGCTTCCATAATAAGCCACATCACAATAACCGTAAAATTGAAAGTCTGTATTTGAAGAACAGAAAAGCTCCCAAATACAAATATTAAACACCTTACCCTCTTTTGTTTTAAATTTTAGCAAAAGATTCATGTCTTCAAATTTATTTCGCTCCTGAGCCTTTTCAGTGAAAACATGTTCAGCAAGTTTTACTCGATCTGGAAGTTCTACGCCATTTTCCCTAAACAGGATTTGGTGTGACTCCAGTGAATGCTTTTTGATTTCTTCTTGGATATTTAATATTGCCATTATTGTCTGTTTTTAGATTTTTATCAATTTACATTATTTATATATTTTGTCAAACACAACAATACCCCGCACGACCCTCTACAAAATCTTTGCTATAATTCACACATATGACACACAAAAATACAATTTGTCTTTGGTTTGAAAAGGATGCAGAAAATGCAGCTAAATTTTACGCTGAAACTTTTCCAGATAGTAAGGTTAATAATGTCTTTTATGCTCCAAATGATTTTCCAGGTGGTAAAAAAGATGAAGCATTAACAGTTCAATTTACTGTTTGTGGAATTCCTTGTATGGCTATAAATGGTGGCCCGATGTTTAAACAGAGCGAAGCCTTCTCTTTTCAAATCGAAACAGAAGATCAAGAAGAAACTGATAAATATTGGAATGCGATAGTTGGCAATGGTGGTAAAGAAAGTGAATGCGGATGGTGTAAAGACCGTTGGGGTGTTTCTTGGCAAATTACACCTAAAACTCTTACCGAAGGATTATCTGCTGGTGGTGAAGAATCAAAACGAACATTCGACGCAATGATGACTATGCAAAAAATCGATGTAGCAAAAATCGACACAGCGAGAAAAGGTTAAAATTTAGAAATGAAGTCAGATTTGTTTGTGTTTTAGAAAAATAGTAAAACCCAAGCAAGTATGTTTATTAAATAAATTATTAAAAAAAGCCGGTCAACTGACCGGCTTTTAAATACTCAACTAAATTTAAAAAATATCAAACGCTCCCGGAAACAACATTGTCCAAACATAGAATTTTTCACTTTCTCCGTAAGGTAACAAGTTGGATTGTTTTATGAATTCAACAATTTTTTTATTTCTCTCTTCAAGGTTTTCTTTTCTCTCGGGGTAATCATTAGCAAAGATTTGGATTCCTATTGTTGGAGTATTTTTATCAAAAACTAAGTATTCCCGTATTGTAACCTCTGTGTCATTTTCCGATAAAGATGCGTGAGGGTGATTGGGTATACTAAGAGTTTTTGCAATAATTCCTGGTAATATTTCAGAAATTTTAAGTGCACATTTTCCGATATCATGATTTTTAGGATCATAAGTAATAATAGCTAGTGGCATGGCTTTAGTTTTTTAATGAATTTAATTTTATATATTATATAATACATAAAACGTATTGTAAATAGTTAAAAGTATTCTTAAGTTTTGAACGAAAAAATAAATAATCTTCTGTATGTTAAAATAATTTTAATGAAACCATCCTTTTTCGTCTATATTTTAGAATGCGCAGATAAAACTCTATATATCGGCTCAACGAATGATTTGGAAAAACGATTACATCAGCACAACAATTCAAAATCCGGTGCGCACTACACCAAAATCCGCCGACCGGTGGTTCTTAAATATTCTGAAAAATTACAAACCTATGCCGAAGTTCGGAGGCGTGAAGGAGAACTAAAAAGACTTACTAGAGCAGAAAAGATGGCTTTAATTAAGAAAAAATAATTGATAACATACAAATATGGACCCAAAAATAAAAGAATTTATAGACAAAGAAATATTAGGAGTTTTTTCAATTAACCTATCCGACGGAGCGCCGCACGGAGCAACAGTTCATTTCTCCTATTCAGAAAACCCATTTGTATTTTACATCATGACAGAAAACACAACACTTAAAGCTCAAACTCTACTAAAAAATGAAATCCAAAAAGCATCATTAGTCATTGGCTTTAGTGAAAAAGTCTGGATAACACTTCAAATGCGTGGAAATGTAAAAATCGTAACGGATGAAAAAGAATTAGAAGAATCTGAAAAAGCCCACTTCGGCAAATTCCCTAAATCTGAAAACTACAAAAGTCCACAGACTGTATTTTTGAAATTTAAACCTCATTGGTATCGATTTACAGATTTCAACACAGAACCAGAAACTATTATTGAAAAATAACATGAACAAAGAAGAATTTAATTTACTACATCCAGAAAAAATCTAAACCCTCCTACTATCATAAGCCCAATGAAGCAGTGCTTGTCTTTGGCGAGTATTACAAGAGAAATCACGAGCTCTACATTTGTTCACTATTTGCCCTAAATGGCGCCTAAAGGCCTTCCAGCGTTTAACTTGGCGCAAATCCTCATCAGGTATCCTCCGACCCATATAATAACGACAATACCACTGAAACCAGCCTCTTGGATCGTCCTTATATATCCAGCCATTTTTTTGCCATACAGAAAGATCTTGACTAGCATCAACTTTGAAAAAATTTAGACTTGGGTCTTTTTTCTTAGGAGAAAGCTTTGCTTTGGCAAACCATGCGCGCGGAAATTCTCGCGCGCAGTCTGTCATATATTTTCCACCAAACACTCCAATCTCTAACATCTCTTGGGGTGTAAGGTCGGGTCGAAAATCCGGATGGAAATTTTTTCCAACTGACTCAACCAATTCATATTTATAATTTTTCTGCATTTTGTCGTTTACAGCGACAATTTTATTCTTCTTCATTTTAAAATCCTTATTCTCTTATTCGTGAGAACAAGAGAATATAAATTATATAATTATTAATAATTATATAATAATGCACTAACTAAACGCTCTCTCCTTCAGTTATTTTATATACAGCTATTTCAATCGGCAAATAATCTACACTTGAGAATTTCAAATCGTTATAAGCTTCGAGAAAAATTGAGAGATTTTTGGAACCGAGAAGTTTTCGATTTGGATCTAAAATTCCCTCAATTGATTTTACGTACTCTTCACTATGCTCTTCTTCAATTTTCTTTTTAGAATTTGGAGCAAATTTTAATATCATTGCGACACGAAGAGCGTTTATAACAAGTCGCAAAAACATCACGTCGTCCACTCCTGCTTTTTCTGCTGTTTGTAGAGAAAGAATTGACCCTTCTGCGTCACCGCGAGCAAGACTATCTAGAAAATTTATAACCAAAGATTGTGACGGCGCGCCAGTTATGAGTTCTACCTCCTCCCTGCTCAGTTTTTTATCTTTTGAAACAATAGAAACTTTTTCCAATATTCCATACGCATCTCGAAAAGACCCGTCAGCAAGCATTGCGATAATTTCAGCACCACCTTTATCAAGAGACATTCCTTCCGCTTTTGCTGATTTTATCATTAAGTCTCTTATAACAATTTCGCTGGGACGTTTAAATTTGAAATGCTGACATCGTGAATGAATAGTATCAATTATTTTTTCTGGTTCAGTTGTAGCAAGAACAAAAATAACATGCTCTGGTGGCTCTTCAAGAGTTTTCAAAAGTGCATTAAACGCCTCTTTTGTAAGCATATGCGCTTCGTCGATAATATAAATTTTTCTAGATGAATCAAAAGGCAAAGTCCGAACTCCTTCTCGTAGCGCCCTAATATCATCCACTCCTCGGTTTGATGCTGCGTCGATTTCTGTAATATCGTTGTTTGAGATTTTTAGTTCTCGAGCAAGAATTCTTGCAATACTAGTTTTTCCAGTCCCTCTTGGACCAGAAAAAATATAAGCATGCGCTATTTTGTCTTTTTTTATGGCTTCTTCAAAAACACTTACAATGTGATCCTGCCCCATTACATCGGCAAATTTTTGAGGTCGATATTTTCTATACAAAACTGTGTGTGACATAGAAAGATTATATATTAAAAAACCATAAAATAAAAAAAACCGCCTTCAGATATGCGAAGGCGGTTCGAGAGCAAAGGATTGTTAAACCAAAACTATACATCGCTCCGCACACAATCTACAAAATATAAACAATAATGTCAAATTAAAAACCCCGGCTTGTGGACGGGGTTTTAAAACGGCTTAATAAGAATAAAAAGAGTTAGAAATATTACGAGCCATTGCGCAAGCACTACGAATTGAACCAATGCTGTTGGACTTTTTTATTTCTTCGCAAAATCCAGTAATTCTTTCTCTTTCTAATTCGGACAAATCTTCCATTATGTCTATTCCCATTTTAGACAAAAAAGTTTCAGGATTTTCAAAAAAAGATATTCCCTGAACTGTAAAACATTCTTTAATTCCAGGATGATCTTCGCTACCTGAATAGATGAGATTAATGTCATACATCATATCGTAATATACTGGACGATTTGCAATAAGAGAGAAAATTCTAGAGATTAACCACTTTTTATACTTGATTGATACTTTCTTCTTTTCCATTATATTTTAGTTTAAAGTTTTTTAAACTCTACTACTTACAGACTTTTTGTCAATTTGGAAAATTTTTCTTGAACTCTTCAAAATCCTTAGACTCTATAAGTTTGTGGCGCAATTCTTTGGCGCCGTCAAAACCATTTATATACGCTTTGAAATGTTTTTTCATAATCGCGAAACTTTTATCGTTACCGAGTAGTTCGTCAAAAAGTTGTGCGTGCTCGAACAGAACCCGAAGCTTTTCTTCTTTTGAAACTCCCGTTTGTGCGCGCAACCAATATTTATTTTTTATTCCAAATAAAGATAAAATTTTAGAATAAAAACTATTTCCAAATTGTTTTGTTTTTATATCTTTATTAAAAATCCATGGGTTACCGAAAACCGCGCGCCCAATCATAACTCCATCACATCCTGATTCTTTTGCTTTAACATTTGCATCTTCCAAATTCAAAACATCTCCATTTCCAATGATCAGAGTTTTCTTTTTCATATCATCTCGCATTTTTACTACTTGTTTTACATAATCCCAATTCGCTGGAACTTTCGACAAATCTCTTCGTGTGCGAGCATGAATCGTAAGCGCATCCAAATCTTGCTCCAACAACATTTTTACCCAAGTATCTATTTCGGGCTTCATATATCCGACGCGTGTTTTTACTGAAAGAGGAATTTGTTTTCCAGATTCGGTAATTGCGGCGCGCGCTGACTCTATGACCGCGCGGGCCGTCTCTGGCGTCTTCATCATACTCGCCCCTGCTCCTTGTTTTTCAATACTTTTATCTGGGCAACCCATATTTATATCGATTCCATCAAAACCAAGTTCAATACAATATTGAACAGCATTTTTCATATTTTCAGGATTTGAAGAAAACAATTGCGCAATTATCGGACGCTCTTCTTCTGTATACATTAGGTCAATGCTCAGCTTTTCTCGAGCAACAGGATGAGCCAAACCATCTGCCGAAACAAACTCTGTCCAAAATACATCTGGTTTTCCATATTTTGCAATAATACGTCGAAAAGCCCGATCGGTAACATCGGCCATAGGCGCCAAACAATAAAGAGGTCGCCCTTCTTTTTTAGCTTTTATATTTTTTTCTTGCCAAAAATTCATTACTTTAGGAATTTATAAAATACCTTACTGTCATAGCGCAGGTCAATATACAGAAGTTTATTGTATCTATCTGCCAAAGAATTTTTTAATTCTTCTTGGGCAATCGCTGCTTCCAAATGTCTTGCCAGCGTTCTAAAATTTTGATTTTTATTAAAAATAATTTTTGGAGTAGCTTCTGCCTGTTCCCTGTTTTCTCCACGCGAAAGTTGCATAGTTATTGTATCGAGCCCTGAAATTGCAATTGATTCTGGTTTTAATCCAAGTTTTTTTACTGCGTCTCTAAATTCAACCAAAGCAAAAAATTGTGTTAGGTCAGAAATCCTAGAACCAATTGGTATAACAGAAAATCCTTCACCTAGTGGACCATAAAATTTGAAATATGCATTTCCAGAAAAGAACGGAGATTTAGAAAAAATAAACCCATCTTCTGAAACATAAAAACATGTTAAAACTTCATCCCAAACCAAAGGTGGAGTATCTCCACACCAAAGAAAATCAGGTTTATATTCAGATATTTTTATATTAATAACTTTATCTTTTATATCTACAACCGCACCTTTAAGTCCCTTATTTTCTGTTTTTACATACTCTTCGAGTCTATACCTTGAAATCAAAAATATATTTCGGCGTGAAAATATTCCCAAAATTGGCTTCTCTAAATATTTCTCAATTGATCTTTGTATTTTTTGATTATCAGCGTAAACAGTTCCAGAGACCACAACTTCTGTTACATTTAAACCTTTTGCGTAACTAATTGCTCTAAGTAAAAAAATAAGCCCAACAATCAAACCGACAATAATTAAAAAACGCAAAAACCATCGCTTTGCAAAAGCTTTTACATCTAGAGGAACCTTCTCTTTGCGCTCCGGCGGTCGGTAGCGCATAGATTACAAGAACTCTCGCCCAATAAAAGGCTTGAGCTTTTCGGGAACGCGAACCCGTCCATCTTTAGTCTGATATTGTTCTATTATTGTTGCAAGAAATCGAGGAGTGGCAACAGCAGTATTATTTATTGAATGAGCAAATCGCATTGAGCCTTCATCATCTCGATATCTGATATTAAGTCTTCTTGTTTGGAAATCGTGAAAGTATGAAGCACTATGAGTTTCTCGGAATTTTTGTTGTGACGGCATCCAAACTTCAATATCGTATTTTTTTACTTGCCCAAGACCAAGGTCGGCTCCACAGTTTGCAACAACATGATAGTAAAGCCCAAGAGATTCAACAAAGTCTTCAGCATTTTTTGTAACTTCTTCGTGATATTTTACAGATTCTTCGTGACTAGCTTCACAAAGAATAATTTGTTCTAGTTTAAAAAATTCATGCACACGAATAAGACCTTTTACATCTTTTCCATGACTTCCCGCTTCTCGTCTAAAACAAGTAGAAAATGCAGCAAACTTTGTAGGTACTTTTTCTTTTGGCAAAACTTCATCCATGTAGTACCCCATCCCAGCAACTTCACCAGTTCCAGCCAAATAATCCCCATCTTGAGTTTGATACAAATCTTCTTCGCCACCCGGAATGTATCCTGTTCCCATTAGTAATTCTTTTTTAACCAAAGAAGGAACCATCATAGGAGTATAGCCCTTTGCGATAAGATCATTTAGGAAAGATTGAAAAATAGCAAAAGAAAGTTCCACCATCGCGCCTTTCAAAAAGTATCCGCGAAATCCTGCGACTTTTGACCCTCTTTCAAAATCCGCCCAATCATTTTTTTCAAGTATAGTTATGTGATCTAGTGGTTCAAAATCAAATTCTGGCTTTGTTCCAACAACTCTTACTTCTTTATTGTCTTCATCGCTCTCTCCTTCTGGCACAGAAATATCTGGAACATTTGGAACTTGAAGCATTAACCTCTGCCAAACACCAATAACTTCTTTTACTTTTGCTTCTTTTTCTTCAACTCCAGCTTTATATTCTTTCATTTCAGCAATTTTTTTCTGTTTTTCTTCTGGGTCAGAAATTTTCGCAATCTCATCGGAGACCTTATTTTGCATTGCTTTTGCTTCTTCAAAATCTTTAAGAGCTTCACGTCTCTCATCGTCTGCTTTTATAAGAGCGTCAACATCAAAAGAAGAACGCTTTCTGCGAACAGCATCTTTTATTAAATCTGGGTTTTCCCGAATAAATTTGATATCAAGCATGTTTGAAATAAAGAATTAACAATTAAATTAGGCATTGGTTTACCAATGAATCCTAAATCCAATATTACAACAAATTATCCAATCTACAAAATAATAACAAAGTGTTAGAATTTATTTATGAATGAAGAAATTGCACCCGAGAGCAATATTCCTCTGCGCTTACAAGAGCTCCCTCAACCACCTAAAAAACTTTTCTTAAAAGGTATTTTGCCTGATTTTGAAGAATATAAATTTTTGACAGTTGTTGGGTCTCGAAAACACACATCTTATGGACGTGATGCATGTGAAAAAATAATAGAAGGACTTAAGGGTTATAAAATTGTTATAGTTTCGGGTCTTGCGCTTGGTATCGACACTATTGCACACAAATCTGCATTGAAAAATAGATTAATAACCATCGCTGTTCCTGGATCAGGATTTTCCGAGAAAGTTTTATACCCAAGAAGCAACATAATGCTTGCACGAGAAATAGTTGAATCTGGTGGTGGAATTTTGTCAGAATTTGAACCTGAACTTCAAGCAGCTATTTGGACATTTCCACAAAGAAATAGAATTATGGCAGGACTTTCGGATGCTGTACTAATCATAGAGGCTGAAGAAAAATCTGGAACACTAATTACAGCTCGAATGGCGCTTGATTATAATAAAACAATTTTAGCTGTCCCTGGAAATATTTTTTCATCAGCATCGTTTGGTACAAATAGACTTATAAAAGAAGGTGCTTACGCAATCACCGAAGCACGAGATGTTTTGCTTGCGCTTGGAATTAATCCACACAACGAAGAAGTTAAAGAAAATAAATATGATGATTGCACACCGGATGAATTAGGGATTTTAGAGATACTTATAGAGCCTATGGCGCGAGATGAAATAGTTTCTAAATTAGATAAAGATATTGGAGACATAAACGCAACTCTTTCACTGCTCGAAATAAAAGGTTATGTAAAAGAAGAATTGGGATTGATACAAAAGGTTTGACAAAATTCTAAAAAATAGTATTGTTTTACCAAAACGTACATATCATGGATAAAATAAAATTCTCTGTTGAAAAAACAGAAAAAGGTGAAATTAAGAACTACATATTCTCGACAGTTAATTGTTCTACAGAAGAAAGTGAATTTGTTTACTGTCTGGGAGGAATATTGCTTAGAAAAAGATTCCGAGTACTAAACAGAAAAGAAACTCTTGAAACATTGCGCACTTCTCTTTCTGAAGGAGAAAGACTTCTTGAATCAAAAGGAATTGACAAGTCTGGAACTATTTATGGCAAAGGTAAATTTATCATTGAAATGGAAATAGATAATATTACTCATTTTTTTAAGTTCATTTCCAATTTTGAAAGACTTTGCAGATCAAAGAGAATTATTCCTCATATTGAAAAAAGTTGGGGCTGCACATTTGTAGGTGGTTCAATATAAATAAAAAGAGCTTCGGCTCTTTTTTTATTTGACTCAAATTGAAAAAGTAATAGAATTCTAAAAACCTTAAACCTATGGAAAATGAAGACGTAAAGTTTGTTGTGACCCTTGTCATAATACTAACCCTGGCTCTTGTGTACTTTTATATCTTATA
>Ga0154020_10009826_pt1 | contig 10995 bp, 12 predicted proteins | sample Klosneuvirus_201_FD_109709 | JGI IMG/M metagenome (GOLD analysis project Ga0154020, IMG submission 109709) | Active sludge microbial communities from wastewater, Klosterneuburg, Austria - Klosneuvirus_20160825_MG | ecosystem: Engineered > WWTP > Aerobic digester > Activated sludge | place...
GCCGCGGCGCGCACGAACGCGACCAGACCCTTGATGGGTCGGTTGGTTCTTGTGACGTGCCTGGTTTTCACGATGAAGCTCTTTGAAGAAAGTTGTGCTCGCTGAGCAGAGGAGGCGGACTGTAAATAGTCTTTACTCTGCCGTCAACCCCCTGCGACAATGTTGTCTGAACTCGTTGCATCGCGCGCACAACAAGTGGCCAACACGACCATCACCAGAAGACAGAACGCACTGGCGCTCTTCCAGGCCTACGCCGAGAAGGCGCTCGCCGCCGGGGCTCCTCCCAAGGGCCTGGAGCAGATGTTTGCGGCGACGCTGCAGATCTCTCCCAGCATGTGGAGCCAGATCAAGTCTTCGCGGCCCATCGGCGACAAGTTGGCCCGGCAGATCGAGCAGCACCATGGCAAGCCAGCGGGATGGCTCGACGAGGCTCGTGAGAGCGATGTGGTGGCACCGTCCGAGAGGGCCTTCCTGGACCTGGCCCTGAAGGCTTGGCGGGCGACGAACAGCGTGTGCCGGAAAGCTTTACGCGAACGGATGAGGCTAGCGGCAGCAGCACGCACCGGCGAGTAGACGAACTCGACGCACTCTCGGGGCTGCATCGTGTCCAGAGGCAAGGCGGCGGGCAGGCCTGATGGGCCGCAGATTGGCAAGGTCACCCAGCGAAAGTGGTTGCTGTATGTCGACGCCCATTGGTGTGCCTGTTGGCTTCAAAGCTGCCCCTCGCGGCCGGCGTGTTCATGTGCGTTCCAAGGTGCAAGATGGTTGAGAGGCTGGGGATCATCAGTCCTCGTCTCGCTTCATGCAGATGTAGGTGATTGCGAAGATCGCCACGGCAAAGGCGAGCACGGCGACCGGCCAGGGCGCACGCCGAGGTGTGGCCGGCACCCCCTTGTCGATCGGCAGGACCAGGATCGCTATGCACAGAGCCACCATGGCCAGCGTCAGCGCGGCTGCCAAGGTCGGCGCCCTGGCCAGCACGTCCACAAAGTCACGAGGGACACCCGCAGCCAGATGCCGTCCGGGCTCGTGACGGGTTGTCCCCAACGCATGGCGCGGAACAGTGGGCATGCGACTCTCGCGCCGTCAAGGCCAGGTCGGCCGGTCTGTGGCGTCGTCCTTCCCCGACAGCGGTGGCGCGGGTTCCAGCAGAGGCTGTGGAACGGCGACCTCCTGTAGCTCGCCGAAAGTAAGCGGTAAGCGAGCGGCGTCCTTCCCTTGCGCGCCTGCTGAATCGGTCGCGCAGCACGGGCGAGAACTACAACCTCCTGCTTTAGCGCTTTGCGATCGAGCGGCTGCTGTACCGGCTGTCGGTGTCCCCGCATGCCGGCAGCTTCGCGCTGAAGGGCGCGCTGCTGTTTGCACTCTGGTACGACACGCCGCACCGGCCGACGAAGGACGCCGACCTGCTGGGCTTCGGCGCGGATGGCGCGGACACGCTGCGAAGCACGTTCACCGCGATCTGCGCGATCGACGCGGACACCGCGCCTCGAGCTCGGGGAAGTCGAACGGCTTGGTCAGGTAGTCGTCGGCGCCGGCATTGAGCCCGGCGACGCGGTCGTCCAGCCCGTCCAGTGCGGTCAGCACCAGCACCGGCAGCGCCGGCTTGGCCTGGCGCACGTGGCGCAGCACCGTCAGCCCGTCGATCATCGGCAGCCCGATGTCCAGTACCGCGGCGTCGAAGTCACGCTTGAGCATCAGGTACTCGGCCACCGCGCCATTGGGCGCATGCTCGACCTCGAACCCGGCATGCTGCAACTGCGCGCTCAGCGCATCGGCCAGGATCGCGTCGTCTTCGGCGAGCAGCAGGTTCATGAGCGCGAGCTTTGCGCCTTTCAGCGTTCTTAACGACCGCCAACGAGCGCGCTCGTGCTGGTCGCACGACAACGGGTCTGGGGGGACCCCAGCGGACCACTGTGCCGGATGCGTGTGATTCGACTACCGCTTGCCCCACAGTTGCTGCAACCGGGCATCGCGACCGCAGCCGCTGCGGTAGTAGCTGTATCGGAGCGGGTTCTTCTTGTAGTAGTCCTGGTGGTATTCCTCGGCCGGGTAGAAGGTCGATGCGGCCTTGATCTCGGTATGGATCTCCTTGAAGCGACCACCCTTCAGCAGAGCTTCACGGCTGTGTTCCGCCGCCTGACGCTCAGTCTCCGTCTGCCAAAAGATTGCGCTGCGGTACTGGCTGCCGATGTCGCAGAACTGGCGATTCCTAACTGTCGGGTCGACGTTTCTCCAGAAGTGATCAAGCAGCTGCGGGTAGCTCACGCGAACGGGGTCATACACCACCCGCACGGCCTCGGTGTGCCCGGTCGCCCCACTGCTCACTTCCCGAGAAGTTGGGTTGGCCGTGTTGCCGTCGGTGTAGCCAGACTCGGCGCTGATCACGCCTGGCAGCTTTTCGAAGTCCGACTCGGTGCACCAGAAGCAACCGCTGGCAAAGATCGCAGTGGCCGCACGCGGGGGTTCGGCCGCGCTGGTGTTCATGGCCGGCATGCAGATGACCAGCACGACGGTGCGGAGCCAGAGTGGGATGGGTGCCCTGGTCATGCGCGCAGCTCCGGCAGTTCCTCGCCGCGCGGCACGAACTTCAGTGCCACCCCGTTGTTGCAGTAGCGCTTGCCGGTCGGCTTCGGGCCGTCGCCAAATACGTGCCCCTGATGGCCACCGCAATGCACGCAGTGGTACTCGGTCCGCGGCAGGAGCAACTTGTAGTCGGTCTTGGTTTCCGTTGCGCCCGGCAGCGGCTTCCAGAAGCTCGGCCAGCCGGTGCCGCTCTCGTACTTCGTGCTGCTGTCAAACAGCGGCAAGAAGCAGGCGGCGCAGACGAAGGTGCCGTCCCGCTTCTCGCCGTTCAGTTGACTGCTGCCGGCACGCTCGGTTCCTTCCTCGAACAGCACGTTGAAGGCCTCCGGCGGCAGCAGCTTGGCCCACTCGACCTTGGCCTTGACCAATGCAGGTCGGCCGGCCTGCGCGCCAGCGGCGCCGCGGGCGAACGGAAGTGCCTGCAGACCGAGCAGCGATGTAAGTGACTGACGACGATTCATCATCTTCCCCAGGAAATGCGGCGGGCCGAGCGACCCGTCATCAAGCTGCCGGCAGACAAGCCGGCAGGGACACGGCCTGCAGTACTTCGCCCGTCCTCAGGTCTTGGACGAAGGCGGCAAGCCCCAGTTTCGAACGATTCCAGTCATTCCCCAGCTTCAGCTGCTGGCGCAGTGTTTTCGTCCCTGCCTCCACACTCAGCGCGACCGGCTCCGACCAGTGGCGAACCACATGGTCATGCACCAACGTGACGCCACGGTTCTCGCCGCGGCTGACTTCGGAAACGCGCTTGTCTTCGAAGACCACCAGCACCCCCTGAAGTTCCGCTCGCGCAGGCATCGCGGCCGGCAGAGTGAAGCGCACCTCGGCATGGAGCAAACCCCCGCCCTCAGCCCGCATGGCCAGTGTGATGTCGGCACGTGCCGGCTTGCTATTGATCTCCTGCACGCGCCGTCCGAGGACAGCGCCATCGCGCCAGGCACGCAACTCACGCATGCCTGCGAATACTTCGGGCGTGTAGACCGTGCCACTGCCTGCAAGGCTCGCCAGCCGCCGCTGCCGCTCGGTGAACTGCCGCTGGGCAAACGGATCGCGCCAGCCGATGTAGTCCCAATAGTCGACGTGCAGCGACAGCGGCACCAGCTGATCCGGGCCGAAACGGGACGGCAGCATGCTCAGCCAGCGATCGGCTGGCGGACAGCTGCTGCAACCTTCCGAGGTGTAGAGCTCGATCAGCGCCACAGTGTGTCGCGGGCTGCTGCGCTCGCAGGTCGCGCCCGTCGCGCCAGCCGGCGCCGCATCCGCCAAAGAGAGCACAGGAAGGAGTGAGAGAAGTATCGACCAACGCCAGAACATGGGCATCTCCGCGACGACGATACCCATTGGTCGTGGATCCGGCTGAAACCTTACAGGACCGTCGGCAAATCCCTGCGAAACACACTCGCACTGACGCCGACCGGTCCTCTTGTTTCCAATGCACCGACGGCGCCCTGCACCACTGGACCATCGTGCAATTCAGGGCCTGAAACCCGCTGCGGATGGCGGGCGCGACGCGCCGCCCACGCGTGCAACATCCGCTGGCAGGGGCTTTACGCTCCCCGCGGCATGCGCCAAGATGGAACAGCACCATGGCCCATGCCGAAGAACCGTTGTTGTGCCTGTTGACCGCGCCCACCCTGCGCACCGGCGAGTCGTCGGTGGCTCTACGGCCCGAGAGGCGCTGCCAGCTGCTGGTATTGCTGGGACTGCGCAGCGGACAGTGGGTCGAGCGAGACCGCATTGCGCTTGTTTTCTGGCCCGCCCACCCATTGGCAGAGGCGCGGCGCAACCTGCGCAAGGTGATTTTTCGCGCGCGCGAAGTGCCGGGAGCGGAAGCGTTGCGGGTCAACGATCGTGCGCTGTGCTGGTCAGTGGCCACCGACGTGCAGGCGTTCGAGCAGGCACTTCGAGAGCGCAGGCACGATGAAGCGGTGGCCATGCTGGACGGTACGCCGATGGACGGCCTGGACGACACGAGCGACACGGCGTGGACCGATTGGCTGAATGCCGAGCGAACTCGCCTGACGGCTGCCTGGCAGGACGCCGCGCGTGCGCTGCTCGGGCACTCGACTGACGAAACCCATCGGCTGAGTTTGGCTCAACGACTGCTGGCGACCGACCCCCTGGATGAATCCGCTATGGCCGTTGTCATTGACACAGCATTGGCACACGGTAGTGAAGCGGACGCACGTCGCGCCTATCAAGGCTATGCCCAGCGGCTGGCCTCGGAACTGGGCATTGAACCGTCCAACGCGCTGCGTCAACGCCTGCGCGGGCACACGGGTACACACGCCGCAGAGGACCCTGCGCCGCCTCGCACTGCCGAGAACACTGCCACGCGCGCTGCCGCTCCCAGTCCATTGCGCCACGCCACGTCGATGCCCGGCGATGGCGCGAAGGGTGACGGCTTCATCGGAAGGCGAACCGAGTTGGCTGAACTCGATGCGCTCTTCGCGCTGCCCGCGTCGCGCCTGCTCACGTTGCTGGGCCCAGGTGGAGTCGGCAAGAGCCGGCTCGCGCGCCACGCGCTGGTCCGAAGCCAGCGCCACTTTGCCGCCGGCACGTGGTGGGTGGATCTGCAGGACCTGCAGGACCTGCCGGCGCTCACCGCTCGGTTGGCGAAACAGCTGGGCGTCGAGATCAACGACACCAGGGATACGATGGCGGCTGTGTGCGGTGCGGCACCGCTGACCGGTCCTGATCGCGTCCTGCTGGTGCTGGACAACGCCGAACACTTGGTTGGCCTGCCCGGCTGGCTGGAGAGGTTGCTCGCCATGGCGCCAGCAGCCACCGTGCTGGTGACCTCGCGTACGCGCCTGCAGTGTGCCGCCGAGCGGCCGGTACCGCTGGCCGGCCTGGCCGCCCCTGACGAGGAGAGCCGCGACTTCGAAGCCGCCCAGGCCTACGATGCGGTTCGGCTCTTCGAGGCCTGTGCCCGGCGAGCCTGTCCGGGATTCATGCTGGCGCAGCACCTGGACTCGGTGCTGCAGGTCATTGACGCCGTCGCTGGAGTTCCGCTGGCCATCGAACTGGCGGCCGGCTGGTTGCGGCTGATGCCGACGCGGGAAGTGGCCCGCGAATTGAATCAGTCGGTGGACGTGCTGCAGCGCGATCCTGCGTGTGCCGGCGCTGCTGCGCGACCCGAGCACGAAAACCTGGCCGCTACTCTGGAAGGCTCTTGGCGCCTGCTCGCCCCCCGCGAGCGCGAGGCATTGGCGGCCTTGTCGGTGTTCGAAGGCGGGTTCACGCGCGGCGCAGCGCAGGCCGTGGGCAACGCCAGCCTGCCGCTGTTGGCCTCGCTGTTCGACCGCAGTCTGCTCCAGGCCGATGGTGGCGGGCGCTTCTCGATGCACCCATACGCCGCCACCTGGGCGCGTTGCAAGCTCGGCGAGCTTCCTGTCCGTGCCACTGCGGTGCAGGCCAGCCATGCCGCCTACTTTGCGCGCTGGCTCGAGGATCTGGCCCCGCTGGCCCGCCATGCCCCGGGCCAGCTCGTTGCGCGACTGGCCGTCGAGCAGGCCAACTGGTCTGCGGGCTGGCGACATGCGGCTTCGATGCCCGATTGGCTGGCCGTGCGTCGCATGCTGCCGCCTCTGATGGCCTACTTCGAGACCCAGGGCCGCTGGAACGAGGGGCTGGCGCTGCTCATGCCGGCGTTGAATGCGCAAGACGCGGCCGAGGGCGATACCGCGGCACGCGCACGCACGCTGGTACTCGATGGCGTGGCCACGCTGCAGTATCGGAGCGGCAGCCTTCGGCAAGCCGAAGCCAACGCCAGCGCTGCTGCCGCGCTGGCGCAACAACTCGGGGAGACCGAGGTCGAGCTCACCAGCCTGAACACACTGGGTCTTGCACTATGGAACCAGGGCCGCTCGGCACAGGCGCTGCCACACCTGGAGCGCGCGCTGGGCCTGGCTCGGGCCAGCGGTTCGCAGAGGGCGCTGGCACGCGCGCTCAGCACCTTGGCCATCGCCGAAAAGGCCTGCGGCCACTACGAACCGGCGCTGCGGCGCCAGTTGGAAGTGCTGGCCTTGCAGCGGGCCTTGGGTGATGCCCGTGGCCTGTGCTCGGCCCTGAACAATGTGGGCAACCTGCACCGCATCGAGAAGCGTCTGGTTGACGCGCTGCCCTATTTCGAGGAGGGCCTTGCGCTGGCCACCGAACATGGGCTCACCGTGCCACGCTGCTTCCACGCGCTGAACCTGGGTTTGACGCTGCAGGAGTTGGGTCACACCGCACGCGCGCGCGCAGCGCTGGACGATGCCCTGGCGGAGGTGCGTCGCGCCGGCCAGCCACAGGCGGAGATGTCGGCGCTGATGGCGTTGGCCAGCTGCGATATCACTGAGCGCCGCTTCGATGCCAGTCTGCAACGGCTGCGCGGCGCGCTGGCCCAGGCACGGGCCAAGGGCTTCCATGCCCATGTGCTGGAAACGCTGGCGGTCTTCGCCCGACTTCGCAATGCCCAAGGCGACGGAACGACGGCTGCCGCACTGTGGATCTTCTTGAGTGATCAGCCGGCGCTGGACGAGGCCATCCGCGCCGAGTCACGCGAACACCTGGCCACCGCCATGCTGGCGCCCGATGTGCTGGCGGCCGCCAGCGCGCAGGCTGCCGGCATGGAGGTTGATCGGGCTGTTGCGCTGCTGGCAGCGAACTGATCCCGCCACGGGGCCACGTTCGCCGCATGTGGTGCCCGGTTGCCGTACGGGCACCCGGGAAACGCCAAAGAAACGCACGCGGTCCACAGTGCTGCACAAGCACCACCGCAATTGCAGCCAACCACATGGCCAGCCCCGACCCCGACCTGTACCTGGTGCGCATCTGGCGCGGCGCGGGTCGTTTTCGTGCCGCCGTTCGACGGGTGGATGAGGAAACGCTGCACTGCGCGAACTCCGTGGCAGAACTGGTGGCCTGCCTCTGCGGCGACTCGCCGCCCGAGTCGGACACGGCCTCGCCGCCACAGTGCCTGGCCAAGCATCCGGCGGCCATGGGGGGCAAGAACACGCCATGAGCACGACCCGGATCTCGGGCCACGTGAATGGCCACCCGGCGCCACCGTGCTGCACGAATACACGCTTCAACAGCTAGCCGAAAACAGGAGCTCACCCGCCATGGCGCAACTCAACATCCGCGGCCAGGTGCAATACGCACCCGGCCCCTGGGGAATAGCCCGCCCGGCCGGCGGCGTGGCGCTGGTGATCTTCGACGAAGACGTGGGCAATGCCAGCGACACGATCTGGAGCGGTAGCACCAACGCGCAGGGCCAGTACGCAGGAACGACGCGTGACTGGCGGGACACCCGCAGCGTCACTGTGTCGACACCTGCGGGCCAGCGCACCACACAGGTGGCCGATGCCACCGACCTGATGCTGTTGAAGGCCACCGCCAGCCAGCGGATCGGTCCACGGACCCACAGCATCACCGTTCCCTTTGTGCCTGCGCCGCCGGGTCTGCCCCAGGGGCCCATCGTGCTGGGCTGGGGGCCGCCCGGCCAGGCGCTGGTGAGGGTGAACGGCGTGGCCGCTAACACGCTGAGCCAGATCGCGCAGTTGATCCAGAACGTGTTCGCGGTGGGGACAACCGTGGCCATGAACGGCGCGCGCAGGGAAATCATGGTGGTCGGCGAACTGCCCGACGAGATGATCACCGCGGTGATCGACCTCGAGTCGGAGCTGCGCGCCATAGAGGCGCAGATCCTGCCGATGGCGCGCCAGGATATCCTGCGACTGAAGGCCCAGAGGGCGCAAGCTCAGACCGGCATGCGGGCCAGTTTCGGGGGCGCGGTCGCCGCTGGCGCGGCCGTGGGTCGCAGCCTGAAGCCGGGGCCTCCAGCCGGCCTGGACCCGTGGGGCGGGGTTCGTCAGCGCATCCAGGCGCTGCCCAGCCTCCTGGCGCAACGGCTGCGACAAAGGATGGGGCCGCGCGATCTGGCGACAGGCGGGCGGGTTGGGGTCCTCTGTGAGGAGGTGCTGCGCCGCCTGGGCCATGCGATGGATGCGTCGTTCATGGCATCGTTCACCGTTGCGATGGTCGGCGCGAACCTGGTGGGGACTGGCCTGGACCAGCAAGCCGTCGGCGCCCGCCTGGTGGCAGCGGTGGGCTCCGCACTGGTGGCCTGCATGGTCACTGTAATACAGGCCACGCCGGCATTGCTTGCATTGACCGCGAGCCTGGCGGGACAGGTGGGTCTAGCAGGCGCAAGTGCGGGTCTTGCAGACGCCAGCACGCAGACGAGCGAGTTCCTGGACCAGAGCTGGGTGGCGGCGGTCCTCGCCGTGATCCTGGTCGTGTGCGCCGTCGTCATGGCGGCCGCAGTAGCACCAGCCGATGGCTGGTCGTGGTTCGTCGAACAGGTCATCGGCCCTGCAGGACAGAAGGGCCTGCGCCTGGTACTCACGCACTGAAGGGATCGAGATGCGCGCCGGGTCATCCGATCGCTGACGCTGCGCGGTTCTACCCCTTCACACACACCACCTTCTTGAGCGTGTGCACCACGTCCACCAGGTCGCGCTGCGCCTCCATCACGGCGTCGATGTCCTTGTAGGCCGCGGGCGTTTCGTCGATCACGTCCTTGTCCTTGCGGCGTTCAACGCGTTCGGTCGCGGCGCGGTGGTCGGCCAGCGTGAGCCTCGTCTTCCACCGGCACGCCGCGCGTCCACATCTTGAGCGGCACACCGCCAGGGACATCTTCGTGGATGTGATTTGCTTCCATGATTGATTCCTTCACTTTCGAGCGAACACCGCGGAACCGGCTTTGCCGGGCCGCTGGTGTGCCTTGCAGGCCGCGCTTGGCACGAGTGCCAAGCCCCTCGCCAGGCACGACAGGTCCACTGGACCTGTCGTGTCCGGGCTCGGCCCCTAGAGGGGAGCGGCGTAGCCGCTTCGGGGTGGTCCTGTTTCTGGAGCTTCACGAGTCCGTTGAGAACTTGGTCCAGACCCCCGAAGACGGCGATCTTGTCGATGCGCTCGGCCACGCGTTCCAGCGTCTCGAGCTCATTCATGCGCAGGGCGACGGGGTTGCCCTCCATCACCTTGGCGGTGTTGAGCAGCGAGCGAGTCGCCACCGTCGCCTGCGGTGCGATCCATCGACCGCAGGTCTGCGCCGATGCGCAAGCCGGTTGAATTCGGAAATGAAAGACGCCCGGATCCTTTCGGAATCCGGGCCCCTGCGTACAGAGCTAGGAAGGATGCCTGAACTAGGTGTGTTCAGCGCTTCCTTCTCCCGGATGCACCTGACCCTCCGCCCGATCGAGCCAGCAGTAGCCAGCCAGGACGAACGCGCACTGGGCACTGACGTTCATGCCGTGGCCCGTCGAGGCGAACCCCAAGGCGGCGCGCACGAACGCACCCAGACCGTGCTCGGGTCGGTGTGTCCTGATGACGTTGCCCGGTTTCACGGTCGGTGCCTCGGTTGAGAAGAGTCTTGACTCGGCCAGAGGGCTGGCGCCAATGGAAGGAAAAGCGGCTTGTTATATGTATCAAAGAACATATCGCGACGCCGCCCTGATGCATCAAGAATGCGCTGCCAGCCAACTTGTGCCACGCGACGCGTTGGTTCGGGCGGCGCATCCTGAAATGACTGAGCGACATACGATGGCATTCCTGCACAACACCCTGACCGCCATGACCATCCTGCTGGGCTCGACCGCGGCTGCCATGGCGCAGCCGGCGCGCGATGACCTGGCAGTCTACGCCGCCGGCAGCCTGCGCGCAGCCATGACCGACTTGGCGCGTGCCTTCGAAGCCACCGCGGCAACGAAGGTAAAGCTCACGTTCGGCCCATCGGGCCTGCTGAAAGACCGCATCGCAGGTGGCGAGGCGGCTGGCGTCTTTGCGTCGGCCAACATGAACCATCCCGAAGCACTGCGCAACGCCGGGAAGGCCGATGCGGTGCGTCCGTTTGCCCGCAACGCGTTGTGCGCGCTGGCATCGGGCACCTTCGGCTTGCAGGGCAAGACGCTGGCACAACGCCTGCTCGACGGCGATGTACGCGTGGGGATCTCAACACCGCGCGCCGACCCCTCGGGTGACTACGCCTTCCAGATGTTCGAACGCATCGAGTCCAGCGCAGCCGCAGCAGCCGGCTCAGCCGCCGCCCTCAAGGCCAAGGCGCTGCAACTCACCGGTGGTCCCGGCTCGCCCCAACCGCCTGCCGGACGCAGCCTGTACGGCATGCAGGTGGACGAAGGCAAGGCCGACGTCTTCATCACCTACTGCACCAACGCAACTGAGGCGAAGCGGCAATACCCTGCGCAACAGGTGCTGCCCATCCCCGAGGCCATCAACGTGGCGGCGGTGTATGGCATTGCCACCGTGCAGCCAGCCGGCACGGCGGCCCGTGCGTTCGTCGACTTCGTGATCGGCCCGCAGGGGCAGAAGATTCTCGGCACCTACGGCTTCAGCAGCCCCTGA
>Ga0154020_10009830_pt1 | contig 10994 bp, 8 predicted proteins | sample Klosneuvirus_201_FD_109709 | JGI IMG/M metagenome (GOLD analysis project Ga0154020, IMG submission 109709) | Active sludge microbial communities from wastewater, Klosterneuburg, Austria - Klosneuvirus_20160825_MG | ecosystem: Engineered > WWTP > Aerobic digester > Activated sludge | place...
AACGATCGCCTTCGCGACCACGTCCCAGTGCGGCCACCCAGGCCGGCGCGCCTGCCTGAGCGCAGGAAGCAGCAGCGGAGCGATCAAGTGGTCACTGGCCGCTCAAGAAGCCGCTGGGCCGTACCAGAACCGCGAGCAGCCACGCGAGCAAGTGACCGCTTGGCCACGCCAGAATAGCGAGCAGCCACGCGACCAGGCAGCCGCTGAGCGATCAACGTGGCCGATCAAGTGCCCGCTGAGCGATCAAGCGCCCGCTGGGCCGCACCAGCACCGCGAGCAGCAAGGCCCCGCAGCCAGGCGATCACATCCACCTTGACCCACTCGTCAGGCCGATGTACGGAAATCGATCGGATGGCCAGTTGACAATGGCAAGACTTACCAGCAGTAGGCCGGGGGGGGTTGGACAAGCGAGGTATCGACGATGAAATCTGATGAAAAGGGTCGCGACTACTGGAACTTCCACGCGAAGAACTACGATCGATCCATGGTGCTGATTGGCCGACCTATTCCGCGGATGAGCGAGCTTGTCGCTGAGGCCGTTCATGGATCATCGCGAGTCCTTGAGGTAGCGGCAGGCACAGGGCTCGTTACCACCGTACTCGCCCACGGCGCACGCGAGGTCATCGCGACCGACTACGCTCCGGCGATGGTCGCTGTGCTTCAGGCAAGGGTTCGTGACGCGGGACTCGAAAACGTCCGTTGCGAACAGGCGGACCTCTACGACTTGCGCTTCGAGCCAGGTTCCTTCGATGCCGTCGTGGCGACCAACGTGCTTCACCTCGTACCTGATCTGGCGGGCGCGCTCACTGCGCTGCGCAGGATGCTAAAGTCGGGTGGTCGTCTCATCGTGCCCACATACTGCCACGATGAGACAGTGCCTTCCTGGATCGTAGCGCGCCTTCTGGCCATCACGGGCTTTCCGGCGCACCGGCGCTTCACGGTGCGGAGCTTGCGCGATTCGTTGGAGGGCGCGGGTCTGTTCGTCTCGCGGGTTGAGACGCTGCCGGGGCTGATTCCGATCGCTTACGTCGAAGGGGCATTCGACCTGACATGAGCGACCTTCGCAATCGCAGTTACCTTTTCTTGCTTGAGCCCCCTTCACGAAGGAAGATCCGCCTTACCAAGGCCGCGCTGGACTCTGCCATCTTCTCTGGTGGGTAGGGCATCCCTCGCCGTATCCAGCTCGTCATCAACTGCGTCAACGCGGCAGCAGCATCGGCAAGCAGCGCGTGCATGGGTCGGTCCAATACGTTGGCTACCGGGCGCTCGTAAAGATAGGAAATACCGGCGGGGGTGATTGCGTTGCTGCGGGGAAGACACAGCCACCCGCAACGCTACGAATCGCTCGAGCATGAGCACGCGCACACTCATGACGAGCATCACCAGTACGCACACAATCACGACGAACCGCCCGACGAGCCGCACACTCATTGCCATGCGCACTCGTCCATTGAGCACGAGCCCCCTCACGCTTCGGACTTGCACCATCGGCATGAACACTGACCGAAAGGAAGCAAGTCGGTGGAGGTCTTGGCAAATGGTCCGACGGAGAAAGAAGGATCAAGTTGCCAGTCCAAATCATTGGCGCTAGGTTCGCACTAGATGCAGCGGCTCGCGCACATTCTGTTCGCGATCTTCATGCTGGTCCACGCACTGGTGCCAGCGCTGCCGATCTTTGTCTGCACAGACGGAGGTCGTTCACTGAATCCGTGCTCGCCACAAGAAGAGCGTGCGATTCCGTCTCCCAGTGCAGCGTGGAATGAGGAAGACTGCTGCAAGCTCACCGCGCCGGCAGTCGTCGATGCAAGTCCGCCCGTTTCAATCGATCCACATCACGTCCTGACGACGCAGCTCGCCCTCTTGCCCGTTGCTCAACGGAGCCCCCTTTCCTCTCCTCCGCAGCAGCGCATCCACCACCTGGGTCGTGGTGATCCTGCGCTACGAGGCCCGCCTCCCTCCCTGTATACAGTCCTGCGGATTTAGATCACCGCCCTGTGTTCGATCGAACGCACGGCGGAGGTCTTGCCTTGTCTATTGGTTCGCCAATAGCGGTTCATGGGCTTGCACCTTCGCTTGCTGACCCTCGCGAGAAGCAATCACGACGGTGCTGCACGGTCACGCTACCGTCCGAAGTCCCAATGGAGTTCCTATGAACGCAGAATCCGCAGTCCCCATGAAGTCCAGTCCCGCATCATTCCGTTCTCTTGACATGCCGCGCATGGTGCAGGCCGCTGCACTCTTTGCTGCACTCACAGCCTTCGCAAGCTGCGGCATGAAGGGTGGATACACTCTGCCCCAAGTGCTCGATGTTCCGCCCTATCTCGGGTCGTGGGACATGCAGAAGCTGACCGACAAGAATTCTGATCCCAGCACGGTGGAAGTCGACATCGAAGCGAAGGTGACCGAGGTGGAGTATCTGCCCGGAAAGAAGACGCCAGCCTGGGCGTACAACGGCAGCGTTCCGGGTCCCCTCATCGAAGCAAAAGTCGGCGACAGAGTGATCGTTCACTTCAAGAACAGCCTACCTGATCCGACGACGATTCACTGGCATGGCGTGCGCGTTCCCAACAACATGGACGGCCATACGCTCATGATGAATCCAGTTCCTGCGGGCGGGAGCTTCGACTACAGCTTCCAAGTAAAGGACGCAGGGACGTACTGGTATCACCCTCATGTGCGCTCGGATTCCCAAGTCGAAAAGGGGCTCTATGGTGCGCTCGTGGTACGTGCTGCAAACGAGCCGACGCTTACGAGTGAACGAGTCGTGATGCTTGATGATGTGTATCTGGACGCAAACGGAATGCCGATGCCTGCGGGCGACATGATGGAGCTGATGATCGGCAGACAAGGCAACCTCCTTTTGGTCAATGGGAAGGCGCGACCCGTCCTCACTCTGCGCGCTGGAGAGCGGCACCGACTGCGTCTCGTGAATGCGGCCAATGCGCGCTACTTTCGGCTATCACTTCCCGGTCACAAGCTGACGCTGATCGGAACAGATGGTGGCTTCATCGAGACACCGCGCGAGCTAGACGAACTGCTGCTGGTTCCTGGTGAGCGGGCCGATGTGGTGATTTCCGCCTCGGCACAACCGAATACTGCGCTGGATGTTGTGACGCTTCCTTACGAGCGGGGTCACGACACAGGGACTCTGCCGCAAGCGAACGTACTGCGCGTCCAGTACAGTGCGGAGTCTGCCGTGATGTCACCCAGTCTGCCATCGACGCTCACGACCCTTGCCATGCTTCCTGCCCCAGTGCGGACGCGGAGCTTCATGCTCAGCGAACAGATGATGCCAATGAGCAGCGGACACAGTGGTCATGGCAGCAGTAGCAGCACAGTCACCATGATGCCGATGTTTACGATCAACGGACAGGTCTATCCCAACGTTCCTATGATCAGCGCCAAGCTCGGTGAAGTCGAGACGTGGGAAGTCATGAGCGATGAGGCGATTGATCATCCGTTCCACCTCCACGGCTTCTCCTTCCAAGTTTTGTCGCGCGAAGGCGTTCCAGAGCCGATTCGTGCCTGGAAAGACACCGTGAACATCAAAGGAAAAGAGACGCTACGGCTCGCAGTGCGCTTCGACGGCTTCGTCGGAAAGTGGCTCTATCACTGTCACATCCTCGAGCACGCCGAAAACGGAATGATGGGCGAGCTGGATATCAACCCGTAGCGGCGAGGAATCGCGAAGGAGACAAGTATGAGGTCGCTGCCGCATCTGCGTGGTTGGCCGCTGATCGCTGTATGTCTGCTGATTCCAGCACTGTCCGTTGCGCAAGAAGTGCTGACTCTGCCGTCGCCGCTGACGGTCGAGGAGGCCGCGAGCTTGGCTCGGCAGCGACGCGCTGAGATCCTGGCGGCGCGGGCACGGGCGACGGCTGTCGAGAACCGTCCCGCACAGGTCGCGGCACCGCCTGACCCGATGATCATGCTCTCTGCGGACCACATTCCGTTCATGGGTCACGGAGCCGACGCCAGTGCGCAATATCAGCAGGACTTTCCGCTGTCTCGTGTGCTTGGTCATAGGCGGCGTGCAGCCGAAGCGACAGCTGCTGGCGCGCGAGCCGAGGTGTCGCGGGCTCGGCTTGATGTGGAACTGGACGCGGCGCGCGCCTTCTTCATGCTCGACGAGCGGCGGCGAACCTCCACGGTTCTCGATGAACAGCTCGTGCTGACGGCCAAGCTCGTGGCCGCGACCATTGCTCGTTTTTCGTCGGGGCGCGGCGCGCAGGGTGATGTGCTGCAAGCGCAGAGTACGCAGGCGCGGCTACGTGCAGAGCGGCAAGCGCTCGAGGCTGAGATTCGCGGTGCAGAGGCGATGCTGCGTGCGGCGCTGGCGCTGCCCCAAGAGACGTTGATTCCACCGCTCGCCTCCACACCCGTGCAGTCACCCCCGCTGCCTGCGAGTGCGCTGGCCCAAGCTGCGCTGGGCCGTCGTCCCGAGCTTTCGACGATGCGGGCGGAGCAGCAGCGGGCGCGGGCGGATGTCGATGTGATGCGCTCGATGTACTTCCCGATGGGCTTTGTGAGAACCGGCCCGGCCTACACCATGGCGGACGGCGCGGGCGTAATGTTCATGTTCGGGCTGAGCCTCCCGGTGTGGCGCGGGCGCCTGCGGGCTGGTGTCGCCGAGGCGCAGGCGATGGTGCAGATGGCAGATTCAGACGTGCAGGCGATGAGCGTCATGATTGCAGGCGAAGCAGCGGCAGCCCGTGAGTCCGTGGCGGCTGCACAAGCACGGCTCGGAGCCATTCAGCGCGAAGTCTTACCGCTGAGCCGTCAGGGGGCGCAGAGCCAGCTCGCCGGATACGCCGCCGGGCAAGTGCCGCTCGCCTCGTCGCTCCTGGCATTTACGACCCTCCTCGACGCACGCATGGATGAAGTCATGGCGCAGGTCAGCTTGGGGCTCGCTTGGGCGCGGCTACGACGGGCGATGGGGGTTTCAGCGAATGTGGAGGGAAACCAATGACAGCCGCAGGAAAGACCTGGATCGCGATCCTCGGAGTCATCGGCGTCCTCGGTACTGCGACCGGCGTACAGTACGCACGCCAGAGCTGGCCGTTTTCAAGTGCTGCGGAGAGCACTGCTGGCTCAACTGCGCCCTCCCACGCTGGAGGGCACGAGTCCCACGCTGGAGGGCAAAAGTCCCACGTCGGGCATTCGCAAGCTCTCTCTGGCTATTCTCCGCTCACGATCGAGCCCGCACAGGTGGCGGCCCTGAACCTAACGACGGCCCCGATCGATGAGCGGGAGTTCACACGGACGATCCGCACGGTCGGAACGATCGTACTCGACGAGACCCGCACCGCGCATGTACACGTCAAAGTACGCGGCTTCATCGATCGGATCTTCGTCAACTACGTCGGACGCCAGGTGCGCGAGGGCGAGCCGCTCTGTGCAATCTTCAGCCAGGAGATTTACTCCGCCGAGTTAGAGTTTCTCTCGATCTTGGAGGGGGCGAGCACGCGGCCTGCGCCCGACCCACTGCTGGCTGCCGCCCGTCGTCGCCTCTCGTTGTGGGACGTTCCGCAATCGGAGATCGAGCGGCTGGAGAAGACTCGGCAGGTCAACCGGACGTTTCCGCTCCTCGCACCACGCGCCGGCACCGTGGTGGCCAAGGAAGCGCTCCAGGGCATGTACGTCGAGCCCTCGGCGGAGCTTTACACCCTGTCGGATCTCTCCTCTGTTTGGGTGCTGGCGGACGTGTACGAAACGGACGTTCCCTACGTGCATGTTGGCGACCGAGCGCAGCTCGCCGTCGAAGGACGAGAGACGCCGCTCGATGCCACCGTGTCGTTCCTCTATCCGACGATCGATGAGGCAAGCCGAACGCGCAAGGTGCGCTTTGTTCTTCCGAACCCAAGCGGTCGTCTGCTGCCGGGGGCCTTTGTCACGGTGACGATGGAGGCGCGGCTCGGCAAAGGCTTGGCGGTGCCGGAGAACGCGGTCATCCGCACCGGGGCACGCTCCATCGTGTTCGTCGTGCATGGCGAGCAGTCTGTTCACATCGAGCCGCGCGAGGTCACGCTCGGGCCGCTCGTCGGTGATCGGTACCGCATCGATCGCGGACTCCAGGCCGGCGAGAAGGTCGCCACCGGAGCGCAGTTTCTCCTCGACTCGGAGAGCCGTCTGCGTGCCACCAGCGCACCCGGAGGTGGTCATGTCCACTGAACCGGCTACCAGCGAGTCGAAGCGCGGACTCATCGCGCAGATCATCGACTTCTCGGGGCGTCATCGCTTTATGGTGCTTGTCGTCGCCGCCGCGCTCACGGCCTGGGGCATGGTGTGCGCACAGCGCTCGCAGCTCGATGCGCTCCCAGACCTCTCGGATGTCCAGGTCATCGTCGCGACCGAGTGGATGGGACGCAGCCCGACGCTCATCGAAGATCAGGTCACGTACCCGATCACCACGACGTTCCTGGGTGCCCCGCGCATCAAGCTCGTCCGTGGCTTCACGATGTTCGGAATGTCCTTCGTCTACTTGATCTTTCAGGACGGCACGGATCTGTACTGGGCGCGCTCCCGCGTCGTCGAGTATCTGGCAAAGGTACAGAACAAGCTGCCCCCAGGAGTGACTCCGCAGATCGGTCCTGACGCCACCAGCGTCGGCTGGGTCTACCAGTACGCCCTCGTCGATGAGAGCGGCACGCACAACTTGCAGGAGCTGCGCTCGTTTCAGGACTGGCACTTGCGCTATTGGCTCCAGGGCCTCGACGGAGTTGCCGAGGTAGCGAGCGTCGGCGGGTTCGAGAAGGAGTACCAGATCCAGATCGATCCCGTGAAGATGAAGGCGCGCAACGTCTCGGTCGGAGAGGTTGCCGCCGCCGTGCGCGGAGCCAACGATGAGGTCGGCGGTCGCGTCATCGAGATGGCGCAGCACGAGTATGCGCTGCGCGGGCGTGGCTACGTCACCAGCAAGCAAGACATCGATCTGGCCGTCGTGGCGACCGACGCACGCGGCACGCCGATTCGTATCCGCGACGTAGCGGACGTGACCACCGGCGGAAACATCCGGCGCGGCCTGGTCGAAATGGACGGAAAGGGGGAAGTCGTTGGCGGCATCGTCGTCATGCGCTCGGGTGAGAACGCGCTCAACGTCATCCGGCGCGTCAAGGCCAAGCTCGCCGAAGTGCAGTCCTCGTTGCCCAAAGGGGTGAAGGTCGTTCCCGTCTATGACCGCAGCCAGCTCATCATGGACTCGGTTGCGACGCTCTCCAGCAACCTGCTGCAAATCATCGCGGTCGTTGTCCTGGTCATCGCCGTCTTCCTATTCCACTTCCGTTCGGCGCTGGTCGCGGCCATCGCACTGCCCATCGCGACAGCCGCCACGTTCATCGCGTTCTACTACCTGAACATCACGGTCAACATCATGTCGCTTGCGGGCGTCATCTTGGCGCTCGGTGACATGGTGGACTCGGCCTGTGTGCTGGTCGAAAACGCGCACAAGAAGATTGCGGAGGCGGAGTCCGCCGGGGAACAAATCGATCGCAAAGAGCTGGTCATTGCGTCGGCGCGTGCGCTGGGTCCGTCGATGTTCGGCGCGCTGCTGGTCTTGACGATCGCGTTTCTGCCCGTGTTTGCCCTGCAAGGAGAGGAGGGGCGGCTGTTCCGGCCTCTGGCGTATGCAAAGACGTTTTCCATGGCCTTCGCGTCGGTCTTCTCCGTCACCTTGGTTCCGGCGCTGATGGTGATTTTCCTCAAGGGCAGGATTCGACCGGAGGAACACAACCCCATCAATCGCCTCTGCATCGCCGCGTACCGTCCGATGCTGCGCGCTTGTCTGCGCGGCAGGTGGCTGGTCATCGCGGTCGTCGTTGCCATCACCGCAGCGACCGCGTATCCGTTTTTGCGCCTGGGCTCCGAGTTCATGCCGCCGCTCTACGAACAAGACCTGCTCTATATGCCAATTACGGTTCCGGGTATCTCGGTCGCGGAGGCCAAGCGGCTCCTGACCTGGCAAGACCAGCAGATGCACATAGTGCCCGAGGTTGAGCGGGTCTTCGGTAAGACGGGCCGCGCAGAGACTGCGCTCGATCCGGCGCCGCTGTCGATGTTCGAGACCATCGTCCATCTGAAACCCCGCGAAAAGTGGCGGAAGGGACTGACGGTGGAACGGCTGGTCGCCGAGCTGGATGAAAGGACCAAGCTGCCCGGCGTGCAGGGCGCGTGGACCATGCCCATCAAGGCACGCATCGACATGCTCTCGACCGGAATCCGAACGCCGATTGGCGTCAAAGTATTCGGTCCCGACCTGAATGTTATCGTCGAGATCAACGATCAACTGGAGCGAACGCTGCGCGACCAGCCCAGCACGCGAAGCGTCTATGCAGAGCGCGAAGTCGGCGGGTTCTTCTTGGATGTGACGCCGAATCGGGAAGCCATCGCGCGCTACGGACTGACGGTGCGGCAGGTGCTGGATGTCGTGGAAAGCACCATCGGCGGCATGGATGTCTCGACTACTTTCGAGGGCCGCGAGCGCTACCGCATCAACGTCCGCTATCCGCGCGAGCTGCGAGACAACCTGGAGGCGATTCGCGATGTGCTGGTGCCGATCGTGCCGCTCTCGCCGCGTCCCTTGCCGGTTACTCCTTCTGGTACAGCATCGAGCATGGGTGGAGGCAGTCCGTCGCTGGGTCCAATGCCGGCGGGCATGTCAGTGGCAGGCGGCATGGGCAGCGGCATGTCGTCGTCAGGCGAGGCTACGATGGGGGGCGGGGCGGAGATGTCGGGCGCGGGGATGGGCAAGCCGACTCGCCTCGGCTCAGGTGGGGGCCAGGCCGCGTCCTTCGTTCCGCTCGGCCAGCTCGCGCGCGTTGAGACGGTGATGGGTCCGCCGATGATCAAGAGCGAGATGGGCTCACTCACCGGCTGGATTTATGTGGATATCGACACGAGCGATGTCGGTGGCTATGTCCGTGCCGCCAAACAGACGGTCGCCCGCGAGGTGAAGCTGCCGCCCGGCTACTTCCTCAAGTGGACGGGGCAGTACGAGCTTCTCGAACGTGTGCGAGAGCGCATGGCTTGGCTCCTGCCGCTCACCATCGCGATCGTGTTCTTCATCCTGTACGTCAACTTCAGGGGCGCGGCGCAGGCGCTGATCGTCATGACCGGCGTGCCGTTTTCCGCCGTCGGTGCGATCTGGACGCTGTGGCTTGCCCACTTCAATACGTCCATCGCAGTCTGGGTGGGAATGATCGCGCTGCTTGGGGTCGCCGCCGAGACAGCCAGCGTGATGGTCGTTTATCTCGATGACGAATGGAACGAGGGGCGCCAGAAAGGAACCATCCAGACCCTCGGTGAGCTTCTCGACCGTTCGCTAGAGGCCGGCTCAAAGCGCGTGCGTCCGCTGCTCATGACTGTTATGTCGAATGTGTTGGGCCTGCTGCCGATCCTGCTCGATACCGGTGTGGGCTCCGATGTCGCCAAGCGAATTGCCGCGCCGATGTGGGGCGGGCTCGTGTCGCTGACGATCCTGACGCTGTTCGTCGTCCCGGCGGTCTACGTGGTGTGGCGCAGCTTCCAGCTTCGTGAGGGCAAAGAATGAGCGCGAACCCGGCTCGCGGGCTCCATACCGCCTCTGTTGCCGCTGCCGCTCATCGAGCTGGCCAAATTGATTGGACGCCCCCGCTTGCGAGGGCGAGCCGTGGAGGTCTGAGCATGCCCGAGAAGCAAGACATCCTCATCGTCGGAGGCTATGGCGAAGTAAGTCGGCGCATCACTGCGCTCTTGGAGCCGACGCATCCCGGCTCGGTGCTTGTAGCGGGCAGGAATCCGTCCCAGGCGACTGAGTTGCGGAGCCGGCGCATCGACGTGGACGAACCCGCCTCGATCGAGGCCGCGCTTGCGGGTGTTGGAACCATCGTGGCCTGCGTGCGCCAGCGCGAGCCGCATCTGCTCCGCGCCGCAATTCGTCACGGGATCGCATACACCAGCATCGCGCCACCGTGGATCGAGTGGCCAGATCTGATGCCGCTGAACGAAGAGGCGCAGCGTACCGGCGCGCGGCTCATTTTCGGCACCGGCCTTGAGCCCGGCATTGCGAGCGTGCTCGCAATGATGGCCGCCGACCGCCTGGGTCAGGTCGATGCCATCGAGACGGCGCTTCTGCTCGGAGCCGGGGACGCCTATGGCCTCGATTCGATGAACTTCATCCTCGAAGAGTTGGCCCAGGAATACAGCATCCTCGTCGATGGTGAGCGTCAGCCCGCACGTGCCTTCACCCGCTCCGTGCAGGTCGAGTTTCCCGCGCCGATTGGCCGGCGACGGGCGTACACGATGCCCTTCACCGATCAGCGCTACTACCCGATGACGCTGCATGCGCGCACTTCGGTTGCCCGCATCTCCATCGATCCGCCGTGGGTCGGCAGGCTGCTTGCTGGTCTCGCGCGTCTCGGCATCCGCAACCTGAGTGCAGACCCTCACCGCCGCGCTGCCATCGAAGGACTACGGAAGCGCCTTCAGCTGCGCTATGCGGACCACAACTTGTTCGCGCTACTGGTCGAGGTCCGTAGCGGCGAGAAAGCCATACACCTCAGCTTGACCGGACACCGGCAGGCCGCCGCGACCGCTGCCGGCGCAGTGACCACCGCAGAGGCACTTGCGAATCGCGAAATGGATCGCTCCGGCCTCTGGCTCGCCGAACAGGTACTCAACACTGGCCCGTTCCTATCGCGACTGGCAGCGATGGGACTGGTCCCGGTCATCACTGAGCGCTGAGTACGTCAGGGTCTGTGGCCGCTCCCCGTAGGCGTTTCTTGACGTCTTGCCCGACCCGGTGATGCCGAGGAGAATCTTATTCACCATCGCCATTCCCCATCGCCAACATCATTGCGTGTGGATAGATGCGATGAAGCGGCTCACCTGTGCAAGTCGAAGTCGAACGGCTATGAGGAGCGTTACGAAGGCCCCTGCTCGAAGGACTCCCTATCGTGAGCCGACGCCCTTTGTGCGATGGCAACGTACCTGAACGCGGCGTATTTTTTCAATCCGTACCC
>Ga0154020_10009832_pt1 | contig 10992 bp, 9 predicted proteins | sample Klosneuvirus_201_FD_109709 | JGI IMG/M metagenome (GOLD analysis project Ga0154020, IMG submission 109709) | Active sludge microbial communities from wastewater, Klosterneuburg, Austria - Klosneuvirus_20160825_MG | ecosystem: Engineered > WWTP > Aerobic digester > Activated sludge | place...
CCGCGCCTGGCAAGGGCCCGATCAAGCTCGAGTGAGCGCCTTCTTTCCTGGTGCGGCCGCCCGTGGAGGCGGCCGCTGTTCACTGCGCTCGCCTCCGGCTCGCTCCGTTCTTTCCTTCCTGGTGCGGCCGCCCGTGGAGGCGGCCGCTGTTCACTGCGCTCGCCTCCGGCTCGCTCCGTTCACTTCTTCGTGCAACGCACGATCACGCGGCGGCCGTCTTCGCGCTCTTCGAACTCGAAGACGACGCGATCACCGGCCTTGAGGCCCTTGATCACGGCCGCCGAGGAGGCCTCGAAGGGCATCGTCATCGCGAGCATGTAGCCAGGGATTTCCTCGTGCGCGATGTGCAGCACCCGACCGTTCGGCGAGATGGACTCGATGGTCCCCTCGGTGGCGTGGACCTGCACGGTGGTGCCGTCGGCCGCGGGCTTGGTCGAGGGCCCGCAAGCACACACCGGGAGAGCGAGGGCGAGGAGGACGAGGAATCGCACGGTCGTCATCCTAGCGCCCCGCGACCGTTCGTCGCAGGGGGAGCGCACCCCTACGTGCTATCTCCGCCCCGTGCGCGCGGCCCCCGTCACGCTCGCGATCGCGCTCGCGCTCGCCCCCGCCCCGGCGCGCGCGGCGGCGTGCTGCGGGACCGGCTACGGCGTCGGGCAGCGGCTCGCGGTCGCCGAAGACGCGGCCGTCACCCTCACCACCCGTCTGCAGAGCACCCTCGGGAGCTTCGACGACGCGGGCCGTTGGGTGCGCGATCCGGCCACCGACGCGGACCGCGAGCTCCGCGCCGACCTGTCGGTGATCGTCAAGCCGATGCCCTCGCTCCAGCTCGGCGCGTCGGCGCCGTTCCTTTCGACGTGGCGCAAGACCGCCGATCTCGACGGTCGGGGCGCGGGGGTCGGCGACGTCAACGTGTTCGGCCGCTGGGACTTCGTGCCCGTCGGGGGTCGTGGGGCGTGGCCCGGCATCGCCGCCACGCTGTCGGTCGGGCTCCCCACCGGGCGCTCCGCCGATCACGCCGCGGACGCGCTCGGCGCGGACGCGACCGGCCTCGGCGTGTTCGAGGTGCGCCCCGGGATCGCGATCGAGAAAGCGTGGTGGCGGGGCTGGTTCGTCGTGTTCGCCACCAGCGTCGCCCTCCGCACACCACACGACAGCCGCGGCGGCACCGTGCAGCTCGGGCCGCGGTGGAGCACCGTGCTCGCGGGCGGCCCGAGCTTCCGCTCCGGGCTCGGCGTCGCGCTCGGCGTGCAGCACGACCGCGAGGCCGCGCCGACCACCGCGGGCGTACGCGGCGCCGGGCGCTCCCGTACGTCGCTGGTCCTCGTCTCCTCGTACGAGATCGATCTGCACTGGTCGATCGTGCTCGCCGCGCAGGCCGATCCGCCGATCGCGGGGCTCGGGCGCAACGAGCCCGGCGTGGTCTCCGGGACGCTGGGCCTCCGGTTCGCGCACTCCATCTACGATTGAACCGGCGTCCGAGCTCGGCCGTTGGACCTACCCGATCGACGGGCGCCTCCGTCGATGGGGGACGGTATCCTCGCTGCCCATGAGCACCGAAGAGATCCGCGGCAAGAAGGTCCTCCTCAGGTTCGAGGGCAAGAAATGCATCCACGCGCGCCAGTGCGTGCTCGGTCGGCCCGACGTGTTCGTGCCCAACGTCGAAGGCGAGTGGATCCACCCCGACGCGGCGACGCCCGAGGAGCTCGCGGCGCTCGCCCTCGCTTGCCCGAGCGGCGCCATCGCCTACGAGCGCCTCGACGGTGGCGAGAACGAGCGCCCACCGATGGTCAACGTGGCGCGGGTGCGCGAGAACGGCCCGATCGCGATCCACGCCGAGATGGAGATCGCCGGCCAGCGCGCCCTGCGCGCGACCCTGTGCCGGTGCGGCGCCTCGCAGAACAAGCCGTACTGCGACGGCAGCCACGCCGCGGCCGGATTCGCGGCGACGGGCGAGCCCGCCACCGAGGCGTCCGAGCCGCTCGCGAACCGCAACGGCCCGATCACGGTCACGCCAGCCCCGAACGGTCCGCTGCTGGTCGAGGGCAACCTCGAGGTGTGCAGCGGCACTGGGCGCACGATCCACCGCGTCACCAAGACCGCCCTGTGTCGCTGCGGTCAGTCGGGCAAGAAGCCCTACTGCGACGGCACGCACCGCAAGGTCGGGTTCACCGCGCCGTGAGCGTCACGCTCTACTACACCCCCGGCACGTGCTCGCTCGCCCCGATGGTGGCGCTCGAGTGGCTCGGACAGACGTACGCGCTGTGTCGCGTGGAGAAGGAGGCGCGGGCGAGCGACGCCTATGCCCGCGTTCACCCGCGGCGGCTCGTACCCGCGCTGCGCGTCGAGCCGGAGCGCGTGATCGGCGAGGTCAACGCCATCCTGAGCCACCTCGGCGGACTGCCGACGAGCGGGCCGGAGGGCGACGCGGCCAACCAGTGGCTCTCCTACCTGGCGAGCGGGTTCCACGCGGTGTTCTGGCCCTATTTCCGCCCCGATCGCTACACCACCGAGCCCGCGCACGAGGCCTCGGTGAAGGCCGCCGCGGTGCTCGCGATCCGTCGGGAGCTCGGCTTCGTGAACGAGCAGCTCGGGGCTCGCCCGTTCCTGCTCGGTGAGCGCTCCCTGCTCGACCCGTACCTCCACGCGATGAGCCGCTGGTCGAACGCGATCGTCGACGTACCCAGGGAGTTCCCGCACGTGTTCCGACACCAGAAGGCGCTCGCCACCGACCCGGCCGTGCGCAAGGCGCTGGCCATCGAGCGCGGCGACGTGACGCTACACCCGCACGTCGACCTCTGAGCGCGACTCGCTCCGGCCCCACGCCCGCAGCGGATCGACGAGGGCCGAGGCCAGGCCGGGGCCGTGGTTCGGCTCGGCGAGCCCGAAGCGCAGGCGGCGCCGCGGCCCAGCGAGGCTCAGCGTCCCGAACACCCAGTCCCACACCGCGAGGCCCGCGCCGAAGTTGCGATCGTGATCCTGGGGATCGCGCGAGTGGTGGATCTGGTGTTGCGCCGGGCTGATGAACCACCGCTCGAGCCACGCGCCGTACGAGAGCCACACGTGCGAGTGACGGAGGTTGCCACCGAGCGCGGCGAGCGCGAAGCCGACGACGTCGACCCCGAGCACCCAGTAGCCGCGCACGCGTCCGGGGAAGAGCCACATGAAGATCCCCGTCACGAGCCCGAGCCCGACGACCCCGCGGAGCGACATCAGGAGGCTCTCGAGCGGGTGCACCCGGTGCAGCGTGAACGGCGTGAGCACCTCGGCCGAGTGGTGCACCTGGTGCAGCTGCCAGAGGAACGAGAAGCGGTGCATGGCGCGGTGCACGAGGTAGCGCCCGAGATCGTCGACCAGGAACGCGGCGAGGGTGAACAGCAACGCGACCGGCGCCGTGTGCGGCCTGGTGGGGCCGAACTGCACGCGCAGCGCGCGCGCCACCAGCACGGCGACCCCCACCGTCGTCACGAAGCGCGGGACGATCCCGAGGGTGCGCACGAGCGCCCGCACCACCAGCAGCGCGTAGTCGAGCCGCGCCGACCGGTGGAGGAAGAGCTCCCTCGGGAACAGGTAGCCGAGGAGCGAGCGGCCATGCCCACGGACGCGGAACCACCAGACCGCCGCGGCGATGAGCGCCGCCGATGTCAGGAATGGCAGGAACACCCGGTCGTCGGGCTCGAGGAACGTGTCGAGCAGCGCCTTCACAGATCCACCTGCGCGCCGACCTGGAACGTGCGCGGCGCGAGCGGCCGCGCGCCGAACGGCCGACGCCCGGCGAGGTAGGCCTGGTCGAGCAGGTTGCGCACCCCGCCGTGGAGGCGAAGCCAGCCGTTCACCTTGAACGAACCGCTGACGTCGAGCACGAAGGAGGCGTCGGTGGTGAGGCCATCCACGAACGCTCCCTGGCCTGCCGTCTCGCGCATGCGTCCCACGTAGAGGCCCTGCGCGGCGACCCCGAAGCGCTTGGTCTCGAAGCCGACCATGCCCGAGAGCTGGTGCCGCGGCAGGTAAGGCAGCTCGTCGCCCTCGCGCACGTTCGCGAGCTGCGGATCGGAGGAGGTGAAGCTCGAGAGCAGGCGCGAGCGGGTGAACGTGTACGAGAGGCGCACCGGGAGCGCCGCGCCCGGAAACACGGGGATCTCGGCCTCGGCGAACGCCTCTGCCCCGTAGATCCGCGCCGCGCCCGCGTCGTACTGCCGGTCCTGGTTCTTGCCCACGCAGCCGTTCGAGAACGTGCAGATGTCGGTGAGGTTGCGGTAGTCGTCGTAGAAGCCGATGACCTCGGCGCGCACCCGCTTGCTCGTCCAGCGCGCGCCGCCCTCCCAGTGGATCGCGTCTTCGTGCCCGTTCACCGAGCTCGCGCCGGGGTTCGGCGGCGAGAACCCGCGGTGGACCCCGGCGACGAGGCCCAGGTTCTTGGTGAGGCGCACCCAGCTGCCGAGCCCGGGGAGCACCACCTGCGTCGTGTTGATGGCGGTCGTGCCGGTCAGGTAGTCGTCCTCGCGGCCGCGCAGCACCTCGATGCGCACGCCTGGCGTGAAGATGAAGCGCGAGAACGAGATGGCGTCGGCGAGGTGGAGCGCGAGGGCGGTCGTGGACTGTCGGTTGTAGGTCACGAGCTCGGTCGGCCGCCCGTCGGCGACCAGCTGACCGCCCTGCATGAGGAACCCGTTCTGCGACTGGTTGCGCAGGATCTCGTCGTAGTGCACGCGCAGGCCGTACTCGAGCCGGTTCTCCCAGCCGTCACCCTTCCAGGTCTTCTTGCCCACCGTCTGGATCCCCTGCGAGACGAACGTGCGGTCGTTCGGCCCGATGAGGATGGCCTGTCCGACGCCCGGCGAGTCGGCCTCGCCGGTCAGCGACCGGTAGAACGCGGCGTTCGACGGCGCGTTCGGCTGCGCCAGCACCTGCAGGATGTCCCCGCCGCGCAGGCCGTTGACCTTGCGCCACGTGCGCTGGAAGTCGTGGCGATACGCCGTCGTCGTCACGTCGAAGCCGCCCTCGAAGTGCGCCTGGTGCGAGACGACCAGCGAGACTCGCTGGTTGTCCATGCGGTCCTGGTTGCTCGCGCGGTAGCGGCGGTAGGGCGACGCGCGGAAATCCGCGTCGGTGAGCCCGAGGTAGGTCTCGTGCGACGTCTCGCTCGACAGCGTGAGCTTGACGCCGAGCTCGTGCCGCAGGCCTTCCCGGCTCGGGAGGCCGAACGCCCCCTTGACCATGACCTCGCGCCGGACGAAGCCCGAGTCGCCACCGCCGTCGAGCACCTTGAAGCCGGAGCTCCCGAGCTGCACCCCCTCGACCACGACGCCGACGTCGTCCGACGAGAGGCCCTGCCGCGCGTAGAGCTGGTGGTAGCCGAACGACCCGAGCGTGAGACCGAAGCGCCCCGTGGGCGATCCCGGCACGTCGTGGGTGATGAGATCGATGGCGCCGCCGATGGTCTGCGGGCCGTGCAGGATCGCCGACGGCCCCTTGACCACGTGCACCGCGCGCATGCGGCCGACGAGCGGGAAGTAGTACGCAGCGGGCGCCGAGTAGGGGGCGGGCCCGAACAGCACGCCGTCCTCCATCAGCGTGAGCTTCTTGCTGCGGTCCGAGTTGGCGCCGCGCATGCCGAGGTTGGGGCGCAGGCCGTAGCCGTCCTCGCTCCGCGCGTAGACGCCGGGCACCGCGAGGAACACCGCGTGCGGGTCGTCGTAGCGCATGCGCTCGAGCTGCTTCTGCTTGAGCGTGTGCACCGAGCCGCCAGTCTCGGCCTCCTTGCTGCCGACGACCGAGAGCTCGGTCGCCTGCTCCTCCTTCGGCTCCTTCTCCTTCGGCTGTTTCTCCTTCGCTTCCTTCGGGGCGGCCTCGGCCGGCGCCTCCTCCTTGGCCTCGGGGAGCGGCTCGTGGTCGGCGCGCGCCGCGGGCGTGGCGAGGACGACGACGGCGACGGCGAGCCCACTGCTCGTGATGCGGAGGGACATGTTCAGTCGTTGTCTCCGGCGACGCGCGCCGGCAGGTCGAGGTGGAGGATCGAGACGACGTCGGTCTTGAGCGCGTCGGTCAGCTTCTTGATGGCGACGATGAGCGTCTTCACCGAGGCCGGGTCCTTGGCGAGGCCCTCTTCGATCGACGCGTAGGGGAAGGCGTCGACCGCGGCGATCGCGCCGGCGAGGTGACCTTCGAGCTCGTCGGCGAGCGCACCGCCCCCCGCCGCGCGCAGGTAGTCGTCGAAGGCGATCCCCGCGTCGCCCGCGCCGCAGCCCTTCCAGAGCTTCCGGAAGGCGACGAGGTTCGTCTTGACGTGACGCTTCGAGGTGACCGACCAGCGCGCCTCGACGAGCTCCCCACACGGCGGCTCGGTGCACACCGGATCGACGATGTACCCCGACGGGACGCCGAGCTTGATGTCCTTGGTCATGTAGTCGACGTAGAAGAGGCCGCTGAGCACCGCGTCGAGCGCCACCTTGGCGTCCGGGTAGACCGCGCTGCCCTTGCCCGCGGTGGAGAGCGACGTGACGAAGCCCCCCTTGCCCGGCTTCCAGGCCTCGACGAGGGCGTGCGCGTTCTTCGCGAGGTCCCTCGCGAGGACGAGGCCGTACGCGGCGCGCCGGCTCGCGATCTCCTCCTTGGCGAGCGCGGCCCAGCTGCCGCTCGTCACGACGATCGAGGACGAGCCACAACCGTGGTCAGGGGCGTCGAAGAACAGGAGGTACTCGAGCGTGCCGAGGCCCCGCGTGTTCGGCAGGCCCTTGGTGACGAAGTCCGACGCCTCGTACGACTTGCTCGCGGTGGCCTCGTCGGCGAGGCAACGCCCGAGGAGCGGCCACGCGTAGAAGCCGTCGCGCAGCCCCTGACCACCGGGCTGCGTCGTTGCGGCGAGCGGACCGATCTGGCCCAGCTCGACGACCTGCCACGCATCCATCGCCTCGAGCCACGCGTCGCGCGCGGCCTTGCGGGTGGCGTCGGTCGGCGTGGCGACGAGGGCGCCGAGCGCCGTCTCGAGCTTGGTGGCGCTCGCCTCGAAGGCCTCGTACGAGCCGACCACGCAGGCGCCGATCGCGCCGAGCATGGCGTTGCGGTCGAAGTCGCCTGCGTCGACGCCGTCGGGCCGGGAGGTCGGCTTGTCGCAGGACACGGCGGCGAGGGCGAGGAGGCAGGGAAGGTAGGGGCGCATGGGTCTCTTGAAATCGACTTTCAATTGCGTTATTAGAAGACGACCGGCTCGTCAAGGCGCGACCGACAAGAATTCCAGGCAGTTATGACAGTCCATTCCCGGAGACCAGCGAAAATGAGTTTCACTTTCGATCTCAGCCCGAGCTTCCGTCATCTTCTCCTCTCGGTCGCCGCCGTCGTCGCGACAGGCTGTGGTGGAGACGACCCGGCTCCCGCCGAGACCGACTCGGGGACCCTCGACACAGGCGTCGCAGACGGCTCCTCCGACTCGCCGACGGAAGCGGGGGCCGACGTCGCGGACGCGACCCCGGACACGCCGACGAGCGATCCCAAGCCGGTGGTCCTCGCGCTCTCCGCGGCCGGCCACGACCGCCTCTTCGGCCTCGCGTGGGACGCGACGGGCGACGCGGTCTACGGGACCGGCGCCATCTCGGACGCCGCCGGCGCGGACGCCGACACGGCGTTCTTCGTCGTGAAGATGAAGGCCGATGGCTCCGTCGACAAGTCGTTCGGCGTCGACGGGATCGCGCGCAAGAACGTGATCGCGAAGAAGGGCGGCGAGGTCGCGCGGGGGATCGTCGTGCAGTCGAGCGGCAAGATCGTCGTCGCCGGCACCGTCGAGCACGCCGGCGCGACCGACGATCGCGATCGGGACCTCGCGCTCGTGCGCTTCACGACCGACGGCAAGGTCGACACGACCTTCGGCACCGAGGGTGTCGTCGTCCTCGATCTCAGCCCCGGCGAGCTCGCGGGCACGACCTACCTCGCGGACGGCCAGTGGGGCCTCTCGGTGTTCCCCGGCGATCAGCTCCTCGTGACCGGCAGCCTCAAGGCCACCGGCCGCACGGACACCGACTTCGCGCTCGTGAAGCTCTCGGCCGACGGCGCGCGCGACAAGACCTTCGGCACCGACGGCCTCTTCACCCTCGACATCGACAACACGTCGGCGAGCCCCCGCACCGCCACCATCCTGACCGACGGCAGCGCCGTGCTGAGCGGCTATTACCGCGACAAGGACAGCATCGTCCGTCCCGTGCTCGCGAAGGTGAAGCCCGACGGCACCGCCGACAAGACCTTCGGCAAGGATGGTGTGTTCAACGACGTCATCCTCCCCTCGGCGACCGAGGCCTATGGGGCGGCGCTCCAGGGCACGAGCTTCGTCACCGTGGGCTACGGGCGCGCGACCGCGACCGAGTCGCTCGACTGGCTGTCGCTGAGGGTGACCGCCGGCGGCGCGCTCGACAAGACGTTCGGCAAGGACGGCGTCGCGCGGCTCGACCTCGCTGGGCAGAACGACAACGGCCGCGCGCTCGTCGTGTTGCCCGACCAGCGCATCCTGCTCGTCGGCGGCGGACGGCCGACCGCGACCAACTCGGACGCGATGGTCGCCCTGCTCTCGAAGGACGGCCTGCCCGACACCACGTTCGGGACGAACGGTGTGCGCACCTACGATCTCGGCGGCGTGAACGACTTCTTCTGGGCCGTCGCCGTCTCGCCCAAGAAGGACCGGATCGCCCTCGGCGGGGTCCGCGGCGTCGACGCCACGACGACGGAAGACGACGAGTCGGCCATCCTGATGCTGCCGCTCCCGAAGTGACGCAGCTCGTCAGCGACGACCCCACCGAAGCGGGCTAGAGTCGCGCCGCGGGGGCCACCACACGAGGGCACAGCGATGCGGCACGCGACGACCTGGCTGGCGACGATCTCCTTGCTCTCCTTGCTGGGCTGCTCGGCCGGCAAGGAGGACACCCCGAACGGCACCAAGCTCGACGGGTCGGTCGACGGGACGACGGACACGTCGATCGACCTCGATGGCTTCTCGCCCGACGGCGCGCCCGAGCGGCCCGCCACCCTCGAGGGCAAGGTCACCGCGCCCGAGGGCACGATCCCGATCTCGGGCGCGCTCGTCTACACGAGCACCAGCGCGCCCGCGGCGATCCCCGACAAGGTCTACTGCGACAAGTGCGTCAAGCTCACCGACGGCACGCCGTACACCACCACGGCGCCCGACGGCACGTTCACGCTGCCCACGTTCCTCGGCGAGCAGTTCCTGATCGTGCAGAAGGGCGCCTTCCGCAAGGTCCGCAAGATCAGCCCCGTGGCGGGCAAGCAGGTGGTCCCCAAGGAGAACACCACCATGCCGGCCAAGACCAACAAGGCGGCCGGCGACGACGTCCCCAAGATGGCGATCGCGCTCGGCGCGTGGGATCCGATCGAGATGGTCCTCGCCCGCATCGGCCTCGAGGCGAAGGTCACGGTCGGCGGGCTCCTGCCCAAGGCGCGCGTCCTCTCCAAGGACGCGACGGGCTTCGCCATCTACGGCCTGCACGACTTCGGCGAGACGAGCCCCTACCCCTCGCCCGACAAGCTGCTCAGCGACCCGGCGGAGATCTCCAAGTACCACATCGTGTTCGTGCCCTGCAGCGGCGGCTCCGACCTCGGTGGAGGCACCGGTCCCAAGTGCACGGGCGTCTACTCGGGGGCCACCAAGACCACGATGGACAACTACGTGAAGGCCGGCGGCCGCGTGTACGTGTCGGACTGGTCGTACGAGTACGTCCGGCAGAACTTCCCTGGGTTCATGGACTGGAAGGGTGGGACCTCCACGATCGGCAGCGCGTGCGAGGACGGCGGCGGCGAGGAGGCGGCGACCATCGAGGACACCGGCCTCGCGGCGTGGCTCGCGGCGCAGGGCAAGAGCCTCAGCTCGGTGAAGGACGCCTGGACCCACGTGCTCGGCGTCAAGACGGTCGACGACCTCGACGTGGACGGCAAGCCCGCGAAGTCGACGCCGAAGGTGTGGGTGAAGGCCGCGGGGCTCCCGGCGAGCACGAGCTTCGAGCACTCGTGTGGCCGCGTGCTCTACACGACCTATCACACGCAGCCCACCGCGGAGGCGAGCGCGCCCCTCGAGCCCCAGGCCCTCGCGCTGCTCTACCTGATCCTCGAGGTCAACGTCTGCGTCGGCCCCGTCGCGATCAAGTGAGCGGCCGCGCCAGCCAACACGGGGCTCAGAGCCCCGAGAAGAAGCCCCAGATCCCGGCGGGCGCGTAGCTCGGCCAGCTGTGCCCGCCGGTCGCGGCCTGGCACCAGCGGACCGGCGTGGTCGCGCCGCACCCTGCGTAGGTCACGCAAGGGTCCGGAGCGACCTTGGTGCTCGAGGAGGTGTCGCAGCCGGCCGCCTTCGCCCAGAGGTCGCGGGCCTTGATCCCCTCGCTCACGTTGACGGTCCCGTCGTCGGTCGCGTGGGACACCCACGCGGCGACGGCACCGCCGCAGGTCCCGCCGCCGAGGCCACCCGCGACCGGCGCGATGGCCCGCACCACCTTGGGCCGCGCGCAGCCGACGGCGTTGCTCATGTAGCCGCCGAAGCTGAAGCCGAAGCTGAAGATGCGCTTGTCGTCGACGCAGAGATCGCCCGACAGCTTGGTCACGAGCGCGTCGAAGAAGGCGACGTCGCGGCCCTTCGCCGAGAGGTCCCACCCCGTGTCCTTGGGGTTCGACGGGGTGACGGTGAGGCCGTCCGGGTAGACGAAGATCGCGGCGTTCGCAGCCGCCTTCTCGACGCCGCTGTAGCCACGGAATCCCTTGCCGTCGCCCGTGCGGCCGTGCCACCCGAACGCGAGGGGCAGCGGCTTCTTCGGGTCGTAGCCGGTCGGGATCGAGAGCACGTAGGTGCGGGTGACCCCACCGACCGAGATCGTGCCATTGCTGACACCCGCGGTGGCCGCCTTGCCGCAGCCACCGGTCGGAGAGGCGTCGGCGGGCGGGGGCGTCGTATCGGGGGGCGCATCGACGGGAGAGCCCGTATCGATCGCACCCTCGATGCTGCCA
>Ga0154020_10009833_pt1 | contig 10992 bp, 7 predicted proteins | sample Klosneuvirus_201_FD_109709 | JGI IMG/M metagenome (GOLD analysis project Ga0154020, IMG submission 109709) | Active sludge microbial communities from wastewater, Klosterneuburg, Austria - Klosneuvirus_20160825_MG | ecosystem: Engineered > WWTP > Aerobic digester > Activated sludge | place...
TCGGATAGGCAAGGTAAAACGGTTAAGACCTATCCCCTTCAAAAGAACGTTCCTGTGAACATTAGATGCGTGGAGAATTAAAAATGCTGAAAATATCAATTTACAATCTTTTCCATTGTATCGCTCTTATTGCCTTCATTAGCCTCGCTATCTGCCTGCCCATCGCTGCGCAGTCAGATGAAGAGTTTCCTGTCCCCGCGAATATGAAAGTGGAGGGGATTCCGACGATCAAAAAGAGCGATGTCGAACACCTTTTCTTCGATCCATCGCAAATCCGAAACAACCTGATATGGGATGTTGACCGAAAGAACCGCTCGATTCTTGTTACAGATGAGAGGTCGTTCATCTATCGCGTTACAACCCCGATGGCAAAACCGGAAAAGCTAATCGACGGAAGAATACCGAGCTCCGTCAGGGTTAATCCTCAGGGGAGCATACTTGCCTTTACGGATGATAAGGACGATGCGGACAACTTTGAACTCTATTTCTGGACGGGCAAAGAGATCAAGAAATTATCTGCATTTGCCGGCAAGGATGAATCCGTCGAATCGTTCGTTTGGTCTAAAGATGGCGACGAAATTTTTTACACACAGGTTGATTACGACAACAAAATAACAGCGTTGTGTAACCACGATCTAGAATCAACCACCTGTTTTCTCAAGGATTTAAAGGGCATTTGGAACGTATTAGACGCAGACGGGAATAAGATACTTCTAAAATACTGGAAAACCGCGAGCAATCAGAGCCTCTATTTATTCGACTTGGTTACCAAAAAGCTAAGCCCCGTAGAAGAAAAGGGCAATTCAAATAAAGGTTTTTTGGCGCAAGGAAGAGTCTTTTGGCTCTCTGAAGGCTCTGACGAATGCGGTTCAGAGCGTTGCCTTGTTTCTCTAGATGCCAAGACTGGTCTCCGAAAACGGATAACTGTGCCCAAGGGTATAGTGAATCTACAGGATGTAAAGGTGTCGCCTGACGGAAGTTATTTCCTTATTCAGGAATCAAAAGACGGAATCGACAATCTCAGAATCGGGAAACTCAAAAAAGATCGAATCGAGGAGATCACCACTGGATTTGTTAATGGCTCCTACGTCATCTGGGGGACAAGGTGGCTTTCAGACAAAGAGGTTGTTTACACAACTGAAAATGTGGGTAAACCGGCCTCTGTAGAGTCTTTCAATTGGTCAACAAGACAGACAACATCATGGACGAAAGAACGAGTCCCGAAACAGTTTGAGGATGCGATTCAACACCCAAAACTCGTCAAATGGAAATCCTTTGATGAAAGAATGATTTCTGGTTACATGATCCAACCACGGGTACATGTTGGTAAATCTCCGGTAGTCATATATATCCACGGTGGACCACAGATCGTGGACCAACCCGTCTTTTCCTCTTCCGATATTCGGCTTGCCGCCAATTTGGGTATTACGACTATTCATACCAATATCCGCGGTTCTAAGGGATTTGGAATTGAGTTCATGGATGCGGACAATGGTTCAAAACGGGGCGACGCGGTAAAGGACATTAGAGCGCTTGTTGATTGGATCGAAAAACAATCGGGGCTGGATTCGTCTCAAATCTTTCTTCGTGGAGAGAGTTACGGGGGTTTCATCGCATTGGCGGCGGCTTTACAAGAACCTCAGCGTGTAAAGGCAGTGATTGCCGAGTATCCTTCGGTTTCAATTCGAGGTTATCTTTCACAAAGTTATATAGATGAGTTCTCGATCAACGAATTTGGTGATCCTAAGAATGAAGTTCTGATGAAAAAGCTTGACGAACTTTCCCCGCTTAATAATGTGAAACGGTGGAATAAAATTCCTTTGTTTCTTACCCGGGGAAAGCTCGATGCAAGAGTCCCAGAAAGGGACGTGCTCGATCTCAAAAGCCAATTACAGGAAAATGGGACCGAGGTGTGGTTCATATACGCCACGGAAGCTGGGCACGGCGTTGGAGGCCGGTATGTTACCGCGGCAATGTATGAGTTTTTGAAAAAACGAATAGGGAGAAAATAATCATGAGAAGAATAAAGAAACTAACATTTACGTTGCTGCTTTCAACGCTGCTCGCCGGAAACATCTTTGCGGGCGGCACCTACGTTCCCAGTGGCATAGGGAGTATTTTTTCGTTTGTTGTCGAAGGGTTCTCGATGCTCTTGGATTCCGGCGACTGTCCGCCGAGACTCTGTCAGAACTGCCGACCAGGTAACGTTATTGATGAAAACGGCGATTGTCGTCCGCCCGCTTAGATTAATGACGGACATCTGCAAAAGCGCATGCGCAGTGGCAAGCCGACTCGCTTTTGTTGGCTTGCTGACTGCGTTTGCGGTCACTCAATGCCGGGCTGCTGATCCCGATCTCCGCATGCTGTTCAATGACGGAAAGTTCGAGGCCGTTGTTGTTTTAGCTCAAAGGCAAATCGAGAATACTCGGAGTTCTGGCAAATTCGCGGATTCAGTTTTCAGCGGACTATTGGCGGCCCGTGCCGCAATTCAGCTTGAGAGATACAGTGACGCTGAGAAACTTATAGGAAGAGCATTGGTCGATGCTAAAAAGGTAGTCGCGGAAAGAGAACTTTTGGCCTCTCTGTATTTTACGCAAGCTCATCTCTACAGAATTAGAAAGGACTTTCGATCCGCATCTTCTCGCTCCCGCGATGCCTTTGCCTTGGCTCCGAAAAACCGGCAAGTCGAATTGGAATATTATCTAACTAATGGTCGGATACTTTTCTCGGCGGGATACGATGTCGCTGCGATAGTTTGGCTCGAGAAGGCCGAGCAGATCTCTACCAGTCGAAGGTCGGCCCTTCATCTTGAGGTTTTGCGATTCCTTAGCCTTGCCTGGAGATCTAAGTTTTACTACGGAAAAGCGATTTCATATTCACAAAAGTTGGTTGAAGAGAGTCAAAACACGGAATTCAAGTACCGGCATCGTCAAGCTCTTTATGAATACGCAAACCTGCTGAGTTCGTCCGGCCAGGAACACAAGGCGAAAACCCATTACGAACGCGGATTGAACTTGGCCAGGTTCGGAAAAGATGATCAGCAAAGCTGTGTATTCCTTTCCACGCTATTGCTCAGTTCACTTTATCAATCGGATATTGAATCTGCCGAAAAGTATCTTCGAGTACTTGAAAGTATTGATGAGGCAGAAACTTTTCAATTAGAACGTCTGATGGGAAAAGCAATTGTAGCCGCTTATCGAGGTGAGTCTGATGAATCTGATCGATATTTCGCTAAACTCCAAACTCTAAAGTCCTACAGCGACCATTTGGTTCCATATTGGAGAGCGGTATTAGCCGAGAGAAAACACGATTGGCCGCAACTTATTGAGCGCACCGGGGTTCTTCTAAAGCTTTCCGAAGAAGACGGGTTCCGTGAGGATCTACCCGATTTGTATCTCCGGCTGGCGAAGGGGTATTGGGGCTCGGGAAACCAAGAGTTAGCTTTAAGTAACGCAAGGAAAGCCGAAAACATTGTGAGTCAATCCCGGCCGGTCGGCGATGCTCCGCTTTCGCTTTCGATGTTAGAAACCTTCCATTCGGTTTACAGGCTATTGGCAGAGATCGAACGAAAATCAGATAACATTAATTCCTCTTTTGAGATAGCCGAGTACTTGAAGGCTCGGGTTCTACGAGACAGAATAGACTTCTCTCCGCTCAAGCAATTGCCGGACATTTCGCCAGAATTAAGGAAAAAGGCTGAACTTCTTTCCCACAAATTTCTTGACGGTAGAGACGATGGGGAGTTGGACAGCTTCGAACAGTCAGTAACAATGACGATTCCGAATAATGCAGAGCCACGCCCACTCACACCTGACTTTCACAAACCTCTCGGCCTTGAGGGGACGACAATCGTCTCTTATATATTTGCATCCAGCGGTGAACTAGGAGCCTACGTGCTTGAAGGCGGTCATCCGGTTCGATTCGTGAAGTTGGATCTTTCGGAGAACGAGACAGCAGATATGGCGGACGCGGCCAGGAAGAAAATTCAAGAGCGAATATTCTTCAAGAATGACGGCAAGCGGCTTTACGATCGTTTGATCGCACCTCTTTCGGTGCAAACTTCAAACCTAATCATTGTTCCTGACAAATTTCTATGGAAAATCCCATTTCACGCGCTTAGCCCGGACGGAGAATCCTATTTGATCGAGAGGAAGATGGTTAGCTATACGCCTTCGGTTTCGATGCTTGTTAAGATGCTTGATGAAGAGCAACCGATCAGGAAGACTGCGCAGATCTATGCGAACAATACATTTCAGGGACGCTCATTGCGATTCGTGAATCAAGAGGCAGCTACGATAGGAAAGCTTTTTGGCGTTCAACCGATAATCGGTGCGAGTCGGGCTCAGTTTTTCAAGTCATCAGAAAATTCTGACATCTTGCATTTCTCCATGCACGCCCAAGTGGACGCCGAAGAACCTCTTGCTTCTTTTCTCGCATTCAGGCCGGCAATGGCTCACAACGGTCGAATAACGGTTGAAGACCTCACGAAGGCTCGTGTAAAACGACAGAGCCTCGCGTTTCTGGCGTCCTGCGACACAAGCAACGTGATGGAAGGCGAGGGACTTGTAAGCCTAGCGTGGGCACTTCTCGGTTCCGGAAGCACATCTGTAATCTCCGCTCAGTGGGAAGCGAACGATCAATCGACTGAAATGTTCGCTAAGCACTTTTACGATGAGTACCGAAAAGGAGTCTCTGCATCCCGGGCCATGCAACTGGCTTCGATAGCGATGATCAAAAACAAATCGTCGGAAACTCACGAACCGTACTACTGGGCCGCGTTCACTCTTCTTGGCGATTTTCGGTGAAAACCTATATGAGATCAGCAAGGAACTCCGAAGGCATGTCACCGCTTGTTACGAGCAGAAAATCGCGAGCTCTAGTACAAGCGACATATAGCAGGTGCCGTTCGGTATCATAAACTTCGCGAAGGTCTGATTCATCAACAACTGAGCTGATTCGTTCCTGTGACGGGATGATCTCATCGTCGCAGGCCATCACGACGACAGCCTTGAATTCAAGGCCTTTGGCGAGATGCATGGTTCCGACAGATACGCTGCCGGGTGTTTTTGCAAGCAGATGGTTGAGATCTGACGACGGCGTTCCGGATTGAGCAACGGCCTGTCGAGCACGGTCTATCTCATTTTCGGATCGGACAAAGATACCGATCTCATCGGGAACGACGCCCTTGTAGTAAAGATCTTTGAGCCATTCGGCAATTCGCTCGATTTCGTCATCGTGCGAGTTAAAAATCTCGATGACGGGTTGCGGGCCGTCGAAAACAGAAACCGTTCCGTGACGAACGTCGATATTGCCGTCGACATCGGCGATCGCTTTCCCTAGAAGTCGGTCTGCCCGCGTTCTGATCTGGTGTGAAGTTCGATAATTAACCCTCAACGTACGCGACCGGCCACGCACATCTACTCCGATTGATTTCCATGAAAATGCTTGTTGAAAGATTCGCTGCCCTAAGTCTCCAGCAAAGAAAAGGCCGTTCGGCCTTCGGCCAGCTAGGGCCGCAAGAAACTTCAACTGAGCCGGGTTAAGGTCTTGGGCTTCATCTATCACCGCAATATCGTATCTCTGGTTATCAATCGGCATCTCATCGGCGAGACGTCCAAACATTTCGGCAAGCGTTACGAACCCACGATCGGCGAGATCATTCCCGGCTTTTTCAAAGATTCCCCAAAGCACTTCTCGCTTTGATTCAGCAAGCCGAGTTTTTCTGCCCAGTCGGGCAAAGTCTCGATACACTTCCCACTTTTTGATCTGCCATGCGTCGATCACCTCGTGCCATTCTGAGTAAAGAAAATTGGCAGTGAACGAATGGCCGTCCGTCCGCGATGCCGCGTTGACGAGTGCTTCGCGAATGTCTTGTTCCGCAGGAATATTCTTCTTGCCAAACTGAAGTTCATAGAGTCGGCGACCGACATAATCCAGAAACTGAACATCGATGCGTTCCGCGAGTTTGGCGTCACCGCCGACCAGTCGGCCGATCTTGGTCCGAAGCATCATTGCAAGCTCGCTCGAAAACGTAGCCAGCAGAACATGTGCTTGCGGATCACGACGAGCCAGATTAACTGCTCGATGCAGAGCGACGACCGTCTTGCCGGTTCCAGCCGAGCCTGAAACGCGGGCGGGGCCATTGAAATCACGAGTCACGAATTGCCGTTGAGCGGGATGCAGGAATATAGCCCACTTCTCCCATGGCTCATCGAGAGCCTGTTTGAGCTCTTCGAGGTCGGTCATTACGCGGAAACGACGTTGGGCGTCGGGATGATCGAAGGGATTTGTGCCAGTCGCGACCCGTTCGGGCACATCGGGGGTCCCGCCAGTTGCTAGCGTAAGCAGAGCTTCGGCAGCCTCGTCTGGAAGATGGGCGACTAGCTCAAGCAGGCCGTCTTCTGTAGTAATCGCTTGAACGTCAGCAATCCAGGATTCGGGCACTCCGTACCTTAATAATTCTTTATCAGTAATTTTCGGAAATAGAGGAAGTTTGGGCTGCTCAACTTCAACGTATTTTGGAATAATTATCTCTTTGACGGTCTCGCGCACCTCGACGATCTGAGCAGCTCCGGTCGTCGGATGAATTTCGAGCTTGCGGTTCTCTGCCCATTTATAGGCCTTGTCGTGATGATCGACGTAGCAGACCAAAAGACTTTGATCAAGTTTATGGACGATGACGCGAATATCCTGATTCGAACGAACGGACCAAAAGTGTGGGTCCTTCGGCTTATCCAACCTGTGAAACTGCAAACCCGGATTGGCCGGATTTGCTTGAAGATCATATACAGTTGACTTCACCGCCGATTGTTCTGTGTTGGTCAGCTTAGTCAGGCTGTCCGTGAATGTTGAGGCTATGCGAAATTCCATTTAGATCTCGAAAAAGTCAATATGGTCCACATGATGGGGGCTAATCGCGTCGTTTATCCGACCCCGCAGTCTGGTAAATTCTCTTCTACGTTCGTCATTTGGTAGAGATTGCCAAGACCCCCACGGCGAATCAGAACCTGCGTCGACATCAATGATCAGCCTTCGCAACTTGCGGCCAGAAAAACATCGGGGTCGAGAAATAAAAACGAGGCGATCGCCCGCAATTTCCGCCCATCTATCATGAAGTTGATGCATTGATTCAATTGCCCCCACCTCTGATGGCCGTGTCTTGGTCGAATAATTCCATGCTAAATACATCGGGCCACCCATTGGCCCGATCGCATAGGTTGATATTTGATCAACGAAGTAACCGTTTTCGTCGGTCAAGGTCGGTATCAAATGTGACAGTCCAGCACGATGAGCCCAGTCAAGGGTCTTTATCCACCTCTCCTTCTTTTCAAAATCATTGGAATAGTTCCATCCCATCAATATTAAGGGTCTAGGCGGACTCGTAGCCATTCCTTCCGAGGCTTTCCGCAAACTCTCGTAAATATCGTTCCAGAATAGTGGTTGTGGACAAACGAATTCCATGTTTATTTCCAAAATCTTCCGGAGGAATAGATAGGTCCGTTTGGATGTGCTCTTACATAAAATGGCGGTTTTGGCGCCGAGATTAACGTTTGTGAATCCTTATCCTCCGAATACCGGCCAAAGCCATTACGGTTGAGCGCTGTCTCTGCTTCCAAACGTGATCCAAAAGTCATTCGATCAAAGACTCCTGATGTGTCACTCAGGAAGAATACGTTTATCCCACCAATCGCATCTTCATCGATCAACGCCCAATTTTGCTGAAGAAAATCAACGATCTTTAACCAGTAATCCCTGGTTACAATTTCAATCTCTGAGGGATCGTTCATACCCTAAAAACCTTCATCACCTCATCACCCAAATGGTTGATCACCTTTACGGCGATTCGGCCGCTGTCGGGTTTGTTGAAGGGGCGGGAGATGTCGCTGTTGAGAGTACTCCAGGCTTCTTCGTTGATCTCGGCTTTGAGCGAGGTTTTTAGCGATTTGTACGGATCGTTCTGGCCTAGGAAATACGCGTGGCGGACGAAGAAGCTTTCCTCGTTGTAATCGGTATCGATGAACCAACAGGCAATGCCGTCGGCTCCGTCGCTGCGGACTTCGCCTGATTTCGGATCAAACACATCGACGCCTTTAACCTTGATCTGTACCTTGTCCTCGGCCGTGTAGATCACGTCGATGTCCGGTTCGCCAAAGATAACGAAGAGATTTCCCTTGCCGGTGTTCTTGAGTTCGTCGCCCATGTGAAGGTCGGCGTTCATACGAGCTTTCAGGACCGGAACGCGGCCGAGTTTATCGAACTCGGATGAATGAGCGTCGTAGTTGAACGCACAGGCGATTAGCACGTCAAATCCCGCGTCACCGGCCTCGCGGGCGGCGGCTACGAGATCGGGGCGTGAAACGGTTCCGAATTCAGGGCCGATAAATATTGCGGCACGTTTTGAAATGCCGGATTCATCATACAGAGCCTCGGCGCAGACATAATGGCCGGGCCAGCCGGTCGGGCCGGACGTGAATACGATCTTGTCTTCTTTGTGAGCCTGTTGCACACCCGCAGATTGCAGATTTTCCAGGATCATTGACGCAAAATCCTGGCCTTCTCTTGGTGTACCGCCAACCTTTGCCTGCAACGGATCAAGCAACTCGTCGTTCTCATCCATTCCCAAAGTTCTGTGCGGTGAAAGGCTTTCGACGGTGAATGGGCCTGCGACGCGAACTTTTTTCTTGTCGTCGTATGGTTTGTCGTAGAGGAATTCGAACTCTGCCTTGGCGGCGATCGAAGCGTCGATCTCATTTTGTCTGGCAATGCGAGCTTCCCACCAGGCGGCGTGCAACTCTGTAGGTTCGTCTTGCCACGGATCGAGAGGTTTTTCCGGCAGCGAATCTAATGTATATGCGCGATTCAAGTTGTGGTTCAGGGCAGCAATTGCCTTGCTGATCTTAGCTTGATCAGCTTTGTCGCCTTTCACCTGCTCGACACGAATCGTGGAGAACATCTTTTGCTCTTCAACGCCCCATGGCTCACCCGCGTCTCTTGGAATTTGCCACTCTTGACAGTCTTTCCCGAGCGAATTATTTAGTTGCTCGCGGAGCGGTTCAAGTATTTGCTGCCATTTGTCGTAGATAACATCTATCTCGGCATTGTTCGCAATGGATTTGAGTGTGATGTGCGGGACGCGTTCGTAAACAAACCCGTGGCGGAGTTTGCCATACGTCGGTTGGCTTGAAGCTGCGGTCAGACTGACATCGGCCTCTTTGACTTGGCCATCCACCGAATCAGCAAGCAGATAATACGGATATCTCGCACCCATAATCCGAGCACGAGCCAGAGCAAGAGCAACTCTCGAAGTATCAATTGTTATCCATCGTCGGCCCCATTGCTCTGAAACAAAAGCGGTTGTTCCTGAACCGCAAGTTGGATCTAGTACGAGATCGCCGGGATCGGTCGTCATCAAAATGCAGCGCTCTATAACCTTGGTATTCGTCTGAACGACATAGGTCTTGTCCGCACTGTAGCCACCTGAAGCTGTATCGATCCAGCTATTGGAGATCGGGAAAAAAGGAAAATCACTCGTGAAACGCCGGAAAGATGCCGTCGTTCCATAGGTTTCGAGCCTATAACTTTTGGATAAGCGGGAAATGCCCGTGGGACTAGTCTTCCATCCGCCCTTACCGGGTCGATATGTTTTTCCCTCAAAATCAAATGGAAGTAAGGTAGATTCCGACGCAGAAGTTGACGTTAGCGGCGAACGGCGGTATACCCGTTCGCCCTCTGATAGTGACTCGAGCCCTAGCTTCTCCGATTTTGTTATCTTGCGCATTCGCAAATCGGATGACATAAGGAAGTCATAGTTTACCCAGTCGAAACCTTCACGCTCCTGTTGAAGAGAGCGAAATTTGGCAACGGACTTGTCTTTCGCGTACCAGAGCAAATAGTCATTCGTATCCGCAAGAAAGTCGCTGTTCTGCGCCGCCGTCTTCCGAAAGTAGATAGTTACAACAGCATTGCTTTCGCCAAAAACTTCGTCCATTACGGCGCGAACACGATGCACATTCTCATCCCCAATCTGAACAAATATCGATCCAGAATCCGTTAGAAGGTCGCGGGCCACGGTCAGGCGGTCGCGAAGATATGTCAGATATGAATGGATACCGTCGCGCCATGTGTCGCGAAATGCCTTTACCTGTTCTGGCTCGCGGGTAATATGATCGACGTTGCCGTCCTTAACGTCGCGGCTGGTGGTTGACCACTGAAAATTGCTGTTGAATTTGATACCGTATGGCGGGTCGATGTAGATACATTGAACCTGTCCGCGAAGGCCTTCGCGTTCCGCGAGCGAAGCCATCACCTGCAGGGAGTCGCCAAGGATCATCCGGTTCGACCAATTCTGATCGTGTTTGTAAAAATCGGTCTTAGCCGCATCGTCAATGCCATTGAACGAATCGTACAGATCGGCAAACAACGCAGCCTGAATTTCTTCTTTTTCCTCCGCCCTATCGGTTCGCCGCCGCAGATCGTCGATCAACACCTTCGGATGAACCTTTTCCTGTATATAAAGCGGCGGCGCCTGCACCACCAGATCCGACCAATCCTGCTCGTCCTTCCCACGCCACACAAGTTGCGGATCAAGATCCCGATTCCGCCGCTCATAAGAAACCTGTATCGGCGTCTTATCCGCATCATGCATCACCGACTCATGTTCAGCCGTCGGAATGTTGCGCCGTTTAGCCTCGTCGTGTCGAAAGGTCTCTACCGATTTCTTGATCTTATCCTTTGCCATCTTATTAAAATGCGAAATCTGCTAATGCTCGGGCGGGTAAGTTAACCCGACAGCATCTAGCTTCCTTGTACTACCGAATCGATCAGTGAAGTGATGTCTTGAGAAGATATTCCACCATTCGGCTCATCCTGCGAAACAATCAGTGTGCCCTTAGGACCACCGCCTTCATCATGCGGAAGAATGCCGTTCTCGCGATACCAAACCTTCTTCTCTTCCCAGCGACGCTTGTACGCAGGGTCCGAAAGCATCCCGCA
>Ga0154020_10009835_pt1 | contig 10991 bp, 7 predicted proteins | sample Klosneuvirus_201_FD_109709 | JGI IMG/M metagenome (GOLD analysis project Ga0154020, IMG submission 109709) | Active sludge microbial communities from wastewater, Klosterneuburg, Austria - Klosneuvirus_20160825_MG | ecosystem: Engineered > WWTP > Aerobic digester > Activated sludge | place...
AAAAGACGGGAGTACATCCTGGGATGGAGTCAGAAATTATGCAGCACGAAATTTTTTAAGAGAAATGAAAAAGGGCGATGCGGTTCTTGTATATCATAGCGGCGGTGAATCCTCTGTGGTGGGTTTGGCAACTGTATCAAAAGAGCCTTACGTTGATCCGACTGCAGAAAATGACACGTGGACTAGCGTAGAACTGAAAGCAGGAAAACAATTAATGAACGCGGTAGCACTTGCTCAAATAAAAAAGGAGTCAGTACTAAAAGATATTTCACTGATAAAAATTTCGCGCCTTTCTGTAATGCCTGTTACAAAGGAACACTACACTAAAATTCTACAGATGAGTTCAAGGACCAACTAGCTTCAATTTTTCTAAGATTTTTACATACTAATTTAATTTTCTTCTTGTTTTCTATAGAATAATTTCGTCGAATGAGAACAAAATAGTTCTCGTTATTTTGTAAGTAATCAGAAAGAATTACATAACTTTTTACGTTTCGGTATTTTTTAGACCCTTTTAAAAGCGTAATCTGATTCATGGCTTTCGAATTTGTCTATTTACTCTTCAATATACTGAGCGATTAATAAGCAAACGAGCTATTTAATTGAAATTTTGAGTTTACGCTGCAATTGCCTGCGAATTCATTGATTTTTATTACAGATGCAAGCCAGAAGCTTGATCCACGACTACTTTTTTCGGGATTATCGTATAGTGATGGGTATAATAAAACTTTCAAAGTGAAAATTTCATTCAAGAGTGCTTTATTGCTGATCACGCTAAGCCTATTCATACAGGATATTTCGGCACAAAATGTCGGGATAAACGGGAGTGGTGCTGCGCCAAACACAGCTGCCATGCTCGACATTTCCTCGACAACGTCAGGTGTGCTTATTCCTCGTATGACACAATCTGAACGTCTTGCATTGAGCCCATTGCCTAATCCGGCTCAAGGCCTTTTGGTTTATCAAACCGATTCAATCGATCAAAATGAACCGGAAGGATTCTATTACAATACCAGCATTGATTCGACAGCCATTTGGGTGCATTTGTCATCAACCATGCAAGAGAATCAATGGAACTTACTCGGGAATGCCGGAACACAGGAAGGCACTAATTTTCTTGGTACAACTGACGACGTTCCTCTGTCATTCAGAGTCAATAATGAAAAAGCCGGGGTTATCGACCAGTTGAACGGAAATTCTTTCTATGGATACCAGGCAGGGAATTCGACGAGTGGTCTCTATAATACTTTCTTCGGAAATCAAGCCGGATTAAGCAATGGAATCGGCGCCAATAATACTTTCATTGGATTTGGAGCAGATGCAACTTTGAGTAACCTTACGAATGCAACCGCTATTGGAAGTTATGCTTCTGTTTCTGCAAATAACAGTTTCGTCATCGGTGGAACTGATACAAATCTTGTAAAAGTAGGAATCGGTGTTTCTGCACCAACTGAGGCCCTAAGTTTTGATGGAAATGCAATCCGCAGAATCTGGATGGAACGAAATACAATTTCAAATACGGCCGGAAATCATTTTGTGCTTCGTGCAGGTGGAGCTACAAATGGCGCCACCGATAAAAACGGAGGAAATCTTATTCTCATTTCAGGTTCAGCTACAGGAACCGGAAGCTCAAATATTTCATTCTACACTTCTGGTGCGGGAATAAGCGGAACATCTGATAACCCGATGACACAAAAGATGACAATAATGGGTGATGGCATGGTCGGCATTGGAACATCTTCACCAATCTCCAATCTTCAAATTTATGGTGCTACAAATAGTGCTTTCATCCCATCTGTCCCATCCGGTGTGACTCCTGGCGCAGGGCCTGAAATCAGTTTCAGTAAAGGAGGCTTCACAAAACCCGGGGCTTCCATTCAGATGATTGATTACAATGCTTATTCAGCAGGATTGAGCTTTAATGTTCATCGTGGTCTTGCCAATGGAGCATCCGGCAGTTTTGCAAATGATTGGCCGAATGACGTGGTGCAAGCAATGACAATAGAAAATACCGGGCAAATAGGAGTGCTTACCGAAGATCCGAATACCACAATAGATATAAATGGTGATATAGCAACAAGGATGGCAATTTATAATGCATCAAACGGCACGTCAAATAATATCAGTATTCCTTCGAATAGTTTTATTAAAATAACCGGCCCTTCCTCTTCTTTCACTATTACAGGAATTTCCGGTGGATACGACGGAAAAATTGTGACCCTCTACAATAGCACTTCACAAAACATGACAATCTCCAATTCCAGCGGGTCAAGTTCATCTGCGAACAGGATACTCACTTTGACAGGAAGCAATCTGGTTACTTCAGGTACAGGAAGCGTTACCATGCAATATGATTCAGTCTCTTCAAGATGGATTGTAATTGCCAGTACTTTGTAAAATGGCAAAACTGATCTGAAATTTATTTTGCCTTGCAATTGATACATGATCAAAATAATTCAATATAAATTTTGAAGCCCCAGAATTACACAGATGAATAGTAGAATCCATATACTATTTTCGATCGTTGCAGTTTTATTTACCTCACTAAGCAATGGGCAAGGTCTGGTAAATGACAGCGCGTTTTTGGTATTGAACAATGGAGCTACGATTTATATTGATGGACCCGGAGGACATTTTAAAAATGAACGTTCGGGAAGAATTTCATCCGGCGCCACAGACACAATTAAATTAAAAGGGAACTGGATCAATGATGCCACAAATGAAGTACTGAGCTCCAATGACGGTGTTATAGAATTACTCGGAGCCGATCAATTTATCGGAGGTGCAAATTCAACTTCTTTTAATTCACTCGTATTATCCGGATCAGGAATTAAAACATTAAACACACCTACCACGATTGGAGGCGGCTATCCTTCGCCTAATGGCTCTCTTGATTTGACTGATGTTCCTTTGGATCTTAATTCACACACTCTGACAATAACCAATCAGGCTTCCGGAAGCTCGATTGATGGCGCTATCAGGTATGCATCGGGATATATAATAAGTGAAGATGACTCTGCAGTGAATACAAGCATAGTAAAATGGAAAATGGGCGGTGCCGGAAATACCGGAAATCACATTATTCCATTTGGCGTCCCAGGAGGCGAACAAATACCGCTTAATTTTAATATTAGCTCCATCGGAAATACTGAAGTCTCATTCTCTACCCGAAAAACTGTGAGTGACTGCTCCCCAAATCCAACAGGCTCCTGCAATACACCCTGGACTTCAGGCGTGCTTCATATGAACGACCTGAACACAGGCTTGGACATCTCCGTTGAATCTGTTATTGACCGTTGGTGGCAAATTGACACAAACTCAAATGTTACTGCCGATTTGACTCTTACCTATCAGGGAATTGAAAACACCACGATCGATCCAACAGGCCTATTTAATATCCAACGCTGGAACAACAGTCAGTGGGATCTACCTACCGGAACCGGCGTGACCGGAGTTGCAACAGGAACAGGATCTGTGAGTTCAACTTCCGTTACATCCTTTGGAACATTTGTCCTTAGTCTCTTTTCAAATCCCTTACCCGTTGAATTCATTAATCTTGATGTGCAGTGTAAATCTGATGGAATTGAATTTCATTGGGTAACAGCATCAGAAAGCAACAACGACTATTTTACTCTTGAAAAAAGTCGAGACGGAATTAATTTTATTTTCATAGCACGAATCAGAGCCAATGGTACCAGCTCCGGTATATCCAATTACCATTTCTTTGCAAATGGAACCAACTCCGAATCTCCCTTTTATCGATTGACGCAAACTGATTATGATGGAAGGCAAACAGAACTGAAAACCATTCGGAAAGTTTGTCAAAACGAACGGGAGCCGGAGATCAGCTCGTTTCCAAATCCCATCAACGGACAGGAATTGAATATTCGAATATCGGGTATTGGCATATCTGAACAGATTAGTTTCAGTATGTATGATATAATTGGCAAGTCTATCTTCAGTAACAAAGAATTTATATCTGATGATCAGGGAAACATCAGTACAAAATTTATTTTTTCAGAAGGGCTTGCAGCAGGAATGTACTCCTTGATTGCCAAATCCGGGAGCCAATCTTTGATTCAAAAAATTATTGTGAGATAACACAATCTGAATTTTGCTTTTTTGTTGATCCTTCGAATCGGGGGATCAAAATAGTTTCTTGCATAATCGAAATTTTAACAATAACAACATGTCTTTTATTAAGAAGAATCCTATCCTTTGATTACATTTGGGCCTTCTCAAAGCCTTTATGAAAAAGAACTACTTAGTTTTTGCTATACTTTTATTAATCTTCAGCAGCAAGGTTTCAGCGCAAACCGGTGATATACGTGGATTCATTTACGAAGAAGCGTCTTCCGAGCCGGCAATTTATACCAGCGTGTACCTGAAAGGGACTACATACGGAGCGCAAACCAATCTTGATGGCTTCTTTTCCATCTCAAAAGTTCCTCCCGGAGAATATCAGCTCTTTGTAAGTTCTATAGGTTATGATTCTATTCAAATTCCGGTGAGTGTTAAATCGGGAGCATTAATTACACAAAAATTATATCTGAAAAAATCAACTGTTGAAATCCGCGAAGTACAGGTATCTGCCGAGAGCGAAGAGAAGAAAACTGATGTAAGAATTTCTGTCAACAAAATCACACCAAAAGAAATCCGACAAGTTCCTACGATTGGAGGGGAACCTGACCTTGCCCAATACATGCAGGTAATTCCCGGTGTAATATTTTCCGGTGATCAGGGTGGTCAGCTTTATATACGCGGGGGAACTCCCATTCAGAATAAAGTTTTACTGGACGGAATGATCATCTACAACCCTTTTCACTCCATAGGTTTATATTCTGTAATTGATGCTGATGCTATCAGAGGAGCTGACGTATACACAGGAGGCTTCAATGTAGAGTACGGCGACAGGGTTTCTTCCATTATGGATATAACATCGCGTGATGGGAACAAGAAAAGATTAGCCGGTAAATTCTCTGCAAATACATTCACTTCAAAATTACTCCTTGAAGGCCCATTGAAAAAACAGAAAGAAGGAAAAGACGGAAGCTCCTCCTTTCTTGTAACAGGCAAAACTTCTTACCTGGATCAAACCTCAAAATCCCTTTACTCTAATCTTGACTCGGCCGGACTGCCATTTAGCTTCACGGATATCTACGGAAAAATTTCCATGAACAGTGCCACAGGAAGCAAATGGAATATTTTTGGCTTTCGCTATACTGATGGTGTAGACTATGGAGACATCGCCGATCTGGGATGGAAATCCAGTGGTATTGGAAGCAATTTTGTTTTAGTGCCATCCGGATCTTCAGTCCTGATTGAAGGAAATTTTGCTTACTCAGGGTACCGAATAAACTTAGAAGAACAGGATGGTAGAGAACGGTTCAGCGAGATAGGAGGCTTTAATGCTGGCCTTAACTTCACCTATTTTCTTGGCAAGGACGAGATAATTTATGGTATTGAATTGCTAGGCTTTAAAACAGATTATCGATTTACAAATGTCTATGGAGCCACAGCGGGCCAAACGGAAAACACCACCGAACTCGCAGCTTTCTTAAAGTATAAAAAAGTAACCGGCAAACTTGTCATCGAACCAGGTCTGAGAGCTAACTACTACTCTTCCCTTGCTGAATTTTCTCTTGAACCGCGTCTGGGTGCAAAGTTCAATGTTTCAGATCGATTCAGGTTGAAAGCTGCCGGAGGCTTCTACAGTCAGAATCTTTTAGCTGCAACTTCTGACAGAGATGTGGTAAATTTATTTTATGGTTTCCTTAGTGGATCCGATGAACTCCCAGATGAATTTGATGGCAAAAAAGTTGATTCTAAATTACAAAAAGCGACTCACGCCATTGCAGGTTTTGAACTGGACCTTCCTTTTCATTTCAATCTGAATGTTGAGGGATACTTCAAAGACTTCACGCAGCTTCAGAATATCAACCGGGATAAAATATATACGGATGATGCAGCTCACAGCGAAAAACCGGATTACCAGAAAAAGGAATACATCATTGAAAGCGGAACCTCCAGAGGTGTGGATGTTTTACTTAAATATGATTATAAGAGACTGTATGTGTGGATGGTTTATTCGCTTGGCTATGCAAAAAGATATGACGGGCAAAGAACCTATGTTCCCGGCTTTGACAGGAGACATAATGTGAATGTGGTCGCATCGTATAAATTTGGCAAAGGCGGACAGTGGCAGGCAAGCGGGCGATTCAATTATGGCTCACCTTTTCCGTTTACGTTGACACAAAGTAATTTCGAACAGGTTAATTTTACGGATGGGACGGGCACAAATATTTTAAATCAGAATGGAAGTCTTGGCATTCAGTATGGAGAGTTAAACCAGGGAAGACTTTCAGATTTTCACCGTCTGGATCTTTCCCTACAAAGAAATTTCAACTTCTCGAAAAACACCAGTCTCGAAATCACGGCCTCTTTAACCAACGTGTATGACAGGAAAAATATTTTCTACGTAAATAATGTCACCAGAGTAAAAGTGTACCAACTTCCTATTCTTCCAAGCTTCGGAGTTGCCCTGTCTTTCTAAAAACAAAAACCGTTTTTGTTTCTTTGCTCTCAGGCTGCCTGTAGGCTTTCAAGGATTTCTTCGTAAGCGATTCCATTATGACTCGCCTGATAAAGGATCCGGCCTTTATGCAAAACGATTAACTGCGGACTTTCATGCTCAACGCCTGTTTGAACCGATATTTCATCAGAGATTTGCCTGTGTCTGATCAGATCCAGAAGATACAAATGCACTTTTTCATCCGTTGTAGATTCCCACTTTCTTTCCAGACGTGATAAAGCGTTGCTGCTTATTGAACAACGGGTACTATGTTTAAACAGTATAACGGGTTTTTCTTGAGATACTTTCAAGGCTGCTTCCAGTTCAGGCATGCTATTCAGATGATTCCAATTCATATATTAAAATTTCTTTGATAGAGCCAACAATATCAGCAGCCAATTGTTTCTCAACTTCCATTTGCATTTAGAAACTCAACCTGCAATGCATTCCAACTGCATTGCTCATCGGAATCAAAGAAAGCGAAGTACTTTTTTTCTTTCTCCTGTATTTAGCCTCGCTGTATTGAGGAAATGACTTAGTGTAATTATGCAACACCTGACGGCCACATCCATAGCCTATCAGAGCACCTGGAATAAGGTCTGAAGCCCAGTGTTCATGCTCTACCATCCTTGTAACTGCGACTGTGGAGGCGAGACCATAGGCAATCCATTTTACCCATTTGCGGTCGCTATAACGGCCTGCGAATACGGTTGCGATAGAAAATGCTGCAGCAGTATGCCCACTGGGAAAAGAATCATAAGCACCAATACCGCGAGTCCCCCTTTCCGATTTATTGAATTCAGCAAATGGCCCAAACCAATGGTCAGAATTGTATACTTTATCACCATAAGTAGCGCCTGGGCGCATTCTTCCGGTCAGTGTTTTTCCGACTCGTGCCCAAATTCCTGCGGACAAGGCACTCTGGCTGGCTAAAACTGTTGTATGCAGAAGTTTGTGATTTTTTGAAATCAGACTGTAAGCTCCTGATAAAAGCAGGAATGAATACGCATAATAATCGCCCAGTTCGGTTACATGGGGACTTGCAACTTCCAGCCAATGATGTTCATCTTTCAAGGGGCGAAATTTCTTGTCGATGTCGCCATCATAATAGTATAGGCTTGCTGTTAGTCCTGAGGCAGCCATCAGAAAATATGCCTGGCCTTCTGTAATCCTTGAGGGAGACTTAGCCTGGCTCCATAAATTGTGCAGTAGCATCGGTACATACCCGTTTCGGGAACCAAAAGACCAGAGTGAATCTTCTCTAAACAATTTCCAGAAATCATCAGATGGCTTTTGTTCTGTTTCTATTGAATGACCTGAAAAATCATAGTCATCAGAAGCTGAGCAAAATACCGGGATTAAAAAAATAAGGGTAAGAAAAACCTTTCGCATGAGAACAATTCGTGAATGCAAAATACTCATAAAGCCATGTAAGATTCAGACAAAACCCGAAATCAATCCACGAAAGAATTTTATAAATCGTCAGAAAAGTTCAACCATCCAGTCAATAAAACGATTTAAACAGAAGGCTTTAGCATTTGGGGACGATAAGCAAATGGCCAAATTATGTATCCGGCGAAAAAGAAATGAAGGGCTCAAACATTATTTATCCAATCATTTTTTTCTCCAAGCGATTTTGGTACCTTTATGCCCCGTGTTGATGAATTTTCTTTTTGCGAGATTTTATCGGCATTTTTCTGAGTTTCAATCAAATAAAAAACAACACGGTGGCATCAGCAAAGTACATTTTCGTAACAGGTGGGGTAACATCTTCACTGGGCAAGGGCATTATTTCGGCTTCTCTGGCAAAACTTCTGCAAGCCAGAGGATACTCAGTGACCATTCAAAAACTCGACCCTTATATCAACGTCGATCCCGGAACATTGAATCCCTATGAACATGGAGAATGCTATGTGACCCATGATGGAGCAGAGACAGATCTTGACCTTGGCCACTATGAGCGCTTCTTAAATGCGCCCACATCACAGGCAAACAACGTAACCACTGGTAGAATTTACCAAACGGTTATTAATAAAGAACGAGAAGGCGAATACCTTGGAAAGACTGTACAAATTATTCCACATATCACCGATGAAATTAAACGTCGTATCAAACTATTAGGAGAAACCGGAGAGTTCGATATAGTAATCACGGAAATTGGCGGAACCGTTGGCGATATCGAGTCACTGCCTTATGTTGAATCTGTCCGTCAGCTAAAATGGGAGCTTGGAAGTGCTGCACTTTCTATCCACCTGACATTGGTTCCCTACCTTGCTGCTGCAGGTGAACTTAAGACAAAACCAACGCAACACTCTGTAAAAGCTCTGCTGGAACTTGGTGTTCAACCTGATATTCTTGCATGTCGTACAGAGCGGCCTCTCTCAGCGGATTTAAAAAGAAAAATTGCTTTGTTCTGCAACGTAAATGTGAATGCAGTGATAGAAGCAATCGACGCCGACAGTATATATGATGTTCCATTGTTAATGTATAAAGAACAACTGGACAAAGTTGTACTGACCAAGCTGAAGCTCCCACTGCAACACGAACCTGAGCTCAAACAATGGAAAGAATTTCTCGGCAAATTGAAAAACCCGATTCATCAAGTACGGATTGGTATCGTAGGAAAATACATCGAACTGAAGGATGCTTATAAGTCAATCGCCGAGTCATTTATTCATGCAGGTGTTGCGAATGAATGTAAAGTAATTGTAGAATGGATCCATTCAGAAAAAATCGACGAGTCAAATGTAGCCTCAAAACTCGGACACCTGCAAGGTGTATTAGTTGCTCCCGGTTTCGGAGGAAGAGGCATTGAAGGGAAAATTACTGCGATAAAATTTACCCGTGAAAACAATATTCCATTTTTGGGAATTTGTCTCGGAATGCAATGCGCAGTGATTGAGTTTGCACGAAATGTTATGGGATGGAAAGATGCACATTCCACTGAAATGAGTCCAGAAACTAAACATGCAGTGATCGATTTCATGGAGGATCAGAAAAAAATTACTCAGAAAGGCGGAACCATGCGGCTTGGGGAATATCCTTGCATTGTACAAAAAGGAACAAAAGCATCATCAGTTTACGGGAAACAAAAAATAGCTGAGCGTCATCGTCACCGCTATGAATTCAACAATAAATTTTTGAAGCAATTTGAAGACGCAGGAATGACAGCATCAGGAATAAACCCCGACAACAACCTCGTTGAAATTGTAGAATTGAAAAACCACCCCTGGTTTATTGGCGTGCAGTTTCATCCTGAATATAAGAGTACCGTTGAATCTCCTCACCCGCTATTTGTACGTTTCGTAAAGGCATCAATGGAAAAAAAAGCAGGATCCTAAAATTGTTTTTGAGCGAGGAAATTGGCATTCGACTGAACAGGAGAATGGTTATTTTTTCCATGTAATTTTTATGGCCTTATTTCTTTTTTCATCTTATAAAAATGGTTTACATTTGATAAAATGGGATTCATTTTGCTTCACAAAATAATCCGAAGAAAAATCTGGCATTTTATAGAAAACGACTCTTTTGGGATGACCGATTCAAATATTTGCTGACAATTAACAATGAGCACATCAACAAAACAGGCAGGCATATTTGGTGGCAATAATTTTCACCCAAAATAAAGCGCCGTTCACCCCTGTTTATAATTCATTCACACCATCCCAAAAAACAGTCCAACCTGTTGATAATCAGAGCCAATTTTTCTTGCTTTCTCCCTTATTTTTCTGTATGTTTGGTGTTCTAAAATCTGCCCTTTAAGAACTATAATCTCTGCGGTAGTTTTCTCCATTCAAAAGACAACCATGAATAAATTCTTACCCATTCACAACAACATAACCATGTGGAAAAACCCAATACAAAATAAAATTGTATTCACGCTTTTGTTTTGTCTCATAGTTCTCGGGAGTACAGTTTTCGCACAACCCGGGCGAGGGATAACATACACCGACAGCTATACTTTTGGCACATATCCGGCTGTATCGCCATTTACTGCTACGTTTGTAGCATTAACAGATGATGCCATTTCTCCGGCAATTGCAATTGCGGGGTTTACTGTGAGCTTTGGCGGAGTCAACTATTCATCCTTCCATATTTCCTCGAATGGATTTATCATTTTAAGTAATGCCGCTGCAGGTACTCCTGCACCAATTGGCTCAACACCGATAAATAATCTGGCTGCTATTCCTGCAGGAAGTGGCCCCTTGATTGCTCCCTTATGGGATGACCTTGCTGTTGGAGGAGCCGGATACGCGTTTGCGGGAGTTCCAGCTAATGGGCAATTAGCCATTGAATGGACGAGTGTCTATTGGGATAAAAATGCAGCAACCCCATATCTTGCCAAGATGCAAGTTCGATTATGGTCATCCGCCCATTCATCAACTCCCGGAAGAATCCGGTTCTATTATCAACCAATAGT
>Ga0154020_10009837_pt1 | contig 10989 bp, 16 predicted proteins | sample Klosneuvirus_201_FD_109709 | JGI IMG/M metagenome (GOLD analysis project Ga0154020, IMG submission 109709) | Active sludge microbial communities from wastewater, Klosterneuburg, Austria - Klosneuvirus_20160825_MG | ecosystem: Engineered > WWTP > Aerobic digester > Activated sludge | place...
CCCCCCCGCCCCTCACCCATCACAGTGAACTGAATCCAAGAAGAACATGGCAGAATTAAGTAGTTTGTTCAGGGGTTCCAAATAGCGTCAAGTTAATGAATTTCTCACTTCCCCAAGGGACTCCCACTCAATTGAAGGAACCCCTCGTTCGGAAAAACTGTGTTGCAGATGCCATCCGGTGATTTTGAATGCATGCACGCAAGTGCATGAAGTGGCACATCTATCCCTCAGATATTCCGGGACAACGGTCGCGTGGAACTCAAATCGTTCGAGAGAGGGCCTTGAACCTCCTCGAGCTGACCTCATTGCGTTTCTCCGGATTCTCGTTATCGATTCACCAATGGGTTTTTATACAATGTCAATTGGTTGATATTATGAGAGGAAAACATGTTGAAATTGGCGAGGAGTATAAATTGGCTACTATGACCATCCCCATGTTTGCTTCCCGAAGAACGTGAGTCATCGCAAAAAACCTTCTGTGATACCGGTATCGCTTCCCTTACAAAGCAATCAACAATGTCAACAGTTTCTTACAAAACTTATCAACTCTATTTTTCGCTTGACTTCATTACTGAAGCTTGAGGCCGCCTTGGACGTATATGCCTCACCACAAATGACGACCTTGAAGAAAACAAACTTGTAATTAATTCCCGGCTTTGAAGACAAAGTACGACTGTCATTAAGAGTCACCGCGGTCGCACTCAATCACTTGGCCAGAGGGATCAAAGAGCGTAAAGGGGGTGGTGCGCACGGCAGGATCAATGGCGGCAATGCGTGGTTCGGCAGAGTGCTGTTGCTGGGCTTGGTTCTCGCCCACGCGAACATCCCATTGTGGAATTAGTGGTATTCAGCCGCTCAATTATGACGGACGTTCCCATCTCGTCACAAGGATAGTGAGTGGCGGTCATCCTCAAGGCGGCGACGGTTGCAGCACGACTCCCAGTCGGTCGTCGGTGCTGGCCCACACCACCGCCTGGCGCCTTGTAGCCTTCCTGTGTCTCCCTGTACACTTCTCTCAGTGAGGAATACACAGTACATCTTCGCAGAGGGTCCCTTACCACTTGTGTCCCTCACAAAGGAAGTGTTGAAAATGTTGGAAATGTTGATTCCAATTCAACCGTTCAACAAGGGGTGTCCCACAACAAGGAATCCTAGCTGCAATATGATTTTTCTGATAACTCCGGATCAAGCATTCAAACGATCACTACCTCCTAATAAATCACAAGACATGATTTAGACATCACGCCTGAAGCAGCACAATCCGGGGGAAACGAAGTGGTCGGGCGGAGTTTTGTACTGAAAGCGATCTCTTTTTCGGATTCAACTATCGGCTGAGGTGGCGGACTTATGGTAGACTCCATTTCATGTTCGATTTCGAGTGAAAAACAAAAAGTGGAAGTTTGTTGATGAAAATGGCCTGGTGGGAATGTCGTGGGCTCACATAATTCGGAAGCGGATTCCCGGGGAATTATACTCAAACTAGAAGGGGAAATTTAGTTGACACGTGCTTCTTGCGACCGCTGCCGTCGTGCTGAGATGGCGGCTGGAGCCTTGAAAAATTAGGAAATGGTCACAAAGAAAATATTCTTTATACTGTATAAGAGGGAGCCTTCCTTAAATCCTTTGAGGCGCAGTGGAGCCCTACTTAATCACCAAAAACAGTTGCTGACGCCCGATTTGGTCATCGCAGTTCGCCTCGGGTGCGGCGGATTCCTCGCTGGCTCGCTATCATACCGGTAGGTGCCGTCACTGGCCTTCCATTCCTTTATCTGCTTATTTCTCCACATATCATATCGAAGATGTCCGGTGGCCTCAGCCTCGGCCAGGGTGTCTCTCTCGGCCTGGCGACAGGATTCGCCTTTGGCGTCGCTCTTGAAAAATCGAAAGTCTCGCTGCCCCTCATCATTCGCGAGCAGATGCTCTTCCGCAACAATAACATGCTGAAGATGTTTTTATCTGCGACAATTGTGGGCTTGCTGTCATTCATCATCATCGAGAAGCTTGTGGGTATCAAACGGAAGCCGAAGGCTCCTGTGGCTTTCGGTTGGCTCGAGGGTACGCAGTTTCTCCTTTGGCCCCGAGACACTTTGTCTTATTATTTTTGTTACTATTGAATTTATCAAGTGACCATTCCGCTCTCTTAATCGGATCGCCAGGATATTCGTCGAGCAATCTCGAAAACAGCTTTGTCGGTGTTCCGAGATACCTTTTTTATCTTTGGTGAAGTTTGTCATCGCAAGGGGACCGTCATTTCATCAGGATATAGTTGATGATTAACGACATTAAGTTAAATTATCTCTAGGAATATGCAAAGGATTTGGTGGAAATGTGATCGGTGGCCTCATTCTCGGCGTGGGCTTGACTCTCTCTGGCGCCTGCCCTGGAACTGTCTTCTCGCAGGTAGCCTCCAATTTACGTTTGTGTTCTTCTTTTCTTTTCAATCTCCCTTATAGCTTGGTATTGGAGTGGATAATGCGATCTTCACGGTGTTTGGTGCCCTGTTCGGAGCGCTGGCGTACGGCTACCTCGAGCGCATTCTCGCGAATGCGACCAAGGGATCATCGGCGGTTCATGGCGCGAAGGGCCCAGCGACGACCTTGGACGAGATCCTCCACCAGAATCCTCTTGCCACTGGTCTGGGCGTCAGTGCGATCTTAGGTAATATATTTGCTTCCACTCTATTAATCCCTCCCTCGTCGTGACGTTTCATAGACTCCTGGATGTTGCATCCATGTTTCCAGTAGGATTCCTAGCAGCCGCCATGCTTCTTGATCAGATGATTTTTGTTATTCTTGATAATATTATGATAATCGTTTATATTTAGCTGCTATGGTCGTGGTCGCAGAGTATGGACGCGATTTCCGCGACGAGTTCAAGGACGTCGGCATTTACTCGACTGCTGCCAACCTCACCACGCTCGACCTTGCTGTACGCTTTCTTCCTTCTCCTTTGGTCGATCTGATGTTGATACCATCTTTTTAGAGCAATGTGTGGTCGCCTGAAATCTCTGGCGTCGTCATTGGCTTGCTGCAGATCCCTACGTTATTCCTCATGAACGACTGCCTGGGCACCTCCTCTTCTTATTGCACCTTGCTCGGCCTCACTTGGCCTGCCGTCGACAAGGATGCATCCAAGCATACTCCTTATCTTTTCAAATACGTCGGTACTACGAAGGACTACTGGCAGCTCGCATTAGTCGTGGGCATCTCGATTGGCTCGCTTGTCTCTAGCTTCTACAGCGGTGTTCGCCCGTCGCTCTCCAACGCCTCAGCTCTCACTTGCTTCGTTGGCGGCTTTTTGCTCTTACTTGGGGCGAGGATTGCCGATGGCTGCACCGCTGGTCACGGTATCTCTGGCATTGCCAAACTCGCCATCTCCTCCTTTGTGACTGTGGGGTCCATGTTCCTTGGCGCGATCGGTCTCGCGGTCTTGCGTGCCTCTCTCCACATGTAGACTTTCTCAAATGATCCTGATTCTGATGTCATTGTAAATAAACCTCACCAAGTTACGAAGTGATCAATTCGTCTCCGTTTGTTTCGCTGAATCCATTGTCCCACTGGGCAGTCAGACCAGATTGCATTTTAAAAAGTCAGGGGTTTATCCGGCATTGTACAAGTTAACATGATTTCGCAGATATAGATAGACATGAAGTACTAGAAGGGTTACTAGAACATCAAATCAATAAATAAATTGTGTGGCTTGAGTGAGTCAGGAGTTTAATACTCCTCCTCCTCGCCGTCGTAGTCCTCCTCAGAGTGCATATCGTCGTCGTCGTTGGATGAAGAATGCCCAGACGAGGACCGCTGCATCGAGGAGCGAAGGGAGGAGACGCGGCGCTGCATGCGAGCCTTATCGCTGCCGCCTACGCTGGCGTGACGAGCAAGGAGGGCGTCAAGCTGCTCCGTCTTCTCGGGGTGCTTCTTGCGGTAGTGGCGGATGAGGCCACGCTGTCTCACAAAGCCGCAAGGGCAGCCTGGCTCGGGGCATAAGTATTGCTTTCCGCTGCGGCTCGAACGCGGGCGAGAGCTAAAGACAGGATCAGCGCGATATAGGAGGTTCAGTGAATGGTGAAAATTTAATTCGGGGGAAAGCAGTTTGGAACGCACATCAGGTTGGGAAGGTCAGGATGGTCCATGTGTTTCTTCTTGCAGTGGACCTTGAGGTCACCCTTGCGACTATAAAAAAAAAGAAGATTAGAGGACGGAGGGGAGGGGAAGAGGGGAATTCCGGAGATCGCCAAGGAATTACAAGCTCAAAAGTTCCGACGGAAGCTCACCAGAGACGACTCCATGACTTATTGCCAAGATAAAAATGAAATACAAATGAAAAGGATGAGCACGCTTACCGGTAGAAGCGTTGGCAGGTTGGGAGGGGGCACTGGTACTTGCCCTGGCCACGGGGCGTGCGGGCCCTGGAGACCATGGCTGCGCTGAGCTCGGTACGGCTTTCACGTGGGGTGTGCTCGTCATCAGAGTACATCGATTGGAAGTCGTGACGGATGGAGACAGACTCGCGAGGGCTGTTGGCGGCGCTGCTGGTGTCGCTAGGGAGGTCGACGTCCATGGCCATGGAGCTCTCGTTGCGGCCGGTCTCGGGCACGTTGGCGAAGAAGGCGGTCACCTCGGCAGATTGCTGGTAAGAATCAACAACGCCGACAGCGCCATGATGGTGGGGGACGAAGGAGGCTTGGGCGGTCGTTATTTGTGAGGGAAACGGCTCGTGGTGACCGTTCCTCGGCCTGAAGGCGTCGGCATCGGGCAAACCGAAGTCGTCCACGTAGACGCGCTCAGAATCGAACATTTGCAAGCTCATCTCAGTGTTGTTGGGGTCGCTATATTCTGGGCCGGCCCAATACGCAGTAGAGGTGTAGAAGTTGGAGTTCATTGGTTTGGAGGCTGGAGGAGGCGGAGGATGGGGGTGTCCTGCCCGCGAAGGCCAAAATAACTTAAAAGAATGATCATGGATGCGACACTTATCCTAAGAAAACGAAGATCCCCGCCACGAGGTGAATCGAGCGATTATCCCGAGGGACGGTGCCATTTCCTAAAATGGACTTTGCACCAACCCCCTCAAGAATGCGCTGGGCCTCAAAGCAAAATACTAAAGCGGAATGAATTTCCCTAATTCCTCGGCGTCCAACTCACGTCTGTCGCTTGCGGAGCAGATATTTGGTTGTCAAAGGTGATAAATGTTGCAATGCAAAGGCCTTGGTGAAGGTCCCCCCTCTAGCCAGAACACCCACTGACCGGAAATATTCCGACTCCGCGTTCGTTTAATACCGGTGACTCCGCCGAGCTTCACGTAGTCATGGACTAATACGTGACATACGGGACTTAATTGTGTTTTTATTTCACTTCCTGCTCAACGTGACCAACCAAAATGGCGGCATTTGGTCCCGGGCCGAACAATGGGCAGCCGAGGAATCCGCCCTCCATGAACTCTCAGCCGCCGCCGAATGTCGGGGCGCCAGGCGTTCCGCGGCCGCCCCGCGTGCCCACGATGCCAAACAACCCCGAAGAGGTGTTCAGTAAGGTGCGCTCGTGTTTCCGTGTTTTTCCCTTTGGTATCTCTCATGACGCAAGTGGTGTTTTTTTTTTCAGTTCGAACCGACCCTCGCCCGTCCTTGCCCTCTCCCGCCTTCTCTTCACTTTTGATCAATTATGTTCTTGACCTTCTTTTAATTTTTTTGTACGACCTCGCGCGGGATTGAACGGTTGATTTGTCTGAAGCCCTCGCCCACCTCTCGTCGTTCTCTTTGCATCCTACCTCCTCGCCAATCCTTTGCCTGACCTCGTTTTCTTTTTAGATTCAAGGTCTTATTGATAAATGCCTTCAAATGACTCTTACGAGGGAGCAAACGATGGCCTTCATCGAGCGGGAGGTTCGCGTCGACCCATACTACACAGCGCTCGGTAATTTGTCCCTCTTTTCCCTCCCTCTTTTCTCTCCCTCTCTTCTCCTCGAGCTCCATTGAGCGTAATCTCTTTCACAACAGGAGAATTCAATATTATATATTACTGTCCAGGTTTTATTACGGCCGTTAGAGCCTCTGGACTAGGGCTTCATTTGCACGTTCTCATTTCTTCGTTGCAGTGTGGGACAAGATCGTCGAGCAGAATCCCGATTTTTTTCGATCATACGCCTCGCGCCTTCGCCTCAAATCACAAATCACCATGTTCAATCGCTTAATCGACCAACGAATTACCTGTACCTGTTCATGCCCATGTTCTGCTCCTCCTTCTCTCGTTTGTTCTTTGTCAGCACCGCCTCATGTTTTCCTCCCTCATGCAGCTTCAAAAACGGAATTTGATGCGATTCAAATGTCTCGCTTGGAATCGCACAATAAGGGCGACTTTGGCAGTGCTTCTTCCTTCCGCCACTCATCGCTCAACCCGGAGACGGCTAACATCAACACTGGCCCGTACGCTCCTGTCGATTTCGCCCTTGCGAGAACCGGAGCACTGATGGGATTTTTATGTTTCAAGGTCGAATTCGAATCCTCAAGTGCCTTACAAGGATCTGTAACCGTCACCGGTCTGCCACCGCGGCCATTGATTGCTCCCTTCGTCGTGAGAGCAATATGTTCGTTTGTAAATAAACCCATCCCATCATCACCCGAATCGACAATGTATTGCTAATATTATTATTATTATATTTTATATTTTACAAATTTCGACAGATTTACAACAATCGGAGTGGTAAAACACAACATGGATGGATCCTAATGAGCATGAAATTGGACGATGGGCTCGGGAGGCGGCGACTGGATTGGCGGAGCTTTCATCTTCAAAAAGCAAGCCTCTGTTGGAAAAAAAAATGATCGTGAGCACAAAATCAACAACCAAAGAAGACGACGAAGCACGCACGAGAGCACAGCTGGCGATAAGCGGGCAAAGGCCTTTCAAAGCCGTGCATTGGAGCCATGACGATGAGCTCATATCGCGAGTCAATCCACACACCCCCACATGAATCGCATCTAATAGAACCGACAATTTGCCACCTCAATAACAAGAAGGGAAGAAATTCGCAGAGGGTACCTGTGGGTGTTCCCTTTCAGATACTCCTGGAGGTCGTATGGCAAGTTCTCAACAGGCTTCGGCGGTCCGTTCAAGATCACTCGTCCGCAGAGTTCCTGAGGTAAAATGTCATTAAATAGAGGACATGATGGTTGAAATTAAAAGGAAAATACCTTGAGCGCAGGAATCTCGGGGACCGTTTCAAACTTGATGTCATCGCAGCCCGACAGCTGAGTGAGCACCGCTGTCGAAGTCGCAATCACAACTAATGAAGAAAGCGATAAGCAAAGCAGACAAGGAGTACTTCAGAAAATCGCACGGAATTCAGACGGGTGTCGTTTCATGGCTTCGAGTGCAAGCTCACTACCATGCGACTTGACTAGTCGAGTTATATTCGCGTCTACAATTCGGAGAACGTTAACTCGGCACCAGGAGAAGAGAACAGATCGACGATACCGGTGTCAAAAAAGAGACGCCCAATAGAACCGATGGCCTCAGTGAGGAATGATGGCGAATGGAGATTGCTCGCGATCGAAAACATCATGATCTTCGCAACATATACGTCAACTAAGAACGAAACAGAGAACAGAAGCGAGAAGAGAACCTCAAGGACATCCATTTCGTCAATTATCTTGCGCCCAGTCGCTAGATCAACAACATGAGAATACAGAATCAAGCAATCTCAGCGAAGCCAAGAGCGCACGATCCAGGGACATATTGTAGATGGCGGTACAAGCAAGGTCCAGCAGCTCGGTACACTTAGGATCGCGCTTCATCGCTGCTACCACAATTTGAAGGCCTCCAAGCGAGATCACAAGCGATCGCCCAGCTGAACATAATAGACTGAGAATGAAAATGGGTTTCAGAAGCACTTGAATGATACCTGGGATGACGGCCATGTTGGAGAAAAAGAAGCAAGTCTCAAGTAGAAAGCTTGTCTTGTCACCGTGGAGGGGCGCGGATTTGGCCACAGCTTGAACACAACCAGACTCCATGATTGCTCGTTTACAACTCTCTAACAAAAAGGAAACCTTTGAGAACTTTGGAAAACAACATGGCGCTTCAGACAATACCATGGTATGCAAGGTTGCCGAGGGTAAAGCAAGCACGCTCAAGGACGCCAGCATGGTCTTTCTGACGGGACATGATCTTAGCGATAAGGTTGATCGCATCAAGTTCCATAATCGCAGTCTTGCCCTCGGCTGAAAAAGCCATGAACACGGTATTGAACAGAAATGGAATGGAGGCGGCGCACTGTGAAGGGACAAATTGCCCATCGCGAACAGCGAGTACTCGACCAGGGCAGACTCGGTCATGTGCGACCTTATGGCAGATATAATCAAAGGAATCGCTTGGGCTTCAATAATTGAATACCGAGCGAGATCTATAATATTAACTCAGCGTAATTCAGTAAAAATACAAAATGAAAGAAAACAAGAACAGAAGGCAAACCTTGGCGGGCGAGCAGTCCGAGCGTGTGGATCGTCGCAGTGAGAACCTCAATACGAAACGACAAGTCCCCACCTATTAATATAATATATACGGTGAATAGCGGTCCTCAGGGAAGAGCTGCAATGGAAACGCTTCAAGAATCATTTTCGAGACTCGCCGTCGACAGTCGGAAAATATAAGGAAATTGTCAACAGACCGAGCAGATAAAAATAAAGCACCATTTGACCCAAACATTATAATTTCCGAATAAAACTGAAGGAGAAAGAAGGAAGATAAAAAGGCGAGCAGCGTCGAGGGGCTCGAGCCTTGAGTCGGATAAATTATCACAAAGGAGGGAGAGAACGAGCGCCCGTACGGTCAAACGTGAGGAATCTCGAAATTAAGAGATTGATCAGAGGAGGTGAGTTAAATCGAGATTCATTCATCATGAAGTCCTTGGCCGGGTGATACAAGGCGTTGAAGAGCTTGAGGCGCTCGAGGCTCTTGGCGTCGAAGTCCTCAGCACTCAGTACCAAAGTCAATAGCGCCAATTGCTACATGATTATTACATTTTCGCAATTTCTTTGGGGAAAAGGGCGGCAGAGAGGACCTTGTCGACGGGAAGAGTTTGCAGGTCTTCCGACTTATCCTTGCCCTGGCGGGCGCCCATCTCTGCTCAATGCCTAGGCGCAATAAAAGAGGTCATCAACGACCAGGTAATTACAAATGATCGTGCCTCGAGCCCTCGACATCAATTCAACTGATTGGGCTTTGCTTGGCTCATTCCCATTGCGGAAACTTAGCCGATGATATAATTTCGTTTTCCGGTTCAACTGACTCTGTCAGAGCGTTGAGGGCTTTTCAGTGAAACATGGGAAAAGGGTATTGGAACTTGTCCCCCTTCCAACGGCTCTCGCCTCCCCTTCATTACTAGGCCCTATTCATTACCCTGCTTGCCCGAGTTCATCACCATGGGTTGTCTTGGGTCCAAGCCGTTGGACAACACGATGGAAAACTTGAAGTTTATCGAGGAAGCGACTGTCAAGAAGTCCCCCGGTGGCGAACCAGCGTTCCGCACCATCTTGCTCCTCGGCGCTGGAGAAAGCGGCAAGAGCACAATCGCCAAGCAGATCAAGATTCTCTACCACGGAGGGTTCACGGCAGCGGAGGCGGCACGCTACAAAGAAACGATCCACCAAAACGTGATCTCCTCGATTAAGACTCTGCTTGAGGCAGCAGCCATCGCCGGCTCCGAGCGCGAGCTCCACTCGGAGACTCTCCGCGACCACGTCCTCGCCGTTCGCGCGTCCAATGACCGAGACGAGCTCACTCGTGAGCTAGGAGAGTCGATCAAGATTCTCTGGGGGTCCGGCCCAGTGCGCCGGGCGTGGGAGGCCTCGAGCAAGCTCCAGGTGATCGAGTCCGCCGCGTACTTCTTCGACGACATTGATCGCCTCTCCTCTGAGGTCTATTACCCCACCAATAATGATATTCTGCGCAGCAGAACAAAGACGACAGGTATCAATCCCTTTCAAAGAGCAGTCTTTGTTCCCCTGACCGTTACCGTTAAGATGCATCTTTCCTGCTTTGTTTCTCTTCGTCTCCCTCAACATGCCTCCTCCTCAGGAATCTCCGAGCTATTCTTTGAAGCTGATGGTAAGAAATACAAGTTGATCGATGTGGGTGGGCAACGCAGCGAGAGGCGCAAGTGGCTCAACACGTATGCGGTGGACGAGGGCATCAGTGCCATCATCTACTGCATCTCCATGTCCTCCTTCGACCAGCTGCTCGCCGAAGACATCCGAGTGAACCGCATGGAGGAGGAGGTAGAGCTCTTCCGTCAGACATCCAACTCGACGTGGTTCAAGGATGCCCCGACGTTGCTTCTCCTCAACAAAGCCGACTTGTTCCGCGAGAAGATCAAGCGCATCGACCTCAAGGAGAAGCTCCCTCATTATACTGGCGACAACAACTTCGACGAAGCGAGCAAGTTCCTCATCGACAAGCTTACATCTCTCAAGCGCAATGAGATGAAGGCGCTCGTCACCTGTGCCATGGATTCGGAAGATGTCGTGCGAGTCGTGAAAGACGCTACTCGCTTGTCCCAAGCTAACAAGATGATGAAGAGCAGCGGCTCACAACCGAGCCGGTTGGCTTGAACTACATTGCCGTTTTATTTTGATACGATTCGCTAGTGAGAATAGAATACTTGGTGTTCATGGGACATGATTATACAGTAGATACCGCGGGCATAATTAGAATCAACAGCGTCCCTCATGAGGCCGACCCTGAGCCAGTCCCTGTAGCTGAGCCAGAGCCAGAGCCAGAGCCAGAGCCAGAGCCAGAGCCAGAGCCAGAGCCAGAGCCAGAGCCAGAGCCAGAGCCGGAGCCCGAACCAGAGCCAGAGCCAGAGCCCGAGCCCGAGCCCGAGCCCGAGCCAGACCCAGAACCAGAACCTGAAACAGAAACGAACGATGAAGGAGGGGGTAGATCAACAGGATATCGAAAGGAGAGCGGTACCCTTGGAGGTCGACTGCAACGA
>Ga0154020_10009838_pt1 | contig 10989 bp, 12 predicted proteins | sample Klosneuvirus_201_FD_109709 | JGI IMG/M metagenome (GOLD analysis project Ga0154020, IMG submission 109709) | Active sludge microbial communities from wastewater, Klosterneuburg, Austria - Klosneuvirus_20160825_MG | ecosystem: Engineered > WWTP > Aerobic digester > Activated sludge | place...
GTCACGAGCAGGTCGAAGGGTACTTCCGTGCCGCCGTAATCCACGATGGTCTTGTTGGCATTGTCCACCTTCTCGATGGCGAAGTCGCTGACCACGTTGATGTTCTTGTCGGTAAGCAAATGCCCTAGCACTTCGGTGGCCTGCGGTTTGGTAAAGGCGCCGCTGAGCGGGGTAACGAAGGAGATCTCCACCTTATCGCGCATGCCCTTCTCCTTGAAGAACGAGTCGGCAATGAAGGCGAATTCCAAGGGCGCCACCGGACATTTGATCGGCATTTCGGTGATGTGTACCACCAGCTTGCCACCCGGCCAGTCCTTCAACTTGTCGCGTAATGCCAGCGCCCCTTCGAAGGTGTAGAAATCGAAGATGCTCTTCCGCCACTCCGGTCCGTTCATGCCCTCGGTCTCTTCGGGAGCGATGTTCGTTCCGGTGGCGATGATCAGCAGATCGTAGGGCAAGCGCGTACCGTTCGCCAGCATCACGGCATTCTCCTCGGGCAGGATCCTATCGATCTTCTCCAGCAGCAGCTCCACTCCTTTCGGAATGAATTCCGCCACCGGCTTCATGATGTCCTCGGGCGTGTAGTAGTCGAACGGGAGGAAGAGGTAGCCCGGCTGGTAGTGGTGCTCCTTGCGCTCATCCACGATGGTGAGGTCCCACTCCTCCTTCTTCAGTTCGCGGCGCAGGTGGTTCGCCATCATGGTACCGGCCGTGCCGGCACCCAGGATCAATACGTTCTTCTTGCTCATGCTCTTCGTTCGCTCTTTCGTGTTCGTTCGTTCGTTGGACTCGCAAGGCCCTTGTGCCGATCGGTCCAGCACCTCCGCTGCGCATTCCTCCATGGCGAGTTCTCCACCTCGCCGGAGTGGTCCATTCCTCTACTCCGGAAGAACTGCACCAACGCGCAATACGATCGCTTCCATCTGTTGCTCTTGCGGACCTAGGTTATCATCGTTCATATCCATACCCTGCAAAGGTCAAGTGTTCGGCTCTACCTGAAGTTGATGTTTGTCAGGTGTGGAGGGGTAGCATCAACAGCAATGAATGCTCTGGGCTGGCAGGCACCTATAACTGGTCGCTGCGCACTTGGTCTGGACCGAAGGGTCACCGGCAACTCCGCGAGAAGGCTTTCGAAGGGTTAGAACGCCTTCAACCCAAAGGCCAAATTGTGATCGATGATGCTGTGTTCGCTTTCGAGTATGCTATGCTGCCACAAAGTGACCCCGCACGTCCAAGAGAAGTTGAGACCGCTCACTGGAGACAAGTGGACTCAAATGCCCGGCGATGGCTTCAGGGGCTCCCTTAATTTCAGTAAGGCCCTGAACTCTTTGCGCAAGTATTCGCGCACTTCCAGTGGAGCGACTTTCAGTTCTTCCTCGAAACCAAGGTGACCATCGAGCACGAAGACGATATCCTCTAAGTCCTTGCTTGTACGCCTAACTCCACCACGGCTCTTGAAGGCTTCCAACTTGGTCGCTAAGAAGTATGGCAAGGTCAGCGACGCTCCGTTCTTGCCGCAAGGCTGTCACGTATCTGATCGGTGGTATACACACGACCATTAGCAAAATCCTCTTCCGCCTTTAATGCCCTAGAAGTCAATTTCGCCTTGAGCAATGCACTCTTGGAGCCGCTGCTCAAAATATCGTGCAGCACTTGCAACAAGGAGTCATTCTTCTCCTTTGCTATTAGTTGGGTAAGCTCGGTGCGTAGTGATGACCCTGACATAATGCGAAGTTACGAATGGAGCCCGTCAGTAAGGTCTTCCCGCAACTGCCCCATTTCCTTCTTCGGAAGCCATTTGTTCACTCCTTCCAATTTATCCAGCAGGGCTAAGCACTCGGTTGTGGTGAGGAGACCTTGCTTATTCAACTCAGAAATACACCATAGAATACCATGGCATCCAAGCAACATTTCCGCACACTCTTTGCGCATGTCGCTATCACCAGAAAGTACAATGCCTGTTATCCCCAATGCATGGAGCAAAACACTTCGGTCGGCTACCCGAAGCCCTTTGCGCTTACCTGTTTGCTGAACAACACTCATCTCCTTGTCATTGAAAGAACGGACAAAGAGTTCCTTTGAATCGAGATAGGGTTGAAGTATACTTATGTCCCGCGGATCGCATTCGTCCATTACCAACGCGGTGGTATGGAACTCGACCTTCAATTGGAAGAATTGCACAAGCGCACCGATCTGAATGAGATCGAAGAAGATATTCGCATCGGTCACAACGACCTTCATCCAGGCTCTTGAAGGTAATGCCTGAAAGTGCCCATCTTCATATTCACCAACCCTGCGGCTTGGTTCAGAGAGATCGCTTCATGGGCTAGCGCATGCAAGAGCATCTGCTTGAAACGAACCGTGCGCTCCTGATATTCGAAAGAACCCTGCTCATTCGTGCGCCATTTCTGTCTGCTGTATTGGATGTTGAGCCACTTGTTCAGCGCGGGAGTGATCACTTCCAGATCCAATGCACGGCGCATTAATGCAGCGACCGAAATACCCCAGTATTGTTTCAGTATAACGAGTTCTTGCAACCAAAGCTTCGGACGCTTTTCGCCGATCTCGCGAATGAACTCCTCGCGCGGGATCAACAAAGCGGCGGCGAATCGATGGCAGAGTTTCTCTTTATCATTCTCGGCCATATCCCCGGGTGGCTTTAGCAACGCATGCCCTAATTCATGGGCCGCCGTGAAACGCTTCATCACATTATCGTGTATGCTGTTCACAACGATCACCACATGACCATCGACCTTGGCATGTAGCCCGAAAAATTTGGGAGGACCTTCCCACTCGATCACTTTGATGGCATGTTCTTCCAACAGTTCATACACACTGATGATCGGTTGCCGACCCAACTTCCAGTCATTGCGTACTTGCGCTGCCAGTGCTTCTGCATCCTCGCTATTCATGCACGACCTTCCTGCAAGCGGATCCTTGAACCGTTGTTCGTCTTTCACAAGTCTTTCCAGTTCAAGGTATCGCGTCATGCGTTCCAGAACAGTAGTCTTTATCGCGACTTCATGCGTTACACTCAGTGCTTTGCGCTTGCGGAATTCCACCTCCTCCAACTGCACCGCATCCTTCCGAAAGAAGAAGTCGACCGTTACGTTGAGAGCGTTGGCGAAGGCAACAAGCTTCTCGCTGTCCGGCATCATGGCGCCTTGCTCGTACTTGTGCAATGCTTGTTTGGAAACAAGGCCTACTAGCTTATCGGCCAGCCCTTGGTACGAAAGCCCAGCCATTTTTCGCGCTAGTTGAAGGCGCTCGCCGAAGGTGCTTGGTGCGGGCATGTTGTGTGTTTTGATGTGGAACGGATTGGTTGACGATCGTGTTACAAATGTACGTATTTGTCAACCGGACCGGAATTGAGAGTTTGGATTGTTTGGGCGTGCCCCCTTGGCCATCCCGCTTTCCAGTTGGAGCGCCAAGGGGTCCGGCTTTCCGCTGTACTCCTCGCAAGGATTACCGTGCTGTGGGGTGCCGCTTCGTTCACGCACGCAGTACACACTTGTACGTCTTCGTACATACGACCACCCCATTTCACGAATTTGCCCGTATTTTGGCACTCCACACAGAAATTCCCATGGACGCATTCCAAGTCACTTCCTTGATCCTGCTATCGATCATCACCATTGCTTTGATCGTCTGGCTGGTCATCGGTTATAAGTCGATCATTCGCCGAGATGAAGCATCCAAGAGTTTGCACAGCTCTCTTGAAAAGGTGCATCCGAGACTTATGGAGATGGAAGCGGCGCTGAAAGGCCACATGCCTGCCCTGGAAAGGTCAACCGGCGAAACAGCAAAGCAGTTGATCGAAGTCGCAGGACTATTGCGCAACTTGAACCAAACCCAATTGGATAGCCTTTCGCAATTACGAGGTGTGTCCGAGCTGAGTGGTTCGGGTAACGAGAGCGCAAAGGAGATGTTGAACCTACTTGTGGAGTTGAACGCTGTTGCCCAGCAACTCAAAGCTTCCTCAGGAGAAGGTGTGCTTGCCACGAATGCATTGAACCAAGCTGCCTCTCAGAAGCTTTCCGTTGTTGCGCAAGAGTTGAGCGAACTGCGGAAAGAATTGAATGAAGTGACCCGCTTCTGATCCAGATGGGTGCCGTTGCAGCTTACATGGAGTACCTCCGGGAAATGGCCCGGAAGATCGCCTATCGGGGTAGCTTCCTGAAGGTGTTACCTGGTACCAGGAGCATGCCCAGCCGCTATTTGGATTGGGATGTTGCACATAGTCCTGATGACATGAAGCGCTACCTGCTCGGCGCGGAACAAGACCGGCAATCAAAGGATGGTCGTGCGTTATTTCTCGGCTTAGGTCTTTGTGTCGGACAAACCCAGGGCAGGAGTAGGATCATGAAAGTGGCAGCGCCATTGCTCGTGGTACCGATGAACATCGAAAGTGAAGATGACGACGGTAAGGTGTTGGCGCTAGACATCCACTGGAAGTCCATTGCGCTCAACTACGACCTGATCACCACTATTGTCGAAGGTTCGGATACTGTGGATGAGGAAGATTCCATGGGGCAGCCGAACATGCTCTCACCAGCTGCAGCGAGCGCCATGAATGCAGTGGAACTCAGATTTGACCGAGCATTCCAAGAACCGGGACATGCACAGCGCATCACCGATCCGAGGTTCGTGGAAGAGATCATTGATCTGCTCATTGCCGAGGTACCCGCTTTCCGAAGTAAGCTGTTCAAAGCACCCGGTAACTATCACAAGGAAGATGGTGACCGCTATGAACGGTCCGACAAACTTCTTTGGTTCAATCATCGCTTCGCCTTTATGGGCAACAACCCCGGCGAACTGAGCGCGTACGAAGCACTGAACGAGCTCTGCTCCATCATCCCGAACGAGGCATGAGCGACACGCTAAGGAAGCTCTTCAATGGCGTACTGACCGGACAGCCGGTGCAGTTCCGGATCCTGGATGAAGATGTGCAGGAAGAGGTAGGGCGCGCGTTACGCCTGATACCAATGCCATTGTCGCGTAAGCAGGAGGAGGCGATACGCAATGCGTGGTCGTCAGACCTTAGCTACATCCAAGGCCCTCCTGGTACCGGGAAGTCGCACACCATCACCGCGTTGATGCTGTCAGCGCTTGTGCTGGAAAAGAGTGTGCTGCTTGTGAGCCATAAAAAGGCGGCTATCGATGTGGTGCGGCGCAAGCTTCACGAAATGCTCGGTGAAGAGTTCGCCATATACGTTGGCAACGATGCATCCGAGCGCGATCGCACCAAACGCAGGATCGGTGAACTTATCGAACAGTGTGGCCATGGCTTCTCTGATCGGTTGAGCACATTGAAAATACAGGAAGAGCGAGCCAAGGTCGACCTCTTGAAAACCCTGAACCGTATTCAAACGGAAGAGAGGTCATTGGGTTTGGCTCTTTCCCGAACCAATGCCAATTACCGGGCACAGGAAGATCACTTGCTCCACCGTTCCGCATATGCCCGCGACTTCCAAGAAGCCGACTTAGCGCATGATGTCCTTTCGGCCTTACCCGATGTTCCTGCGCACTGGGCCGCTACACTGGAGAGCTTGGAAGATGCACAGAACCAGCGCTTCATGGGGGAAGATATTCCTCGCAAAGACTTGCTCCGGGCCCGAGTTGGTCTGGTACGATACAGCAAGGCGTTCAACGCTGAATGGATAGCCGATGAACCGTGGAATGCTCACCGTCTTCGTGCTCACTACGCCTCCATCGTGGCCTACGATCTAGCGCGGCAAGAGCAGAAACAGATCCACATCGAGTTGAATCTTGTGCGCCGGACCATCCAAGATCTGGAGACCAAAGCTGAGGCACAGTCCCGCACTTACTTGCGCACCTTGCTCAGGCGCATCCAGTTGGAGAATGCCAAAACTGCACTCGGCGATCTCACGAATTTCCGCGCCTTATTCTGGCTTCGGCGTCCAAGCTTGATCAAGCCCCGAATGGAGCAGGTCAACTACGCGGCCATCACGCGGATCTTCCCCATTTGGTTGGGCGAGATGCGCAACCTGGGTGGAGTGTTGCCATTACAGTCCGCCATCTTTGATATGGCCGTGGTGGACGAGGCAAGCCAGGTGAACATACCCGAAGTGGTGCCCGCATTCTATCGCGCCAAGAGCTTCGCAGTGGTTGGAGACCAGAAACAGTTGGGCCTTGAAGCTGCTGGTCTATTCGCGATCAATAGGACTTACGAAGAGCTTACTTGGAACAATTGCTTCGGCGGTGTTCGAGGAGCGATCAACTACGCACAAGCCAAGCAACGCAAGCTGAACGTAAGCGATTCGTCCATTCTTGACTTCATGGTGTCCCCCACTACAGGCTTATCCATTCCCCAAGCCACGCTGGATGAACACTACCGCTCCATGCCATCCTTGGCCAACTACACTAGCCAGCAGTTCTACGAGGACGACGGAGGCCTGAAGGTGATGACCGAGGTCTCCACGAATCTTGGCAAGGACAGTTTCCGCTTCATAGAAGTGGGAGGCGAAAGAGCCCCGGACGGCAAGTATGTCCAGAAGGAAGTGGACAAGGCTTTAGAACTTGTGCGAAGCATTATCTCCGGCAGCGAACTTGGCAATGGCTCACACCTTCGGAAACTGGGCTTCGAGTTCCCCAACCGGCTCCCAAGTGTGGGCATTATATCCTTCACGACAGACCAGCGCAACCAACTCCGGGTGCGTGCCGAAACCGAGATCGACACTGTACACCGCGATAGTCTCGACCTGTTCATTGGGACGCCAGAGGAGTTCCAAGGCAACGAACGGGATGTGATGATCTTGACTTTCGGCATTGGCTCGAACCATCGTTATGCTCGGGGCTTCTTTGAGAAACCCACGCGGTTCAATGTGGCCACCTCCCGTGCTCGCAAGTACACCTATGCCGTGCTGGGTGCATGTCCACCCAGCGCACTCCTGCTTCGTCGGTATTTCGGGTCTTTCGGCTACGCACCCAAGATCACTGAACAAGCAGAAGGTGACATCGAACCCAGCTCGTTAGAGCGGATGGGCTCAAGGCTCACCTGGTCATTCGACCCTAGGCTGTGCGAGAGCGAGTTCGAACGCCTCCTGCTCCATTGCCTTCAAGAGTTCATCGATGGCCAGTCCAAGCATCGGATGAAGCTTTTCAACCAAGTGCAGACTTGCGGACAAAAGCGCTTGGACTTCGTGCTCTACGATGAGGATACCACACGTTCCGTAGCCATCGAAGTTGACGGCCCGGACCACTTCGTGGAGGATGGTCGCACATACAGCAGTGCGCACATGGAGCGGGTATCGGTGCTAAAGCGGGCCGGATGGAACATTGTACATGTACCGTACTTCCAGTGGTACCAGAACGGATGGCTGTATGATCGAAGTGACCCCAAGTTCGAGCGGATCTTGGAGAAGTTCTACGGTGAACTGATCGAGCACCTTGGTCTTCTTATGGGCTACAGTCCTGGAAGGCAGATCGACTTGGGGTTGGAGTGAAAGTGAAGGTTCTTGTCTGAAGAACAAGTGGTGAAGGTGCGCAGGATTCATTGGCGTTGCTCATTGCGGCAGTAGGTTCGCTTTACCATGTCAGAACCCAAGAGCCACCACTACGTTCCACAAGCCCACTTGAACCACTTCGGATCGCCGAATGCGAAGGGCGAATACGAAGTCCACTTCCTGAACAAGGCAAATCTGAAGAAGCCCCCAGATCGCACGGGGGTACGCGTGCTATGCGCGGAAGACCACGGATACCGGCTTACAGGTGCTACACGGGCTGAACGCCAGTTCGTTGAGGATGCGTACGCAGATATCTGGGACGCGAACTACAACAAGGTCCACGCGGTCTTAACCGATGACGGGGTGAATGAAATCGATCCCGACACGCGAGCGATGATCATCGGCACGATCACGACGATGCTCTTCCGCACAAGAAGGCTGAAAATCGTGACCGGAAGGGCCCTTGAAGATGGGTTCGAGAGGGCGATCCGTTGGGCTAAGGAGAATGGAGGTGAATGGCAGAAGGAGAATGGAGGCCACATCACAGTATTCGGCGAACAATTTCTCATCACTGGTAAATCGGTCAAGGAGTTGGTCAAGGAATACGAGAAGCGCACACACGATGGTCGGGTCTTGGAACAACTCCGCCTCGCTCTGCATCTTGCGGAGGTACGGAAGAACGACCGCGTGACCGTCTACAAGAGCGAATGCTCGAACTGCTATCTGACCTCGGATCATCCTGTAAGCGCATACAATGTGTTCGCACCGAAGGGACTGATCGTCGCTCCGTCATCACCGGCGAACACGCTGTCATTGCCAATAGGGCCGAAGCATCGGATTGAGCTTACACACTGTGACACCCATGAGGACTCACATCGGGTTACGCGCATAGCGTATCCCGAACTTCTCGCAGAAGGCGATGTCATGGGCAACAACAATGAAACCCAGTTGATGGACTGCGAGCGGTTCGTTATTGGAGACGAGGCCACCCTGTCCAACTTCGATAAGCACCGATGGGATGTGGACTTTGTAGCGCGCATCAGAGTGGCTCAAGACACATACACGCAGAAGCTCCTTGGTATGTTGTGACCTTGTGAGCCGTCATGTATGGATTAGAGGAAGGTGTTCACCCCATTGATGGGATACTCTGCCATGTGTTCCAGGGTCTCGTAGCACTAGCTCTCCTCCTGGATGCGGCTGCGCTGGTACATGGTCTCCACGGCGGCAAGCACGCCGTCCTCCGTAAGGCGGATGATGCAGTCGTCCTCGGTAAGCACGGCCTCTTCCAGCAAGTCGGTGAGCTCTTCGATGATGAAGGAGCCTTCGCGGGTTCTCGAATAAGGTCCCGCTCAAGCAAAATGCTCAACGCAAGAGATTGGTAACTCAGTCAAAGTCCTTCAGATGGAGTTCGTTGGCTTTGGGGTCGAAGAATCCTCCACCAAACTCTATGATGCCGTTCTCATGTCTGCGAATATCATGCCCCATGCCATTCGCAAGTGCCAACAAGCGAAGTGCTATGTACCCAGCGATTCCATCACGATTTGCTTGGGATAACCGTGATCCATAACGTCGTTCCAGGTGCTCGACAACGTTCGATTGCATATGGGCCATCAATGCGGCCTTAATGAACACACTCCGGCACTCATCAAGAGCGATCGCACCACCAATAATCTCATATACCATCCTTCCACCGGCCTCATGATCCGCTTTCCCATTCGGAAAGACTTCAAGATTGACGGCTTCGGCTGTTGCGACTAGATCATTCATTGATGTCTTCTTCTTCGGCCATCGTAGCACAACGACGACAACGAGAACAAGAACAACAATGCCGACAATCCAAGCGATAATCATAGGCTGCGGTTTTCTCCAAAGTTAGGGTCAACTACCAGTTACTGTTGCCACCGCGATGCATTACTTATGATGGAAGGAGTATGATTGGCTGATATTGCATCAGCTACCAGAAGTTCCACCATGGCTTCGGTTCAACCCACTTTACATCCTTAAACAAAGGTGGCATTGATCGAATTTGCTTTATAAGCTGCGCCTTTGTCCCAGGATCAAGCGATGGTGGTTCGCCACTTCTGATGTCATGCTTTATTTGCAATAAGGTGTGTTCGTCAAAATAATGGTCGGTCATAGCCAGAGAATACGCTAACTCATCCTCATACTTCGGCGCCGTTCTACAAGCTTTGCATGGACCGAAAGCACCAAACTTGAACTCCCCGCATTTGAAGCATAAAGCCGTGGTCATCTCATTAATGTATTATGCACATCGCAGGAGGCTGTGCACTTTTAAAATCACATATTCCTCCGGTACTGCCCCCCCACCTCGAACATCGCCTCCGTCAACTGCCCCAACGAACAGTACTTCGTGGCTTCCATCAGCACATCGAACATATTTTCGTCCTCAGTCTGAATTGTTCCTTTCATGTCCCCAGCTTCACGTTCACTCGCCGCTTCCCCTCAGTAAAGGGCATCACTACCAAGCCAACGCCAACACCTATAAGACAGGGCGTGGCCACCTTGATGTACTTTTCACCATCGAAGGTGCCATCCTTGAACTTCATCGCTTTCAACGGCGCATAAACCAACAGGCCCAACGCCGACACGACGGTTATGGCGGACCCGACTCCATTAATATTCGAGTCATAGGCCACATGGTCGATACGATCCAATGCGATGGTACGGGGCTGCTCAGTGGTATCGGACATGAAACGAAAGTACCCTTGCCGCTGCACAGGGAAGTAGCCAGCTGGGACCAGCGGACCTTCCCAGCGCTGCGACCAACGTTCCTCTTGGAAGTCGATGACGAGCGAATCGGATGTGGTGTTGAGTAGGTCACCGCTCAACACGTGGTTGCGTGATGTGTACGGTGCCGGTGGCAGGCTGTCCTTCAAGTGCAACTCGATACTCCGGTAGTGCTTCAAGAATATCGGCTTGCCATTCTCCTTGACGAACTCATAACGCACACTATCGCGCTCTTGCCCCTGCGCCCCATAAATGGAAAACAGGAACCCGAAGATGGTTATCGCGCGAAGGACCTTCATGTTCCTTACATATTCCTCCGATACTGCCCACCCACCTCGAACATCGCTTTAGTCAATTGCCCAAGCGAACAATATTTCGTCGCCTCCATCAACACATCGAACATGTTCTCATTCTTCACCGCTGCCGTTTGCAGCTTCTTCAAAGCGGCAGCGCTTTGCTCGGCGCGTGCTTGGTGCAGGCTTTCCAGCATGGTGATCTGGTACTCCTTCTCCTCTTCGGTGGCGCGGATCACTTCCTTCGGCAATACCGTGGGTGAGCCTTTCGAACTCAAGAAGGTGTTGACGCCGATGATGGGGAATTCGCCGGTGTGCTTCAGCGTTTCGTAGTAGAGGCTTTCCTCTTGGATCTTGCTGCGTTGGTACATGGTCTCCATGGCGCCCAGCACGCCGCCGCGTTCGGTGATGCGGTCGAACTCGGTGAGCACGGCGGCTTCCACCAGGTCGGTGAGTTCTTCGATGATGAAGCTGCCCTGCAA
>Ga0154020_10009839_pt1 | contig 10989 bp, 4 predicted proteins | sample Klosneuvirus_201_FD_109709 | JGI IMG/M metagenome (GOLD analysis project Ga0154020, IMG submission 109709) | Active sludge microbial communities from wastewater, Klosterneuburg, Austria - Klosneuvirus_20160825_MG | ecosystem: Engineered > WWTP > Aerobic digester > Activated sludge | place...
AACCAGAAACCAGAAACCTTCAAACCAGAAACCAGAAACCTTCAAACCAGAAACCTCCTTTTTGATGCAAACCATTTTAGGAATAGACGTAGGTGCTTCGGGCGTGAAAGGCGCGTTAGTGGACCTGAGACACGGTAAATTACACGGCGAACGTTTTCGCGTGCCCACACCACAACCCGCCACGCCGGCAGCCTTAGCCGGCGCTTTCGCCGAGGTTGTCGCGTTTTTTAACCATAAAAATGTGGTCGGGTGCGGCTTCCCGGCCATAGTCAAAAACGGTGTGGCGCACTCGGCGGCCAACATAGACAAAGACTGGATCGGTACGAATATCGAGGAAGTATTCGGCCGGGCTTGCGGCACACAGGTGCGTGCCACCAACGATGCCGACGCTGCCGGCATTGCGGAGATGCGTTTCGGCGCGGGCAAGGGCGAGCAGGGATTGGTGTTGCTCATTACTATCGGTACAGGCCTCGGCACAGCGCTTTTTTACAAAGGCATGCTGGTGCCCAACACCGAACTCGGGCACCTGATCTGGAAAAACAACAAACCCGTTGAAGCATTTTGCTCCTCCGGTGCACGCGAACGGCTCAAGATCAGTCGGGCCGAGTGGGCGAAACGTTTCAACGCGTACCTACTGCACCTGGATCGCTTGTTCTCCCCCGACCTGTTCATTCTCGGCGGCGGCGAGAGCAAATATTTCGATACCTACAAGGATTTGCTCCGTCCGCAAGCACGCGTGACTCCGGCACAGTTGCTCAACAACGCCGGCATCATCGGCGCCGCTGCATTCGCAGCGGAGAGCGATAAGTGATGAGCGATGAGGGTGGCCTACATGACTCATCGCTCATCACTTATCGCTCATCACTACCTTCCTAGCCAGTCTTTGAAGTCGGTCATCCGGTCGCCGCTCACGAATACATCATGTCGGGCCTTGGGGCTGAGTTCGAGTTTAAGTTTGCCTTTGAAATGGGTAAGCACGGCCTGTATGGAGCCGAAACCGACAAGATATTGCCGGCTGATGCGAAAAAAGTGTTTGGGATCAAGCAGGGTAGTCAATTTGTCGAGGCTGAAATCAATAGGCAAGTGCTGGCCGTCGCGGGTGACCATGAACGTGATTTTTTCATCAGAGTAGAAATACGCGATGTCCACGGTTTCGATGCTGCGAATCTTGTTGCCCACAGTGATCATGAACCGCGTTTTAAAGTCAGGTGCGCGCTGACCGATATACTGAAGCAGGGTGTCGAAGTCTGGTTTTGAGAACCGTTCTTTCAGCGCTTTATACTTATCCAGAGCAGCGATCAGTTCCAGCAGGTTCACCGGCTTGAGCAGGTAATCAATGCTATTCACTTTGAACGCCTTGATCATGTACTCGTCGTAAGCCGTGGTAAAAATGACCGGCGAGGTCAGCGGCGCCAGTTCAAAAATCTTGAAACACAGGTCATCTTCCAGGTGAATATCCATGAACACCAGGTCGGGCGCATCGTGTTTGCGCAACCAGTCCACGGATTCGGCCACCGAAGGCAACGTGGCCAGTATCTGGATACCGGGGTCATATTTTTTGAGCATTCCCTCCAGGCGTTGGGCGGTGAGGTTCTCGTCCTCGATAATGATGGTATTCATGGTTGTTCGATACGTAATGTACAAGTTGGGTTTGGATTTCTGAGACCGAAGGATTTTGGCAAAAATGTAGTCCTGCACACGTATTATACAAATCTGCGTTGACGACTGCCCGAATCTGGCGACTGAATGCCCCAAAGTGCCGGACATGCCCCATTAAAGCCGTCACTCCATCGCTCCATCATTCCATTCATTCACAAAATACATATCCACCAGCCCCTTATTGTGCACGTCTTTTTTGCCGCGGTACGTGCAGGGGAACCGGTGCTTGACGGCCTCGTATGTGGCGCCGGAAATATTGATACGGCCCGGCTCGCCAAGTTCTTCCAGGCGGGAGGCGAGGTTGACGGCATCGCCCCAGATGTCGTAGGCAAACTTGTTCTTACCGATCACGCCGGCAATGACCGGCCCCGTATGGACGCCTACGCGCATGGCGGTGAACACGGCCTTGGGGTTTGTTTCAGTGCGCGTTTGAAGCCAGTCCATCATTTCGAGGGCCGCACTGACGGCATTTTCGGGGTGGGTATCGTTGGGTACGGGCAAGCCGGCGGCGCACATGTAGGCATCGCCGATAGTCTTGATTTTTTCGAGGCCGTGTCGCTCGCAGATTTCATCGAAGCCGAGGAAGCAGGCATCCAGTTCGTCAATAAGTTGTTCCGGCGTTAGTGTTTCAGACAGGCTGGTAAAGTTTAAAAAATCCGTAAACACCACGGTGGCCCGCTCGTAGAACCGGGGGGTAGCGTATCCATGCACGCGCAGTTCCTGGGCCACTTCTCCGGGAAGGATGTTGAGCAGGAGCCTGTCGCTCTTGTGCCGTTCCTCTTCGATCTGGTTTTTTTGCATTTCAATTTCCCGGTTCTTGGCCTTCATACGCCGGCTGGAGCGGCGTGCAAACCACCAGCTCAGGCTCATCACCAACACCGTCACGAGGCCGAGGCCACCAAGACCGTATGCAAACCGCCTGAAATTGTCCTGCTCGCGTTGCTGGAAGACCTGGTCGAGGCGGAGTTGTTCGACACGGGCACTGTCGGCCTGACGCTGGACGAGCGCGAGCTGTTCTTGTTGGCGAAAAGCGGCCTCCTGTTTTTCCGCTTCCAATTGTTGCTCGGCTAACTGGGACTTGCTTCGTTCTTGTAGAATCAGCAGGATTTGTTCCCGAAGGGCCGCCTGGTCGGCGTTTTTCTGAGCTTGAAGGAGGCGTACCTCGTCCTCCCTGCGTTGTTGGTCAAGTTCAAGGTTTTCGTTTTTCAACACCAAGCGTTCTTTGTCATAACGCTCCTGCTGAAGTTCAAGGTCTTTGATGTTTTGCCGGGTGATGAGGTACTTGATCTGGCTTTCTGCGGCAGTCAGTTGGGAGCGCTGTTGCTCGATGCGTTGCTGGCGGGCTTGTTCCTGCTGGCGCATGGACTCGTCCAGAATCAGATATTCTTTGTAAGATTTGTAGGCGTTTTCAAAATCGTAAAGCCGGTAGTACACGTCGGCGGCAGTGCTGTAACTGCGGGCCAACACGTCCTTTTGTTTGGTTTCGCGGGCAAGCCGGATGGCCTCGTTGACGTGTGAGAGGGCGTTATATATGTCGCCGTCGCTGAAGTATGCTCCGGCGATGAGGTGCTCGAGGCTTGCCAGAGCGAATTGGTCATTTTGCCTTTTCAGGGCGTTTGCCGCCTGTAACAGGTATCCGATGCCCTTTTGGGTGTCTCCGGTGTTGTGCAGCGCGATGCCGAGGTTAGCGTACACGACATGTATATAATCGCAGTTGATATACTCGCACTGGAGTTCCGCCTTTCGGAAATATTCCAGTGCCCGCGTGTAGTTGCTTCGCATGGCATACTGCTTGCCCATGTTGTTATACATCACGGCACGCTCTTCGGGAAGGCCGTGGTAATCGAGGATGTTTTCGATGCGGCGGTAGTAGGCCAGGCCTGTAGTGTCGTTTGGCGGGCGGCCTTCGGCATTTGCCAGTTTTTGATAAATCTGTACCAGTCGCGGGTATTCTCCCTGCTGTTCGTAGTAGGCAATAAGCGGTTTATAGGTGAGTTCGGCGCTATCGTACCGGGTTTCGTGTAAAAACGTATCGGCTATTTTTTCGAGGAGTGTATTATTGCTTTGTGCGTGCCCCAAGGCTTTCCGATAGTACCGGCGGGCATTGCCGAATAGTTTTTCCTGGAGAAACAAGTCACCGAGGCCAATGTATACATCCAGTAGTGCGGAGCGGTCCAGCACAAGGGGCTGAGTAGTTTCGCTGGGAGCCAGTTTCTCCTCTGCTTGCAAATAAAACTCAAGTGCATTTTCAATACGGTTGGTACGCACACAAACCTGCGCCAACAACACCGACGCGCGGGCAATGCCCCCGTCATAGCGCAAGTCTTGCGCTATGGCCAAACTCTGATTCGCTTTGCCAAAACTGTCCGTGGCAGTACGCGCGCTGCGGGCTTGTTGCAACAGGTCGTCCGCTTCAGCCACCGAGTGCTCCAAATCTTCCACTCCCTGGGCACCGAGGTGCGGACAGCAAGAGAAAACAAGGAGAGATGCCAAAAAGAAGAGCCGCACGGAACAAGTGTTGTTAAAGTCGAATTAACGAGGCAACAAAGGTAGTTGAATGCCATACTCGCAGGCATACCCGTTGGGGGCCATCGTATATTTTTTTAATCATCTGCCGCTGCTACTTTTGATGCAGGATAGTCGCAATAGCCGATTCAGTCATCCCAAACATACCAGCCAACCGTTCGGTCGTAGAGCCTGCGGCAAACAGCTTCCGGATTGCAGACTCAATCTGTTTTTGCTGCTCTGAAATCGTTTTTTTGTCTTCCAAAATGGTCTTGTCCTTTTCCGTGATGAGCCTCTCCTTTTCCGTGATGAGCCTCTCCTTCTCCGTGATGAGATTCTCTTTCAAGGTGATAAGCCTCTGGTAATCTTTTATTTCTTCAACTAAATCATCCTCGGCATCCATGCTTTGGCGGATGGTCGGATCGGTCAGTGCCTTCTGGAGTCTGCGTAACAACGGGCGATAGCGCTCCGGCAGATCATGCTCGTTTATGGCCAAAAAATGCGGATCTTTCGCTGCGGCGGACTGATCGAAAAGAGCGAGTAATTGTTCCAGTTCGGTGCGGCGGCACCCCTCAAGGTAAGGAATCTGGATAATCACGCTGTCGTGGGTCAGGCTTTCAATGAACGCCTCTTTTTCGTGAATCTGCTCTCCGGTGGCGGCATCAATATAGCGCCGGTTCACCCGTACCACGGGCGCCTTGGTATGATCGAGGGCGTGTCCCAAAAAGTAAATGCTGAGGATAGGCAACGCTTTTCGGTACGGGTATTCCGGAGCCGGTTCGCGCACCATGTTCTCCTTGTTGGCATACTGCTCGCCCAGATACCGGCGAAAGCGCATGATGTCGCTGGCCAACTTGGCTTTTTGCAACTCAATGATGACGAGTTCCTGCTTGCCGTTTTCATCGGTGGTCCGTGCGCAGAAATCCATGCGCAGCACAGCCAGCAGTTCCCCTACCGGGAAATTGTGCTCGGTGGGCCGGAACTCGAGCGACACAATTTCCTTGCCGATGATGGCCGAAAGCAGCAGTTTGGCCACTTTCTCGTCGTGCATCAGATACTTGAACACGACATCGTAGATGGGATTGGCTATTTGTACCATGTTTTCAAAAGCGATGAGCGATGAGTTTTTCACCGCAAATTACACCTGGACATTTTACTGCTGAACAATATATCGCTTACAACCACACATTTTTATAAAATTAAGGTGAAGCCTGTATCCATGTTTTGCACTAAAAATCAGCCTACTCCACGTACACCTCATCGGCAAAAATCCAGCACAAACCGCCCGCTCCTTTGTGCCCGGGGGGGCATTTTCCAAGGCTGTGGCCCACAATGCGCACGTAGCGGGTCGTGGTATTTTCCAGGTCGAAACTGAATTTTTTCTGCAAGGTACCGGTAGCCGTAAGGGGCACGTCGTTCAGCACCTCGCCCGCCGGACGAAAGGTTTTGCCGTCGTCGGATACCTCAACGGTCAGTTTGGTCGGGTAAAATATCCACGCGTTTTCGTCCTGCAAAAAATTCGCCTGCACCGTGCGCACCGGCTTTTTGCTGCCAAGGTCAAGTACTGCGTCAAGGTTGGCGCCCTCGTAGCCCTGCCAGCGGCCGGAGCGGAAATCGGCGCCGCCGGGCATCAGATCCACCAAAGCCTGGTCGCCGCCGCCCGTGTACTGATTGCTGTATTTGGTGCCGAGACGCAGGATACGCAGGTCGGAACGCAGTTTAAAAAATTCGGCCTCGTCCACGGCGCTGGACTGGTTGCCGCGCACGGCCATCAACCTGATTTTTGTCGTTTCGGTCAGCACAAGCGGCTTGCTGTACCGGGCCGAGGAATCGCGGTTCGGTTCGCTGCCGTCGAAGGTGTAAAAAATAACGGCCTCCGGGTCGGCGCAGCCGAGTTTGATGGTTTGTTTGTCCTGAAACACCCGTTTTGCGTCCACCACAAACGGCACAGGCACGATGGCCGGCGCTTCGATGGCAGCCACCGGACAGTCGGCTTCGCCTTTGCCCCACTCTGCCGGCTTATCGGTCATGTCGAATTTTAGTTCGCCGCCCGCCACAAGGTCTGCATGGGTAAACCAGGTTTTTGTCCAGGGTTGCCCGTTCAGGTATGCCCGCTGGATGTATTTCCGCTTTGTCGAAGCGCCTTTGGCCGATACGCTAAAGGTTTTTCCGTTGTCCAAATGAAAGGTGGCCTTGTCAAACAGCGGCGTGCCGATCACGTAGTTCGGGCTGCCGGGCACCACCGGATAAAAACCCATGGCCGACAGTACGTACCAGGCCGACATCTGGCCGCAATCCTCGTTGCCACTCAGGCCGTCGGGGCGGTCGGTGTACTGCTCGTCAAGTATCTGACGCACGCGCTGTTGGGTTTTCCAGGGCTGGCCGGCATAGTTGTACAAGTAAGCCATGTGGTGGCTGGGTTCGTTGCCCTGCACGTACTGGCCCACGAGACCGGTGATGTCGGCCTGCTGGCGGCCCGTTGTTTTGGCTTGGGCCGTGAACAGCGCATCGAGTTGTTTGGCGAATGCCTCGCGCCCGCCGTACAGGCGCATCATGCCCGACACGTCCTGCGGCGCGGCGAAGCGATACTGCCAGGCATTGGCTTCCGTATAGTTGAAATTGACTTCGAAAGGGTCGAACGGCGCATGCCAGGTCGAGTTGTTGCGCGCGCGAAAAAAGCCCGTGGACGGGTCGTACAGGTTTTTGTAATACTGCGCACGCTGGTAGAAGGTGTCGGCCACATCCTGGCGGCCCGTGGCTTTGGCAAATTCCGCCACGCACCAGTCGTCGAAGGCGTATTCGAGGGTTTTGGACACCGATTCCGGCTCCAGGTCCGACGGGATGTAGCCGAGTTTTTTGTACCACTTCAGGCCGTAGCGGTCGTGGTTGACGCTGGCAAGCATGGCTTCGAGGGCTTTGCTGCTCGCATATACCCGGATGCCCTTGTTCCAGGCATCGGTGATGACAGGAATGGCGTGGTTGCCGATCATGCAGTCGGTTTCGCAGGCGCTGAGTTCCCACACGGGCAGCAACCCGCCCTGCTCGTACTGGTGCAGGAAGGTTTGTACAAAATCATTGGTGCGCCGGGGTTCGAGAATGGTGAACAGTGGTTTGGTGGCGCGGTAGGTATCCCACAGGGAAAACACCGTGTATACATCGTGCCCGATGGCCTGATGCACTTCCTTGTCGCGCCCGCGGTACTCGCCGTTCGCGTCGGAATACATATTCGGGGCCAGCATGGTGTGGTACAACGCCGAATAGAATGTACGTTTTTGGGCCTCCGTGCCGCCCTCCACCGTGATCTTGCCGAGTTGTTTGGCCCACTTGGCCTGGGTTTCGGCGCGCACGCGGTTGAAGTCGAAATCGGGGCATTCAGCGTCGAGGTTCAGGCGGGCGTTTTGAACGCTCACGGCGGAAATGCCCACCTTGACCACGACCGGCGTGCCTTCGTAGCTGTAAAAATCCAGCAACGACACGATGGCCTTGCTGTTCACCGTGCGCTGCGACATGATCGGGTCTTTGGTCATGTCGAAGATGCGGACGTTGTAGAATGGCCTCGAGAACCGAATGGCGAAGTAGAGGCGCTGATCCTTGGCCCAGGAATTAGACATGCGATAACCGACCAACTCGTGGTCGCTGACGGCGGTAAGGCTGGAACTGAGCACCTCGTCGCGGTGACGCAGGTCGAGTAGGAGGTGCCCGAATTCGCGGTTTCCGGGGAACACATACTTGTGTACGCCCACGCGGTCGGTGGAGGTGAGTTCCACAGAAATGCGGTCGGTGCCTTCGCCGAGTTCCACAGCATAGTAGCCCGGCTCGGCAAACTCGGTTTTTTTGTCAAAAGTCGTGACGTACGACTCCGGCTCCAGATTGATCTCCCGCATGAACGGCTGAAACAGCAGATCGCAGTAGTCAGGCACGCCGGTTCCGCTCAGGTGCGTGTGGCTGAAGCCGTAGATTTTTTTGTCCGAGTAGTGGTAGCCGGAGCAGCCATCCCAGCCTTCGAGCCGGGTATCGGGGCTGAGTTGCACCATGCCGAAGGGAGCGGTGGCGCCGGGGAAGGTGTGCCCGTGGGCATCGGTGCCGACGAAGGGGTCGGCATAGCGGAGCAGACCGAGGTTGGGCGGCAGGGTGTCCGTTTGGGCGTTCAGCGTGGCAGCGAGCAGGGCAGGGAGCAGGAAGAAGAAAATGCGCATAGTGCGGTCGGTTGTTGTGGGGGCCAAAGGTACGGGTTCAACACTCGCAACAAAGAACATACCTCGTCTGCTACAGTTCGCTCGCAATTTGCGCCAGCACAGCCGTCAGCGTGTCCTGCAAATAACGCCTGATGTTGGCTTCTTTACCTGCACCGTTAGAATATGCAGAAACCACGTGCGGCGGGATGGCTAATGGCAACACGATATTTAAATCCTCTTCTTCATGTTTGCTTTTTTGCTCCAAAAATGTGCCTATCGCCAAGGCTCCGTCTTCGTATCCAAAGTGGTGAATGGTGATTCCAACGTGGTATTTCCTCTCTTTGGAAAACTCAAAGCCCAGAACAAACCACGCCTTCGGCAAACTTCGGTTGAAGTAGTAATTATGCTTTTGGGCATAACTTATGATTTGGCCGAAATATGAATCTTGTCGGAGGCGCTGTGTGTTGGGATAAAAGCTGTCGTCGTCAAAGGAGGATTTCCCCAAAAAAACACCGACATCTTTGCCATATTTTTTCTTCAGATTTTGCTCAACTTCTTGGAGGTAAGAGTCGCAAACAGCAAATATTTTTCTCCTGCCTTCTGCAAGTGTGCCTGATTTTGCTTGCTTTTGCGTCCTGATTTTCTGGATTAATGCCTCTTGCACCGCCTCAAACGAGGATGCAGAAACTTCCTGCACATTCATTGCCGTCTGGATATTCCGTTTTTGAGATTCTCCGAGATAGGAAACAAACGGTTGGGGCACTCCATTGTCCGCTTTCTCAAGCGCTTCGATGTATTTCGCTTTGGCTTCCTCCCGAAGTACGGTTAATGGAAAAAAACCTGCTTTTACCAAAATGAGGCTGGCAAGGAGCCTGGCCACCCGGCCATTGCCGTCTTGAAAAGGATGAATTGTAGTGAACGCATGATGAACCCAAGCAGATAGAATTAATGGATGCCCTCCCCCCTCGGCTAAGCGATTGTATGTATCTACCAAGGTATCCATTTCAGAATCTACATGCTCGGGTGGGCAATATAAAATCTTGGTACCATCTGCACGAGTAGGATTGTTCTCCCATTCTTTAAACTTGCCTTTAAGTAGAGGGATTTTTCGTTTTGTACCAAAAGCATCTCGCCCTTCTGCTGTGTCTTGATGCCGGGTCACCAGCTGATGCAACTGCTTGACCATCGAAACCGAGAAAGGCCGATTGTCTTTGATAATGTCGAACACCCAGTTCACCGCATCCAAATGGTCGTTCAGATGCTGCATCAGCGTTTGTGGCTCAATGTTCGTATCAGTATGGCTCAACAAAGAACTTCGGAAACCATCATTGATGAAGGCTTCAGTGATTCCGGCGCTCAAGTCGTACATCCGCTCCACAATGCCTGTTTCAATGGCGTGCTCACGTTTCAATCGTTCCAAAAAGGCTTTGTATTCCTCGGAATTATCCTGCAATTTCTCTCGTTGCTTCAGCCAGGAATCGGAAATGTCATCCAGTATGGACGTGTCGCACTGCGCCCATTCCTGCGTGAATGTAATCGGCTGCCACAGCCTGAAAACCTTGACCTGGCTTTCGCCCTTTTCCAATGTACTCCCCATCGGCTCTTCCATGATTGTACTTTTGTTATCAACGATTACATTCACATTAACCAAAACATCTTCCTCCAGTTCAATTTTCTCTCCGCCGTCCACCACATCCGCCAGCACCAAATCCGTAGCCAGCACTTCCGCCTTAATGTAGTCGCGGAAGTTGCCCACGGCATCCCGCAGAGCGGGGTGGCGCTCCAGCGTGACGACCACGCGGTCGGTCACGTTGAAATCCTTGTCCTTGCGGATATTCTGGATGCGGTTGACGAGGTCGCGGGCAGTGCCCTCGGCCAGCAATTCAGGCGTGAGTGTCACGTCCAGCGCCACCGTCAACTCCCCGTCTGATGCCGTTTTCCAGCCGGGCAGGTCTTCGGTGCTCACGATCATGTCGTCGGGTGTGAGCGTGAAGGCGTTGCCGTTGAGCACGATTTCGCGCGCGCCGGTTTTTTCCAGCGCGCCGATTTCCTCATTGGTGAAATTGGCGATCAGTTCCGCTGCGGCCTTCATGTCCTTGCCGAGTTTGGCTCCGAGGGTTTTAAAATTTGCCTTGGCGCCTTTTTTCAGCAACCCCGTCGCGTCAGTGATGTACTCGATTTGCTTCACGTTGATTTCCGACAGAATCAGGTCTTTCACCCCGTCCACTTCGGCGATAAATGCCTCGTCGAGCACCGGCAGCAGGATTTTTTGCAAGGGCAGGCGCACCCGCAGTTTTTCCTTTTTCCGGATACTCAGCGCCAGCGAGCAGATGCGTTGGGCGTAGTCCATGCGTTTTTCCAGCGCCGGGTCCACTTTGGCCGGGTCGGGCAGGGTCAGGTCGGTGAGGTGCACGGAATCGTGGCGCAGCGGGGTGTTTTTTTGCTTGGCTGCGGCTTTTATCGGCGCGGTCAGGTTGCGGTACAGCCAGTCGGCGAAGTGCGGCGCTACGGAAGCCATCAGTTGGCCCGTGACCAGGAGGCACTCGAACAAAGTCTGGTAAGCAGCCATTTTATCCTCTCCCGGCCCCTCCCCCGACCCCTCCCCAACATGGAGGGGAGAGCCTTTCCAGAAACGCCGGCGCGAGAGGCG